>Ga0247843_1000386_pt1 | contig 105507 bp, 96 predicted proteins | sample LaCruzMarch2017__FD_192420 | JGI IMG/M metagenome (GOLD analysis project Ga0247843, IMG submission 192420) | Freshwater microbial communities from meromictic Lake La Cruz, Castile-La Mancha, Spain - LaCruzMarch2017_8m | ecosystem: Environmental > Aquatic > Freshwater > Lake | place: Spain...
CTTGAGTAAAAAAATCGAATGCCTCAAACAGCATATCGACCTCTACGTATGCTTCCACAATCAAAGTCTTCTACGAAATATTTAAACTGCATCTGCACGCTTAGGGGGCAGTTTGGTTTCGTTACGCAGTCAGTTCGATGGACACCATCTTAGAAACACCAGGATCTTCCATGGTGACCCCGTAGAGAGCGTCGTTTAACTCCATCGTCTTCTTATTGTGAGTGATTACGATAAATTGACTCTTGCCAGACATCTCTCGAAGCAGTGCATTGAATCTTCCCACGTTCGCGTCATCAAGCGGTGCATCGACTTCGTCTAAAATGCAAAACGGTGACGGCTTCACAAGGAATATCGCAAAAATAAACGACACCGCTGTTAGAGCTTTCTCACCACCGGAAAGAAGCCCCATATTCACAATCTTCTTCCCAGGGGGCTGAGCTAAAATTTCAATGCCTGCCTCCATGATGTCCGTCACACCCTCGGGATAGCTTAAAGTGAGCTTCCCGTGGCCGCCACCGAAGATAATCGGGAATAATTTCTCAAACCTAGAGGAAATCGCGGCAAAGGCAGTCTCGAATCTAACGACTGAGCTCTTATTGATGTGTTCAATCGCTTCTAGCAAATCTTCTATAGAATCGGACAAATCCTTTTTCTCGGAGGTAAGGTGATCGAGTCTAGCTTTTTCCGTGTCATACTCTTCAAGCGCATTATGATTCACATCCCCTAATCTGCGTAGGCGCTCCCGAAGCTTTTCTACTTCTTCGTTAAGTTCTTTTTCTTCTTCTTCTGAAATTTCCTGCGTGACAAGAGGATCCTCCATTTCGATCTGCTCGCCGTTTGGTAAGAGAGCCTCTAAGCAGCCTGGTCCATGTTTTTCTTCTAAATTTTTCACGAGAAAAGACTTCTCGGCATCTAGTCGTTCTAATTCCAGAGAAGCATCTTGATAAGCTGAGTTGGCTTTATCGAGGGTGTTTCGAAGAGATTTTGTTTTTTCAAAACTGTCCTGCAGTTCGGATCTAATTTTATCCACTACCCCTAGATAATGAGCGTAGTCCCCTTTCACTTGATCCAACTCATCACTCAATGAGGAGAGTTTTATCTCAGATGCTTCTGCGGTCTCGGAGAAGGTCAGAGTTTCGGAAGTCAACCGTTCCATCGCTCCTTGGATTTCACTTTTCCTAGATGACAGCGCAGTTTGTTTCTGCTCGATGAGTTTGAGTTCGGTTCTGAGGTTATTAAGACTGTTCACAAGCGAATGATAGCTGCCTTGGGACTCAGTCATTTTATTTTGTGCATTTGTGTAAGCGCTAGAGGCAGATCGAGCGGCTTGTTCGAGTTCAAGGGCTTTTTGGTTAAGTGCCGCTTCTTCTGCCATCGCTGATTCACTATCAAAATCGGCGCGCAATAGTTCCGCTTGAGTTTCAGAGATACGGCCTAAGATGCTTTCAAGAGAGGTATCTAAGTATACTTTCGATTGCATCGTCTTAGTCAGTCTCTGCGTGTCTTGCTCTAGCGTCTTTTGTGTACTTTCTACCTCTAGTTTCCACATGCGTTCTTCATTGGATGCAATCTCTAAGTTCCCACGCACTATACCTATTTTTTCCGAGAGTTTAGTGAGTGACTCCTCTTGTTGAGATAATAGGATCTGGGACGTCTCTAACTCTTTATTCAAGGAATTAACTTCGTTTCGATACGCAAGTAGTGTCTCTTGTTTCGAGGCGTCTTGACCCGAATAAATCACTTGGCCTGAGGGTCTGACAAAAATTCCGTCAATCGTTGCAAAATTAAAATTTGAATGTGTCTGAACCGAGGAGATGATCTTTTCTAAGCTTCCCGACATTAGAGTATTACTAAATAGACACTTCAAAAACGCACGAATCGGTGACGCGAGAGACTCGTCGATTCGCACATATTGTGCTAAAGTTTCTTCGTCGGAAGAGGGGGTAGTATTAGTATTGCTACCGCCATAAGGTGGAAAGATAAACGAAGCAGAACTCGAAACTCGTGAAGTTGAGAAAACACTTTCAAGTTGCTCAAAAGATTCTAGCGCCACGGAATCAAGCACGTCACCAAGAACAGTAGACACTATTTTTTCATAGCCGGGAGTGACGGTTAGGTATTGGCCGAGGGTCTGTAGAAGAGGATTTTGCTGTAGGACAAGTCGCGTGCCTGAAGATAGATTTTCGGTGGACTGAAGTAACGTTTGTAGATATCCGAGACGCGACTGTTTTTTTACAAGATCCGCCTGAAGCACACGTAGGTTTGCAGCTAAGTCGCGCTCTTCTGCCTGAAGAAGAGCGAGCCCCAGTTCGTTCTCGACGCGAGTAGCGTTTGCACGCGTCTGAGAATCTTGGGCTTGGGCTATGCGTTCCGATAGAGTTTTCGTTACATGAGTAAGGCTGTCTATTTCAAGAAGAAGCTCTTCTTGTCTTGATCTCGTTTGACTCTCCTCGCGAGAAAGGGAATCTAGGCTTAGTTTTAACTTTTCTACCCGACTTTGCACATCTGCTCTTTTATTGAGGTGTAACAAGAGGGACTTCTGCTGACTCATGAGATCTGCTTGGGCTTGATCTAAAGTAGCTTTGAATGATTGAACATCTTCTTGAAAAAGAGTTTGTTCTGTAGAGAGGGAGTGGAGTCTCTCTTCTTGATTTGTCAATTCAGGTAGGAGCAAATTTTTTCTTTGTTCGTTTTCTACTATGTGCTCGGCAACCTGAGACAGTTCCGAATTGTAGGCAAGTGTTCGCGTTTCTGAGTCTGAAAATCTAGCGCGCGCAAGATTCAAATTACTTTCATGCTTTGATTTCTCGCTCATGAGACTTTGAACATTCTCATTAAGCTCTGCCACTTTAGGTTGTAGTTCTACGTCGTTTAAACGAAGCGTTTCTGTGTTCATCTCTAACTCAGAAAGTTTGGCCTTCAAGCGGGTGCTTTCTGAGTTAGAAGTTTGAGCAATTTCGGTAGAACTCGTCGCACGTCGAGCGAGCAAGGCGAGTTTTCGCTTACCCCAGGTGAGTTCTTTGGTTGTTAAATCTGTTTTTAAGGAGCGGTACTGAGAAGCCTTTTGAGCTTGTTTTTCTAAGCTACTAGTCGCGCGCTCCACTTCGTTTACGACGTCTTGCAACCTACTTAAGTTACCCTGAGCCGTTTCTAGTTTTCTTTCTGCTTCACGTTTACGGGCTTTGTATTTTGCAATTCCGGCGGCTTCTTCGATTAACGTGCGACGCTCCTCAGGCTTAGCGTTGACGATGCGGTGAATCTCTCCTTGAGCGATGATGGAGTATCCTTTTGCACCCACCCCTGTATCCATGAAGAGTTCGTGGATGTCGCGCATTCTGGCCGTGATTCCGTTGATAAGGTATTCGCCTTCTCCGTCACGATAGACCCTCCGTGTTACAGAGATCTCAACTGGAGTAACTTTTCCAGGCGTTTCTGAAATCGACGCGCCTGCGGGACCGGTCTTAAGGTCGACGGTATTTTTCTCTAAGATGAGTGTAACTTCTGCTACAGCAGCGGGGCTATGCTTGGAAGAACCATTAAAGATAAGGTCCTGTGAGCCAGCCGCACGGATGTGCTTGTTGGATTGCTCTCCCATAACCCAGAAAACAGCGTCTACGATATTAGATTTTCCGCAGCCATTTGGCCCTACAATTCCTGTAATGGCGTGGTCAAAATGAACCACTGTTTTATCTTTAAACGACTTGAACCCTTGAATTTCTAACCTTTTTATTCGCATGTCTGGCTCACGGTAACAAAAGGCCTAAGTTTATTGCAACCTTTCCTCTCGGATATCCTGATTCTAGAAAGATAACCAGGCTCATAAGAACGGTTACTTAGACTTCATTAAAATAATTGATGACAAGTATCGCGCGGGGTGTTAAACCCCTGATCCAAGCAATAATGGCGATAGCCTCTCAAAACGAGGTTAATGAACAACTGATCGGGGGAGAAATTCAGTGAAAAGCATGAGATTTGGTATCGTAAATAAGTTTTCTAACGCCTTAATAATCATGACCTTTATGCTGGGGACTGTTTCCCTGAGTCTCGCCCATGAAAGCCCAGAACAAGTGAAGCTGACTTTGAATCGTCCCCTTGAATTTGTCATTGAGTCGAAGATTGTTACCGTGAAGCTCTCACCCCTTAAAGAGGGCGCTCAGGCGGCGCGTTCGGAGCTTGTTTGGTCTCCACTCTTTCAATACCAGGCAGTTTCTGGTGACTTTTCGAAACAGACCGGAGGCCAGTTCCCTGGCTCCAAAGAAGTTTGCACTTTAGGCTTGGCGGACATTAAAGGCAAAGAAGAGGCCGGTTTAAGAGCCACTTGCGTGATAAATCCTAAAAAAGTCTTTTTTTCTTTAGTCACCGAATTTGTAGATCAACAAGACGGACAGAATATTACTTTTGTAAAGTATAAGTCGGGGGAGAAAGAATTTGGTTCCTGCGGTAAGGCTAAGCTCGTTTTATCCTGCTATAATATTCTGAGCTCAAGAGAAAGAACTGTGGCTGATGCAATGAATGCCCATGTTGGCGTGGGTTCGAATGATTTCGCAAATTTTATAGAGTTGAGACAAAAAGTAGAAGACATTAGATCACGTTACAAACAAGTAGGCGAATTCTGATCAGTCTGTTTTAGTTGCGTTTCTGATTCGTCTTTGAGACTGAAGGGGACATGATAAAATTCATGTCCCCGTTTTTATTAAAACTCATGCTTATTCTGGTTCTCAGTCAGGTAAGCGCAGTAAAACAGGCTCACTCTCAGGCAACAGCAGTGGTTCGAGATCCGACTCAGATCAAAGCGCCTTCTGAGCTTTCCTATGATTTTCTTGGCTCTGCGATCCGCAAAAAAAAACTATTCCTGATTACAGTAGATGTTTATGAACTGTCAGTATTTGTACCAAAATCCTACGCCATTGAGCGAACGATGGAAAAGAGTTGGGATAGTCTCGCAAATACACCGTATTTTAAATTGAATTTAAAATTTCTACGCGACGTCAATACGGACCGAGCAAAACAAAGTTTTCACGAGTCTTTCGTAAAAAATAATATAGACGATAGCCTTCCTCATCTGCAGAAATTTCTGAAGGCGATTGATGATTCTGGGGACTTTACGAAAAACGAAGTTATTGAAATTATCGGTGTTAAACCCTCGAAACCGTCTGGGTATGAAACAATTTCTTTTGGTAGGAAAAGCCTCCAAGAGCCCGTTATCATCGAGGGGCCCACGGGTTTTCATAAGGACTTCTTAGCAGTCTGGTTCGGTAAATCTGCAGACAGAGGTGTGGACTATGTCAAAAAAGGAATTCTAGGAATTAAATAGAAATGTTTGAAGAGGAAGTGAAATCTCCTAAAGTGCTTATTCTGTTTGGGCATCCCGCTTATCAGAAATCTCGCAATCAACGCGCGATGAAAGAGGCTATTGTCGAGTCTGGTATGGCTCGCGTGCGGGATCTCTATTCGCTTTATCCTGACGGACTGATCGACGTGGAAGCTGAGCAGCGTGAGCTCGTTTGGGCAGATATCATCGTTCTTCAGCATCCTTTTTTTTGGTATAGCACTCCTGCTATCTTTAAAGACTACGCTGATTTGGTTTTAGAATACGGATTTGCGTACGGAGAAAATGGGAACAAACTTCAACGAAAGTTCTGGGCTCATGCAATTACGACCGGTGGGCCCGAAGAGAGTTATCAACCTCTAGGGTATAATCGATTTTCGATCCGACAGCTTCTTGCTCCTTGGGAGCAGACAGCACATTTGTGCGGCTGTCGTTTTATCGATCCGTTTGTGCATCACGGCGCTCATCAGGTGGATACGGATAGGGTTCGTTCCCTCAAACAGAATTATCTAAAATTTGTAGAAAGACTAAAGGAGCAGTTTCTTACGGAGAAACGCACTTGAGGAGCTTATGTTAGGGTTAGCTATCATTTATCTGGTCTCCATGGTGGTTTCTGTGCCGATTTTTACAAAAATTGGGTTGGGTGCGCTCCCTGGTTACTTACTTATTGGTGTGTTTTTAGGTAGTGGTGGCGCAAATATATTAGGAGCGTTAGGGCACTCTCCTACGGAGGTCTTGGAGTTATCAGAGTTTGGCATTGTTTTTATGCTGTTTCTGATTGGTCTCGAGATCGATCCGAAATCATTCAAACAAAAAGGAAAGGACTTGCTCGGACTTGGCTCTGCTCAAGTTGTGTTCAGCGTCATAGTAATCGCAGTGGTTTTATTTGCATTATTTCGACAACAGTTCACTGCAAGCACTTTGCTTATCCTTGCCTTAGTGCTCGCGTTTTCTTCGACAGCAATAGCCATTCCGGCGCTAGATGCGCTTGGATATTCTTCTTCCCAAGTGAAAGGTAGAACCTTTCTGGTGCTACTTTTTCAGGACTTGTTAGTGATTCCTTTTCTATCTCTATTGCCGTTACTATCTCCGCAAACTGCAAAAACACTAGCAGCGGATAGTGAAACTGGGTGGCTGAAGTTTGGTAAAGTGCTCTTGGCCTCTGGGTGTGTGCTGGGACTAAGTTTTATCATTTTAAAAAAGGTTTTCCGATTAGTAGCACAACTCAAGCTCCACGAACTTTTTACAGCTCTTGCCCTTATGATAGTGCTTGCTTCTGCAGCCATAATGCACACAGCCGGTGTTTCGCTATCCTTCGGAGCCTTTCTTGCGGGCACGATGCTGTCCACAAGTGAGTACCGCTATCAATTAGAGACAGATCTTGCTCCATTTAAAGGCCTGCTTATGGGGGCATTTTTTATCTCGTTAGGCGCCTCCTTAGATCTAACCGCTGTAGCTTTAAACTTCCCCCTTTTTATTACCGTTTTTCTTTCGCTAACTGTTCTAAAAGGTCTGGCCGTAGGAGTCGTATCACGTTTATTTAAAATGCCACGCGCAGACCGAGGTGTCTTTGCTATTTCACTAGCCCAGGGTAGCGAGTTTGCGCTTGTTCTATTTTTCGAAATGCGATCGCATGAGTTTTTTGGGCCTGAAATTGCGAGCGTTCTATCTGGTGCAGTCATCGCATCCATGTTCGTGACTCCGATTGCTCTAAAAATTTATAAAATGTTTATAGAGCCTAGGTTCTTTCAACAAGTCACCACACAGAAAGGAGAGGAGCCTCAGAATCTTAGGGCCAAAGTTCTAGTCGCAGGCCTGGGTCGATTCGGGCAAGGAGTGGTGAGATTGCTACGTGCAAATGGAATTAAACCAACCGTTTTAGATTTCGATGGTGACCAAATAGAAATTTTAAAAGGTTTTGGCCTAGAGGCATTCTACGGGGATGTTTCTAGGATGGATCTGCTAGAGGCCGCTGGAGCAGGTGATGCAACTATCTTGGTTCTTGCGATAGATTCTTTTGCAACGACCACTGAAATCATCCCCAAAATTCGCCAAGCATTTCCTCATCTAAAAATTTATGCTCGTGCTTACGATCGTGTACATGCATACGAGTTGATGGGACTTAAAGTGGACCATGTCCTCATAGAGACCTCTGGATCCGCCTTTGAAATGGGCCGAAGAGTGTTAGTGGGTCTGGGTGCTTACCCGCGTGCCGCATATCAGGCGAAAGTTCTTTTTGAAAAAAGAAATGAAGCTTCCATTCACAGGCTAGCAAAACACTATCACGAGAGTGACGAGGAGACTTTTTTTACAATGTCTAAACAGGCCTCAATGGAGCTTGAGAATATGCTTAAAGATGATCTTAGTGAAGGGCGACAAGATCACATCGATCGCGGTTGGACATCCGCTCCATCAAGCTCGCGCACGTGAAAGCTGTACTCAGAGTGTGTTTTTGAGTTATAGGGATGCCTATGGCGTTACGATTTGAATCCACAGGGTTGACCCATCAAGGCCTCGTCCGAAAAGCAAATGAAGATTCGCACTTAGATGATAAATCTTTGAATCTTTATGTGGTCTGCGACGGCGTCGGTGGACAGGCAGCCGGTCATATTGCAAGTGAACTTTGTGCGCGATCTTTACGGCAGCGGGTTTATGACCACATCCCAAAAATCCAAGAATATAAACAAAACCCGTCTCAAGCACTCAGGGTCGAACTTGCTACGATACTCAGAGACGCTGTGCTTGCAGCAAATCAAGCCATTTACCAAGTTGGGCAGGCTGATCCGAGTCGGAAAGGAATGTGCACTACAGTGGTGGCGTTACTGGCGCTGAATGACTACGCCATTCTCGCACACGTTGGGGACTCTAGAATCTATTTATCACGAGCAGGTAAAGTGCATCAGCTCACAGAAGACCATCAGTATGGTCTGGAAATGTATAAAAAAGGCGCGTTCACACAAGAGCAATTGAAAACCTCTCCCTACTCTAGAGTACTTACGCGGGCAGTTGGCAATCACACTGCTGTAGATGTGGATACTCTTCAGATTGAATTGTTTCCGGGGGATCGATTTTTTCTCTGTACCGACGGCGTGTATCAGGGAGTCGAGATGAATGAGATTCAACAAACCATCGCTCGATCGACCGCCGAAGCCGCCCAAGATCTAATCAATAAATCTCTTGAAAGAGGCGGGCATGATAATGCGACGATCGTCACTGTAGATGTTTTTTCGATAGGTGAAGAGTCCCAGAATGTACTAAGCGTCCTGCGAAAAACCGATGTTCTACAGAACATTCCTCTCTTTCGATTCCTTTCCTATGCAGAGATTCAGAAAGTTCTTGAGCTCGCTCAGGTTCGCACATTTGCAGCTCAAGAGTACCTCATGCGTGAAGGTGAACCTAGCCTTGAGTTGTTTATCGTGGCTTCCGGAAAGGTGAATATTCTTAAATCAGGTTTCTCATTAACACAGAAAACAGCTGGCGATGTTCTTGGTCAGATGGGTTTTTTTGATCAAGCTCCACGTTCAGCGGATGTACGCGCCGACGGTCCAGTGCAAGCTTTAATATGGGCACGAGAATCTTGGATGGCTCTCCTAAGAAAAGAGCCCTCTCTGGCTGTAAAGATTCTATGGAGTGTAGTTTCACAGTTAAATGCGGACCTAAGGGTCGCATCCCAAGAATTCGTAGATCGAAGTTTGAGTGCGGGTGAGGTAAGCCACAATCAAGGACTATCTTCTGAGAAAACAAAGGATTTTCCATTTCCATTTCAAAAGAAACCATGACAAAACGCGGCCTCTATTTCTAGAGGGAGTGTTTTTATGCAGGAGTTACGTAATTTAGCGCTACTGGGGCTATTCGTTTTATATAGCGGTTTAGTTTTCGCGCAGTCTGAAGTTGTCCAGGACCCTAGTGTGCTTCAAGTAAAAAACGAGTCGGAACTTGGCGTGGTACAAGCCAGTGGAAACTCAGATATTAAGACCTTTAATCTTCAGCATAAAGGTGAGCTTCGAAAAAACGATAATACCCTTGGACTAAAAGCCCGTTATCTGAAATCCCGAAATGCAGGCCTTGAGGCTGCAAATCTTTGGAAAGTCGGTGGGCGATACGAGCGCAATGTTTCAGAGAAGTTCTTAGGGATCGTAGGTCAGTATTTAGAGGCCGATAAGTTTACGAATATTCGCCAGCGTTACGGCACGGACTTGGGTGGAAAGTACTACTTTGTGAAGTCGGACCAATGGTACGGGTTTTCTGAGTTAGGCGGCCGTCATACGAGAGAGAATTTTCGCGTGGGCGGAAAGAATAATTTTAACTCCGTTCGAGCTTATGCAGAAAGTGAACGTAAATGGACGCCTACATTTTCCTCTAAGCTATGGATGGAATACCTTCCTAACCTTACGGAGTCTCGGGACTGGCAGTTCAACTCTGAAGCGTCTGTTTCAGCGGCGATATCCACCATGTTCTCAATCAAAACGGGTTATTTACTGCGCTTTGACAATCAGCCAGCAGGTAGCTTCAAAAAAACAGATAAGCTTTTCACCACATCGTTAGTGGCCAAATTTTAGGAGACAAGACATATGATTCAAGAATTCAAAGCATTTATTATGCGTGGAAATGTGATCGATATGGCAATTGGAGTTGTATTAGGGAGTGCCTTTACAAAAATAGTAACTTCTTTGACCAATGACATTCTTATGCCACCCATCGGGATGTTGCTTGGGAAAGTGGATTTTTCCAATCTTTACATCAACCTCTCTGATGTCCCCTATGCAAGCCTTGCAGAGGCAAAAAAAGCGGGGGCACCTACGGTAAATCTAGGCGTGTTTGCTAATGTTGTGGTCGACTTCGTCATTATGGCGTTTGTCATTTTTATGGTCTTAAAGGCGATCGCTCGCATGTCAGGTAGGACCACGACCATAGTGACCCCGAAGAATGTTTAATGAGCTTAAATTTCTGTTGGTATGACAGAGCGGTGACACAATAGACGGTTCGAATGGGTACGTTGGTCGTAAATGTTAGACTGCTTTAGGATCTTAGATGTAACGGATGGAAGCAAGAAATCGGGATTTGACCACTTCGTGAGTGGGTCACACTCTTCCATGATAGAGTCGCAGGAACTTTTCCTTTTTAAAACTTGCGTTCGAAGTCTTGTGTTTGACTGCGATCTAGAGAACAAATTTCTAGGCGCAGATTTAAGTGGTGTTGTAAATGGCGCTACAGTTTTGAGTGGTCAAGAGGCTTACAGGCATGTGCTAGAGGTCGTGTGTGGATATCTCTCTCCAGTTTTTGGGGAAACCGAAGTGCAGGGGCAGTTTAAGATTTTTGCGGAATCTGTCTATGAAAGTGAAAAAAGAGGCTCAGATCGCGCCGCAAGACTTGCTAAAGTTTTGCGTAATATTCAAGCAGACGCGAAGTCTGTTCGCGAACAATGGCTGCGCGAACTAGGTGCTCAATCTTATGGATCTTGGGTTAGAGACTACGTAAGACGCACTCCAGTCGACTCTATTTCCATCTGGGGCTTTGGAAATTTAGCACAAAATATCTATCCTTGGATTAGCAATGTTGTGACTCAAATTTCTGTTCGAGATGTTACGAAGGCCAAGAATCAGTTATCTCGAATCAATCCAAAATTTAGGGGCCAAGTCTTAGATTCGTTTCCAACGACTTCGAAGAAAAAAGATTCTCTTTTATTGATTGCTGCTCCCCTAACAATCTCCGGGGAGCAGTGGATTCGTATCAACGAGAACTTTAGCGTGGTCCTAGATTTAAGAGCAGAGAACGAGGTCAGTGATAGGATAAACGGTGTATCAGAAAATGCAGCCCACTGGATCTCGCTCTCAGAAGTTTTTAAAGACTTTAAGGAGTTAGAGTACGAAAGACTACAAACGAAACTCGAAGTTGCTGCTGCAATCAGAAGATTGAGTCATCATCGTTTTTTCTCTGCGCAGTATCGCCCGATGGGCTGGGATGATATCTGTGCATGAAGCTCAAGATTGGATCTCGAAAAAGCGATCTTGCAAGAATACAAGCCTATGCTGTTGCATCTGCACTAAAAGATTTAAATCCATCCTTAGACTTTGAGTTTGTGTTTAAGTCGTCTCTAGGGGATCAGAATGCGTCGGATCCTCTTTGGAAGATGCCTGAAAAAGGCGTATTTACTCAAGATTTAACCAAAGATCTCATCGAAGAACGCGTAGATTGTGTTGTTCATTCATGGAAAGATCTTCCGGCTTCAGAAAACAGTGACACTGTGATAGCGGCTACTTTAGAGCGAGCATCCAGACAGGATTGCTTACTTTTAAAAAACAGTTTTGTTGGTGGCGATTTAATTATTTTGTCATCCTCGCCACGTAGAGCCTATCAGATGGAAAAACTGCGCGGTGGATACTTACCTTGGAACATAGGAACCATACGGACAGAACCCGTTCGCGGTAATGTTCAAACTCGAATTGAAAAATTTCTTCTCTCTCCCGCTCACGGACTCTTGATGGCAAAGGCTGCTCTTGACCGAATGCAATGTATCGTTAAATCGGAAAGTGAGGTTTCAGCTAATTTTTATAGATTTTTAAATCAAGATGAACAATTGCAGAGCACCATTCCAAAATGGAAAAAACTTGGGAAGGCACTTAGAGACCAGGTGCGTCCGATAGTGTTACCGCTTCAAGTGTTTCCTACAGCAGCAGCGCAAGGGGCTATTGCGATTGAGGTAAAGAGCGATGACCTTAGAGTCTTAGAGATGATGAAAGCCATCAATCATAAGCGAACATGGAACGAGGTTGAAGAGGAACGAAAGATTTTAAAACACTATGGCGGCGGATGTCATCAAGCCATTGGTGTTTCCGTCATGAAAACCATCTCACTTACCAGAACCGTCGTGGTGGGCAAACTAGATCCACAGGATGAAATCGAAGACTTTCATCGCAAAAAAAACAAGGAGATAGCCACCTTAGAATATCAGACGACAAGTAAGCTTCCAGAACACATCAATTTTACGAATGCTAAACAGATCATCACTAAGACACGTGAGAAACTTGTTCAGTCACACTTATATAAAAGGGAGTCGTCTGATCCGGCTCTGCACTGGCTAAGTCGGAAAGAAGCTCTCCCGGAAACAGAAGTGAGGACAAAGTTGGTGTTATGTAAAGATTTCGTTGTGACACCGGGACTCACAACATGGAAAGCCATAGGGCAGTCTGGAGTCGTGGTGAACGCGTGTGCAGAGGGTTTCGGGGAACAAGAGCTTGCTAGTCTAATACCAGAATTGTTCTTAAATCATAAACATCAGACTTTTCTTTGGACACATAGCGGAGTCACGAAACAGACCTCAAACACACGTCTTGGGACCTATAGAGTCCTAAGGGAGCTAAAACTGCCCGTAAAAGCGCCGGATCACACAAAAGCTACACTCTTATTTGTTTCTAGCCCTCAAGATTTAGAGTATATTTTGCACGAAATTCCTGAGGCAAAATCTTGGTGGATCGCTTATCCTCCCGGCAAAACAGCAGATTTTGTGACTTCAGTCATTCCAGAGTCTAAACGAGTAGCGGTTTGGAATGAGGAGCATTTTAGAAGGTTAAAGGCATTGCATGAGCGCTCATATCGAAACAAAGATACTGCCGATTGAAAGACGACTGCGACTTCGTGCGCACCCTTCGATGCGTGATCTTTTAGCTCAGGTTCAGTTGTCTGAAAAAAAGCTTATACAACCGATTTTCGCAAATGAATCCATTCAAACGAGTAGTCCAGTTCCGTTTTTGGGCGAGACTGCAAAACAACCTATTGAGGAGCTACTCGTTCAAATTGATAAGGATATGGAGCGCGGTGTTCATCAGTTTCTTTTGTTCAATACCCCAAAAAAGTCTACGCAATTATTCGATTCAAGTTTTGCTCAGAAAACTATTCAGAAAATTAAAGGCCGATTTGGCCGCGATCTAACACTGTGGGTAGATACTTGTTTGTGCTCTCTGACACAGGACGGACACTGTTGCCTCTATCAACAGGACTCTCAAATTGACTTAACGCTTACTTTATCCACGCTTTCTCTGCTCGCTCTTGAATATGCGAAGGCGGGAGCAGATGGCATTTCTCCAAGTGATATGATGGATGGGCGCGTGGCAGCCATCCGAAAGAAACTCTCGGAACATGGGTATGATCACATACCTGTGATGAGTTACTCTACGAAGTCTGCGAGTTCTTTTTATGGTCCTTTTCGGGTTGCAGCGGAATCTGCTCCCACACACGGCGATCGTAAAGCTTATCAAATAGACCCGCGAAACAAAACAGACCTCATTGCCTCTAGCCTGAGATGTATTCAAGAAGGGGCTGATATCCTTCTGATTAAGCCAGGGTTACTCAATATCGATATTGTATCAGAGCTAAAGAGAATCACGCAGCATCACTTAGGCTGTTATCAAGTATCTGGCGAGTATGCTTCGTTGCTCGCCCTGTCCGAACAGGGTCTGACAGAATTTGGTAAAGCGATGTTAGAAACTTGGATCAGCATGCACAGAAGTGGCGCTGATTTTATTGTAACCTACGGGGCAAGACATGCCCGAGAATGGATTGGAAAATATGAGTAGTCAGAAGGTGGTTATGGAACAGTCGAAAAAGCTTTTTGAACGATCAAAAAAAGTCTCGCCAGGTGGAGTGCATTCTCCTGTTAGAGCTTTCAAGTCTGTTGGTGGCGAGCCTATTTTTTTTGAACGCTCAGAAGGACCTTATTTATACAGCGTTGATGGACAGAAGTTTATCGATTTCTGTCAAGCTTTCGGACCTCTGATGCTAGGGCACCGGGATTCTGAAGTAGTCTCAGAGGTGGAAGAAATGCTTCATACCGCGTGGGGTATGGGAGCCTGTGAACCATATTCTTTGGAGCTTGCCGAGTGGATTACAAATCGCGTGCCTGGTATTGAAGCAATTCGTTTCGTGAATTCAGGCACTGAAGCCGTCATGAGTGCTTTGCGAGTGGCAAGGGCTGCTACCGGAAGGAATAAAATTTTAAAATTTGATGGCTGTTACCACGGCCATGTGGACTCTATGCTAGTAAAAGCAGGCAGTGGACTAGCCGGAGCATCAGCCGCCGATAGTGCTGGAGTATCCGATAAGCAAGACACCGTTGTGGCGCAGTTAAATGATTTGCAGTCGGTGCGAGATGTTTTTGCAGCACACCCAAATTCAATAGCAGCCGTTATTCTTGAGCCGTTACCAGCAAACTTCGGTCTCATTATCCAAGAAGAAAACTTTATTAAATCGGTAATGGAGATTGCTAGGGCCCAGGGAGCGCTTGTGATCTTTGATGAAGTGATTTCGGGTTTTAGGGTAGCACTCGGAGGTATGGCCGAACTGTTAGGTGTTAAACCTGATTTGTGTACTTATGGAAAAATTATAGGTGGTGGATTTCCTGTAGGTGCCTTTGGAGGACGAAGAAACCTCATGAATCTAGTCGCACCGGTTGGACCCGTTTATCAAGCAGGTACATTGAGTGCGAACCCAGTTTCCACTCGCGCGGGACTTGCAACGTTAAAAAAAATTGAAAGAGAGAATATCTATCAAGTGATAGATCAGCGGGCAGAGGGATTTTGCGCGGAACTAGGGCGGCTTTTTAAGAAATTTAAAGTCCCTTATGAAGTCACAAGGTATAAGTCTATTTTCTGGGTCCATGAAGAAACCTCTCGGCCTATACGCAGTCTAAAAGATATTCCCCAGGGCTTTCGTGAAACCTTTCCAAAGTTTTTTCATAGTTTACTCGAACATGGCGTTTACTTTCCGCCCTCTGCTTACGAGGTACAATTCTTAAGCTACGCACATACAGAGGAAGTGCTTGGCCAAGCTCTTTACCGAATAGAGCATGCACTTGCCTCGCTAAAATGAAGTCAATTTGGTTTGCCACGCTATGGCTCGTATTTAATGTTTCACTGGTGCTTTGGTGGACTCTACTTGGAATAAGAAGGGATCCTCATGCGAGCAAAATGCTTTTATCCGAGGGCGCCTTCCTTGTTTTGTCACTCATCTTAGGTGGATTGGCATTCATTCGGCTTATTCTCAAAGAGCGCCACCGAGTGAAGCGTCTTAGGGATTTCTATGCGGCGTTTAGCCATGAACTTAAAACTCCTATCGCGAGTCTAAGGTTACAGGTTGAGTCTTTAATGGACGGACAAGGCTTGAGTTCGCAGCAACCTGTTTTAAAAAGATTGTTTTCGGATTCAGTGAGGTTAGAACACCAGTTAGAAAACGCACTAGCTTTAGCAGAAGTAGAAGATGGGCATCTGTTTTTAGAGACTCTTACGATATCGGAGCTACTGAGTAAGGCCCAAGGTTTCTGGGATTCTATTGAAATTATCGATAGGACGGGTGGTTTTACAGTTCGTGCGGATCGCAGGGTCTTAGAGCGAATTCTCAATAACCTCATCCAGAATGCGTTAAAACACGGTAAGGCTCAGCGAATCGAATTTATTCGTGAGGGAGACTTTGTCATCACGGTTGTAGATGACGGCGTTGGTTTTGTCGGGGATTTTTCTAAACTCGGTCAGGCGTTTCACCGGCAAGGCGTCTCAAGTGGTAGTGGGGTTGGAGTCTATCTGATTCATAAAATGATGGAGAAAATTAATGGCTACGCCAGATTTAGTCTTTCGTCATTAAAGCGACCGAACGAACTTAAGTGCGAACTTTTTTTCGCGCCAAGGATACCCTCATGAATGCTTCTATATTGCTTTTAGAAGATGATTCATCGCTTGGTCTTACTCTCGAGGAGAGATTGCGTTCGGATGGTTATCAGGTTGAGCGAGTCACAGATGTTTGCTCGGCACGACTAGTGCTCATGAAAGCAAGGTTCGACCTCTGGCTGTTTGATGTGGGTCTTCCAGACGGAACCGGATTTGATCTTGTAAAAGAATTTAGGGCAAAAGGCATTGGCACTCCGGTAGTTTTCTTAACCGCAAGAACGGATGCAGAAGCAAGGTTACATGGTTATGAAATAGGGGCGGAAGAGTACATCCCAAAACCTTTTCTTTATAAAGAAGTGAATCTTCGGTTAAAACATGTGCTTTCGACACACGCTCCTAAAGAACTCTCTGTGACTAGGGTTCAGGAGTATGAGATAGATTGGAAAGCATTTTGGGTTCTTAATTTGAAAAATGGACAAAAAACGGCTGTTACACCCCGGGATATGGCTGTCCTTAGATCTCTCGTGATAGCATCCCCAAAAGTAATGAGTCGTGACGAGATCTTAAATGATGTGGTTGGGATTGATGAAAGCCCATCCCACCGTACCATAGACAATTCTATTGTGCGGTTAAGGCAGATTTTTGTAGATGAAACAAGAGCCTGGATCAAATCCGTGCGCGGTATTGGTTATCAATGGCAGGTAGGCCCAATAGAGAAAGTGAACTTCTAATGACTAATTTAAATTTCAAGAATGCCATACAACGTATAGAGCAACCCACACCCCCCATTTGGATGATGAGACAAGCTGGACGCTACCATTCACACTACCGTAAGCTCCGAGAGAAACACTCATTCATGGAGTTATGTAAGGTTCCGGAATTAGCGGCTGAAGTAGCTTATGGGCCTATGGCAGAGTTTGACTTTGATGTTTCGATTCTGTTTAGCGATCTCCTGTTTCCACTAGAGGCGTTAGGTTTCGGCTTAGAATATACGGACGAAGGACCAAGGTTGGGTTTTTCATTTACACCAGACCGCTTCCGTGAACTGAACCCAGTAGATGTGGCTATTGAAAAACTGAGGTTTCAAGCTCAGGCACTAAAGCTCACGAGGGAAAGAATTGGTAAAAATAAAAGTCTCATTGGGTTTGTAGGGGGTGTTTTTACTTTGTTTGTTTACGCGATTGAAGGTGGCCACGCGGGGCAGTTGATCAATACAAAAAAACTTCTCCGTCAGAGTGAGAATTTTCTAGAAAGGTTACACGCGCTTTTAGTACAGAATGTCAAACTACAGTTAGACGCTGGCGCCGAAGTTGTCATGGTCTTTGATACAGCGGCTGGGGAGCTTTCACCCTTAGATTTTCAAACGTACGTACAGCCTTGGTTAGCAAAGCTCGCACACGAGTTTCCGAATCGTTTAGGTTACTACTCAAAGGGTACGCAGAGTAGTTTTTTTGATTCGAATCTTTGGCGAGAAATACCATGGGCCGGGCAGGGATATGATCATCGATGGAATCTGGCAAAAGAGATGAGTAGAGGTTTAGGGTCCCGCGGTTTTATTCAAGGTAACTTTGATCAAAGCTTACTTCACCTAGAGCCCAGCGAGTTTCGAAAAACTCTTTTAACTTATTTAGAGCCTTATCTTCGCCTATCTTCTCTTGAGAGGAAGGGATGGGTGTGTGCTTTAGGGCATGGCGTATTGCCTAAAACTCCAGAACAAAACGTGAAGTACTTTGTAGAATTTGTTCGAAAAACGTTTGTATGAATCCACTCAGCCAACTTTTAAGAAAATACGACACTCCAGCTCCTAGGTATACGAGTTACCCTACCGTTCCCTATTGGCAGGATTCTCCCACAGAATTAGAATGGGTCAATTCGTTACGAAAAGCCTTGAAGGTGAGTGGATCACAAATTGCTCTTTATCTTCACATCCCTTTCTGTGAGTCGCTCTGCACATTCTGCGGATGCAATACTGTGATTACAAAAGACCACGGTGTAGAGAATCCGTATGTATCTAGACTGCTAAAAGAATTAGAGCTCTATATGGAACGCGTGCCGGAGCTATCGTCAAAACGCTTTAGACAGATTCATTTTGGAGGGGGTACTCCCACTTTTCTCAGTGTCTCAGAACTTGATCGACTCATTACCGGAATCTATAAAAATGTACCCGCTGACGAGAAACATTTCGATGGGTCCGTAGAAGTAGACCCGAGACGCACGACTACAGAACAATTAGAGTTATTTAAAAAACACGGCTTTAAGAGAATTAGTTTTGGGGTTCAGGACTTTAACTTGGAAGTGCAGCGTGTGGTGAACAGGATTCAGCCGTATGAGATGACCGCAAAAATGACAAGCGACGCACGCGAGTTAGGTTATGAGTCCATCAATTTCGATCTGATCTATGGTCTTCCTAAGCAGACCTTGGAACTATTTAAAGACACTATAGCAAAGACACTGACCCTGCGACCTGATCGCATCGCGCTCTATTCGTTTGCACTTGTTCCATGGGTCAAGAAAGTACAACGAATATTTAAAGACGAAGATCTGCCGGAACCTGAAGAAAAACGAGCGCTCTATGAATATGCGCGAGAAAAGTTTCTAAATGCTGGGTACGTTGAAATTGGAATGGATCATTTTGCTCTACCCAATGAGAGCTTGGCAGTTTCGATGAAATCGAAAACTCTTCATAGAAATTTTATGGGGTATACTGAGTTAAAGACTGACGTATTGTTGGGCTTAGGCCTAAGTTCCATCTCTGAGTCGCCTGATTGTTTCTACCAGAATCTTAAAGTCTTACCTGAATACGAGCGCGCTTTAGATCAAGGTTTTCTACCAGGCTTTAGAGGACATCTGCTCTCAGACTCTGACCTCAGGCATCGCGCTCAGATACTGGAGCTAATGACAACTGGGACCGTATTTTTTCAAAATGAGTCTCAGCGCGAGGCAGTTCGGGCGCGGCTTTCGGAGCCTCTACGTGATGGACTCGCTATGATACAAGGAATGCAACTTTCTATGACTGACAAAGGCAGGCCTTTTTTAAGAAATATTGGTATGGCCTTTGATGAACGCTTACTAACCAAAGCTCCCGAGACGCGAGTTTTTTCACAGTCGATTTAGCTTATATGAGAGTTCATGTCATAGGAGGTGGATTTACGGGGCTAGTCGCGGCTTATCATGCGCTTAAGCGCGGTCACGAAGTCACTGTGTACGAGAAAGACCAGAGACTTGGCGGCATGATCCAGACCCTAGAAACACCTTTCGGCCTAGTGGAAACCGCTGCAAATGCTTTTATCTGGAACCCAGAGATTAGCGAAATCGCAGGCAAAATTGGTGTTGAACTTAAGCCTGCAAAAACGGGTGCTCGTAAGAGGTATATTTTTAATAGTTCAGGGACACTATGTTTTCCGTGGCCATCGCTGTTTAGGCCGGTTTTTTTTCTACGAATTTTTTTTTTCGCATTCAGGTATGTTTTTTTTCGGTCGCTCGTAGCTCCGAGGCCCTTCGAGTCCATTCGAGTTTGGGGCACTAGGGTTTTTGGTAGTTCCATCACAGTGGAAGTTCTGGAGCCTGCTTTACAGGGTATTTACGCGGGCAACGGCACTCGGTTAAGTGCTTCGCTCATTATGGGCCGTTTTTTTTCAAAACAGCCAGTACGGATGACACGAATAACAAAGAGAGGTATTCAACCCCCGCCTCGCGGAAGTGTGGCGCCAGAAAAAGGAATGGGGGCATTTATTGGCGCCTTACACACATACTTGAAGGGTCGTGGCGTTACATTCGTGCTAGGTAGTGAGGTTAAATCCCGCGCACAGCTGCCCTCCCATGAGTTTGTGATTCATACGGTTTCTCACTCTCATGTTCGCAGTCAGTTTTCACCTTATTCCAACTTTGCTGAGACAATGAGTGCGCTAGAGCGAATCTCGGTCATTACCGCTACTTTGTTTTTTCAACCCAATAAAACGAAAGACCTGAGAGGCTTTGGTGTTTTATTCGGCAGGGATCAGGGCGCCCGGGCATTGGGCGTTTTATTTAATGAGGATATTTTTGCTAAACGGTCCCAAGTCCGTTCAGAGACATGGATTTATGGAGGCGAAGAAAGCGAACATTTAATGGCTCTAAGTAACACGGAGTTAGTGGCCACAGCGCTGAAAGATCGTAAGACCTTGCAGGGTTCTTCTGATGAGCCGTTACACTATCAAGTTACAAAATGGAAAGATGCGCTACCGTATTACACCGTGGAGTTAGAGCGAATGTTGTTTCAACTGACGAATAAAGATTTCGAAGAAGATCAGAAAATTTTATGGTTAGGAACCGATCTAGGATCACTGGGTCTCTCGAGACTGGTAGCCCATATTAAAACGCGAGTCGAGGCAAGTTTATGATAAAAAAATCAGCTCTGTTTCTTGTGAATTTAGGGACCCCTAGTGCTCCCGATCCAGTGTCTGTGGGAAAATACCTTACAGAGTTTCTCATGGACGAAGATGTCATTGATGTGCCTTATTTGCTTCGATTCATTCTCGTTCGTGGAATCATTGTTCCAAGAAGAAAGTATGCATCCGCGCATGCTTATCAGAAGGTTTGGACTGAGACGGGCTCACCGCTTAAATTTCATTCAGAGAACTTGCTTGATGCTGTTGGGAGAGTTAACTCCTCTCATACTACTAAGCGTTTTGATGTGATTTCATATGCGATGAGATACGGAGCACCCTCGATGATGAGCCGTATTGCTGAAATGCAGGCTCAAGGTGTTGAATCGATTACAGTACTACCACTCTATCCGCAGTTTGCTACTGCCACATCGACTTCAACACGAAAAGAGTTTGAAAGATGTCTTAAGGTACTAAAGTACAAGCCTATCGTTAAATTTATCGAAGAATTCTATAAGGAAGATTTCTTTATAGAACCGCTTGCTTCAATTATTAAAAAATCTATGTCCGAAGAGAAGATAGACCATGTTCTCTTTAGTTATCACGGCCTACCTGAGCGACACATTCTAAAAGCAAATTCAGAAGCAAAGAACCATTGTTTTAAAACGGCTCGGTGTTGCGATGTAGAAAAGTCTTATTGTTATAAAAGTCAGTGCTATGCGACGACTCGCGCTTTAGTAGCAAAACTGAACTTGGCGCCTAACCAATATTCGGTGAGTTTTCAGTCTAGACTAGCTGGTGCAAAATGGATTGATCCCTACACCGATGAAGTTATTCCAGAGTTAGTAAAAAAAGGGGTGAAGTCTTTAGCTGTTGTTTGTCCGGCGTTTGTTTCAGATTGTTTAGAAACTTTGGAAGAAATCGGAATAAGGGCGCGAGAAGATTTTCTGAATGCAGGTGGTGAACGTTTTACTCTGATTCCCTGCGTGAACAGTGATGTCGATTTTGCAAAAGGCTTACTCGATGCCATGGTCTAGAGCGCTTAAGGCTTTACTTTTCGTTCTAGGGGCCTATGCGCTCTTTGCGCCTTTTAGGTTAGTGCGCTTAGCAGGGGATGAGAAAGTTTATATAGCCCAAGCACTAGAGATGCTCTCTCATGGAACTTTAGTGAAGCAGACCCTGTTTCATGAAGCAGAGACCTTTAAAGGCTTGTTTCACATCTGGGAAATCCTGCTTGGTTACAAGGTTTTTGGATATTCCATGTGGGCAGTCCTTTGGATGAATTTTCTTTGGCTTGGGGTTGGGTTATTACTTCTATGTTTTGGATTAGCAGAGAAAACGACGGATAGTCGCAAGCCTGTTCTTAAGCCTGTTCTTAGCGACGTACATTTCGTAATCGTAATGGGACTTGGGTTTTCTGTGGCAGTGATGTCGCATCTCTTTGTGGGACAGATGGAAGCGACTCTGCTTGGAATGACCATGGCGTTCTCTGGGCTCATGCTGCAATTCTCCAAAGAAAAATCTCTAAAGACAGAACTTGCGCTTTGGGTTCTTGCTGGAGTCATTGGATGGGTAAAAAGTCCTATTTATTCTGTTTTTTTTGCACTTTCCATACTCCTCTACAATTTCTGGTCGTTAGGCTTAAAGCGTATGCATTATGGCCGCACGGTTTTGATGGGTGTGACGGGCGTTCTGGTAGGACTACTCGCTTACCTACCTAGCTTGATTTGGGACCGAGACAACTTCGTCAATCACTACCTCATTAGAGAGCAATTCTCTAAGTACGATAACGGCAAGAGCCTGTGGTTTATTTGGGGCCCTTTTCTGATGTATGGCTTGCCTTGGACTGTGTTTGTTTTTGAGAGAGTCCTTAGAGCTGGGTGTGTGGATTTAAGGCGTAGAATTCTGCAGTTCGTACGCAACCCTTGGGTGAGATCGCAGATTGCTATCGTTCTTCCGTGGGCGATTATGTTTTCGTTGTTTCGCTATAAGGGACAGAATTACTTACTTCCGCTCATTGTTCCGTTTACGGTGCTTGGTTTATCGCATCTTAGTACGAAAGAGTTCTTACAGCTAAGAATATCTAGGTATGTATGGATGGGACTAGGACTCGCGATCGGAATCGGTATCCAGTTTCTCTTGCTTCTGATCTTTGGTTGGAGAGATGCACTGCCTACGGTTCTCGCTGTTTTTTTATGCACACAGCTTTGGGTCTTAGGCTTTGCGCTTAGTACATTGAATTTAAAATGTATGGCAGTGGGGTCGGCGGGATTTGTAGGAGTATTCCTAGCTATTTTTGTAAAAATTGGAACTTATGAGTCACGTGATTTTCTTAGATTATCTGCAGCCTATCCCACTCACGATCTCGTCTATATAAATTTCGAGAGAAATATTTTCTCGGAATGGGGTCTTCAGCGGTTCGCCGCTGGATTAGATCGGGTGCATTCGGTCACGACCTTAGCGGAGGTCAGTGCCTATCCGAGAAAAGCTGTTTGGTTATTTAGAAGTACGGACCAGTTTCCCGCTTTCATTTCGGCTAGACCGGGTAGGAAATTTCTTCCTGAGTCAGTTGAGAAGTTTCGGACCAAAGCGCACCGCGAGGTGAGTTTTGCGGACGTCGTGATAGATCCTAAGGGCGCACTCGCACTGAATCAGTTTACAACTACTTTGCCTGTGCTCGTAGAAGAGTAGATAGCTTCGATTTATAATACAGGGCAAATCCTGCACTTTGACGAAATTCGTCACTCTTCGCATTCTGAGATCTACCTATGTCACGCGCATTAGCAGAGATTCTCATCAAAGACCGACTCATTACTCAAGCGCAGCTTGAAGCCGCTCTGCAAGGCGCGGGTCAAACCGGAAATGACCCCGTGAGATTTCTTATTCTCCAGCGCCAGATCTCAGAAAATAAACTCGTCGACTATCTTAGCAAAAAATACAACATTCCAAGCATCAACTTGGCTAAATTCGAAATCGAGAAACGTGTTATCGAATCGGTGCCTACTGAGATTGCAAGAGAACGCAGGTTTATCCCTATTCAATTGCAGAAAGATACGCTAGTGGTTGCGATCTGCGATCCAACTGCGATGGCTGATTTTGATAAGGCTAAGTTTGTATTAAAGAAAAATATCGAGGCTGTGCTTACCACTTATTCAAACTTTGAAGAGTCGGTCGCAAGGTATTATGGCTCATCTAGCATGATGCAGTCAGCGCTGAATGTATTAAAAAAAGATGACAAAGTAGGACATTCTACAAGTTACGCCAACCGTGATAAAGGCAAAGATGGTGCGGGAGAGAAGTCCAAGGACGAGTTCGCTGGCGCGCTTGAACAGTTTGTCGTTCATGAGATTGATGATAGCGAAACGAGCCAGATCGAAACCCAAGGTGAGGCTGTTGTTGCATTTGTGAACGGCATTCTAGGTCAAGCCATCCAAAAAGGAGCTTCTGATATTCATATTGAAGCTTATGAGAAGCGTTTTAGAGTTCGTTATAGGATTGATGGAACGTTACATGAAGTGGCAGAGATCCCAGCTGAAATGAAACGTGCCGTCGTAGCTCGAATAAAAATCATGTCTCGTATTGATATTTCAGAAACAAGAGTACCGCAGGACGGTAGGATCAAACTGAGGCTCCAAGGTAAAGAAGTAGATTTCAGGGTGAATACGCTTCCTACTCTGTTTGGTGAGAAGGTAGTGCTAAGACTTCTATCTCAGGGGAACCTTACTCTTGATCTATCGAAACTGGGGTTCACAAAAAAACAATTAGAGACCTTTCGTAAAGGAATCTACGCGCCGAACGGCATGGTGCTTGTGACTGGTCCTACTGGTTCGGGCAAAACCACCACGCTTTACTCAGCACTCGCTGAGTTAAATTTAGTGTCTGATAATATCTCAACCGCTGAAGATCCCGTCGAATACAACTTAGAAGGGATCAATCAGACCCAGATCAACAAAGACGTTGGATTAACTTTTGCTTCAGTATTAAGGGCCCTTTTAAGACAAGATCCTGATACTATTCTCGTGGGGGAGATCAGAGACTACGAGACCGCAGAGGTCTCGATTCAGGCAGCACTGACAGGTCACTTGGTACTTTCTACGCTGCATACGAACGATGCTCCCAGCACGATCACGAGACTTATGAATATGGGAGTGGAGCCGTTTCTGGTGACGAGTTCTGTGAATACGATCGTGGCACAGAGATTACTTAGAAAAGTTTGTCAGAAGTGCAAAGTAGAGACGACCTATCCGTTAGAAAAAATGCAGTCGTTTGGTATCGATCCTAAATCAGCAAAAAACATCAAATTCTACCAAGGAAAAGGCTGCACTGCCTGCGGTGGTTCGGGATTCAAAGGAAGAGTCGCAGTGTATGAGGTACTAGATTTCTCAAACACACTTAAGGAAATGGTGCTCAAAGGTCAGAGTGCGATTGAAATTCGCAAACAAGCGATCGCAGAAGGGATGGTGACTCTCAGAGAAGAGGCTGTGGCTCGTGCCACTGAGGGCGCCACAAGTTTACCCGAGGCAATCGGAATGACAACGGAAGGTTAAGAAGATAAGAAAACTATGGCAAAAGTAAGCTTACCCGCACTACTCAAGACGATGGTCGATCAGAATGCGTCAGATTTACACGTGACGGTTCAGACGACACCGCAGTTTCGTATCCAGGGTCGCATGGTTAAAGTGAAAACCGATCCACTCACACCGCAAGACACCAAAGAAATCTGCTATCAAGTTCTTACGGATTCACAGAAGGCAGAGTTCGAAGCAAAGCAAGAGTTGGATTTTTCGTTTGGTATTAAGGATATTTCTAGATTCAGAGGAAACCTTTTCATGCAACGGGGAGCCGTGGCGGGGGTATTTAGACGGATTCCGATTCATATTCCTGAGTGGGACCAAATTGGGATACCCAATGTCTTACGAAAAATTATCAAAAAACCTAATGGCCTCGTTCTAGTCACCGGCCCTACTGGATCTGGTAAAAGCACAACTCTTGCTGCCATGTTAGATACGATTAATCGTGAAGAATATGGTCATCTGATGACCATCGAAGATCCGGTTGAATTTGTGCATTCGCACAAGAATTGTATCGTCAATCAGCGGGAAGTGGGTGTGGATACTAAATCGTTCGGAAGCGCGCTCAGGCAAGTACTGAGACAAGACCCAGATTTTATTCTAGTCGGAGAACTTAGAGACGTAGAAACCATCGAGATGGCGCTTACGATGGCGGAAACTGGACATCTTGTGTTCGGAACGCTTCATACCAATAGTGCTATTCAGTCTATCAATAGGGTCATCAACGTATTTCCACCTCATCAACAACCCCAAGTAAGGCAGCTCCTATCTTTCACTCTTCAATGTGTTGTATCCCAGTGTTTAGTTCCTAAAACGGATGGACGTGGAAGAATGCTAGCAGCAGAAGTCTTGATTCCCACTTTAGGAATCAGAAACCTAATTAGGGAAGAGAAGATTCATCAAGTGTATTCTGCGATGCAATCAGGCCAAGAGGAAACAGGGATGCAGACGCTCAACCAAGCGCTCATGGCACTGGTCCGAGCAGGCGCAGTCTCTAAACAGGACGCGATGGGATTCTCTTATTTACCTGAAGAACTTATAAAAATGCTTTCATCGATACCAGGATAGGTTGCAAAGACTATGGCTGAATATACATACGAAGGCGTAGATCGCAAAGGTCAGAAGGTAAAGGGGCAGTTAAACGCCCCTTCTGAGAATGACATACGCATGCTTCTGAGGGGGCAGGGAATTAGACCTACTAAAATCGCTTCTGCTTCTCTTGCCCAGCAGGATATTTTTGCAATCTTTAAACGCTCCTATGCTCTCACACAGGAGGAACTCCTGATCTTTACTAGGCAACTGCAGGTGCTCTTGGGCTCAGGAGTATCTCCTATTCAAGCTTTTGAAATTCTATCTGAGCAAGCCACCTCCGCTTCTTACGCTAATATTTGTAACAGTCTAAAGACGCGTATTTCTGAGGGTGCATTCATCTGGGAATCGATGAGTAAGTATCCAGACACTTTTCCGAGACTTTATATTTCTCTGATTAAAGCAGGCGAATCCGCAGGTGCTCTGGATGAGATGTTACGACGCCTTACAGGCTATTTAGAGGATTCAGAAGGTCTAAAGCGCACGGTGAAGTCTGCAATGGTTTATCCTGTCATGGTTATTGTCGCTGGAGTTATTGTGATTATCTCGATGCTCTACTTTGTGATTCCTAAGTTTGAGGCAATGCTCACTCAGGGAGGCAAGAAGCTTCCAGGTCTCACTCAAGCTGTGATCGATGCGTCCCATTTTCTGCAAGGTAATATTCTCGTGGTGAGTGCCGTTACCGGAGGTGTGATATTTGGGCTACGTACTTTTTTTAGAACTCAAGAAGGTAGAAATTTTGCGGACTATGCTCTTTACCGTGCACCTCTGTTTGGTTCTCTCATGCAGAAAAGTGGCACTGCAAGATTCTGTAGAACGCTTTCGACACTTCTTAACTCAGACGTGAATCTTATTGATGCTGTCGAGATCTGTAGAACAGTGATGGATAACGCAGTTCTGGAGCACGCCATAGTTGATGTGAGAAAAGGGATCGAACAAGGTAAAGCACTCAGCGGAGTTCTCGCTAAGATTGGGGTTTTTCCTAAAATGGCTACCCAAATGATGGCCGTTGGAGAGACTGGGGGAAAGCTCGTTGAGATGTTAGAAAAAGTAGCAGATTTCTATGAAGCAGAAGTTGAGGTCGCGGTGCAGAGAATCGTGAACGTGATTCAACCGCTGACGGTCATTTTTCTTGCAGGCATTGTGCTTGTGATGCTTGGAGCGATGTATATGCCGATCTTCAAAATGGCTGAAGGAGCTTGATGAGTCATCCAGTAAACCATCCTAAGGAAAGAAAGATTTTAGGAAGCTCCTCAGCTGTCACGAATCTTCTTAATCTTATCCATAAAGTAGCAGTGACGCGCACGTCTGTGCTTATCATTGGTGAGAGTGGTACGGGCAAGGAGTTAGTGGCCCGCATGATACACGAGCACAGCGCTTTTAAAGATAAACCATTTGTCGCTATTAACTGCGGCGCTATTCCCGAAAATCTAATAGAGAGCGAACTCTTTGGACACGCGAAGGGAAGTTTTACGGGCGCAGTGAGAGAGAAGGCTGGACTCTTTGAGGTGGCAACAGGTGGGACACTATTCTTAGACGAGGTAGGTGAGTTGCCGCTTTCTATGCAGGTGAAGTTGCTTAGGGCCCTTCAGGAGCGCACGATCAGGCGCGTGGGCGCCAATGAAGATATCAAGATCGACGCCCGCGTCGTTGCGGCAACGAATCGAGATCTAGAAGCTGCCATCGCGAAGGGAACTTTTAGAGAGGATCTTTACTATCGCTTAAATGTGATCCTGATACGCACCCCGCCCCTACGCGAGCGCCCAGAGGATATCGAGGTTCTGGCTTCGCATTTTCTCAATCAATTTGCAAAAAGGCAGAATAAACAAGTCATCAAAATAACTCCTGAAATTCAAGATATTTTCCTCCGTTATGAGTGGCCGGGTAACATCAGAGAGCTAGAAAATGTTGTAGAGCGACTTGTCACCCTTACACCCGAAGGTGAAATAGCTACTGGAAGTCTTCCTTCGCAGTTTGCTGGATATATTGCGAAAGAAGTCCCTAAACGAAAGAGCGCAGAAAACATCGGCCCCCTGTCTAGCATCCCGCTCTCAGATGCGAAAGTAGTCACCGAGGTTCTAGAGTTTACTGGCCTAAAGCTGCCGCGACCTGATTTCAATTCAGAGACGCTAAATCTGGATGAAATACTGGTACAAGTGGAGAGCTTCTATTTAAATAAAGCCTTACAGCACACCCAAGGCCTTAAGAAGAAAGCTGCACAACTCTTAGGAATTACGTTTCGCAGTATGCGGTACCGGCTTCAGAAGCTTGGTATTCATGTAGACGGCGACGATCAAGACGAGTAAAAGCGGCCCACTATGGGTCCTTCACACTCAGATTTAGAGAACCTCATTACTCCGCTTCAACCGGCCAAGATCTCTTGGATTGGTTCGATGACGCCTTTTAATGAGGAAACACAGGACATTTATTTCTCCGTAGATGAGGGAGTGCAGGAGGCTCACCATACTTTTATTAAGGGCAATCACCTTGGTGAACGATTTCTAGAATTAACAAAATCCTCAGACTACTTTGTCATTGGAGAGCTAGGATTTGGTACGGGTCTAAACTTTCTAGTGACGGCGGACTACTTTCTTAAGACGTGCACGCAGGGAAGGCTTGTTTACATCTCTGTAGAGAAATCGCCAATTTTTTTAGCTGATTTAAAACAGATGTACGAACTTCTAAAAGAACAAATATCTGACAACCTTCTTTCTGAAATGTTACTACAATGGCCTGGCGCTATTCCTGGATTTCACACCATGATCTTAGCAGGAGGGCGCGTTGAGCTTAGACTCCTTCACGGTGACGGCGTCTCGGTTTTAAAGGAACTTAGCGGTACTATCGACGCCTGGTACTTAGACGGATTTTCGCCAAAGAAGAATCCAGACCTCTGGAGCGAGGCTATCTTTAAAGAGATCAAACACCACTCTCGCAGGGGTACTACGTTTGCGACGTACTCTGTTTCTAGCCAAGTGAAACAGGGGTTGAGTGCAGTTGGGTTTCAGATTGAGCGCGTGGTGGGGTTCGGACGAAAGAAACACGCGCTTAGGGGGCAGTTTGAAGGAGAAGGAGGGGGCGAAAAAAAAACTGCGAGCGCACAGACTTTTCAGATCGTAGGCGCAGGGCTTGCTGGGGTAGAGCTTGCTGCTATTTTAAAACGTAAAGGTCATTCTGTGGTTCTGATAGATTCACCGTTTCTTGGGGCTGGTTCACTTAATCCGCTAGCAGTTGCGATGCCTTCTTTTGCAAAACAGTTTCATCCTTCTCACGCAATTACTGCCTTAGCGTTTCATCACGCGGTGAGAGCGCATCGTGTACATAGAGTTTCCTTAGGACAGGCATCGAATGATATCTACGGGAGCGAGGGCATCCTTAAACTGGCTCGTCCGGAAGAGGATATTCAAAGTTTAAAAAAAGCCCTGAGCTGGCTTCCTATCGCAGGAGATTCCTATCAGTTTCTTACAAGAGAAGAGACTAGCACTTGGACGAATCAATACTATGAGGAAGAGGCGCTGTGGTTGAAGGATGTGTTCACAGTGCGAGTGCCAAAGTATCTTGCGCTAAAGTTAGATAGTTTAAAAATTCCTATAGAGACTCATACAAAGCTCGATCTTTCTCTGCGAACCGTGTTCTGTAACGGGAGTGCGCTTTCAGATTTCTATGGTGGGTATTTAACTAAGCTTCGCGGACAGGTGGTTTCTTTTACCACTCCTAAGGGCCCGTTTGATCGCTCACTCGCTAGAGAAAGTTATCTGTCTAGTTTCAAGCAGAAAACCTATGTGGGCGCGACCTATGAGAGAGGTTTTATGGAGCATGAGGTGGACATCTCAAAGCGCCAATCCTTATGGCAGAGATTTCTTCCTCTTTCGTCCGCGTTTCCTGATTTCGAGAGTGAAGAGATTTCCTCCTGGGTGGGATTTCGTACAACGACTAGAGACTATTTGCCTGTAGTCGGTGGTGAGGACGAGCGGGTCTCTTATGAGCGCGGCTTTAAATCGCAGACTTACGCGCTCGGTGGATTCGGCTCAAAGGGGCTAAACTATTCTAGCTACTGCGCTGAGGCTCTGTCGTGCGAATTAACGGGCGAGCCCATCAGCATCCCTCAGTCTGTTTCTAGAAAAATAAAAGCGTCTCGGTTTTTAGACATTATGTCATTTGTAAAGTGATGATTTACAAATGACATAATGTCTAAAAACCGAAATTGGAAGTAGAGGAAACGTGAAACAGGTGAGATGGATCAGGGGCATAAAAAAAGCCCGACAAACACGTAATAAGTTTGTCGGGCCTCTCTATATGGTTTTCTAACAATTAAATTGCAGGAACAGTATTAGTTAGAACTTTTGCGTTCGTGATCGTCCACGTGTCTAACATGGCGGCTCGGTTAGCGAACGTTCGGTTACTGATGACTCCTACAGCAGCCATTGTCCAACCCGCGGCGGTAATCGCGGCTGCAGCTGGAATCTCAGTTGCTAATGCCGCAGTCGATTGAACTGCTGATGCAGCTGGCCCAAATCTGCCATCATTCATGCCCGCAGTGTTAGGTACAAAAGGAACCGCTACGGTACCAAATGCACATACTCCAGTCTGGCTACTTACTGAGTTGTATCCCATACCTAAACACTGAGCCGCTGCACCAGCCGCAGTAAGGCCACATTGCCTTACTCCGGTAGCCGGCGCGGTGGCACCAAATCCTACAACATAAAGACCTGCGGTGGTAGCTGTCGCGCCCGTTCCTAACATGCTCGGAGTAAAACCGGTGTTAAGAAGACATATGGTCGGAAAATTAGTTGCGCTTTCGAAGGCCTGTTGTGCAGTCCAAGCACCGGACAACAAGGTACGAGCCTCGCTCTGCCTTGCTCTGGCTTGAAACGCTCCGTACTGAGGGATCGCAACTGCTGCTAACACCCCAATCACGGCTACCACGACCATTAGTTCGATGAGCGTAAAGCCTGATTCGCTCCTCATACGTCCCAGATTAGTAGGCTTCATAATAGTTATTCTCCTTCGTTCTTGATTAAACGTCCGTTCAAAACCCCTCCCATCTCCCTATGAGACAGATGATTGTTTTCTTCGTACGTATATTTAAATTATGATGACATTGTTAAATTGTGCAACGGGGGTTTTTTGTGACACGGGTCAAAGGCATCATAGGTAGCATCGTCGGTTCTGGTTTTCTGCTCGTTGGGTTTGGTATCCTTCTCGTACTCAATCAGACGATTCAGCAAGATTTTGACGAAATCTTGACAGAAAGACCACCCCTCACGGAGCGGGACGCACCCTGGAACGCGAAGTTATTGAAATCTTTGAGTCTAGGCTTTGCACCCGTCACAGTGGATTTCTTGCTGCTTCAGTTCCTAGGAGACGGGAGGATTAGTCATCTCACTCCTACGCAGAAACACGCAGAGAGTTTCTACGTACTTGATGTGGCGACCGAAATCGATCCAGAATTCTTTGCGCTTTATTTCTATGGTTCAGGTCTCTTAACCGGAGTGAGAGACGATAACTTGGGAGCTAGCATCTTGGCGACACGCGGGATTAAACAGCTTGAGGGCGCTACGATCAAAGAGAGTGAAGCGTATCAGAAGCGCTACTGGCCTGAGCCCTGGCGCTTGTATTTAAACGAACTGTACCTTGCTGTGTACGAAGCGCAAGATATGCCAAGAGCAGAGCGGGCACTGGACCGAGCGATTGCTTATCCTAATTCGCCCCCGTACTTTAAGGCTTTTAGAGAGCGACTAAAGACCGAAGAAGGACGCTACGAAGTGAGCTTCAGAACGCTAGAGCATATGCTGAAAGTTCAGCAGACCGAGGAAGGCAGAGCCCCGTTTCTAAAGCGCCAGCAGGATCTAAAGCTCAACTTCTGGCTCTACCAGATGAACCAGAAGTATCAAACCAAGAGCGAACGAAGAGCGTTAGTGGGTACGAGAGATCCGCTAGGCGGCGTCTTGAGCGTCAATCACGAAGGTCTCTTAGACACAACCTCAGAGCGGGCAAGGAACCCTTGGGACAACAAAGATTTCATTGAGAAACGGTACGAAGATCGGCAGCTTGAGAAACCGAACGAAACACAGAAAACACAAACGCGGGGTGAATAGATGCCATGCTAAACATCAATAAAGTATCCCAGGCCTTTCGGTCAGGGTTCTGGATGAAAGAGATTAAGGTCCTAGAAGAAGTGTCGTTTGATGTTCCAGAACGCTCCATCTTTGGCTTCTTGGGCCCAAATGGTGCGGGCAAGACGACGTTAATTCACCTCATCGTAGGAATTCGCCAACCCACGGGTGGTTCGATTTCATGGAAAGGTGTGCCCGTGACGAATCCTGATGTGAAAGATTCGATCGGGTACTTGCCAGAGAGGCCTTATTTCTATGATCACCTGACGGGACTTGAGGTGCTGGAATATTTTGGCGCCTTAAGTGGATTGTCCCGCAAACAGGTCAGAGACCGCGCAGATCACGTGTTAAAAAAAGTAAACATGCTAAGAGCCCGGGATCTCACCTTAAATAAATTTTCTAAAGGGATGCTGCAGCGCATTGGAATCGCTCAGGCTATCTTGCACGAGCCCGAACTCTTGATTCTAGATGAGCCGATGAGCGGTCTTGATCCCGCGGGACGTAAAGAAATGCGCGAGTTAATCTTGGAGTTATCGGGCGAGGGTCGGACGGTATTCTTTAGTAGTCATGTGATTCCTGATATTGAAGCCATCTGCGACCGTGTGGCGATCGTTAAAAAAGGGCGTCTTGAGGACACGGGACTGATTGCAAAATTCTTACAAATGGGCGTGCGTGGGTATGAAATTCTCGTACAGTCGGGCACTCCAGTATCGCTTACGAAAGTTTCAGGTATTAACGAATCTCATACCAGTGGTGAGATTCAGCGCCTGAAAACCGATGGCTTAGTTCCCTTAGAAAAAATACTCTCGCAGTTAATTGAATCTAAAGCGCAGGTACTCAGTGTGATTCCAATAAAAAACTCACTTGAGGATTATTTTGATCATCAGGATGAAAAACCAAACGAAAAACAAGCAGGTGCACCATGAAACTCACGCTGAAACAACAGTTAGGCAGAGTAAACGCCATTGCGCGTGTTACGAGGCAAGAAATTCTAAAAGATAAAATCTTATACAATATTCTGCTGTTTGCAGTACTGCTCTTCGGCGTCAGTATCCTTGCGGCTAGGTTATCTTTCATTCAGCCTGACCGTATTTTACTGGATGTTGGATTTTCTTCAGTCACTTTAGGCTGTGTTGCAATCGGGGTGCTCTTCGGTGCGCAGATGGTAAGCCGCGAGATCGAGCGCAGAACCCTATGGGTAGCACTCGCGCGCTCTGTCAGTCCCACAGAGTTTCTACTAGGAAAGTTCATGGGGTGCGCAGAGGTGGTACTTATCAACTGGGCGCTGATGGTCCTTGTGGAAGTGGGAGTTTTGTCCACGCTTTCTGAATTTGGTATGGAGTGGGTTGTTCTAAAGGCTTTTCTCTTGCCTGCATTTTTGGGAGTGATGTTCGTTGCAGTTGCGATGTTTTTTTCTAGTTTCACGACAACCTCTCTTGCTGTTATTTTTTCTATCGGGACGTTTCTCATCGGCACCCAAATTTCCGTCTTACGCGAGTTAATCGCACAACTGCAGGCCCCGCTACTAGAGAAGGTGCTTAAAGCTTTGTTGGTGTTCATCATACCAAGTGAGCAGTACCAATTAGGATTTATGGTGACTTACCGCAAGGATATCCCAGCTCAATACATCATAAAATGTGCCGCAATAGCTTTATTTTATGGTGTTTTTCTCACCGTGCTGGCGGGTAAGTTTATTCGTTCTCGCGAGCGTTCCCAGTGATCGGAATATGGCCAAGAGAAGTACTCTTAGAATCTCCGCTCTTCCTTAGTATTATTGCGACTTTAGGGTTATTGTTAGGAAGTTTTCTCAATGTTGTCATTGTTAGACTCCCACACGATCGATCCTTAAATAAGCCAAGCTCTCACTGTCCAAAGTGCGGACACAAGCTCTCCTGGTATGAGAATATTCCTGTTGTGAGTTATTCGGTTCTGAAGGGTAAATGTCGCTCGTGTGATAAGCCCATCTCGCCCAGGTACCCACTCGTAGAAATCCTAACCAGTGTACTCTTGGTCGCTTCAGTGCTCGTTCATGGGTTTAGTATCCTTTGGATTTTTAGGGATCTTTTTTTTGTCTGTGCCCTTATTGCGATTATTTTTATCGATATCGATCATAGAATTATACCGGATGAGTTAAGTCTAGGCGGCTTGGTGCTAGGGCTCATTACCGCCTGGTGGGAGTTAAGTGATGATGGAATCGGTTTTTCTCTCTCCTCAGGGTTAGCAAGCTGCTTGGGCGCTGCGATCGGTTTTGGAATCTTCTACGGTATCGCTTGGTTCTATGAACGAAGAACAGGAAGAATGGGACTGGGTGGTGGCGATATAAAACTTCTAGCCATGATGGGGGCGTTTCTCGGTCTTCAAGGAGTCTTTGATGTGATTTTTATCAGTTCTTTAACCGGCGCACTAACCGGTATCGCTATGGCGCTAATTAAGCGCAAGTCACTCAAAGAAGTGGGGCTCATGTCGCTTCCATTCGGGCCATTCATGGTTTTAGGAGCTTTTTACCATTATTTTCTTGCAGGTGACCTAGGCCCTGCGATTCATTTCATGCCATGAGTTTAGACACAGAACATGACGGCTCTAACCCCGATGAATTTTATGAGGACAAAGAGGCACGTCGCTCTAAACGCGCTTGGCGATTGTTTTGGATGGCGTTAGGAGTGTTTCTTGTAGTTGCGAGCCTTCCAGTGATTCAAGACCGTATTTACAAATGGCGCTCAGTGGGTGATGCCAGAAGATTGGCTGTCTGGGCTCAAGATCAGAGGCTAAGGGCTATTCAAGAGCGTCTCGCTATAAGGTTTCAGATTGCGAGCTTAGACAGCGAGCGGGTTGCAATCGCATTTCTGGGTGCTAGCTGCAGAGTCGACGACGAAAAGACTTTTCGAGAAATCGATCGAAAGCCATTCTTTGATGAAACTCAGTACACTTGGATTGATGAACAAAACGCAAAAAAATTGGAACTAAAGCCGTCTGCTTCCGTTGCCTGTATTGACTCTCCAGTGATTCAGCCAGATTTTAATCAGCAACTATTCTGGGCCTGGCTGCCGTATCAAGATCTCGCCTCTAAGCGTCTGGATAGGGTTACGGTTGTTCGATATGATCCCAAGACTTCGTCGTTTGATTTTCAATAAGTTCTATTGACTCATTCCAAACGGTTGAATTGTTTATCTTTATCGCGCTAACCTTAAAGAGACTAGGACCTAGGAAGGGACCGACTGAATGGGGTTAAGCCAAGAAGATGGATTTTTATCGTTATTTGGAGGCGGATTAGGCCAAGGGCTTAACATCGGTACGTCATCCGTAAAGCTCGTTCAAATGAAAGGCTCCGGAAAGAGCTGGAAGCTAGAGCATTTTGCAATGGCGCTGCTTCCAGAAGACGCAGTCTTAGGTCGCGAAATCTCAAACGCAGTCGCAGTGAGAACAACAATTGATGCTGTCTTGGGACAGTCGCGACTACGCGGTCGTAATATTTGCACAGGGATCAGCGGCTCAAGTGTGATGCTGAAGCGAATGACTGTGGAAAGTCCGTCTAAAAAAGAACTCCAGGCAGCCGTATTCTGGGAAGCAGAACAGTATCTCCCGTTTGATCCGAATGAAATAGCGATGGACTTTCATCTCCTGGGCCCACTCAAAAACAACAGCTATGATGTGATTTTTATCGCGGCTAAACTTCAGACTGTCGATGGTTATTCTGATGTTGTTCAAGAGTCAGGTCTTGTGCCCAAGGTAATCGATTCTGAATATTTTTCTGTACAGAACGTTTTTGAAGCGAATTACACGATCAATCCTGGCGAAGCAGTAGCCTTGGTTGAGATCGGTGCTGTGGCGATGAGAATTCAAGTCGTACAAGACGGAGCCGCGATCTATACCAAGGACGCCGCCATCGGAGGGCGCAACCTTACTCAAGAGATTCAGAAACACCTGAGCCTTTCGTTCTCTGATGCCGAAAGTTTGAAAGTAAACTCAGGCTCTAGTGCTACACCTCCTGAAGTGCATGAGATGATGGAAGTGACAGCGGAGAATTTTGCGATTGAGCTAAAACGAGCGCTCGATTTTTACAACGCCTCCTCTACCGGGGCACCTGTCGCCTATGCCTTACTGTGCGGTGGGGGAGCTAAGCTTCCTAATCTCTCAAGAATAGTAGAGGACCGCGTAGGGATCCCGACACAAATGTTAAATCCTTTTGCAAAAATAAAGTTCGATGAATCCAAGTACGATCCTGCGCAGATTCAGGAAGCGGGCCCGATGCTCGTGGTGCCAATGGGACTTGCCATGAGGATGAGTTCCGAATGATTAAAATTAATCTAGCTCTTAGGAAAAACCCGCAGACCGAGGCCGAAAAGGCAAATAAAGGCCTAGGCGCGCTTTTAGGCAAGATCAATATCTCGGCTGATCAGAAGCCCATTTATCTGCAAGTTATAGGGATCTTGGCCTCAGTAGTCGTGATCATGGTTGGGTTTGGATATTTTAAGACCTACAAAATGGAGCTAGTCCAGGCGAACGTGAGTGTGCTCGAAAAGGAGGCTGCCGCTATTCAAGCGGAACTTTCTAAAGTCCAAGGTTTCGAGGCCCAGCGAAGTGAACTAGAGAAAGCTCAAACAGCTATTCAAACTAAGATCGACACGATTGAGGCTTTGATTTCAGAACGAGCCACTCCTCCTAAAGTTCTCATCACACTCTCAAAGACCATTCCTAAAGATGTCTGGCTGACCGAGTTTAAAATCGAATCTAGCGGCACGGTATCGATGCGTGGCGCTTCGCTTGGTATTAGTCCGATTTCTGACTTCATGAAGGGGCTTGAGGGTTCGATCTACTTTAACCAAGTTGAACTTAAGCGCACGCAAAGTAGTCGTGAGCAGGGGACAGAAGTGGCAACTTTTGAGCTAGAGGCAAAGAAGCGATGAAGAATCTACCGAATATCGTCCTTCTATTTTCGGCACTATTTTTAGGTTTCAAAGCCTACGAATTCTTTCTAGATCCTAACTCAGAGTATGGCGTGATTAAAGGCCGCATGGAGGCTTTAGAGACAGAAATTGCTACGAAGACGCAAACCGTTGCGGCTGCGAAAGACTTCTACTCACGCCTAGAAGCTAAGCGCGGGGAGATTCGTACACTGAACGAAAAGTTGATCGGTTATAAGGCTACATTGTCAGAGACCCTAGATCTGCCGGGATTCATGAAAGCGATTCTCTATGAAGCAGATCGCATTGGGATCAGTTTAAAATCGCTAACTCCAGACAAAAACGAGAAAAAAAATTACTATATCGAACAGACTTTCGACGTCACTTACGCGGGAGTTTATGTGCAGCTTATTGCATTCTTAGATAGACTGTCTAAGAGTGAGCGAATTTTTAGGGTGGATCAGTTTTCGATTAGGCCGAGAGGGAACTTGGTCGGAAACTCCAGATTTCGCGAAATCGAAGGCGACTTAAAAATTAAAACCTATCTCTATCTTGGCTCTCAAGAAGATCAGATTGCCTCGGGTACCAACACCTCTGGCGTCGCTCCAGAGAACGGAGCGAAATTATGAATAGAATTTCGACGGTGACCATAGTTTGGTTTTTGGTTCAAATGAGTGCGTATATTTCGCAAGCAATGGCCCAAGAATCAGCGGTCGCTCCCGGTACAGTGAATGAAAAACGCGCGCAAGATGTGTCTGATTTTCTAACATTCAGAGACCCGTTTCTTCCGCCCGATCTTGGCGACGCAGTGAATATTTCTAGGCTCGCTCTCGAACGCTTTCCAGTTTCAGATTTTAAACTTTTAGGAGTCATGAGTGGACCGCTAAAAAAACGCGCCATGATTCAAGGGCCAGATGGAAAGTCTTACGTTGTGTCGGAACAAATGAAACTTGGCGTGCGTTCAGGGGTCGTGAACCGCATCACAACAAATTCCATTATTGTGCGTGAACAAATTGTAAACGCCATCGGGCAGCAAGAGTTTTTAGATGTAGAGTTAACTTTAGACCGAGGTCAAGAACGCTCAAGTGGCGGGGGATAACAGGAAATGAAAGCGCATTTAAGACAGTGGATTTATTTTGCAGCCGGGCTTGCAATTACAAACATTGCTACGGCATCTGTAAAAATCAAAAAAATAGAATTCCTCGGCACAGCTGAATTCCCGCAGATCACAGTAACTGGAAGTGCTCCCTTTCATGGGCGAATTCTGGAGGGTGCAACTCCTGATCAACTGAGTATTGAAATACCAGATGCTAGTTTCGAGACGAAAAACGCAACGCGCTCGTTAGACACAGCAAGCTTTAGTGGTAAAATAAAACTCATTTCGCCGTACGAAAAGAAAGATAACGGCTCTATTAGAATTGTTGTTCAGGCGTCAGAGCCATTTACGCTTAAACCTAAGGCGGTAGGAAACAAGCTTTATCTAGGCGTCGATCACGATCCCGACCCTGATCTCGTTGCGACAAGAAGGTCATCTACTTCCACCCAGCGCGGCGTGGTGAGTGAAGCAGAAGCAGTCAAAATCATGGGAAGCGATCAGAGCCAGGATTTACAACTAGGCGGTTTGAATGTTCCCGAACCGGGCTCCGATGCAGCAAGAATGGACGATTTTCTAGAGGCCCAGAAATCTAAGAACTTCAAAGGTCGAGCGATCACTCTTCAAGTAAAGGATGCGGATCTAGTCGATGTGCTTTCTCTGATCGGGGAGACGAGTGGCTTTAATATTGTTGCGGGATCAGACGTAAGTGGAAAAGTGAATCTTTCGCTCGTCAATGTACCTTGGGATCTAGCTTTAGACACGGTTCTTACGACAAATAAACTAGGGGCAGAGCGGAATCAGAACATTCTTAGGATCGCGCTCCTTGCGAATCTGGCGAGTGAGAAAGTCGCAGAGGCGCAGGCTAAGCGCGCGATTGAATCGAATGCTCCAAGAGTCACTAGGATTTTTCCAGTCTCGTACGCTAAACCCGTTGATCTGGTGAAAGTACTTCAGAAGTTTGGTACTGGCTCTGGTGGCGCGGATGCTGGCGGAGGATCAGGTGGAGCGGGCGTGACTTCTGCTTCGATTCTGGTCGATGAGCGAACCAATGCGATTGTGATTCAAGAGACGGCGGATAATTTAAACCGCATGGCTAAGCTCATTGAGCTTCTGGATAAGCCAACTCCCCAGATTCTTATTGAAGCGAAGATTGTCGAAGCGGGTGAGACGCTCTCAAACTCTCTAAGCGGAAATCTGGGTGGAGGGGTATTAAACAGCGTGAATCCCTTCTTTAACTCAAATAGCGGAACCTGGGCAGACCCACTTCTTTCGGTTCCAGGTTTATCTACTGCGGCAGGGTTGCCGAACAATAACGTAGGGGCCAATATGACGATTAGGCCTTTGGGTCGTTTGCGATTAAACGCACTCCTAAGCTTCAATGAAGCTGAAGAGAAAAGTAAGATTATCGCTTCTCCAAGGCTTACGGTTTTAAATCGTCAAAAGGCGAATATTACTCAGGGAACGCCGGTTGCGATCGCTCAGACCACGATCAACCCTACGACTGGAACACTTATTCAGTTAACCACTTTAGTGCAGGCCGAGCTTAATCTTTCTGTAACTCCAACTGTGACCAACGATGGTCAGATCATTATGGAGCTTACGATCAGTAACGACGTGCCAGAACTGACCTCAGATTCGCAGAATGGGATTTCAAGACGTAACATGACTTCAACCATCGTGACTGAATCAGGCTCCACTTTGGCTATCGGCGGTATTTACAGCTATAACCAGAGTGAGGCCGAGGGGGGGTTCCCTTTTTTACGAAAGATCCCCTTTATAGGGGCGCTTTTTGGATTTAAAAATTCGAAGAAAACCCGCAGAGAGCTTTTTGTTTTTATTACGCCTAAGATCTTAAACGAAGAAATCGAGACGAAAGACAACCCGACTGCATCATCGTCTAGTCCAAGCCCTAACACCAAATTTTAGGCTAGGGTAGACAGCGGAAATGGCGATAGAGAAGGTAAACACTATGGCGAACCCAAGCTCTGGCTATCAGAAACTTAAAATTCCTAATGAGTCCCAGTTTTCGCCACTTCTCTATGAATACTTAAAGAAGTACCAGGAAGACCCGAATTCCAGGGTTTTTGCGCCGTTGGCAGAGGCTTATCGCAAAGCAGGTTTACTCGATCAAGCCATTGAGATCGCAAGAGAGGGCCTAGCCCTTCACCCCCATTTTCTGGGGGGTAGAGTCGCTTTATCCAGAGCCTTGTTTGATGCGGGACGTTTTGAAGAGGTCTCAAACGAGTTAAAAGTCGTGATCGATCAGGCGCCTGATAACCTGGTAGCACAAAGGCTCTATGCCGAAAGCTCTCTGATGGTGGGTAGGCTTTCTGAAGCGCTTAGGTCCTATAAAATGCTGCTTTATTTTTCGCCAGAAGACCGAGAAGTCGCCAAAATCGTCTCTGAACTCGAGGAATCCGCCTATCAAACGGGGCAATTACAGGTGCGAGTGGAGCCTAGCTTGGAGCGAATCAAGATCCAGTCTGCTCAGGAGGTCTTTAAGGCCGGTGATCCGGGCACCACGCCAGAGGCCTTAGAGCGGGCCAATCACATCCGAAAGATAGAAGTTTTACAACAGTTGCTGCAAGGGATTGAACGGCTGAGGATGACGTGATACTTCCTGACGCCTATGTCAATGTTTGCTACCAATCAGTTCCGCAAGGGACTTAAAGTTGAAATCGAAGGCGTTCCTTATGAAATCGTAGACTTCCAGCACGTCAGTCCTGGGAAGGGCCGAGCATTCACTAGAACGAAACTCAAAAACATGCTGAGCGGCAATATCTTAGAGCGAACGATCACGTCTGGCGACAAGCTGGATGGGGCTGACATGGATCAGCGTGAAATGCAGTACCTCTACAAGGACGCCGAAGGTCATCATTTCATGAATCGTAGTAACTACGATCAAGTCGTGATCCAGGAGTCTGTGTTAGGAAACGCTAAAGACTTCCTCCAAGAGAATTTAGAGCTTCAGGTGATGTATTTTAACGAGCGTCCTATTGGTGTAGAGTTACCGACTTTTGTGGTGCTGAAGATTGTAGAAACAGACCCGGCATTCAAAGGAGACACCGTCACGGGTGGAACCAAGCCCGCAAAATTAGAAACTGGAGCCAACATTCAAGTTCCCTTTCATTTGAAAGAAGGGGATTTAGTTAAAGTAGATACGAGAGATTACACCTATGCCGAAAAAGCCAATAAATAAGCCTAAAACAAACACTAATCAGGTAACCGCGAAAACTTCTTCGGGCTCCTTAAGGCGTATCGATGAGATTGAGTCCTTACTAAAACTCATGGAGCAATATCAGTTAGGTGAACTGCTCGTCGAAGAAGGCTCCTCAAAGACTCACCTCAAGAAGCAAAGTGCCCCACAGCCTCATTATATACAGTCTGCGCCGGTCGCTCAAACTACGATGGTGCAAGCATCTCCCGCACCTGTCGTGACAGCTGCTGCCGCGCCCCTCGCAGCGTCTTTGCCTAAGCCAGCTGTTCCTAAAGAAGATGGGAACGCTAACCACAAGAAAATCCACTCACCACTCGTTGGGACATTCTACCGAAGTCCATCGCCTACGGCGGAGTCCTATGTGAAAGAGGGCCAAGTTGTGAAGAAGGGTCAGACGCTTTGTATCGTGGAAGCGATGAAGCTGATGAATGAGATTGAGGCCGAATTTTCAGGTAAAATAGTCTCCATCCTCGTAGAAACTGGGCAGCCGGTCGAGTTTGGCGAGCCCCTCTTTATTATTGAAACTTGAAAGATTTAACACCTATGTCAGCAGCACGAAAAAGCCCAATAAAGCGGCCAAACGGGACTCTTTTTAAAAAAGTTCTTATCGCTAATCGAGGTGAAATAGCGCTTCGAGTGATCAGAGCTTGTAAGCAAATGGGTATTTCTACAGTTGCTGTGTACTCAACAGCTGACGAAAGCTCCCTGCATGTAAAGCTTGCAGACGAAGCTGTGTGCATTGGACCGCCACCATCCAAGCAAAGCTACTTAAATATAGCCTCCGTGATCACCGCAGCTGACATCACAGGTGCAGATGCAATCCATCCGGGGTACGGGTTTCTATCGGAAAATGCTGAGTTCGCTAGGATGTGTAAGGAGTGCGATATTACTTTTATCGGACCTACGGCTGAGAACTTGGTCGCGATGGGAGAGAAGACAAGAGCAAGACAGATTGCTAAAGACGCGAATGTGCCTCTTCTGCCGGGCACTACGGGTGCTGTCCCAGACTTAGAGGTAGCGTGCCTAGAGGCAGCGCGCATCGGTTATCCTGTTATTTTGAAAGCTGCTGCAGGCGGTGGTGGTCGGGGTATCCACATTGTAAGGTCAGAGGAAACGTTAAGGCAGTCGTTTGACCGAGTCTCTGCAGAGGCAGGCGCTGCGTTTGGAAATCCTGCGATGTATGTCGAGAAGTTCTGCGAACATCCAAGGCACGTAGAAATCCAGGTCTTATGCGACAATTTCGGTAATCGATTATTCTTAGGCGAGCGTGATTGTACGATTCAAAGGCGCCATCAGAAGCTTATTGAAGAGTGCCCGTCTCCGGTCGTGGATAGCGAGATGCGAGCCAGGATGGGTAAAGCTGCTCTCGCTCTCTGTGAGGCGGTGAACTATCAGAATGTAGGGACCGTAGAGTTTCTCGTGGATGAGAACAGAAATTTCTACTTCATGGAAATGAACACGCGTATTCAAGTCGAACATCCAGTGACTGAGATGGTAACGGGCATTGATTTAATCCAACAACAGATCCGTGCTGCTGCTGGATTCAGACTTACGTTAAAGCAAAGTGATATCAAGATCACAGGACACTCCATAGAATGTCGTATTAACGCGGAAGATCCAGAAAAGTTTACGCCTTCTCCAGGCCTTATTACTGCGCTCCATATCCCGGGAGGCTACGGCGTAAGAAATGACTCTTTCGTATATGATCAATACAGGGTGGTTCCGTTTTACGACTCCATGCTAGGTAAATTGATCGTGCATTCGGAAAACAGAGAAGCAGCTATTGCAAAAATGCGCCAAGCTCTGGATGAGTACGTGGTAGAAGGTATTAAAACAAACATTTCCTTTCATCGCAAAATCATGGATTCGGAAAAATTTGCCTCCTCGGATTATGACACCGGCTTTTTAGAGCATTTTTTTGCAAAGCCCTAGTTCAGGCAGATATTACCGGCTCACGATACTGCTTGTTCCACAGTAAACTCTTCGAATGTGGCAGAGTGTTTAATCGTTTGTGGTTAGGCCTGTGCGTGAGAGGAATCCCTTGAAGGACCAAACCAAAGAAAATACCCTTTCAACGTTCACGCCTGATCTCGGGGATGATCTCGTAATTACAAAAATGTCCTTACGCCCGGAGCGGCAAGAATTTGAGGAAAAATTTGATGAATCTGCTGAATCACTAATTTCTTCAGCAGAGATCCTCCTAAGAGAAGGTCTACACGCTCAAGCCAAGAAGGTCGCACGAGCTGCGCTCATCAAAGATCCAAGTCTCATTCAGGCCCGTAAGCTTCTCGCCACTATTGAAGAAATAGAATTAAAAGAGCTATTTGCAAAGGAAAAATCAAAAAGAAACTCAGCCTTGAAAGCAACCGCTCCAAGCCCGTGGTTCAGCTTAGAGGCAGCGGAGCGGGAACGCGCAGCTTTATTTAATTTTCTAAATATCGAAGAAGAAAAGACTGTGGAAATTCCACCTCAGGAACAGGAGGCATTTACGAGGTTTCTTGTGGACACCTACAGCTCTGCCCCAGCATCAAGTCACGTAGATCTTGGTATCGCACTAGCTGAGATGGGACTCTGGACCTGGGCGTTTGACCAAATGCGATCCGCCAGACGAGACAGTGAGTGGGAGGTGCGGGCCACCTGCTTACTTGGGAATCTCATGGTGTTAGCCAACCAACCCTATGATGCGCTTATAGAACTAGAGCCTCTTACGGTACGGGGCGATTTAAACGATGAAGAGAAACTGGAGGCTGGATATTGGATCGCGCGAGCTTATGAGGCACTAGCTAAGATGCAACCTGCGATTATGTGGTATGAGAGTATTCATGAAACCAAGCCTGACTATCGAGATGTCCTAGAGCGACTTTCCCTATGCGTACGAAAGCTCTCCTCATCTTCCTCCTCTTTATCTTAGCTGTAACAGGCGCAATGGTTGCTGCGCTGGAAAGCCGTGCTTTTGCACGTTTCGCAAAAAAAATAGCTGTTCTGTACCTGCCAAAAAATCTTGGTGTCGAAATTGATTTTTCTTCGTTTTCTCTCAAAATGTTCCCACCCGGTATAGCCGTGGACAAACCAGTCGGAAAAGTGATTGGAAAAAATCCTGCTAATTTGCCCGTAGGCACCGAAGTAAAGGCCGAGTCCTTAGCTTTTTCTTTTCAGCCTCTTCAGGCGATCAGCGGGCGAGTGACCGTAGACGAAGTCCGAGTCATAGGTGGGTATTTTGCGACAAGCATAGAGCCAAGTTCCGGACCTAAGCAAAAAGTGAAGTTTTCTTGGGAAAATTTACTTTCAATTAAAATTCGTTCTTTTGTCCTGATTGATACCAAAATAAACTTAGGCCTCCCGACGCTTAGTTCAAAGCTCGAATTTCTGGGAAAACGAGTACACGTGCGTAAAGAAACCCTAAGGGGCCAGGAATTTATCGGTATTGAGAGTGAACTAGAAAGTATTAATATTTCTGCACCTGACACGTGGAAATTTGCGACGTCGCTAGATCAAATCGTCCTGCACGCTAAGTTTTTTGAAGATGCGCTCATGATTGAACACGCTCAGGTCTCAAAACTAAATTCTTCAGTAGTAGCCGAGGGAGCACTCGAGGGAGATGTATTAGCGGGCCGAAATCTTTTTGCTGCATTAAAACTTACGCTAGAAACGGAATCGAATGAATTTCTGGATTTTATCGGTGTAGGTGAATCCGTGAGAAAAAGTATTCACGGTAAGATTAATTTTACCGGAGAGGCATCACTTAGGCCTCATGATCCTGTGAAGACACTTTCCGCAAAAGGAACACTAAGTGCGCGTGGAGTAGACGCCTATGGTTTTCAGGTGGATCACCTCCGGGTAGAGGGGGGCTACTCTGCAATTACAAGAGAAATTAAAGTATCTCGACTGATTGCTGAAACCAAAGAAACCCCTAGAATTCCAGGTAAAACCGCCGGATCTGGGGGCAGAATAGATGTTGAGCCGTTTGAGATCTCCCCTTCGGCTGCTCGCAGTTTTTTTCTACCTATTCGACTATCAAAGGCGCACTTGAATTGGCTATTTGGTCCAGTGATCGCGACGATGTATCCGCTCGAGGCTGTAGTCAGTGGCAGTATTGGCGTGACCCTGAATCTTCCGACCGCCACCTCTCCCCTTCAGATCAGTGGAACCCCAGTGCTTCAATTGGAGAATCTCGTGGTGGACAACCAGGTATTGGGCCAGACAAAACAGCAATTCAGAGTGCTTGAGGTTCCTGCCTTAAAGCTCGAGGGCCCGATCTTACTCCAGGGAGAAACACTTTCGTTTCAGGGAGTCCGAACCTACACTCCTAAGACCGATTTGTTAACTCATGGATATATCAAACTTAGTAAACACGGAGAGTTTAATTTAAAAGGAAAGGGCAAAATTGACTTCTCTGATTTTAATGTGGTGGCTGAAAACAAGATCAAAGGTCATGGGCAAATTGGCATTGAGGTCGTAGGTCCTTCAGATCGATTAAATATTCATCTCAGCCCGGAACTAGAGGAGACAGAGTTTTTAAATTTCAAGTTAGGGAAGCTCCAAGGAAAACTAACGTGGGAAGACCGTGAGAGTAAGCTTGTTTTTCAGCCCTTGGAATGGATGCTTGGTCGTACGCTAGGAACCATCGACGGAGAACTCCTAGCCGGACCCGGTGTACGTGAAGAGGATCGTTTAAACCTTAGAGTGAGGATTCCACAAGGCGGACATAGTGATTTCTATGAGCTGTGCGGTCACTATTTACGCCCCTTCTGGTGGTACCCTGAAATGGCTAAAGCTAGTGTTCAGGCTTTTTTTAAGATTACCGGAGGACTAGCACTGCCTAAGCTCCATATTGAGGCTGAGATGCAGGCTAATAACGGAGTCTGGTTGGGGGAGCGATTTAGAAGTTTTTTCCTAAAGGGGAGCTATAATTTGGGGGCGTATCAAGTCACAACCGCCCGATTAGAAAAGGGAGGCGGCTCGATTCAGGGGCAGTTTGCACTCTCGCCGAAAAACGAGGTGACCTGGAATATAGATACAAAGAATCTATCGCTCGTTGATTTTGACCGAATTAAAAAATTTGATCTTCCGATAAGGGGCGCAATTTCTGCGCATTCAGAGGGTAAAGGCACTTTAGAGATACCAGAGGGCTCTGCGACTATTCAGTTTGCAGATCTGTCCGTACAAGGAAGAGATTTTGCAGACAGCACATTTCGTGTGAATACGAAACAAGGCTCGCTAGAGGTCGCTGGTGATTTCGAAGAGGGCCGCGGCCAATTTCAGTGGTTAAAGAAACAAGCAGCAACGAAGGAGACAAGTTTTCGATTTCTCAGTAGAGATCTTGATCTCTCTCCACTGCTTCTTCTGATTCAACCAGATCTTCAGAAATCGCCTGATTTAAAAGCGCTTTTAAGTCTACAGATTGATCACCAGTACAAGGGACAAGATTGGTCGTTGGGCACAGGGACAGCTAGGTTAAGTAATTTTTTAGTCCGTAATGGTCCGTATTTTTTGCAACTGGAGAAACCCGTCACGGCAAGCCTCAGTCAGGGTCAGATGTCAGAGTTCTCGCAATTTGTTTTTTTGCAGCGGGGCGAACCGCTTAGGCTCAGCGCTAAACTTAAACAGGGGCGCTTATCTGGGCAGGTTCTAGGTCGAATAGACCTTGGTGTACTTGAGCTTCTTGTGAGGCCTATAGAGCTTACTGTAGGCAGTCCAGCGGTATCACTTGAACTAGGGGGGCCCGTTCTTGAGCCAGTCGTCAGTGGTGAGATTAGATTTCATGGGGAACAGATTAAGCTTGGCGCCATCGAGAATCGTTTTGAAGCTCTTGAGGGCTCACTGGGGTTGGATGCTAAAGGTGTTGTGGTTAGGAATCTAGAAAGTGCATTTGCAGGTGGCAGAGTGAGCCTCTCGGGGCGCGCTTTATGGGCAGGGTTTGCTCCGCCTTCGCTGGACCTTAAGGCGCAGGTCTCGGGCAGCCGGATTAAAGTGTTTCCGTTCCAATTTCTGAAGGTCAAAGGGGGCCTGACGCTTAAAGGAGATTCGCTACCTTACTTGGCTCAGGGCTCCATATTCGTAGAAAGCGGGTTAAGCAAGGAGCGCCTAAGTCAGAGTCGAGGAGCGAGTGCAAAATCGCTAAAATACGCTCCCTTACCGAAAGAAACAGTCATAGAAACATCGTTGATTGCCCTTGATATACAGGCCAGCTCAACTGGAAACATCATCGTCAAAAACGAGTTTCTGGACCTAGAAGGCAAAGGGGAAATGAGACTGCAAGGGACCCTAGAGAAGCCTTATCCCATCGGTATCGGTCGGGCTGTCCAAGGGAAGATCCTGTTTAAAGACCAGGTTTTTCAGATTCAATCCGGTACCATGGAGTTTGACACTCCTGGGGTGGTGAATCCTAAGTTTGAAGTGACCGCGTCTACAGACGTAGCAAGTAGGTGTATTCAGATGTTAGCCGTTGGGCGGTTAGATAAGTATCGCATTGAGTTTACCTCGAACCCATCGCTACCTGAGAGCGAGATACTTAGCCTTCTGGCTTTGGGCGTTACGCGAGCAGATCAACAGAGCAGGCAAACGGCTGATCGTTCAACCGTAGAACAGGGGGAGGCGGCTTCACTGGTGCTGCATTCGCTCGATTTTAATAGAGAGGTTAAAGATAAGACGGGACTTTCTATTGGCGTTGATGAAGCGATGAATACGATAGGCGGACAGAGTATTTTTCGCCCTAGAAATGATACCGACAATCAGAACATTACCGCACCTAAGATCGTGATTCGCAGGCAAATAGGTAGACGCGTGGGACTGTCCGTGGGTAGCACGGTGGGAGTGGGATCGAGCATTCAACGTAATGTAAAAGCGGAAGTCAGAGTGAATGAAAGATTCTCTGTTCTTGGAGCTTGGGATACGTTTGAAGGGCAGACTTCAGATTTGAACAGACGTAACTCCTACGGAGTGGATTTGAAGTTGCAGAAAAGGTTTAAGTAGATTCTGTGATCGGCTGTTTATGGCTTTCCAAAAAAACTACGCCTTCTTGGAAGCTTGCGTGCGCGGCTTCAGTGCGTGCCATGATTTGCGTTCTAGCGATCAGCGGAACGGTTGCGCATGCTGCACAGAGCGATAGTATTGACTCAGTCGAGCTAGAAGGTGTTACACAGTTTGTTCAGACAGATCTTGAGAATTTGATTGAAATCGGTGTCGGGGAGCGAGCGGACCCTCTTAGAATTAGTAAGACCACTGAAAACTTAAAACAGTTTTATCGCTCCAAAGGCTTTGAGCGCATGCGTGTGTTTGCACGAATAGATACCCGTAAAAAAGATAAAGGCGCGGGTGTAGAGCGAGTGATTGTTTTTCAAGTCATTGAGGGGCCTGTGTCTCAGATCGCTCAATTTTCAATCGAAGTCACCCCAGGTAAATACCAGAAACGGGGGAATGCTATCTTAGCGAAATCGAATCTCGAAAAGGGCATGCGGCTTGACCGTGAGCGCTTAGCCAACGCAGCCAGGTTGGTGCAAGATCAATTCGCTTCGCTCGGGTTTTTTTCCGTGAAAGTTTTAGAGACAAAGGTAGTGCCCACCAAAGTGAAAGCTGAAAGTTTGGCAAAGGAATCAGAAGATAGCCAGTTTGTCGATGTGAGTTTTGTGGTTTCTACAGGAGACCGAGTGCAGTTTGGATTTAGAGGCAACGCAGTGCTTACGACTCAAGACTTGCTGGGCTTTGTGGAAGACGAAAGACAGCTCGGTTTAGGTGAGGATTATATTGGTAAAGTGCTGGGGCGGCTGAAACTAGAATACGAAAGACGTGGGTTTACTCGTGCTGTGGTCAATGCTTTTTCGTTTGAGGCGGAAAAAGATGGGATCAGGCGGGTTCGTTACGAAATCAATGAGGGTCCCATCGTAAAAATTCGAAATATCACCTTCGAAGGCAATAGTTTTTTCTTTGAAAGTGAGCTCAAAAAAAAACTTTTTAAGAGTGCTGGTCCACTTCTGAAGCAACGGATCTATGCACTTAAGGAGCTAGAGCAAGCTACAGAGGTTTTATCGGAGTGGTGTCGCACTCAAGGATTCCTATCCGCAAAAATTTCTTCGATTCAGAAAATTGATCAATCTGCTAGCCGAGTAGATTTAGTGATTTACCTGCTGGAAGGCGAACGTACGATGGTTCAGGAGATTCAATTTGAGGGGCTTCGTTACTTCAAAGAATCGAAACTGCTGGATCTCTTAGGACTAAAAAAACTCGAACCTTTTAACATCTACGCCTTCAACGACGGTGTAGAACGAGTGGAGAGCTTGTTTCGCGAAGAGGGATTTTGGGACGCTAAAATCGAAAATATCGAAGATGCAAATTTAGTTAGGTATGAGTCTGACAATCATTTTGCTTACATTCAGTTAAAGATCTCAGAAGGCGAGCAGATTCGAGTGGGAACCGTCTCTGTCAGTGGCACGCGCAAGACGAAGCCTGCAACAGTGATTCGAGAGATGCTCTTAGAGTCAGGAGATATTCTGCGTGAGTCAGAACTCATTTTTTCGGAACAGCGACTCAGGCGACTCGGGGTCTTCGCGTCGGTGAAAATTGAGCAAATAGAAACCAAAGATCGCGCAGTTCGGGACCTAGTGATACAAGTCGAGGAAGCTTCTCCTGGGGTTCTATCGGGGGGTATAGGGGGTCGAAATGACCTCGGTGCTCGAGTCTTTAGTCAGGTGTCTTACGCGAATCTGATGGGTAAGAATCATACCGTTTCTTTTCAGATCAATGCGAACCGAAGGTTTAACGCTCTGGGGGGGGAGTACTGCGCGAATGAGAGGCAGATACGTGAGAACCCGACAAAAGACTGGTGCTTTATAGAGTTTGATTCTCAATTGAGCTACCTCTACCCATGGTTTCTTGGGAGAGACTTGAAGTTTAGACCCTCAGTTTCAATTTCTCGTACGCAATTTGTGAGGTTCGATGCAGATACGCTTGCTACTAGCGTTTCAATCTCGAAACGATTTGCGAGATACCAACCACTCAGTCTAGCGCTTACTTATTCGTTGGAACGTACCAATCAGTATAACGCGAACAATGATATTGATAATCAGAAGCTAAGAATTGGCGCTTTCATTCCAGCCATTGTGTTTGATCTTAGAAACTCAGATATCGCACCTACAAAAGGGATCTATTCTACGCTCACGTACGAGCTTGCCCGACCTGAGTTTCTATCGCAAAACACGCCTTTTCCAGTGTCTTATCAGCGCACGCAGGGGCGCATTGATGGCTACGTACCCGGGCCGTTTCAGAGTGTTGGGTATCTGAGCTTTCGGACTGGCCTCGAGTCAAACTTTAGCAAACCGCCCCCCGGGCAAGAGAACGATCCTAGGTACTCTATCCCTCTTATCAAGCAGTTTACCTTAGGGGGGGTCTCATCTTTGAGGGGCTTCAGAGAGCAAAGCTTAGTGATACCCGATGACATCGCGGTTGCGGGCTACGCTTCGTACGTAAATTACCGCGCCCAAGTGGACGTGCCGTTTACTGGGTCTATTCGAATCGGGCCCTTTCTAGACGCGGCTAATTTGAATGTGGACAGCTACAATATGACCAAACTTCGGTACGGAACAGGGGTAGGACTCAAGTACATGAGCCCGCTTGGGCCCGTAAATTTCGATATTGGGGTCAATCCGAGGCCAAAACAGGGCGAGGATGGGTATAGAATCCACTTTTCTATCGGAACTTTGTAAGAACAGGGTTTTCTCGGTTGACGCTTAAATCCGCCCTCGGGTATATCCACGCGTCTATGTCAACACTTCAGAAAACTTACCAAGCTCGCCAAAGCGGCGCACATATTTTTGAAACCAAGGGTCCTAATGCCCCAAAATGGTTTGTCGTCGATGCCAAAGATCAAGTGGTCGGTCGATTAGCTACTATTTTAGCCCGAGTCGTTACTGGGAAGCATAAACCTCAATATACGAAGCACGCAGATGCTGGTGATTTTGTGGTGGTACTCAATGCGGATAAAATCCAGTTCACTCGCAATAAATGGACCGATAAACTGTACTACGATCACACTGATTTCGTAGGCGGTTTAAAAATTAAATCTGCTCGTGAACTTCACGAGAGACACTCCACTGAAATCTTACGCCGTGCTGTATGGGGTATGACCAACAAGTCAAGTTTAGCGCGTCACCAGATGAAAAAACTTAAGCTTATTGCAGGGGACACTCACGAGCACGCAGCTCAGAACCCTCAAGCACTTCCACTAGCGGCATCTCGCAAAACAGTTCTTCGTAAAACCAAAAAAGCATAATTAAGGAAATAGTTAGAAAATGGCAGCTCTCGAGAAACAAGCGCACCAAGTAGGCAAAAGAAAAACTTCTGTAGCAAGGGTCTATCTGAGACCAAGAGCTACCGCTCAAGGCGTGATTCGTGTGAACGGCCGAAGCTTCGAGGATTTCTTTCCTCGTCCAACAGCTCGCATGCTAATCATGCAACCGCTCGAGCAGACTCAGACCGTAGGTCAGTATGATATTGTGGTAAACGTGAAAGGTGGAGGCTCCTCCGGACAGGCTGGGGCAGTGAAGCACGGGATCTCTCGTGCCCTCTTGAAAGTTGATCCCGCGTATCGCGCCATTCTGAAGCCCGCAGGTCATCTTACACGCGATAGCAGAGAAGTTGAGCGTAAGAAATACGGCTTGGCTGGTGCTCGTAGACGTTTCCAATACTCGAAGCGTTAATCGCGTTCTTCGGAGTTTAAAACTTTTGAACCCCCTAAAGGCCTCTGGCTTTTAGGGGGTTTATCTTATTACCATGATACGGCTCCAAATTAGTTTTTATCCCAAAAAGCCCGCAAGGTGATGGACTGAAAGGATGGCGAGATGAGGGGCGCGTTTGAGATTGATGCCTGGTGTGCGTACGACCTGAACGCCCGGGATATTCAACTTATTAGAGTAGTGTACGAGGCTTGGCGATAAAGATGTGTCCGTTTGTTTTGCTTCAAAAAGAATAAAAGGTTTGCTGTTTTTTGTGATCAGGAAATCCACCTCGCGCCGATCTTGATCGCGAACATAATGGAGAGAATAGTCGCCGATGGCAGATTCATTCATTTCGCTGATCCAACGATTTAAAAGGATAGCGATCATGTTCTCAAACCTTGCGCCCTTTTCTGAAACAGCAGCGTGATGAAAATAATATATTTTTTTTTCTTTGGTGACGGCGCGATGGATACGTTTTGAATAGGGCGAGATTTCAAAAGTGAGAAATAGTTGATTGAGTGTGTGGAGGTAACGTTTAGCGGTAGCAAATGAAGTTTCTACATCTTGCCGAACTGATTGAATGGAGAGTGGCGACCCTATTCGTGACGGTAGAATATGCATAATTTCCCGCATAAGATCTACTGATTCAAGCCTTGTAAGATCTCTCAGATCTTCTTCGGTGACTCTGAGTTGGTATTGCTTCCACCAAGATTTGGCTTTAGCTTCACTTGCGGAGAGGAATGGCTCAGGAAATCCACCTGTTTGTTCCCAGAGGTCTATCAGGTCTGCTTTGACGGGTGCCGCGTCTAACAGCCTTTCAACGGACAAGTTACGCTGAGTCGGATATTCGCCAATCTCTCCTGGCGTAAAAGGGTATAAGAAATACGGATCATAACGACCAGCGAGAGAATCTCCGCCGCGTTGATAATGGTCTAGTCGTCCGCTACCAGTCACTATAAACCGGAAGTCATCTCTATACTGGTCATAGATACTTTTCAAAGTTCTTTTCCACTGTCTGGTTTTATGGATCTCATCAAACACTAGAAATGGCCGTATGTTCTGGCGTTTCAGTGTGGAAAGCCAAGTAATACCATCTCGAAACTTCCGCCGAATATCTTGTCGGTCCCAGTTGAAGTAGTAGGTTTCCTTATCCTGTTTCTCATTTTTAAGCTGTTGAAGGGCGACTGTGGTTTTGCCTGACTGTCTAGGGCCCAGAATAAAAGACATATGTTTAGGAAACAGGGGATGAATGAGACTCCACTTTGAGACCTTGTGAGTAAGTTCGCGCATACTAGACAGCTCCTCTATAAAAGAAAGCCTATCGTAAAATTTACTAGATAGCAAAATTAACGCGCGTAAAATTCACTAGGTAGTAAATTTTACGCGAGAGACTTGGTTTGTGGTGTTTGTTTGCTTCGAGAAGGAGCTCGTTAAATTAGGGTCACTTCTCAATAAAAGTTACAAAATATAGTACTAGGCAACACTAGCCCAGTGAATGTCTTACAATCGCCCGACTAGAATTCGAGAATGACGGCACTCCTCACTTATAAGGAAAAGCTCAAAGCAATCTCCAAGATGATTGTCGAGGCTCAACGCCCAGTGCGGGTCCTAGATGCCATTAAATTTCCTCCCCATCTCATACAGGAATTCAAAAAAGGAAAACTAAAAGAGTTACCAAAATTCGGCGCGGATGATTATGCGAAACAGAGTTTAGGGTATGATCCAGACCTTAAACAGCAAGAGTTTAAAGATATTGCGGAGAACGCTAGGCGAGAATTGGGCGCAGACGACGCCTTAGGAGGACTCTTAAGAGATATTGCAAATCAGTACGCCGATGTCGTTGAGATGTTAAAACACCGAGGGACCCAGCGTTTTGGTGAACTTTCAAAAGAGCTCTATGGCTCTTCGAAAGATAGGTTCTATGGAGGCGAGGAAACGATTTCTGAGCTCGGACAAACGCTTTATGGAATATTGAGTAAGTTCGAGAATATCCCGCTCGGGCCAGAACAGAAGGAAGACATTACTGCCGAAGAAGCGGTAGAAGATCTGAATCGTAAACTAGGAAAACATTTTGGACCAAACGAAGTGGAAGTCATCCTCAGTGACGGGATTATAGCGGACGCGTCTGCGGGTGGCGACACCATAAAGATTCGTAAGGAGTCGATGTTTACTAAACGAGATATCGAGATTCTAGAAGTTCATGAAGGATGGGTACACGTGGGCACGACGCTAAACGGCAAAGCCCAGCATGTTGCTCAGTGGCTTTCGCGTGGGCCGCCGCGGGTAGCGGCTGCTCAAGAGGGTTTAGCGGTGATCATGGAGATTTTTACATTCCGCTCCCATGTAAAACGCGCAAAACAGATCAATGACCGAATCTTAGGCATCGAGAAATCCGAAGAAGGAGCAAACGCTCTAGAGCTTTTGGAGTTTTATCGCACGGAAGGGTACTCGGAAGAAGACTGTCTCTATAACATGATTCGTGTGCTCAGAGGTGGGGTGCTAGCGGGCGGGTCTCCTTTCACCAAAGACCTCTCTTATTGCAGGGGCTTTATTCAGAACTATAATTTCATGAGAACCGCCATCAGACAGGGCAAACCGCAGATTTTACCGTTTTTATTTGTAGGTAAAATAAGTTTGGAAGACATTCCGCTCCTATATGAAAAACACCTGGAGGGAGTGATCGATGCGCCAAAATTTCTCCCCCGACAGTTTCGTGACTTAAATGGACTGGCCGTGTGGCTCAGTTTTTCAAATTTTTTAAATAAAGTTAACTTAAATTCTGTACAAAATCATTTTGAGAAGTTGTTTCAAAGGCACCTCTGAGTTTACCATTAATTTATCTATGACAAACGTGGGTTTAGCTAAGGGTGTGGGAATTGTATTTACTTGGACGCTACTTTCCTTAAGTGATGCAGGCGCGAAGGTTTACGCTCAGGTAGGAAACAAGGCGATTACGGAACGTGAAGTTGCAAGAGCTATGACGGGTATGCCTCCGGAGCAGCGGCGCATCCTGATGCTGGACCCAAAAAATCGTGAACAACTGTTAGAGTCAATTATGGGGCAAGAGGCCCTATTCATTGAGGCTGAAAATAGAAAGCTCGATCAGAGCGAGTCCTATAAACAGGACGCTGAAAACTTTAGAAGACAGTGGGTAGTCGCACGGCTCTTGGAGACCTCGCTGGGTACCAAGGTCACGCCCGAGTCCGTAAAGTCGTTTTATGAAAAAAATAAAAAGCGCTATACCTCAGACCAAGTGAGAGTGGAGCACATTCTGTTTCACGATCCAAAGTTAGCCGCGCAGGTGTTAAAACAGATCAGACCTGATGGAAAAAACTTCGCAGAATTAGCCCTCAAAAACACTAAGGATCAAACCTATAAAGTAAATAAAGGCGAGATTGGTTGGATCGGATGGGCATCGCCGGTCGCTTCTGAAATCAGAGACACAGCTATGTTAGGTAGCAAAGGGCAAGTCTTTGGTCCTATTCGTACCTCTTCTGGGTACCACCTCATTCGCATCATCGAACGCAAGGATGGAAAGCCGGTGCCCTTTCAGGAGGTCGCAGGGTTTGTACAAGAAGATCTCAAGCAAGCGCTCACTAAACAGTTCACAGAAATGATGAAAACCAAGCACGCTGCAAAGTCGTTAGATACCAACCTAGAGGGTCTCTAGGTTCTAGCTCTCAAGATCATTTTCTTCTACGACACCATTTTTGCTGTAGTGTTTTGCTATAATTCCATATTTTTCGAGCTTACGTAGCAAGGTCTTCTTAGGGATGTTGGCGTGTAGCGCTGTTTGATTGATGCGTCCGTCAAAAGTCTTTAGTGCTGCAATGAGAAACTGCCGCTCAAACTCTTCTTTACTGGCTTGGAAATCGAGTTTTTTTGTTGAAAACGTCTGGGTGTTTATATTTTTAGAAGATGACGACTCTTCTCTGTTTTCTAAGGGTTTAAAAGCTAGCAATTGACCCTTCACCAGGTCGCCTTTTCTACGTGTTACTGCTACTGGTAAACTATCTAGAACGATTTCATCTGAGTTTTCGATTACAAACGCATGCTCAATGACATTCTCTAGTTCTCTAATATTACCGGGCCAAGTGTGGGACTCAAGGGCCGCCATCGCATCCGGATGGATGGTGGTAATATTTTTTCCGTGAAGTTGTCGAAACTTCTCCATAAAGTGTTCAATGAGATGAGACAGGTCTTTTAGTCGATCTCGGAGCGCCGGCAACTGAATTGGAATTACATTCAGGCGATAAAAGAGATCCTCCCGGAACTCTCCCGTCTTAATCATTTCCTCTAAGTTCCTATTGGTTGCAGCCACGATACGCACATTGACCTCAATCTCGCGATTTGAGCCGACAGGAGTAAAGCGTTTTTGTTGAAGTGCTCGAAGCAGCTTCACCTGCATCGCATGCGAGATATCGCCGATCTCATCTAGGAATAGCGTTCCTCCGTCTGCGTACTGGAACTTACCTATCTTTCGAGTGTCTGCTCCGGTGAAAGCGCCTCTTTCGTGCCCAAAGAACTCAGACTCTATCAGAGTTTCAGGGATGGCAGAACAGTTCACTGTCACGAAGCGATTGTCCTTCCGGGGGGAGTTGTAGTGCAAGGCTTGAGCAACGAGTTCTTTCCCCGTTCCACTTTCGCCGCGAATCAGAACAGCTGTTTCCACTTGGCTTAGTTTGCCGATAATATAAAAAATCTTTTTCATCTCGTCTGACTCACCAATAAAGTCTGAACCTGTTGGCAGTCCAACGGACGGAGAGTGGAGAGCGATATTTTCAACGAGTTTATAAGCCTTAAGAGCGCGATCTACTAAAGCTACGAGTTGTTCTGAGGAGACTGGTTTTTCTAAATAGTTGTAGGCGCCTTCTTTGGTGGCGTCGATCGCATCCCTAACATTTGCAAACGCAGTCAGCATTATCACGATGATCGTAGGGTCAAATGCCTTGATCTCTTTCAAAGCCTCTAAGCCAGACAGCTTAGGCATATTAACGTCCAGAAGCACTAGGTCGTATCCACCCGCTTTAACTTTGAGTACGGCTTCTGCCCCGTCTTGTGCTTGAGCAACCTCGTAAAGATCTGTCCTCAAGGCCAGACTTACAGTTTCTCTTAGACCTTGATCATCATCGACTACAAGAACTCGCTTCATAATTTTTCTCCAACTTCGGGATCAGCGGGCCCCGTATGCTTAGATTCTGTTTGTGCTTTCATAGTGAGACCTGCACTAGGAATCAAAGACTGAGGCAAGTACAACCTAAATATAGATCCTTTACCTGGCTTACTTTCTACTTCGACTCTTCCATGGTGGGCGTCGACGAAATACTTAGTGAGGTAAAGACCCAATCCTGATCCACTTACCCTTCCGATATCATGTTGTCTAGCCCGGTAGAACTTTGAGAAGATCTGTCCTAATTCTTCTTTTGTAAGTCCGATTCCCTGATCTTCGATCGAAATACAAACGTCTTCTCCCGACTCGTTGGACCTGATCCAAATTTTGGAGTCTGGCGGTGAGTATTGAATGGCGTTATCTATGAGATTTGCAAGCACTTTACTTATGGCATTGGTATCCATAGGAATCGGAAATAGCGGCTCTAGTTCCGTGTGGAGAGTAATGCGTTTATGTTCAGCAGTGGTTTGTAGTCTTTTAACTGAAGTCTCAATGAGATTATTGATGTCTTTTGTCTCTAGATGAAGCGACAGTTTGTCAGATTCGATTCGTGTCAGATCTAAAATGCGACCGATAAAACGATTCAGTTCATCCGTTGATTTAGTGATAGATTGAAGCGTTTCTCTTTCGGAGCTATCAAAACCAGGGTCTTTCCTTCGCTTCATAAGTAGGGTTTCTGCTAAACCTTGAATGCGAGCGACAGGTGTTTTTAAGTCATGGGTGACGAGCCTAAGGAAGTTCGTTTTCATTTCCTCTAACTGGCCAAAGATCTGAGCCTTTCGCTCTAGGGCCCACCTGGACTGGTATTCGCGGATGAGGCGGTAGGGCACAGATAAGTAGTAGGTGAGAAAGATTGCTACTAAGGGATGTGCAAGCCCAATCCAAACTCCAGAAAATGTGAAGAGAATAGCAGCAAAAACAGATATGCTAGTTAACACAAAAAGTGCCGCTAACACGCCTTTCATTGGAGAAAGATTAAGCACGCTTAGAAGTACACAAAGAACAGACGCAAGTGTTAGCGTCATATCAAAAAAAAGCGGACCTTTTAGAATAGTCGAATTCGAGATCATGGAGTTTAACACTGCGAGATGAACATAAATTTTGGGTGTTTGAGCAGAATCTCTAAAAAATGGCGTTCGCACTAAATCCGTTGGCAGCACGGAGGCGGTAGGTCCTATGATAAGCACCTTATCTCTGATGAGAGAGGGTGTAATTGTTTCTTCCATTACTTCAGCGAATGATAAGACGAGATGTTTTTTAGAAGTAAGCTCAGGTTTGAACGGGTACCTAAAGTAGGTAGCTCGTGCTTGAGGATTGGTTTCTCTGTGTTCTCCCCGGTATTTTGCGTAGGCCTGAAGTAGTCTAGAGCGTTCTAAAAGCTCGGTATAGAAGGATGGTCTTGAGTAAAGATGAGTTAGGGCCTGCCTCGCCACGTTGTCCTCAATAAAAGGATTGGATTCGTAACCAAAGTTAAGTGGCGCATGCGGCAGCATGGTGAGAGGGAATTTGGGCCCTAGATCTTGGATCTCTTTGCTTTCGTGAGCGATCACAACCGGAACTCCAAGTTTCTCAAGTTCTTGCGCCGCTTGTACGAAGGCTAATCCAGAATTTTCTACCCTATCCTGATCTAAGGCGCTCTCAAGATCTTTGGCGATGCCTACGGCCCTTGGTCGATAGTTGGCAAGCGCAACTAGGAGTTTGGTGTAGTCGGATATACTGAGGCTTGTAGGTTCTTTAAGATAATCGATAGTCAGATCGTCAATCGCTACTATGACTAACTCATCAGAGGCTATCGTTTCTGACGCCAAACGCATTCGGTAGTCGTAAGTTAAACTCTCAAGGTACTTAAATTCTTGGGTAAAAATAAGTGTCGTTAGTGCTGCGGCAGCAATAAAAAAAAGCGCTATCTTTCGCTTGTTGGTGTGCCACGGCTTAGGACTCATAGGTAAACTCTCTCGCAAAGCATATGCCACGCTGGCTTGGGACGAAAATCAGGGCGAGGGGCGCTATAAGACGTTTTCAGAGGACGCGGTACTGTTTTTTCCGTATAACTTCTAGACACTGTGTTTAAAGATGTGTCTATTTTGACTACTCGAGTTCGCAGTTTCTAGTGTAGAGTGCATAGCAAATCTATGACAGCGAGTACAACTACCCTAGAACACAAATCCAGACCTAATGCGAATAAGCATCAGTATTTAAATGTTTCGTTTTATAAGTTTTTCTCTTGGTCGGTTTCACTTAAAGAAGCTCAATCCATTATTAAAGAACTGATTATTAACAATAGTTTATTCGGTACAGTTCTCATCGCCCCTGAGGGGATCAATGGTTTTTTGGCTGGCGAATCAGGAGCACTAAAAAACGCCCTAGATGAAATCGAAAAAGAATTTGGTATCGCTCCATTACATCCGAAGGAAAGTTTTTCCAGTCACATTCCATTTCGTAGACAACTTGTAAAAATAAAAAAAGAAATAATCACAACGGGAAGACCTGACCTGAGGCCTGATCTCTATTCTGGGAAGCGAGTTTTACCAGAACAGTTAAAACATTGGTTAGATGTAAGTCCCGAGGACGTGGTCCTTTTAGACACTAGAAATGACTATGAAGTGGAACTCGGCACCTTCAAAAACGCCATCCATTACAATATTCAAACCTTCAAACAGTTTGAACCAAAATTTAAAGAGCAAGCGCACAAGTATGCGGGTAAGAAAGTCGTGATGTTCTGCACAGGGGGTATTCGCTGCGAGAAGGCAAGCGCATTTGGTCGAGAGGTCGGTCTACCAGACCATACGTATCAGCTAGAGGGTGGAATTTTAAAATATTTGGAGGACACTGGTGGCGCCCACTATACGGGCGAGTGTTTTGTATTTGATGGTAGGACTTCGGTGGACCCTTCTTTAGAGGCACATACGGACAAGAAGTATCAAAAGCTATTTGGTAAGTTAGATTATCTCGTAGAAAACAGAGAACACTGGAGCCACTCTGTTCTGGAGTACATCTTAAAGCGCAAGGGAGTTCCATGCAGAGTTTTAGATAGTCATCACTCTGAGTATCAAGATCTTCGTTCCTCCATAGCTTCGAAGCTTACACCCGTTAACTTTGTCTATTCTCACGGCAATGGACCTATTGAGGGCGTGCTGGGACTCTGCGAATTCCTCGATGAACTTTCGGGTCGCGAGGTCAATGCTTTATTGCCTACATCGGTGGTAGGAAGGGCGCGCGCGAGAAATTGGTTTAGCCGGGTTGAGCAAGGGTTGTATGCTCAGAGTCCACAGCATTTCTTTCCGCATTTTGAACGACACATCTCCCGGAAGACCTTTATACTTGGTGGTCAAGAACCCTCGGTAGTTGATGTGATGCTCGTTTCGTTACTAAAGCATTCACCAGAAGGAAAAAAAGCGCTTTCTTTAAGCCCAAATCTCGTGACATGGCTTCAGAACGTGACTTCTCGAATTTCAGTAAACTGAGCGCTATCTTCACAAGATTTTTTTTCATCTGGCAAATGAGCTAATAGTGCATAGCCCTCAAATAGGAGTCCCATACCCGGACAAGCTTCTGGAGTTGTGATTTTGCCGTTCCTAGGGTCTACCGAAATTTTAGCTAGTATAGAATTAGAGCTATTTCGTCTCTGTAAATAGTTTGTAGGCATTCCAAACCCCTTTAGTGATTCAACGGTTTCTGTGTATTTAATCCATAATGGGAGCGCAGCGCCAGCGCCGGTTAGATGATTTTGTTTTTTTGTTGAAGTCTCTGGTTTTTCACTAGAAGGAGCTTGGTAGGTATCCTCGCCCACCCATAGTGCGGTAGTGAATTGCGGAGAATAGCCTACGAACCAAGCGTCACGCCCATCGGAAGTAGTTCCGGTTTTGCCGGCGATCAGAGATTTAATCCTAGAGTTCTGTATGGCTTTAGCGCTGCCAGTGATTGTGTTTTCGACGAGTAGTTTTTCTAGCAGTAAAATCGAGTCTGAGTAAGTACTTGCGGTCAACTCGGATTCATCTGGTGCTGCGTATAGCACAGAGCCATCGTTTTCTTCGATGCGTGCGATAATGGAGGGCCGCAGGTTTTGTCCAAGTCGGACGAGCGTAGAGTAGGTTTGTACAAGATCAAGAGGAGATGACTCTGAGACACCCAGAGCTAAAGAAGGTACTTCCGGTAACGTACCCATGAAGCCCAGAGCTCTTGCGGTCGCAAAGGTTGCAGAAAAACCAACGTCGTGCAGCAGTCGTACTGAGACTGTGTTAATTGAGAGAGCTAAAGCTTGTCCGAAAGGAATCCAACCTAAGTATGACTTTGTGTAATTCTCAGGCCGCCAATTTGGGAGGCCTTTTTGTTTAACCAATAAGGGTCCGTCATAAACTGGGGTTGCCTGATGGTAGGTGCTCTCGTTGCTGCGCGTGTCGTGAGCTTGCAATGCTGTTAGGTACACGATCGGTTTGAACGTTGAACCTAACTGTCTGCGCATCGTACTGACTCGGTCGTATTGAGAAGCGCTGTATTTCCTGCTACCAACCCACGTTTTGACTTGACCGGTTTCATTCGAGACTGTCACCAGAGCTAGCTCTAGTTCTGGCGCAAGCTCTGCATTGGAGGCAACGGACTGGGCTAACTTCTGCATGTCCCAGTCGAGGGTGGTAAAGACTTTTAACCCTGAGCCCATAATATCTTGATCGCTATATTGATCACCCAGAATTTTTTTTGTTTCTAAAAAAGCAGCATCCAAAAATCCTTGCACACTCTTACGAACGCTTGATGTGGATTTAAACTCGACCCTAGCCCTGACAGCTAATTTATGTTCTTCCTTGGCGATAAATCCGTGCTCTAGCATCTTATCTAGTACAAGTGTACCTCGCTCTCTAAGTCGCTCGGGGTGTTGGAAGGGTGAGTAGTACCCGGGACCTTTAATCATGGCCGCTAAGGTAGCTGCTTCTGGAAGAGAAATCTCATTTGGAGCTTTTTGAAAATAGAGCTTCGTTGCTTCCGCAATTCCATGAATTTCTAAGCCATTTTGATTTCCTAGATAAACCTCGTTTAGATACCGCTCTAAAATTGCCTGTTTGCCGTATTTAGCCTCAAGCCAAAGAGAGAAGAAGAGTTCATGGAACTTTAAAAACAGATTTCGATCTGTACGGTTAAGAAGATTTTTTACCAGTTGACCCGTAATCGTACTGCCACCTTGCGCGAGTCTGAGTGTGCGTAAGTTAACAATCAAAGCCCTGAGTACGCCCTTTGGATCAAGCCCATGATGTTCCAAATACCTCGGGTCTTCCACAGCGAGGACGGCTTGCCAGAACATGGAGGGAATATCGTCAAAAGCAAGCCTCGTTCGATGCTCGATTTTAGTCTCAAGCGAATTTGCCCGTTGAAACAGACCCAGTAAATGCGGCCCCCCGCAGATCTCCTCGTAGTTTTCTACTGAGCTACCTTTGATGCCTGAGAGAATGGGTGTTGCCGTCTTTTCTGAGTCTGAAAACTCTAACGTAATCTCCTCGTTTTCCTTTGGGGAGTAGGGATGGCGGGAGAGAAGCGGTAGAGCGTCTGCTGGGGGCTTAGGCCACCGAAGAGATACGGTCTGTTCGTTGGGTATCGTCATACCTAAAGACTTCAAAATCGTTACGACTTCGGCTCGTGGTGCACCGATAGGTAAACAAGACAGCTCTGAGTAGATTCGAGTAGGCCTAAACTCCAAGTTTGTGCGGAATCGATCATCCAGTAACGCCAAACGATCCTTTAAAAACGGTAAGTAAAGGAAAAGAATCGGTAGCCCTAGAATAAATGCAGAACCAAATGCCAAATACATACGCCTAGTCTTGACTCGCATGACTTCACTTTATACGTTCAGGCATCTAAAACGAAAGGTTTCCCATGCGCTTATTTGCCACTTTGTTCGTCTACTTGATCATCCTGATTCTTTTCCCGATCGGCGGTTTTGCTTTGGAGCTCGATTTCGGTGGGCAGTTCCGCGCAGAGAATGCTTGGATTCCCAATTATACGATGGGTGGTTCTAATACGAGAGATAGGGCACTAGAGGCCCAAGACGGTTACTACGTGCCACCGGCTGGGAAGAAGAAAGCTTCTTTTCAGCAGTTTTTTATGAGGTTAAATCCTAAGGCTCTCGTTAACGACAATATCGCTTTGAAAAGTGAGTTGTGGTTTGGGAATCCGGTAAACGGATTTTTTGGCCGAGATCCTGCGACCAACAACGGGCAGCAGTTCTTTAATACGACTTCGTCTGCAGGATCTTTTGTTAAGGCGCAACGCGTGTGGGGCGAGTTTCAAACGGATTTCGGTGTGGTAGAAGTGGGAAGGGCTCCATTAAACTGGGGCTTGGGACTTGTTCATAGCGCTGGAAATGGGATTTTCGATCGATATCAATCGACGGGCGATGTCGCCAGGGTACGCATCAAGTTCGGTAATTTTTCGGTCACTCCAGCAACCACGAAATTTAATGATGGTGGCGTGGTTGGCGGTGCACCAGCAGGTGGAGTGGATGGTGGAGCAGGTCTGTCGGAGTATAGCGTTGCGCTTAAGTATGAAAGTAGTGAAGACGGGTTAGAAGCAGGAGTTAACTTTGTAAGACGGCTAGCAGGCGGTGCTTCAACGACAAAATGGATTAATGACACTTCTGGCAGTATGAATATTTCTATATGGGATATTTATTTCAAAAGAAAATTTGACCGCTTGTCATTTGGTGTCGAAGCCCCTGTTTTTACCGGTAAGCTCGTGTCTTCAAACTATAGAACATACGCAATTGCAACAGAGACTGAATACGAGTATTCGGATTCGTGGGTGTGGCGATTAAAAGCTGGTAGATCACCGGGTCAAAGCAATGACCAGAATGCAACCCGAGGCGCTAACCCGATAAATCCTTTCAGGTATACGGCCGTGTATTTTCACCCCAACTACCGGCTTGGGTTAATTATGTTTAACTATAACTTAAGAGCATTTGGAGGTGCCCCCGCCTCAGGCACGCCTGCCATCAACGATCCGGTGGATTCGATTTACGATAACCCAGTCACGAATGCGAACTATGCGCTTTTAGAAGGAGTTTTTCGGCAAGAACGTTGGCAGCTAGGAGGCAAGTGGATTTATGCTGTTGCGGATAAATCAGCTGAGGCTGGACAACGATATTTCAACCATTGGGATAGAAAGTATTCTACGAATGCAGCGACTGTTTCGCAAAGTAACAGTTTAGGACAAGAGATTGATCTGAACTGGGATTATTTTTGGGACTCTTCAACGACGTTTGGGATTGACTCAGGGATCTATCTTCCCGGTGCTTTCTATAAGTTTGCGGGAGACGCTGGTAATTCGCTCGCCACAAAGCCCATTATGGCGCTTGTTTTTAGAGTGGGAGTTCAGTTCTGATCAAGAGCCTATATCTTACAGCGCTGCTCGCGCTCACTAGTTTTGCTTATGCCTTAGATTTCAGCGATCCACAGTCTTCAGGCGAACAAGTAGAAACGGGTGATATCATTTTACAGTCAATCGACTGTTGGGCATGTAAGCTCATTGAGCAAGAAGAAGACTCTGTCTACTCTCATGTGGGAATTGTGATCAGGGAGCCTAACGCTTTAGAATTCCAGGTGGCAGAGGCCTATGATGGAGTAAAAGTTGTCGAGTTTTCAGAGTTTGCGAAAAAAACAAAGAAAACAGAGAAGTTAAAATTCTTACGCCCTAAGGAGTTTAGGGATTTAGCTAAAGAGACGCTCAAAGAGTTTAGACACAGGTTAGTCATGCTTCTGAAAGGTACTTACCTAGGGCTACCCTACGACAAGGATTTCACGCTTACGAACGATGGTATTTACTGCTCTGAGTTAGTGCTAAAGTTATTAAATCCTTTTCTGAAGGATAAAATCCCAACTAAACCCATGCACTTCAAAAAAAACAGGAAGGCTTGGGAGGAGTATTTTCGCGGACGAGTTCCCGATGGAGCGCAGGGAATTTCTCCAGGTGATTTAGAGAAATCAAATCTCTTTATTGAATTATAAACTCGGTAAAATACAGATCCGAAACTGGAGCAGGGCCTTTTTCAATCTTTAGAATTTCACTGATGATCGCAAAAATCTTTGATCTAAAAAGTAGGCGCCCTTGAATCGTGGTAATTTCATCGGCCGTGGTATTTGAAATAACCTGATTCAGCCGGTTCATAAATTGTGGTCGTTTATCATCTAAAAGACTCTCAAAAGATTTATCTGCCATTTCAAGCGAGAGCCCTAGGCTCAGAATCCTATCTTTACCGTCTATAGGGTTGACCTTGAGGTTAGCTTGAAAAACAGGAACTTTATAGGTTGCGGGGACAAAGGCAGCAACTCTGGCTTTATCTTTCTTCTCCAGTTCTGCATCCAAAATCTTACGTTGCTGTGCTTCGGTAATGACAGGTCTTTTGTATATGACCCGCGTGTAGACAAATAGACCTAACAGTCCACAAAGCGCAATTGCATTTAAGGCGAGTACGGGTACTAAAATTTTAGAGGATCCGCGATTATTCATTCTTGCCATCAGAAGTACATCACTCCCTCAAAAATGTTTCAGATTTCTTTTTAGCCTAGACGAAGTGGCTCATACGGCAAGCCCAAGTCGTCAGCGACCTGTTTGTACACACATTTGCCATTGGCTATATTGACCCCTTTAGCGAGCATCGGATCAGCCATACAGGCGTTCTGCCAGCCCAGGTTCGCAATTTGTGTCGCGTATTTGAGAGTGACGTTTGTCAGTGCAAATGTGGATGTCCTTGGTACCGCTCCCGGCATATTGGGTACCGCATAGTGAATCACTCCATCTACCGCGTAAGTTGGATGTTCGTGTGAAGTAGGTCTGCAGGTTTCTACAGAGCCGCCTTGGTCCACAGCAACGTCAACCACCACACCGCCAGGCTGCATACGAGAGATCATATCTTTCGTTACAAGCTTAGGGGCTTTTGCACCAGGAACAAGGACTGCGCCAATCACGAGGTCTGCTTTTAACACTGCTTTTTCAACTTGTTCTGAGTTTGAGTAAAGTGTTTGAACGGCGTTACCAAAGATATCGGACAGATACTCTAGGCGACCCACGTTGGTATCTAATACAATCACCCGAGCACCTAGACCTACAGCCATTTTTGCAGCATTAATACCAACGACACCTCCACCCAAGATGACGACATTTGCGCAATCCACTCCGGTCACACCACCTAGGAGCATTCCTTTTCCACCATTGTCATGTTGAAGGTAGGTGGCTCCGATTTGCGTGGCCATGCGACCTGCTACCGCGGACATAGGAGCTAGCAAAGGGAGTGATCCATCAGCTGCTTGAATCGTTTCGTACGCAATTCCGACTATTTTGCGAGCCATCAGATTTTTTGTGAGTTTTTCATCTGCTGCCAAATGAAGGTAAGTATAAAGAATCTGACCTTCTCTTAGTAAGTTGATCTCTTCTGGTAGTGGCTCTTTCACCTTCATGATCATATCGGCTGAACCATAAATTTCTTTTGCGGTTTCAAGAATCTGCGCGCCAGATCGGCGGTAGTCTTCGTCGCTAATACCAGCTCCTACTCCTGCGTTTTTCTGTACAATGACTTTGTGACCAGCTTGGGTAAGCGCTCGCACTCCAGCGATCACCATTCCAACTCGGTTTTCTTTATTTTTTATTTCCTTAGGCACACCAATAATCATAGTCCACTATCCTCATAATGCTCGATAGGAGCTTTGGTTAAACATGTTTAAACGCAATTTTTTAAAGTGAGACCGTCATACGCGAGAAAGACACCCTTGGGCAATAATCGATTTTGGGTTTTCTTTGAGTAAGTCGCATGTTTGAATTCGTGACCCAAATGAGTGAGGTAGGTACGGGTTGGATTGATCTGAGAGGCTACCCACAACGCTTCCTCGAGGTTTAAATGCGTTTTATGGGGGGTAAGCCTTACACAGTCCAGGATGAGGGTCTTCACCCCCTTTAAAGCGCTTAAACTTTGGTCAGAAATCTTCTTGAAATCGGTTAAGTATGCAAATTCTCTGAACTTAAAACCAAGGCAGGGCTGACCACCATGATCCAGCGGAATCGTCTCCACATTAAGGCCCGCTACCGATACTTGTGATACCTCGTCTGGAAGGAGCGTGAATGTTAGATTTGAAATCCCACCACCCAAATGAATTTTTTTTGGGGCGAAGATGTAGTCATATCGATTAAATAAACTTTGTTTAGTCCAAGCGTTACCGTAGACCGGGATGGCTTGGTTCTGTAGGTAGTTAAATGCGCGAAGGTCATCTAAACCTCCAATATGATCGTTGTGTGGATGGGTAATTAAAACAGCATCCACTCGGGGGACCTTCCACTGAAGGCACTGTATTCTCAGATCAATCGAGGGATCAATGAGAAGCCCAGCTCCCTGTTTAGAACGCAGGTAAATAGAGCTGCGTGACCTCAAGTCCCTAGGATCTTTGGATCTACAGGTAGAGCATTTACATCCTATAATAGGAACACCGCTTGAGGTTCCTGAGCCCAAAACGGTCACAGACCACGGAGGGGTGTGGAGTCTGTCTTTTTCTTTGGCAGGTTTCATCGTTTGCTTTCTCATGACTTGACACCCCCCTCTTTACCCGATTACTTCGGTGAACCCTATGAAAATTCTTTTAACCGGTGCAACCGGTTTTATTGGCTCCCATCTCTTAGAGAGCTATCAACTCCTCACAAACGCACCCGAGCTGGTGCTCTTGGTGCGAGATCCCGATAAACTCATCCGAGGCCTTCATCATAAAGTGAACGTGATTAAAGGAGATCTCTCGGATGTTAAAGCTCTCGAGAAGGCAGTTTCTGGTGTCGATGTCGTGATCCATTTAGCTGGCGCTATTTCAGCGCCTCGTGTGAGCGATTATTTTCAGACAAACACCGAAGGATCGCGAAATCTTGCCAGAGCGATAGAACGAGTGAACCCCAGTCTTAAGAAGTGGATTTTAGTTTCTAGTTTAGCGGCTGGCGGCCCTGGACTAGGAAGGACAGAGGAAGATGAGGACGCGCCCGTCTCTAACTATGGCCGAAGTAAATTAGAAGCCGAGAGGGAGGTGGATGGCTTGGGTCTCAGAGTTCCTATGCTTTTTGTCAGACCTTGCATTGTATTTGGTCCTCGCGATAGAGGTACACTCGCATTATTTAAAATGGTGAGAAACCGATTTTCGGTTGGAATTCGCTCAGGAAGCGGCTTGCCGGAAAAAGTGTATTCATTCATTTACGTGAAAGATCTCTGTCGAATTCTAATCCATTTGGCAAACACAACGTGGGGTGATTTAGGAACAAAAAGTTCGATCCTATACTTATCGCACCCAGAGTCTATGACGATGCAGGTATTTTTTAGAAAAATTCAAACGGCGCTTCAGTATGATTGGGTGATTCGATTCAATTTGCCATTTACGTTTCTTAGTTTGGCTGAACGTTTAATCGCAGGAGTAAAGAAATGGGTGCCAATTCGTACGCTGTTAAATCAAGATAAGTTGAATGAGATTAAACCAGACGCGTGGGTGTGTTCGAATCAAGCCTTAGTGACTCGTTTTGGTTGGAATGATTTTAGTTCGCACGACCTCGCGGTCAAAGAAACAACTGCTGATTACTTGGCTCGGAGATGGATATGATCTCATTTAGGCGCACTGCTTTGATTTTTTTAGCTTGGGCCGCTCTGAGCCACTGTTCTAATGTGCGGTTACAATCCTCCACTCAAATTGCGAATCAGTCGATCGGATTTAACCCTAAAGTTTATACGTTAGATTCGGGGCTCAGGCTCGTCATCGTAGAAGACTTCTCGCTACCTGTGGTGTCATTTCAGACTTGGGTCCAAGCGGGTTCTCGAGATGAAGCCTTAGGATTTACTGGGATAGCACATTTATTTGAACATTTGATGTTTAAAAACTCTGAGAAATTTCAAGCGCGTGCTTTTTTAGATGAGTTAGAGGCGAAAGGCGCTCTTGTGAATGCTTTCACGGCAAGGGATCATACCGTGTTCTACGAAACTTTTGTGCCCGAGCTTTTAGATAAAGTGATTGAGCTTGAGTCGGATCGATTTTCTGACTTTCGAATTTCGGCGGAGTCGCTAGAAATTGAGAAACAAGTTGTGTTAGAAGAAAGGCGTTTAAGATTAGAGAGCAGTCCCGAGGCGAAAGTGGAGGCTGCACTTTGGCAGCTTGTTTATCCTTACCATGTTTACCGGGTACCCGTGATTGGTAAACAAGAAGATCTCTTTCATATAGATCTTGGTACGCTTCGCGATTTTTATAATCGTAATTATCATCCTTCACGCCGCATTATCGTTGTCGTTGGGCCAGTGAATGCCGCGCAGACCAAGGCCAAAATCGAGCGAGCTTACCATTTTCCTAAGCTACCTGTGACGCCTCGAAAAACCATCTATCCTGATCCACCACAGGTAAAAGAGCGTACTTTGGAAATCGTCGATAAAGCCTTTGTACATCCGAGGCTGATCTATGCTTTTCCCATAACCTCCGTTTATGATGCTGACAGTTATGTGCTGGATGTAGCCTCCCAAATGATGTTTGGGGGTCGGAGTACGAAAGGTTATCAGAGTCTTGTAGACGAGAAGAGGATATTTACTTCGATATCAAGCAGTTCATTTACACCTGAGTGCCCAGGAATATTTCAGATAGAAGGTACGCTCAGTCCCCAAACAAACCGTACGGAAGCCGAGGCTGCACTACGGGAGTTCTTGTTTCACTTTGTAGAGAGAGCGACGAGTGAAGATTTAGAAACTGCTAAAGCCCAGTTAAGTATGCGCATCGTTGAAGAGTGGCAGACCGCAGGCGGGCTTGCCTCGAGTATTGGACTGAGTATGTCTGTATTTAATGATCCTATGAGGTTTCAAGAAGACCTAAAGCTCTACGATAAAGTAACGCTTCCAGATATCCGCCGCGTGATTGATCGTTATTTAAATGATCAGAATCGGAATATCGTGTGGAGTGCTGCAAAATGAACCCTCAAGTCATTCGGGCTACCATAAGAATAAACATAGCTCTTTCTCTGTCTGCCTTTTTCGGGATGCCGTCTTTAGCGCCAGCCATTTCGATTGAACCTCAGATAGGAAAGGGCGCTTCCGGTCTTAACTACGTTTTGTTTGAAGATCAAAAACGTCCCCTCTTCGAGGTGAATTTAATCTTTAAGTTCGGGACAGCGGATGATCCAAAAGGTAAATCGGGTACTGCGCATTTACTATCACGCATCCTGGATCGCGGAACTAGGGGTCTTTCTCAGTCTGCATTCCATTCACAACTTGAGCGCTTAGGAGCAAGATGGGTTACCTTGGTCGAGGAGGATTATTTTTCAGTATCGATGAAAGGATTTTCCAATCACATTGAAGAGCTCTCTATACTGTTTATTGAGTGCGTTTTTTACCCAAGATTTGACGCAGAAGAATTCCTAACACAAAAAGAACGTGTCGTTGAGCAGTATCACCTGTTAGTGACTCAACCTAACGCTTGGTTTGCATGGCTGTTTGAGCGCTGGTCCAAACAAGGAACGCGGTACCATAGGGGGCCCCTAGCGGGGTTGAAAGAGTTTCAAAAAATATCACTCCAAGATTTAGAGGACTATGCGAGTTATGCATTGAACCCTAAGCATGCTTTACTGCTTGCAGTAGGAAAGATTTCCGCACCAGAACTGCTCAGGATATACAAGAATCTGCTTACGCATTGGCCTAAGCCTAAAGATCAAGAGAACGCGGTAGCCAAGTTTGCACCCCCTAGAGAGTTTACAACTCCCTACATTCAACAGCTTTCGAATCATGATCACGACATCTTAATTTTTGATCGCAAAGATACGAGTCACTCTGAAATTAGGAGGTCGTTTAATCTTAAACAAATATCGTGGAAGGAGCGGGCTGCGATTTCAATAGTTGAGACGCTTTTGAGTGGGACTTTTAACAGTAGGCTCAATAAACGACTTCGAGATGAATTAGGGCTCGTGTATCAAGTAGGTGTTTCGCTCGAAGGGGCGGTGTCTGACGCCCAGATTCAATTTGAAGCTGGAACACAAGCCATCCATGCTGGCGTTGTTTTGCAAGAAAGCGATCAGATCTTTGCGGAAATCGCGAAAAAGGGACCAAGAATTGATGAAGTCGAGTTTTCAAAACAGTTCCTACTCGGGAGCTTCCCGATAGGACTTGCCTCACTGAGTGGGGTGGCGGTTCGCTATGCCTCAGGTTGGCTTTATGGCAATCCGCTTGGATTCTTGGATCAGTACTTAGAGTTCGTTCGCGGTTTTGATACGTATGAGGTGAGCAAAATAATAAAACCCATTTTGTCGAAACATAAATTTAAGACAGCAATTTTTGGCAATGCAGATCTCTTGAAACGGTCTTTAGCTGCCCGTGGGTACTCGAGAGTTTTTATCGTGGATGCAGCCGCTATTGCTAAACACGGTGAATTTTAGCTTCAACATCAGCGGTTTTCCTTCTGTATTCCCTCTGTAAGCGCACTTTACATATAGTATTACTTAATGTAAACTCGGGTTACATGACGGACCAAGGTCTCATTGTTAGGCAATTTTGGATAAAACGAGTTAGAGACGCTTTCAAAAAAAGAAACGTCGTCTGGCTTCATGGTTTAAGACGTACCGGCAAAACAACGCTGTGCCGCTCTTTGCCAAACATTAATTACTTCAACTGTGATTTACCCAAGGTGGGTAGGTCGCTGGAAGATCCCGAAGCCTTCTTCAGAGAGCAACCGATCGGTAAAATAATTGTTTTAGATGAAATTCATCAGCTACCCAACCCCTCGTTAGTGCTGAAGATTGCGGCCGACGAGTTTCGTAGACACAAAGTGATTGCTACTGGTTCCTCTACTTTGACAGCCAGAAAGAAAATCACAGATACTTTAACGGGTCGAAAGACCTCCATACATCTACTTCCCGCGCTCTACAGTGAATTGAGTGAGTTTGGTGTTTCTATTAAGGAGCGAATGTTTTGGGGCGGACTGCCTCAATCCTTGAAAGAAAAGAGCGCTGACTTTTTTTTAGAGTGGATGGACTCCTTTTATTCGAGAGATATCCAGGAGGAATTTAATATCGAGAAAAGACAACCGTTTCTCAAGGTGCTGGAATATCTCCTAGTTGGAAGTGGGGGGCTTTTCGAAGTCACTCGGCTTGCCCAAGTCGCAGGAGTCAGTCGCCCTACTGTCACGCGATACTTAGATGCTTTGGAACAAACTAAAGCTATCACTATTGTTCGTCCTTATTCGCGAAGCGCAGACCGAGAAATTATAGCCCAGCCGAAGATCTATGGTTTTGATACGGGTTTTATCTGTCATGCGAGAGGCATTGATAACCTTAGGCCCGAAGACGAAGGACTATTGTTAGAAAACCTGGTTCTTGAAAATTTGCAGGCATGTTTACCCGGACATAAAATCAACTATTGGCGCACCAAACAGAAACAAGAGCTTGATTTTGTTTTGCCGGGACCAGGAGGGAGTGCAGACGTTATCGAAGTGAAGCGCTCTATCACAGCCTTTGATCCCAGCAATCTGAAAGCTTTTCGCTTAAAATACCCTAAGGGGAGAAACGCTCTGTTGACCTTAGATGCAACTGGTAGAGCGCGGACTATTTCCTACGGTAAGTTTAAGGTTGAGAGCTTAAACCTATCTGAGTTGGAAGCATGGATGGATGCAGCCGCTATTGCTAAACACGGTGAATTTTAGCTTCAACATCAGCGCCAAAATCGATTTCTAAGTTCACAACATAGACCTCTCCGCGCACGGTTGCGGAAGGATGAAAATGAGCGTTTCTGGAATTCAAAGTACCCTCATACAAGCCTTGGATATGAAGAGTCGTCGCATAAAGATTGCCTTTAAATGTAGAGCCTCGTTCTAGATAGACAGTGGAATTAGGATCTTCTGCATATAAATCTCCGACAAAATTTCCATATAAATGAAAATCTCCCTCGACTCTCATCGTGCCCGTCACCGATATTTTTTTTGCAAGAATAGAAGCGGATTGTAACATCATGGCGCGCTAGACTCCTCGGACTTTTGCGTGAATTTAAAGAGTAAGCGATCGGTTACATCAAACACATAGAGGGTTACTGATTTTACGTCTGACTTCTTACCATAGGTGCCGAAACCAGCGTTGATCTGTCGGTAGCGACCGAACGAGAAGTATTCCCCTTGTTTTGGCTGCAAAATCGCCTGTGCTTGCGGAGTGAATGCGGTCTCGGGATAGACTTTCATTCCTTGCGCGGATTGGGCCACCAACAAGAAGTGCCCTTTTTGACTCCCGCCATCTGACCGTAAGTATTCGAATCTAGATTCAACGCTTAGTTCTGTGCCTTTCCATACCATTTTAAGCGGTTCTACCCTGAAGCCAAGCTCTTCAGTCGAGGGGAGTGAACCTTGCAAAGCTGCTGTAGGTGGAAATAAAAGAGGGTTCGCTGTGCTGGGAGAAGTATCGACATTCCCGCTCGCAGGTTTGCCGTCTGGAGTCTTGAGTGGGTTATCTGAAGTTCGGTTGGACTTTAACAACGCTAACTCTGAGCTTAGTTCCTCGATCCTACGTGTGGCTTCATGATCTGTGGGTTGACGAGATTTCCAGAAGAATGCCAGCCCGACCAAAAAACCAATAACACCTACCAAAAAAGTGCCACTCACAAGAGCGCTTAGGCGTCTCACCCAAGAAAGTGAGACCTTTAAAACACGGGGTGGGAGCTCTTCTTTGCGAATCCACAGGGTCAGTAAGTCTTTATTCTTATGAGTATTCATTGAGTTGGGGCCAACGGTAACCGATGAGAATCTAATCTTCAATGGGTGAGTGAAGGGGGCCTCCGTACCGCCATAAAAATTACGCTCATTTTTTGTGACACACCTGACGATATCACTTATGAGATGAAGCTTCTTGTCGTTTGCGTGAACATCACGGAGTCAGAGAAAAAAATATTCGAACCCCTGGGTAACCTAGGGGTCGAGGTGCATTTTGTCGCCCATAGTGAAGAAGCGGAAATTTTTCTAGAGTTCTATCACGAGAGTATTGGAATAATAGTAGGTAAAGATGGGGCGGGTGCGAACTTCGTAGAACACCTTAGGCAAGACCCTGAGTATAAAGAGAAAGCCTTTATTTTATGGACCTCACAGTGGAGTGGTGAAAAATGCGCCAATCATGCGAGTTCGAAGTATTTTGCAAACGCTTACCTTACCAACCCTCTGGAAACACCGAGCCTTTTTGATGCGATTGACTCTGTGATCGGAAGTTCTTTTGCAAAGGGAGTTGCTCTGGAGGCGGGATCCACGGAACAGAAGAATTCGTCTAAAACTTCCAATCTAAATCCTTCTGCGGCCCCTCTGTCACCAGCGATTCCTGTGATTCAACGGTCGGAGTTAACTAGCGGTGGGACAAAGCGCACCGTTGCACCCCTCACCGTAGAATCTGCTCCTGAGCACGAATCTGCGACTGGAGGAACGATTGCATTATCTGATTTTTCAGATGGGCTAGAGCTTGACCTTCAGGGTGGAGGGCCAGCAGCATCTACCCAGTCTGCGTCCGAAAACTCTAAGAGCCAGAACGTTGAGGCACCAGAGGTAGAGGTAGCCGTTTTATCACCTGAAAGTGCGCCTATCCCACCTACGGACTCTGATAGCCTGATGGAGTTTCAGCTCGAAAAGCTCAAAAAACCCCAGGGACTTGAAAAAACAGCTCCTTTGTCTACGACTCTGACTGAAGACCAAACAAAAACTGGTCAAACAAGAACCGGAGTCACTGGTGAACACGAGTTTACTCAGATTCGAAAAATTCCTGAAATACCAGAAATCATGAGGGGGCAGGACCTAAAAATCCCCGAAGACCTTTCGCCCCAGGATGACGAGGAACCACTCTATCTAAAGAGAGGTGACTACACGAAACGTCTTCAGTTCTCGCTGCCCTCAGATGGGGTGATTGTTCCTGGCGGTGCCTCTCAGGCCCCCGATGAAGAGACGCTAAAAAAATATTTATTACTGAGAGAACAAGATGTAGCAGTGCTTTCACAGCAACTTAGACAAGCTAAAGATCAGGTCCAGCGTCTTGAGAGTCAGGTTAAACAAGCCAATGCGCTTCAATCAGAATATCAACACGTCGCCAAAGAACAGAACCAACGTATTGAAAACTTTGAACGCGAGAAAGCCCAGGCGCTTGAACTTTCTAAGCGAGAGAACTTTGAACTTCAGTTTGACTTAAAAAAGCGTGTAGAAGAGGTAAGATCACTTGAGATCAAACACAGAGAAGCTTCTAAAGAAATTGATAGAATCAAAGAACGTATACGTGCAGACATTAGAAAAATTCGGGTTCGAGAAAAAGAACTTGAGAATAAGTTAGAGATACTCAAACGAGATACAGATGCGCTACTTTCTACACGGGAAACTAGGATTATAGAGCTTAAACGTCGAATGGATATTTTGGAATTTAACAACGATTTATTGCATGACCAACTTTCGAAAGAAAAAGAGCATTCCCGTGAACTTAAGGATAAATTAGAGCGTGCCTCACAAATGGTAAAACTTGCAAAAGGACTACTTGAGCCAAGCACACAGGACGCGATTGCGGAGGATGATGCCTTAGAGGAGAATCTGCCGCAAGGCGAAGAAGGGTTTACTAAGTTCGGTAGCATTGCATGAAACCAGCAGCGAAGGTGCATGTTCTCATTATTGGACGAGAAACTAAACAGATAGACCACTATTCGGCTTTGATTCGAGAGCTGATAGATTGCACGATTGATTCGATGAATCGAATCGAGAATCTCGAAAGCTGGGCGATGTCAGCACCATACGATCTCGTGATTATCGATCACAATGACGCCCGAATATTGTTAGAGCGAACCAAGCGCACTCATCCTGAGTGTAGTGTCATCGTCATCGCAGAAAGATCGTCGATTGAGGAGTCTGTGACTCTTCTGCGATTAGGGGCAGAAGATTACCTGCAGAAACCCGTTCAGACAGATTTATTTAGGCTCGCAGTGCAAAGAGGGATCGATCGAAGTTTTAGGCCCGATGAATCGGAAGGCGATGCACACAATTTGAATTTAATTCGAACATGTCAGATGATTTCTGGAAGTACAGAGAGTGAACGAATGGTTTCCTTGATCAAGAATTATCTCGCGAAAGAGTTAAAGACGTCCTACGCTGGTATTTTCTCTGTGACCCAAGAGGGTGATTTTTCCTGGGAAAACGACGGGAGTGATTCTTTGGGGTCTAGTGCTTTAGATATTTTAGAAATTGCTTTAAGAACGGCGCATTTTCCCAAGGGACTTATGGGATCTTCGGTAAGTCAATTCATAGAAGCGAAGCACAAGAATCCTAGTATGTTTGTATTTAAGTTTAGATTTTTTCAGAATCAGGATGCTTATTTTGTCGGCTTAGCTCCGAAGTTGTCGGGTCCAATAGAAGAGTTTGATATCAGATTAAAAATGCTTCGCGCTCAGATTGATGTGACATGCCAGAATATCACACGCTACAAGAGAGTGCAGGAGATGGCTTATGTAGATGACGTGACGGACCTCCACAACACTAGATTTCTTAATGGATTTCTAGACCGAGAAATCCAGCGTTCTATTGAGAAAGACACAAGTTTTTCGATTCTCTTTATTGATGCTGATAAATTTAAGCACGTGAACGATGGATATGGGCACGTGGTAGGATCTAAGCTATTAAGAGAGCTGGGTGCTAAGCTTAAAACATATGTTCGAGATACAGACGCGCTTGTCAGATACGGGGGCGATGAGTTTATTGTGGTTTTAGGTCTCGCTGATATTCGGTCAGCTCACGGCGTTGCAGAGCGTGTTCGAAGCGGTGTGGAGAGCCATGTTTTTCTGAAAGATGACAATCTGGATCTTAGGATTACGGTGTCGATAGGGGTAGCCACTTATCCGCTTCACGCAAAATCTAAAGAAGAAATCATTGAAGCTGCCGATCAAGCGATGTATGGCGCTAAGAATAGAAGTCGTAACTGCGTTTACAGCGCACAGGTTCGACCTTCTTCTAGTGAGGGGCATGGGTAAATATAAATTAGTCGTCAGCGACTTTCATTTAGGTAAGGGTAGGTATTTTCCAGATGGCACTCCAAACGTGCTTGAGGACTTCATTTACGATAGAGAGTTTGCAGAGTTTCTTGCGTACTATCGCACGGGTGATTACGTGGATGCTGAGGTCGAACTGATTTTAAATGGCGACATTTTAAATCTCCTTCAGATTGATTTTATGGGCGTTCACACGCACTTATTCACGGAGCGCTCTCAAGTCGCAGCTGTAAAAAAAACAGTGGCGGGCCACCCAGAGTTTTATCAAGGTCTTCGTAGGTTTGCTGCCACACCACACCACTCGGTGAGTTATGTCATCGGGAACCACGACGTTGGTATGCTTTTCAAAGGCGCTCAAAGGGCATTTTCGGAGGCTGTCGGTGCCGAGGTGAGGTTTTTTGAAGCTTATGTCGAGTTTGACGGCATTCATGTGGAACATGGGCAACAGTATGAGCGTTTCGCCAAAATGGACTTAAATAAGCCATTTATTACTCGGGGCGTACCCGAACCTGTGTTGGATTTACCGTGGGGTTCGCTAGTGGTTGCCGTCTTTTTACCACGAGTGAAGATCGATAAGCCCGCAATCGATAAAGTGAGGCCTTTTTGGAATTTTATTGTTTATGCACTCATGCACGATTTCTGGTGGTCACTGAAAATTTGCATTCAAGTGAGCTTATTTACGCTTCAGTCGCTCATCTTTAAAACCAAGTATCAAATCTCTAAGGGGGTTAAGGCTCAGTTTGATTTGCTAAAAGAGATCACTCTTTATCCAGCGTTTGAAAAAATAGCTTTTAAAATTCTAGATGAGCACGCTCACATTCACACCGTTATTTTTGGACATACTCACATCCTCAAGTACCTACAGTATAAAGAGGGTAAAGCGTACTTCAATGAGGGTACTTGGAATGAGGTCACCAATCTGGATCTTGCAGAATACGGGACCAGGACTCGCCTGAGTTACGCCTACATTGAGTACCCTTCACATTCAGGAGAAGGCCCTGTAAAACCGATCGTAAGACTCAAGGAATGGAAGGGCGTGTGGAGGCCCGAGCAAGATCTACAAGTTTAAAGTCCAAGTACGCCTGGAGTTCTTTTCTCTTAGCTCTTTTTCTTTCCGCTCGTAAGCATTAGGGTACGCCATTATGAGTAAACCCATGAAATACGTTTTCGTAACGGGCGGCGTGCTTTCAAGTATCGGCAAAGGCATCGCGGCCGCTTCCCTGGGTACGTTACTTGAACGCAGGGGTTTAAAAGTAACCATGGTCAAAATGGACCCTTACCTTAACGTAGATCCCGGCACGATGAGCCCCTTTCAACACGGTGAAGTGTTTGTGCTAGATGACGGGGCAGAAACGGATCTCGATCTCGGGCACTATTCAAGGTTTGTTGAGAACGCAAAATTCACGCGTAAAAATAGTTTTACCACAGGTAGAATCTACGACACCGTAATTAGGAAAGAACGCGCTGGCGAGTATTTAGGTAAAACCGTTCAAGTCATTCCCCATATTACCGATGAAATCAAACAACATATTTACGATGCCACCGCTGGCGCTGACCTAGCTATCATTGAGGTCGGGGGCACTGTTGGCGATATAGAAAGTTTACCCTTTCTTGAGGCGATCAGACAAATGAAGTTTGATCACGGAGCAGATCATGTTTTATTTATCCACCTCACCCTTGTGCCTTTTATAAAAGCTGCGGGAGAACTCAAAACGAAACCCACTCAACATTCCGTCAAAGAGCTTCGAGAAATCGGTATTCAGCCAGATGTGCTGATCTGTCGCTCGGATTTTACAATCCCAAAAGAGGTGAAAGATAAGATAGGGCTTTTTTGTAACGTACCTGCTGATTTTGTATTCTCCTGTCCCGATGTGGATACTATTTACGAGGTACCACTTATTTTCTCTCGCGAGCGTCTGGATGAGAAAGTGCTGGAGCGTTTAAAAATGTGGACGGGTCAGTATGATCTCACTGCCTGGCAGAAGATGGTTTCCACGATCAAACACCCGAAACATGAGGTAAAAATTGGTATCATTGGAAAATACAATGATTGGAAGGATTCCTATAAATCCCTTAACGAATCCCTGACTCATGCCGGAGTCGCTCACGATGCGAGAGTGAATTCCATCTATGTAGATGCCGAAAAATTAGAAGACGGGGATCTCACACCTTTAGCCGAATTGGACGGCATCTTGGTGCCTGGGGGATTCGGAGAGCGAGGTATTGAAGGTAAGATCGCTGCCATAAGATATGCGAGAGAGAACAAAGTTCCCTTTTTTGGCATTTGCTTAGGGATGCAACTAGCGGTGATAGAGTTTTCTAGAAATGTATTAAAAAGAAGCCAAGCCTCGAGCGAAGAGTTTAAGCCAGATGGGAAAGACAAAGTCATAGTGCTTTTAGAAAGTCAGCGTGAACTCAGGCAAATGGGCGGTACGATGAGGTTGGGCGCCTACCTGTGTAAGATCAGTGATCCAGAGACCGTCGCTTATCAGGCTTATCAGTCAGCAGAGGTGAGTGAGCGGCATCGGCATCGATTCGAAGTGAATCCTGAAGTCGTGTCTGACCTAGAAAAAGCTGGCTTAAAGATCAGTGGTGTACACCCTTGGAAGACAGGAAGCGGGACTGTCTCCTTGGTTGAAATTGCCGAACTCACGGGACATCCTTGGTTCTTGGGATGCCAGTTTCATCCCGAGTTTTTATCTAAACCCATGAAGCCACACCCGCTTTTTAAAGCTTTTATTGGCGCGACGCTCAAAGTAAGTTCGGCCAGATGAAAACAAATTCTATAATGACAACGCCCATGACTTTGATTGCCGGTCCTTGTGTGATTGAGGACGATGATCTCGATCAAGGTATAGTATTTGAGGTTAGCCAAGAGCTTGTGAGACAGTTAAAGCCGTTAATCGATACAGGCGCAATAAAGCTGTATTTTAAGGCTAGTTTCGACAAGGCAAATAGGACGAGTATTGATGGTTTTCGTGGTCCAGGAATGAGCCTAGGATTAAAGATTTTAGACCGCGTACGCTCTAAGTCTTCTCTACCCATACTCACAGATTTCCATACACCCGAGCAGGCGATGGCTGTCGCGGAGGTGGTTGATTTTATGCAGATACCCGCTTTTCTCTGCCGTCAGACTGATCTGATTGTGGCAGGAGCTGAAGCAGCGCTCAGATTTAATCGCAGGCTGAATGTGAAAAAGGGGCAGTTTTTAGCTCCGTGGGATGCTGCGAATATCGTGACAAAGGTCAGGGCGGTGGAAAAGAAACTGAGCAAACAAGGAGAGCCAGATTGGTTGTGCTTAACCGAGCGCGGTTCTTCTTTTGGGTATAATAATTTAGTGGTCGATATGACGTCATTTTCGATCATGAAAGAGTTTGGTGTGCCTACGATTCACGACGCCACTCACTGTGTACAACAGCCAGGGGGCAAGGGCACAAGCACAGGTGGACGCCGCGACAAAATAGAAGTTCTAGCGCGAGCTGCAATGGCTGCTGGGGCAGATGGTCTTTTTATGGAGTGTCATCCTAGGCCTCACCTCGCCAAGTCCGACGGACCGAATGCGTTTTATTTAGAACGTGTAGGAGAGTTTGTAAGCCAGATGTTGGCTTTTAGAAGTTTAGCTCAGTCGACTCTACCTGCAATGAGAGGGTTACATGAAAACGCTTGATGCTCCAGATTTGCAAGCCAGACTTAAGAAAATTAAATTGCTACTGCTTGATGTTGATGGCGTGATGACGGATGGTCGAATTTTCTGGTTAGAGAGCTCAGGTTGGGTAAGGCATTTTCACGTGAAAGACGGGTATGGACTTAAGCTTCTGATGAAGTCTGGCGTGCAGGTAGGAATTATTTCAGGCGGAATTTCAAAAGACGTAGAGACGCGAGCAAAATTTCTGAATGTCCAACACGTGTTTCTCGGCGATGAAGATAAACTGAAAGCCCTAGAAAAGATTCAAGCTGCTACAGGTTTTGAGAAAGACGAAATTGCTTTTATGGGGGACGACTTATTTGATCTCCCTGTCTTAGAGGTTGTTGGTTTTAGTGCATCCGTTCCCCACGCCGTAGAGCCGGTCAAAAACCGCGTCCACTACGTGACCCAGTATCCTGGAGGTTTTGGTGCGGTTAGAGAGATTGCCGATGCGATTAGAAAGGCCCAAGGCAATGGTCCTTACTAAATCTCACTCGGTAGGTATCGTGGGTGTCGGAAAACTAGGAGAGACGATTTGGAAGGGGTTGGAGGGTAGTGAGGGAATCAGTCTTCTTGGGAGTGTGCGAACTAAAAAGCGATTACTTGAGTTACCGAAGAAACTACAAGCACGTGTTTTTTTGGACAATACGAGTGTTGCAAAAAAAGCCAGAATCCTAATCCTTGCTGTAAAACCCCAGCAAGCAAAGAGCGTGTTGTTAGAGTTAAGCCCACACCTCACGAGCGATCATTTAGTGATCTCTGTTTGCGCTGCTCTTGAAATTACTCAGCTAAGATCTTGGATGGGGAAAAAAGGCAGATTGCTTCGAGCGATGCCCAATACTCCGGTGCAAGTCAGGGAAGGCATGACAGTGCTTGCGAGAGAGGATGGAACTTCAGACGCTGACTACAAAGTCGCTGAGACTTTGTTTAATAAAATTGGCAAAACCATAGAACTAGAGGAAAGGCTCTTTGATGCAGCCACTGCGGTTTCTGGCTGTGGCCCTGCCTTTGTCTATGTGATTCTAGAGGCGCTCAGTGATGGCGGGGTCAAAGTAGGTCTACCTCGTAAAGTAGCAACCCATCTGGCTGCCCAGACTCTTTTGGGGGCGTCTTCCATGGTACTAGATCAAGGGATTCATCCAGCGTGCTTAAGGGACGATGTCACGACCCCCGGGGGGGTGACCATAGATGGCCTCATGGCGCTTGAAGAGGGACATATCCGTGTAACGCTTATTAAGGCGATTGTAGCCGCTACGGAGAGAAGTAGAACGCTTCGGGCGCAGGGTTAGCGATCTTTAGCATTCGGGTCTTTAAAGACAACCCTTTTACGACCATTTTTTTATTTACTAATTATATAATAAATAATATCTAAGCCACTCTTATTATGAAAAACACTCTTACGAAGAACCTGTACGTCACCGGTATCCTGGTGAAGAGCTTGGTCATTCTGGCACTAATCGGTGCGAACCTGAGCCATGCTAAAACAGAGGAAAACTTGGGAATAGTTCCCGGACGATATCCACCGGACTTACGCGTCATTAATAGTCCGAGCGAATTACGAAAATCTTTCTGGAAGGAGCTTAAGGTCTTGGGGGAAGAGGCCGTGCTTTATCTGAATCAATCGGAAGATCCTAAGATTTTTCCACGTCAACAAACCTATGAAGTGCCGCAGACCCATATAGGGGCCTTGGTGAGAGCTCATTCGCTTGTGAACCCGTTTGTTCAGCCTAATAGTGATCCTGTTTTATTGAAAAACTTGGAAGATCTTCTTCGGGTTACTTATTTGCAACTTGAAATAATGAAGAAAAATCAAGGATTTGTCGGCTCAGAAGTGAGCAATTTATCAGAGGAGCTAAAGCGACTAGAAGCAGCTTTGAAGATTGGGAAAAACCAACAGAGTTGTAAGGATGCTGTTAGTCCTGTCATTTTAGAATAACGATTTCCATTTCACGATTTTAGATGTTTAGGACTAGACCGGGGACCCCTCGTGAGAGCGTGAGCTTCATTCTTACGAAGAGTCCCGATCCTAGTTCACTCTACAAACTGCGTGTCAGTGTATCCTGTCACCCCTGCGCCAGCCACTTCGTCCCCCTGAGAAACGTAGCTGTCTTGATCCCCTGCATAAGCCTCTTCGCTTGGACTCAAACTTTGCAAAACAAGCGAAAAAGCCACCGCACCGAACACCCAGCCTGCAGACTTTAGCACTTCCCCCATACCCCTTTTTCCCCCGCGAAGACTCATATCGCGCTGCCTTTTTAGAGGGCAATCGCGCGGCGCAGTGGCTGCAGTGGGTCTAATGCGCAGCAGAAGCGCGAAACTTGAAATAGGACTTCACAAGTCGTATTTTAGAGAGTAGGGTCTGGGGCATTGGCGATAGTGTCGTGAGTGTCTTAGGGGTTTATTGGTGTAACCAATTGATTTTAAAGGAGTATTATAGCGGTGATTAAGCTACAACGTACGACCGAATATGCTCTTTTAGCTCTGAAGCATATTCTAAAATCTAACCAACTACCAGGGTCTCCGTCGGTGAGCGCTAGGGAGATTGCTGAGGCGTATCATTTGCCATTTGAGATTACTGCAAAGACGCTTCAGCGACTCAGAGACCAGCGCGTGATTCGCTCCACCCAAGGGGTTAAAGGCGGGTATCGACTGAATTCCGATCTTAAGGTTCTAGGGTTAGGTGAATTTCTTACCATGATCGAAGGGGAACAGGCGCTCGTCGGTTGCGTTAGTGCAGAATCCCCTTGTGAATATACGATGGGCTGTAGTTTGAAACCCGTGATGAATGCCCTTCATAAGAAGATTATGAGTTTTTTAAACACGATGTCTGTCGAAGATTTAATTCGTGATGCGTTAATCGAAGAGAAAAACAAAGGGAAGTCCACCCGTTTGGATGAAACAAATTTCGTTACAAGAGCGAAACAAGATGCGCTCTCTCAGCACTCATTAAGATTATTTTCAGAAGGAGAAAATTAGTTATGAATCTATCAAGCAACACAAAGTCGGTTAAAACCCCGATCTACTTAGACTATCATTCCACAACGCCCGTCGATCCAAGAGTTCTTGAAACTATGATGCCAACCTTCTCTGAGGTCTTCGGAAACGCTTCCAGCAGGAATCATCCGTTTGGATGGGCTGCAGAAGCACTCGTTGAGAAGGCGCGCGCTCAAGTCGCTGATTTGATCGGTGCTTCGGACAAAGAGATCCTCTTCACCTCTGGAGCGACTGAGTCTAATAATCTTGCAATCTTAGGGGTTGCTGAACTTTACCATGAAAAAGGTCGCCATTTAATTACTTCTCCTACGGAGCACAAAGCGGTTCTAGATACGATGGCCGTGCTAGAGCGAAGAGGATACGAGGTCACCTATTTAAACCTAGATTCTACAGGGCTGATTTCCATCGATGAGTTAGAAAAAGCCATTCGACCTGACACTATTTTAGTCTCTATAATGGCTGGAAATAATGAAATTGGAACGATTCAACCAATTTCAGAGATTGGTAGAATATGTAAACAAAAAGGCGTTTTGTTTCACACAGACGCTGTCCAAGCAGTAGGTAAAATTCCAGTAGACGTTCAAGCCATGGGTATAGATTTACTGTCTTTAACCGCACACAAGATTTACGGACCTAAAGGGGTGGGAGCGTTGTATGTGAGAAGAAAAAATCCTCGCGTACGACTTGCAGCTCAAATTCACGGTGGTGGTCACGAGAAAGGTATGAGATCGGGAACTCTAAACGTAAGTGGAATCGTGGGTCTTGGTAGAGCGTGTGAGATCGCTAAGCAGTCGTTGCGTATTGAGTCTGAAAAGCTACGCACTTTGCGCGATCGTTTATGGCAAGGGTTACAGGATAATCTCGGAGATATTTATTTAAACGGTCATCCCACAGAAAGACTCCCGAATAATCTCAATGTTAGCTTTGCCTATGTGGAAGGCGAGTCGCTGATGATGGGTATGAAGGAACTGGCGGTAAGCTCTGGTTCGGCGTGTACAAGTTCTAGTCTTGAGCCTTCTTATGTGTTGAAAGCAATAGGAGTGGGTGAAGACCTTGCGCACACGAGTATTCGTTTTTCTGTAGGTCGTTTTACGACTGAGGATGAAATTGACTACGCTATCGCTAAGGTTGTATCCACGGTGACGAGGTTACGCGAGCTGTCTCCGCTCTACGAAATGGCAAAAGAGGGTATAGACATTAAATCGGTGCAATGGACTGCGCACTAACGGATCGTTTAATTAGAACAATAATTTTTATAGTAAATAAGGAACAATAGAATATGGCATACACAAAAAAAGTAATCGATCATTTTGAAAATCCAAGAAACATAGGTTCTTTAGATAAGTCTCAGAAATCCGTAGGGACCGGTCTTGTGGGAGCCCCGGAATGCGGGGATGTCATGAAACTACAGATAGAGGTGGATGAGGCAACGGGAGTTATTAAAGACGCGAAGTTTAAAACTTTTGGATGCGGCAGCGCCATCGCCAGTTCCTCCCTCGCAACCGAGTGGGTCAAAGGAAAGACTGTGACCGAAGCTCTCACCATCAGAAACACCCATATCGTAGAAGAGTTGTCCTTACCTCCGATTAAGATTCATTGCTCTGTCCTTGCGGAGGACGCGATCAAGGCAGCGGTGCAAGACTATATCAACAAAAAGGAGTTAGTATGATTGAAGTCAGCGAAAAAGCGGCAAAAGAAATTGTTCGCCTCATTACCACGGACTCAGAGTCTCAAGGAGCACATCTTCGCGTCATGGTTTCAGGCGGTGGATGCTCGGGAATGAGCTATAAACTCGGATTTGAGAAAACAGAACCGGCCGCAGCAGATAAGGTTTTTGAAAACCCCGCTGGTTTTAAGCTCATCATCGATCCTAAGAGTTATCTCTATTTGTCTGGAACAATGCTGGATTTTTCAGATGGTTTAAATGGGACAGGGTTTGTTTTTCAGAATCCAAATGCAAAACGGACATGTGGTTGCGGTTCAAGTTTTTCTGTTTAAGATGTTATGGAGACGCTCAAATCCGCTCACTTTATGGCAGAAAAAAAATACGAACGATTTGGTGTTCTGCCTAAGTTAGTTTTTTCATCCGAAGAAATAGAGCGTCTAAAAAAAAACTATCTTAAACTTTCCCGTGAAACCCATCCGGATCGAAATTTCTCGAATAAAACGGACAGTGAATCTTCTGAAGATCTGATGAGTGAGCTTAACCGCGACTATGAGACTTTGATTCATGCGCATGGTCGAGTGACTCACCTGATCCAGGAATATAAGCAGAAGTTCGTGAAGAGTGGTTTGACTGTCGACGTAAAGAAGTCAATTCCTTCCTTTGCAGTCGAGGGACTCGAGATGTTAGAAGTAGCGCCATCAGATCCCACTCGCACTGCATTCTCGCGTCAGCTAGAAACAGAAGTCCTAAAGTTAGTGACAAGATTAGCTGTTTTAGCGAAAACACTTGATTCGATGGGATTTGAAGACTCAAGCAACTTTGCTGATCTACGTTCACGGTTTTTGGAATTCGTTACGTTGTTTGAAGAGTTTAGTTACGCAAGGTCATTGATGGACCGATTGGGTCTTGATACCTACCCATATGAGGAGCGATTTAGCATTGAGTTCGGTGGTTTGTCATGATGAGGAAGTTTACAGATCAGACGTTGATATGTGGAATCGATCTTGGAACCACACACTCCCTTGTCGCGATTAAAGGTGAACACAAGAAGCCGTTGTTTTTAAAGCTGGAATCGAATTCATCGACTTGTTTGTTTCCCTCGGTCATAGCTCATAGAGATGGGAAATGGTTGATAGGTAGCGAAGCGTTGCAAGTCGCCAGTCAGCTTAAAGCACATGAAGTTTTGCATTCCTTTAAACGATTCATGGGTCGAAGTTTGGAAGAGGTAGTAGATTCCGATCACGAGCTTAAAGAGAGCCCAGAGAAAGGTTTGGAGATTAAAGTTGGCGGTGTTTGGATTACGCCAGTAGAGGCCTCGGCGATGCTGCTAAAGTCGATGCTAGCAAGTGCACTTGCTCAGACAAGACGCACAGAGGTTGCGGCTGTGATTACCGTGCCTGCTTATTTTGATGATAGACAGAGAACCGCAACGGCACTCGCGGCGAAGATAGCCGGCATTGAAGTGATTCGTGTTCTAAACGAACCTACGGCTGCGGCTCTTGCCTACGGCCTAGCATCTCATCAGTCTCGTACTGTCGCGATCTACGATCTAGGCGGTGGAACCTTTGACCTTTCTATTTTGAGGTTAACAGAAGATGTGTATGAAGTCTTATCGACCAATGGGGATACCTCTTTGGGTGGAGATGATTTCGACAAAATTTTAGTAGATAATAGTAGTGGACGCATCGGTAGTTTGCGATCCGCGCGTGATATCAAAGAAAAACTGTCCTCTCAGCAAGTAGTGGCCGGCGTGAGTAGAAGTGATTTTGAGCACTGGTCGAGAAAATTGCTCGACCGGACGTTAAGCTTGACCACGGAGGCGCTTCGCTTTGCTAGGTTGACGGTTGAGAAAATAGATGAGGTTGTGCTCGTGGGTGGGTCGACTCGTATGCCTATGGTAAAGGCTGCGGTCGGAGAGTACTTTAAGCGTAATCCAAACGATACGCTGCATCCGGATGAAACAGTAGCCTTAGGAGCGGCGCTCCAGGCCGATGCCCTGGTAAGCGAGAAGAATGATTTTCTCCTAATCGACGTAGTTCCTTTAAGCTTGGGTATAGAAACTTATGGGGGCGGTATGAGCACGCTCATTAATCGTAATTCAAAGATCCCCACACAAGTTAAAGAGATCTTTACAAATCATGTGACCAATCAGACTGGTATTGATTTTCACATCCTTCAAGGAGAGCGGGAAAAAGCGGCAGAGAACCGGTCGTTAGCACGATTTTCTCTCAGTGGTCTAGAGCCACTTCCGCCGGGAGGTCATCGTATAGAGGTCGTGTTTGCGATGAATGTAAATTCGTTTTTAGAAGTCAGAGCGCGGGACTTGCGGACGGGAAAAAATACCACGGTAGAGGTAAGACCAAGCGTCGGATTATCGGCGGAAACAGTAGAGTCGATCCTTTTAGAAAGCGCAAAACATGTTAGAGAAGATTTGAAGTTTAAACAGTTCACCACTATTGAACTGCAAAGTGCTAAGGTCTTTCGTGCTGCGATCGAGGCGAAGCAGGAAGTCTTAGCCCTGATGGGACCCGAAAAACACGCAGAGCTCCTGGCCATGCTAGAGGAAGCGGACAAAGCGCGTAAGCACCATGATGGAGAGCGGCTTCAAACCCTTAAGTATGAAGTTGAAGCTCTACTAAAGCCTGTAGCAGATGAACGATTAAAGAGAGTATTGATTAAAAGCACAGATCTTTCTAAGACTTGAGTTACAAAGACCTTAAAAACAGAGCACAGGAAAACCCGCGTATGGCAAAGCTGACCTTTTTACCCATGAAGACGACTTTAGACTTTCAACCTGGTCAAACCATTTTGCAGGTCGCGGAAGAACATCACGTACCCCTTCAACACGCGTGTGGTGGTTTCTGTGCTTGCACGACATGTCATGTGATTGTTCACGAAGGACTAGATTCGCTTTCAGAAATGCAAGACGACGAGGCCGATCGCTTGGACCGCGCTACTCAGGTTGAACTGAAGTCGCGTTTAGGCTGCCAAGCAAAACTAGGATCAAAAGACGTGATAGTAGAAATACTCCACGAAGGGTTTGGACACTAAGAATGTGGGGCTGGAAGGGAATCATAGGTGTTGTTGTCGTGTTGGTAAGCGCGACGCTTGGTTGGAATATTTATCTAAAAATAATAGATGAATCTCCTGGTCGAAGAGAGGTCCCATTGCAAGGATTAGACTCCGAATCCCGAACCTCATCCCAAGTAGAAATGCCCTCGGTTCCAAGTAGTGACTTACCTAAAAACCCAACCCACTCAGCAGGTAAATTAGATCCCCATACAACCTTTACGTTTCGCATCTTAGGAGATCCTGAGACACTAGACTGGAATCGGGCTCACACCGCAATAGAAACTCATTTACTCAATAGTCTCATGGAAGGTTTAGTGGCACATGACAGTCACATGAACGTCGTGCCTGCCCTTGCTGAGAGTTGGTCGAAGAGCCCAGACGGAAAAACCTACCGTTTTACCTTACGGCGGGGAGTGCTCTGGAGCGACGGAGTTGAGTTGAAGGCTCGGGACTTTATAGCCTCATGGAAAAGACTCTTATCGCCACTGACAAGCGCGCCGTATGCTTATTTGTTTTTTGAGGTGGTGGGTGCTCAAGACTATTACAAAGGACTCATTCATGATTTTAATCGCGTTGGCTTCAGACAAATTGACGATTACCACTTAGAGATCCAGTTAGAAAGACCGGTTGCGCACTTTATTCAGATTCCTACCTTCTGGGCCACATTCCCAATTCGTTCTGATGTTATTGAAAAACATGGTTCGGCATGGACTAAACCAGGTCACATGATAACGCTTGGTCCTTACGTACTTGATTCGTATGAAATAGATTCTAAAATAGTAATGAGTCGTAATCCAAACTACTACGGTTCGCGAGGTAACGTGAGCACAGCAGTTGCACTTATCGTGAGGGATGACAGTGCTGCGATGAACCTCTATGAAACTGGCAGACTAGATGTCCTGACGGACCTATCTGCGATTGATTTAAAAAAATTGTCCCAGAGGAAAGACTTGTATTCTTTCGCATATTTAAAAACGGGATACTTAGGGTTAACCCAAACAAAGTATCCCGCAAACAATCTGCATTTTCGTAAAGCAATCGCTATGGCGATAGATAAGTCGAAAATTCCAGAGTTACTCCATGGTGGACAGACTGTGGCTACGAGCTTCCTAGCTCCCGGATTGATTGGACATCAGCCTAAGCTTGGTTTAAAGTTTGACCCCGTGACTGCCAAGCGAGAACTCGATCTGTCTGGCGTCGGTAGGACCACAGTTGAACCCATAGACTTCTTGACGGTTAACTTTGAGAAAAATTTGTTTGTAGCAAATTATATTCAGGGTCAGTTAAAGAAGAACCTAGGACTAAATGTCGCAATTCAACAGTTTGATCATAAGAGCTTTCGTGCTCATTTAGAGCTTTTTCAGTTTCCAATGTTTCTTGGCAGTTGGTCTGCTGATTTTCCAGACTCAGATTCTTTTCTGTCTGTGTTTCTCTCTTCTAGCGGAAATAATCGTGTCAACTGGAAGAACTCTGAATACGATCAGAAGGTACTACAAGGCAGGGCAGCTCAGTCGACACCAGCTCGGGCACATTTTTACGAAGAAGCTCAGCGAATTTTATTGGAAAAAGACGTAGTACTTATTCCGCTATTTTACGAGCCGATTCGGGCGCTCGTGCACTCTCGAGTGACAGGATTTGAGATAAACTCAATCAACACGCTTAAGATTCGAAATGTGAGAGTTTCTGCTGACTCAAACTAGATTGTTGAATGGATTTTATGTGTTCGCTGAAATAGTAAAACCCCATAAGAACGAGAAAAAGCGAAGCTGCTGGAAAAAGCGTAAGGTGTGGGTAGTAGCGCATCGAGCGAAATCCCTCTGCTGCCAAGCTCCCTAGACTGGAGTAGGGTGGTTGGATACCTAGTCCCAGAAAGGCTAGAAAGCTCTCTGAAAGAATAGCACTAGGGATGGTGTAAGATAGGGTAACTAGCCAAGTGCCAATACATCCTGGGATGACGTGGTTAAAAAGGATTCGCGTATCTGAGGCCCCCAAGCAGGAAGCCGACTCAACGTAAGGTCGAGTGCTTTCTAAGAGGGTTTGGTACCTTGCGACCCTTGCAAGCGGTACCCAAGAGCTGAATGCTATTGCTAACAAAATACCTAATGTGCCCTTACCAACATAAACCGTGAGCAAAATAGCTATCAACAAACTAGGTAGAGTTTGAATAGTATCTAGTAACTGTAGAATTACTCTATCTAGTGTTCCACCAAACCATCCCGATACAACCCCGACGCACGCGCCTAGCGTCATGCTCATAAATGCCGAGACGAATCCAATGCAAATCGACATCTGAAGACCACGTAAGACTCTGGAAAACAGGTCGCGCCCTAGTGAATCTGTGCCGAACCAATGAGAGAGGCTAGCGGGTTTCAGACTTTCATCGACGTTCTGAAGGTCATAGGGAAAAGGCTCTATCCAAGGAGCTAATAACGCTAATAGAACCAAGACCACAATCAATGCTGTGCCGTTCTTAAGGGATGATAACAACAGTTTGAGAGGCGTGAGAGATAAATGGTTCACAAAACTTCCTAGTTTAAGAGCACCGTTTGTTTACTTTCAAAAAGACTTTCCTTGAACCTAGGATCTATGTAGGCCGCGATAACATCAGACGCTAAGGTGGTAAGCGTCAGTAGGACGCCGTAAACCAACGTAATGGCTAACGCTAGCGGATAGTCCCGATTGAGCACACTGGATACAAAGAACTTCCCTAGTCCTGGAATCTGAAAAAGACTCTCCACGACAAAGCTGCCAGTCATAACGTCCGCTGCCAGCGGTCCTAAAACTGAGAATACAGGTAACAAGGCATTGGGGATGGCGTGCTTCAGAAATACGATGCTCTTAGGTAGGCCCTTTGCGTAGCATGCTCTTACATAGTCTGAGTTTAATATTGCACTCAAGTTCTCGCTCAGCATGCGAGCGATCATGCCGGTGGGTCTAATAGCTAGGGTAATCGCGGGTAGAATCGAAGACGCTGGTCCTTCCCATAAACCAGTCGGAAGCCATTGAAGGTGAATTCCAAAAAAAAGAACTAAGCAGGACGCTGAAAGATATACTGGCATGCTTACACACAGAAGTGAGATGAATTTTGAAAGTTTAATGCGAATGATATTTGAGCTAGAGGTCACTTGAACGAAAGACAATCCTATAGCGGCAAAAAGGCTGATAGAAAGGGCCATGAATCCTAAAGTAAATGAGGGCATCACAGCAGACTGGATCAGCGCAGTGATTTCATGATCTCGATGAGAGAGGGAGTGTCCCAGTTCACCAGAAAGAAGATTGCCTAGCCACTGCAAGTACTGCTCAGAGAGCGAAAGGTTCATTCCGTAGTGCGCCTTGAGAGAAGCTAAGACCTCGGTCGGAAGCGCGCGATCTTGATCAAAGGGTCCACCAGGTATAAAGCGAAGAGCAAAAAAAACAAACGAGAGCGTAATGAACAGTCCGACGGCGCCTGCAACTAAACGCTTCATGAGAAACAAAATCATTTCGATTCCCTGCTCGTGATATGCTTTGGTATCAAAATCCAAGAAGCTTTTTTCGGATAATTTTTTGGTTTTTTCTCTGTCAGACCAATCTCACTTAAGTAAGCAGTGAAAGCACAAATGAACGCATCAAATGCTGAAAGGTGATCCGCTAGATTTTTCTGATCGCGTTCGTAGATAAACAGATCAAAGCGTTTGATAATGGTTTCTAGGATCTGGGCGCGAGCTTCAGAACCTTCTTCTAGCGTTCGAAACTGGGTTGCCCATTTTCTCGGAATGACGCCCGAAATGGCGAGCCTTGCGATAGAAATTTTCGGCCATACTTCAGCGAAAATAACTTCAGGTATATGTCTTCGTAGAAAATGAAACCTAGAAGCAAGCGGAGCACGATTCGACCCCAAAGCTTCTTCGATATCTACGCGAAAGTCTTTCGGCAGTTCAGGACTTAAGTGTTTTTTTGCCCATACCTCTGCCGGTCGGTGCAAGTAGGGAATAAGTGCTGGTGGGTTTTGTTGTCTCATAAACACCACTTCGCTCACGGTGCACTTAGCGGGCATAGGGCAGTATTTGCGCGTACAAAATATACAGGGGGGTAGATCAAGAGGTGCATTTATAGCCAGTATCCCGCGAAAATCGTTAGGATTCTGGATGGAGGCTGTGATTCTTTCTAACAAAACAGAATCAAAATCGATGTGATGATCAGCAGGCTCTACAGTTTGCGGAATGACACGGTCTTGTACGTCTAGTAGAAAAATTTTCCGTTCTTTAGGATATGATTCTAATATTGCAAGTGAGGTTCTTGCGCTTCTAGCTCCTCCTAGGTCTAGTCCTAAGAATCGAATAGGGGCACTCACGTGGTGCTGACCTCAAGGCCTTTCTCTGTAGAATGAAATGGTAGATGGCGAATCCCCTCAATCGCTATAACTTCTGAAACGAGAACTTGTTTGGCAGATTGATCCAGTTCAGGGGCGTACACAAAAAAGCATCCGCCGCCACCTGCGCCGCACACTTTTCCGGCTAGGGCTCCCTTAGTTGCTGCTAAGGCAAGTGCTTGATCGATCTCATCCGTCGTAATGCCTAGAGCAAGCCGTTTCCTTGCGCGCCATTCGGCTTGTATTGCAAGGGAGAGTTTTTTTGTGTCTAAGGAACGAAGTGCTTCTTCCACTTGCTTAGTGGCACTCGCAATCTCGTGCAGGCATTCTATCATTTTGTGGTCTTGATCGAGGTAGGATTTATATACACTCCAATTATTGATTCCAGAGTTTCTGCTTTTACCTGAGTAAAAAAGGATAAGGTCTTTTGCTACGAATTCCCGAATAGGATCTAAGAGTCTCTCATGATTGTGCTGTGCCACTCCCCAGGTAAGGACCTGAAGGCCACCATAGAGTGCGCCGTAATAGTCTTGAAGTCCGGCTGGAACTTTAATGACTGTCGACTCAACATCTCGGGCAATTTTGGTTAAACGCTCATTTACAGGAGTCTCTGTTAAACCATCCCTGAATGTCTCAAGCGCTCCTAAGAGGGAAATACTAAGCGTTGAGCTGCCGCCCAGGCCAGCACCCGAAGGACTTTGGGCAAAGGTTTCAAGCGTAAATCCAGTCTCGGGCGGGTGAGCGGAAAAAATGTGGTTTAGGAGTTTCGTATGAAGCTCAAGCTGGGGATGAGGGGCGTAGGTATTAAGTTCGCTTAGAGGAACTGTGATCTCTTGGTTCTGATCTCGGGAGCGTAAGGTGATTCTAGAATCAGGTCGCGGTGTGAGGGTAGTTTCGGCAATTAGATCTATACTCAGATTGATGGTTTTGGCCTCGGGTACCATGAGGTAGATGGGCCAAAGATCAAGCGTACCACCTGCCAAGTCGATCCGGGTGGGTGCGCGGCTAGTGATAGTTTTCAACATAAAATCCCCCCTCTAAAGGCGCTTATCAGTGCTCTGGCTCGAGGTATCCGATATAGGGCACGCCGCGATATTTTCCCGCGTCGTCCATGCCGTAACCTACTACAAACTCAGGCCCAATACGAAATCCTACGTAGTCGAGTGAAACCTCATGTCGAAGACTGGTAGGCTTTAAAAGAAGTGTACACGTTTTAATGGAGGCTGGCTTTCTAGCTCTAATGACGTTGATGAGATACTGGAGCGTGCCACCTGAATCCACAATGTCCTCAAAAATCATGACGTGTTTATCCTGTAACGGATCGTGAATATCTAACGTAAGTTTAACTTCACCAGAACTCACGCGGTTGTCTCCGTAAGAGCTCACCGCCATAAACTCACATTTTACAGGTAAATCAAGATGTCTAAGAATATCTGAATAAAAAACAAACGCACCTTTTAAGATACAGATTGCTACTATCTCTTTTTCTGCGTAGTCGGCTCGGATCTCTTGGGCTAATTCACTAATTCTCTCGGCAATACGTTTTTCTGAGATCAGGACTTTTGGTTCACTAAGTTTTTCAGACATAAAATTTCACCCATGCACGACTTTTGTTGATTCTAAGTATTTAGAGAGACGTGCTCATAGTTAGCTTTAAAAGCACGATTTTCCAAGCCTCGAGTGGGGGACTTTGTTAAATTTATGGTAGTTTTATGGGAGTTAAGCCCTAGCCCCAATCATGCCGCCAATCAGAAGCGATACGAGCAGGCCGAGCACAAACACTATAGTGACAGCTGCTATCAGTGGGAGTGAAAGAATACAGACAGATCTTATCAAGCTCACGTGATAAAGGCTTCTGATTCCGCGGACGGAGTAAACAAATGACCAACAAGAAGCCAGTAACGGTCCAGCGTAAGGAATAAAAAATAGAAACTGAAATCCAACAGTATAGGCCTGTAGGGCAAGTAGAGTCTTAAAGTTATAACGTGATCGAACTTCGTCTGAATTCGGTGAAACAAAGATCTTTAGTCCTATCCATACCGATAATGTTGCAAACACTAATGTAGCAAGGATCACATAAGGAGTGATCATCACGTACAATAGCTTCGAAACGACCTCGAGCAAACTTCCGTCCATTTTTAGGTTAACCCCGAAGAAGCGAGTCAATGACTCGAACTTAATGGGAGAAGAGCCCATACTTTGAATGGTATCTAATCCAATAAAATCTAGCGAAAAAGCCCTAGCAAGCTCATTAATGAACCAAACGGTAAAGTTAAAAAGAGTCGAGCAGACAATACTGAACGTGAGTGCGCGGCCGAGTCTCTCCGGGTGGATACTTTGATAAATTCTAGAAGGCCAAAAAAAAAGAGCTAAAAATGTTTTCATGATCTTATACCGAGCGCACTTTCTAACCTGAGAAAGGAAGGTTTTATTTGTCCTGTTTAACTGAGCCGTTAGGATTGATTGATGCCTTTTCCTGCTCGGTTGCCGATGGTTTCTGTTTAAAATCACTTAAGGTTTTAGCAACTAAAGTCAAGTCGTTTGGCTGAATCTCAAATACAGGTAAGAGGCGACTGGTGAGAACGTAAATAGTTTTTCCGTCTTTACGCGCCCTAAATTCCATAGTCTCCGTCATTTGGCTTTGTGTGAGAAGAGTGGTCTTCAACTTGAGAGTAGTGCCATTTAGAAAGGTTTTTGCTGGTTTCGTGGCCTGGTCCTCGAATGCGATATCTTGGGCCTCCAAGCCAGTGAGCTTAGATAGCCAGGACATGACTTCCTTGGAGTCTATTTTGTCTGAAGAGGGCTGCTGAGTGGTCACCCACGAGGCGCCTTCTTTTTTTAGCTTAAACTCTGAAGGCGAGTTCTTGGCGGAAGGATTGTTGATAGAAAGCTCCGAGATGTCATTTGCAACTGACAGGGAGATACGTTTATCACGAAAATAGACGGGTTTTTTTTCAAAAACATCCAGTTCTCTTGAGGAAACGAGATAAAGTTTCTTAGCCTTGAAAGCCTCTTCTAATGTGGTTCCACTAGCCACGACCACATAAGTTTGAGGATTAAACGGATGATTGTCTCCAAAGAATAAGGTGAAAGTTTTCTTATCTAGCGTTTCAATAACGAGTTTTCTTGGATTGGTATAGAAACCGTACTCCTGGGCAGCTTGCTTGGATTCGTCCTCTGTGAGGTCGATTGTTTCTTCAGGGGCTATATCTCGAATGGATTCTAAGGTCTGAGAGATCGCGCTTGAGTCACCCTTAGCTTCCATTGGAGCTTTAAGCTTCCACTGACCGATGTCGCCTGCTTTGCACAAATCGGGTTTATCGTCTACGCAGGTCAAGATCAGCAGGGTCTTAGCGCCAACTATCATAACTCGGTCTAATAAGACATTTTTGAGCGGCAACAATTTTTTTGCAGATGCTTCACGCTCTTCTTTTGCGGGAAGGTAGGAATACACTAAGTAGTAACTACCTGATCCAATGACAAGCAACGCCAGTGATAGAATGGCAGGAATATAGAAAAGAGAAGTTTGTTTAAAAGTCTTACTCATCGGTTTAAACCTCGTGATTGGGTATTCACTAAATTCTCTTTCTTCTCCACCAGATCACACCCGCCAAAATAAAGAGCAAGATAGGAAGAACGATGACCCCAAAGAAAATGAGCGCTGTAAACTGGGCAGCAGGGATCTCAAGTTTTGGCTCCTTATCATCACTCTTGCGCAATGTGATCTGAGAATCGTCTCGCATTAACCAGGCCAGCGCATTTCCAAAAACATCCTGTGTTCTTCCAAAAGGGAACAATCCATTAGCTTGAAAAGAAGTCGACCCGATCACGACAATGCGCGACTTAGTGGTTGAATTTTCACTCACCACAGCCATCGTAAGAGGACCCTTTAGGTCCGAGCCATCAAGTTTAACCACTCCCGTCGCAATCGATTTAAAGTCGGTTTCCGCCCAAGCGCTTGGCGAGGACTTCACCAACCAGTCTGCCCTCCAGTCTTTCAGAGTAGCAGAAGGCATCACATCTAGCGGCCTTGTCACCGCAAATGGAGTAGGTTCCTTCAGATCTTTCACGATAGCCTGAGAAGCGTTGTAGGAGAGCGCAAGCGGATATTCTGGCGGTAAGCCTGCGGGCTTCGATAGAGGGTCTAGGATGAGTCCATTTCCGACTTTGATCCCGTAGTCAGAGAGGAGTTTAATCCATTCGCCGTTTCGTTCAACACCTTTAGCGTCGGGATCGAGCGTAAGGTATAGAGCGCCGCCTTTTTCAAGGTAGGCTTTCAGAGATTTCATTTCCCCATCAAAAAAACTTCTCGTAGGACCAAAAACCGCTACAAGCGCACAACTTGCTGGGACCGAAGCCGCTGTCTGTAAATTGATACTCTGCCAAGTGTGCCCTTGTTTCTCGAAAAGATCTTTTGCACTACTTAATCCTTGTTCATTTGATTCGGATAATAATCGTTCTCCGTGTTGTTCAGTGTAACAGAGAACCTTAGAGACAGTCTGCGAAAGCTTGATGAGTTCATTGGTGATCTTAGATTCGTCGGGAGATTCGACCGGGATCTGTCTGCCTTGATAGGAGATCACCAGTGTGTTTTCCGCTCTCACATTCGCAGCGCGCGCACGTTGAGCAGATTTATTCACATCGACAAATTCTGTTTCAACTTTCTTGCCGTGAGACTTGTAGTTTGCAAGCAGGAGCTTACTCGCTTCCCAGTGATTCGGTTTCCCGAACAACATCAGCTTCACTTCTCCGGAAAGGTTTGAAATCGCCTTGATGGACTGATCGGTTAGGGAGTGTTTCTGCGATTTTGTAAAATCAAAAGACTTCGGAAACTTGATCGCGATAAAATTAACAGTAGCAAGCAGACAAAACACAAGAACTGTGGTTAATGTGCTAGCGGCTTTAATCATTAAATTTCCGCGAAGCTCTTCTTTACTTAAGTGGCCGTCTACACCGTGTTTTGGTTTAGGAGTAAGCAGAATGTAGAGAATAGAGAGAGCGACAAAGACTCCAAAAACAGTGAGAGGAACTCTAGAGTCTGTAAAAGCTATGAGCGTATAAATTAATCCTGAACCTGCAATAAATAGTACTGACCAAGCAAAGGGCAGAAATCGGCTTTGAAAAATTTTCATGGGTTAAGACCTCCAGCGGTAAGACGTAAGTGAGCGATGAGCTAAAAATAAGAAAAAGAAAATCACGGATAAATAGTACACAACATCTTCCACCTTGATGACACCTTGGGTGAACGAGATAAAATGTCCAATCACCGAAATCGAGGCAAAGATCGGCGACAGCACGGGTCCCGCCTCATAGGCTAGGGCTTGGATAATCCAAAGCACGAGCACCGACGCGAACGTAAGCGCACCTGCGATGATCTGGTTATCTGTTAATGAAGAGAAGAATACTCCGATAGAAAGAATGGCGCCTCCGAAGAGTAAGCTGCCGAGTAACCCTGTTAGGAAAGGACCAATTTCGGGACTCGACACAAAAAACAGAAAGATCGGTAGCACTAAAGTGAGGCCAATGAGTGCGGAGATAAATGTAAAAACGGCCAAAAATTTTCCGAAAATAAACTCAGACAAAGTTACAGGAGCGGTGAATACCAGGACCAGTGTCTGATTTTTTCTCTCTTCCGCAATCACGCGCATCGTAATAAACGGAAGTATAAATAGAAAAATAAAAACAATGTACTGAAAGAAAGGAGCAATGACTCCTTCGGTGAGATTCGGTGCTTGCCCTCCCTGATTGTAGTATTGATTCTGCATGAATCCTCTGATGACCATAATGTAGAGAATTCCAACAACAATCAGAAAGATCCCCATGATCATAAAAGCAATTGGCGACCTAAAGTAGGCTTTCAAGTCTCTTCCAGAAACAGTGAGAACGTTTTTTATATTGAGCATAAACTTTAATTATCCTTAGTTTCGTTGGTTCGAATTTATGATTGCCCTGACTGAGTGAGTGCTAGGTAGGCAGCCTCAAGTGAAGCGCCTTCTTGTACGATCTCTAGAAGCCCCATGCCCTCGGCCACGACGAGCCCTGTAATTTTCTCAGAGATTTGGGAGGCTTCCTCGGTGGTAACGCCCGGTTTTAGACGGATAAATAACTGGTCGGGTTGAGTCTGTGTCACGTCCGAAACGCCAGCGATAGACTTAAGCTTCTCTAAGCCGCTTGAGGAAGGCTTATGGATTTTCACTCGGATGGATTTCCCACCCGCTGAGCGTTCCGTGAGGGCTTGAATCGTATCTTGTGCCACAATCTTTCCTTGAGAAATGACAATCACACGGTCACAGGTAGCGGTAATTTCAGAAAGGATGTGAGAGCTTAGAATAACCGTACTATTGCCCGCAAAGCTTCTCATGAGTTCTCTGATCTCGATAATCTGCTTCGGATCGAGTCCCACGGTAGGCTCGTCCAAGATGAGTACTTCTGGTTTATGCAGAATCGCCTGCGCAAAACCGACTCTCTGACGATAACCCTTAGAGAGGTTTCCAATCAGACGATTCTTAACATCTTCGATAAAGAGTTTTTTAAGCGCCGTCTGAACAGATTCTTTCATCTGAGTTTCAGGCACCTGGTGTAAGCGCGCGGAGTACTCTAAGTATTCCTGAACCGTCATCTCAGTATATACGGGTGGGATCTCAGGGAGGTAACCGATTTTCTTTTTTACTGCGAGAGGTTCGTCTTCGATATCTAAACCCCCGATCGTGACACTTCCCTGTGTAGGGGGCATGAAGCCCGTCAGGATTTTCATCGTGGTGCTCTTGCCTGCGCCATTGGGGCCCAAGAATCCTACAATTTCACCCGAGTTAATTTTAAAATCTAGATTGGAGATCGCGAGACGATCCCCATAAAACTTAGTCAGCCCTTGAACGTGGATCATATGGTCCATGGAATGTCATAACTATGGGGGCGCTCGCAAGATGCAAAATCAACTTATGTCTGCAAAAGTGGTTTAAGTGCGCGCAGAGTTTTCTCTCTTACCGTATCCAGGGTCCCAGCAACTCTAGCGCCTGCTGAAAACTCATGCCCGCCGCCGCCCAAAGCGAGAGCCACATCGATAACCGCGACACGACCTTTGGATCGTAAGGATACCCGCACGGTCTGGTTGTCAGCCTCTCGAAAAGAACAAACCACCTCTGCTTTTTGTAGAAGTAAAAGTGAGTTTGGAAATGAAAGCGTATCGTCTTCGGTAGCTTCAAAATCATCTCTCCCTTGGGACTTAATCTCGATCCAAGCGACCTTTTCGTCGAACGCAGTTTTAGTTTCCGAGAGTAGCTGTCCAAGGAACTTCACGTGATTGAGCGTTTTAGAAGAATATATTTCTTGATAAACGAGCTCTGGATTTACGCCAGCGAGGACTGATTTTGCAGCAATTTCGTGGGCCAAGCTTGTAGTGCGTGCATAGCGAAAGCTGTTGGTGTCTGTCATCACTGATACGTATAGAGACTGCCAAATTTCAAAACCAAACGTTTCATCTCGTTGGAGAGTTTTTAAGAGTTCATAGGTCAGCTCTCCGATGCTACTTCGACTAGGTTCAGAGATGAGGTACTCGTTGGGAGAATAACGTGGTGACTCGGGAATCAGGTGATGATCTAGGAAAAAAACATAGTTAGCGTATTTGCGGTAAGAGTTCCAGATACCACCGATGCGCGAGGGGAGAAAGGTGTCAACGATAAGAAGAATCACGGGCTTCTCATCGACGCTCAACTCGGGTGGATGCGGCAGTGCTTGAGAAAAAAAATTCCCCTTGTCCAAAAAAGAATACCTTGGCGGGAGTGGGTCGTTGTTTACAATAAATGTTGTGATGTTTCGTTGTTTAAAAAAATAAAAAAGTGCTGCTTGTGCTCCAAGTCCGTCTCCGTCTGGAAGGACATGTGTCGAAAGTAGCACAATGGGATTTTTTTCCAGAAGATCGCAAAAGAGAGTAAAGCTTGCTGCCGATTCGACCGAAAGTCTTGTTGTCATGATTAGAAACCAAACCTTTCAACTAGACCCTCTCTACATTATCTTTGAAAAAAATCTCGTTCAATTTGAAGATGAGTCCTCTGACCGAGATACCTTTATAGATGCTGTCGTCAAGGAATACTTAAAATACTTACGCTATCAGAGTATTGCGGTTCCAAGAGCGCTTGAGCGTGCGGTGTGTGAAGAGCTCTCTACCCAGGTTCGCGGAATGTTAATAAAGAAAATTTATGGTTTCTTAACAATTTCAGACTACCAAGACACAATCGATCCGAAAGAGATTAAAAAAGCAAAAACCAGATATAAGCGTCTTCAGAAACTTCCGCCCGCCAAAAAATCAGCCTAACATAACCGCCCACCGTTGCTCGAGGTCTCATTCCGTCGTTCCATCCTGACGACTTCAGTTATTACAGTTTTATGACTCTACGGCGTTTTTTGTGTTTCCTAGCCTCTACGACGATGTGCTTGATGATGGCGGCTGCAATGTTCCGCTTCGTCGCCTTCTCGAGTCCTTCAAACCCTGGTGTGCTATTCACTTCAAGCACCACGGGCCCCCCTGGCCCCTCCATCAGGTCAACACCCGCTAGTCCAAGAGCAAATGATTTTGCAGCCTTTAGCGCCAGCCTTCGGTAGGACTGGGGAAGTGTCACAAAACTTCCCTCACCGCCGCGGTGAATATTAGATCTAAAGTCGCCTCTTTTTGCCTGTCTCTCCATCGCTCCAACCACGTTATCGCCCACGACCACGACTCGGTAGTCATGGCCAGCTCCTTCCTTCATAAATCGTTGCACCAATAGTTCTCTGTCCATCGATTCAAACGTGTCTAAAACACTGGAAGAAGAGGCGTTCGTGTGCACAAGCATGACGCCAAGACCTTGGGTGCCTCGGAGTAACTTCATCACAAGAGGTGAGCTGTCTAGCGCTTGTGCGATCGGCTTAAGCGCACGACTTCCTCGCATCAGTGCAGTAGCCGGAGTGCGAATAGAATGTTGGTTTAAGACTTGTAGACTTCGGAATTTATCGCGGCTTGAGGCGATGCTTGCTGACTGGTTCACCACATAAACACCCATGCATTCAAATTGTCGCACAATCGCTAAGCCATAATCCGTAATCGAAGCTCCGATTCTGGGTAAAACAGCATCAAAATGGGGCAACTCAGTGCCCTGATATAACAACAGACCACGCTTATCCTTAATGAGAACTTGAAGGTCGAGCGGATCTAACACTGTACACTCAACTCCAAGTTGTGCAGCTTCATGAATCAGTCTACGTATGCTATGCAGGTTTTTATTTCGAGAAAGTAAAGCGAGGCGCATTTGTGAAAGTCTATAGCACCAGTTGTTACCGGGTTGAAGCGATGGTTTTAGCTGTCCTCTTGTCGCATTGTTCTTCTACCCCTAAGAACTGGACCTCGGATGATGTGTTTGAGCGCTCGGACCTAAAGGTTAAAGCCCAGGAGCAGTGGACGCATTCCTTAAAGGGCGTGGCTGCTGATCTTGTAATGGCTAAGGAAAGCGGATCGGTGGTGGTGTCCGAGGTCGCTCACCCGGAGCGGGGGGGGGTGCCTCAGATTCATTGGTGGAACGCGGCAGGAAAGCAGGTAGTGCCTTCGTTCCAAGCAGCTTCTCACGTCCGTTCACTAGCCCTTTCGCCTCAGGGTTCGATGCTTTTTATACAGTTGTCGTCGGCTGATTTACTTGCATTTTCAACCTCGGGCGGGCGAGGGGCTGTATGGCAACTTGCAGACATGCCTTGTAGGCCGGTGGCATTCACCGAAGAGTCTCTCGTATGTGTCTATGATGATGAGGTAAAGCCAGGTACTCAGCTTGATTTCATCGATAGCCGTAAGGGCGTAAAGGTTAGGACTTATAGAAACACGAGAGAGCTTCTAGAGTACCGCTACTTAAAAGAGTCGAAATTGATTGTGCTCGGTCTTTCAGGGGGATTGATTCAGGTCATTTCAACGACTACTGGCAAAACAGTCTCAGAGAAATCTCTTGATTCTGAGGTGCTGGGACTTGCGGGCCGTGAGAGAGCGGGCGGAGAGGTAGAACTCGCGGTGCTCACGTTAAAAAGGGACCGCGGTCGGAGGCTTGAAGTGTTTCGTCTGCCCGAGTTTAAAGTGGTGAGGACTTTCCCTGTTGCAAGGCCTCTTGAGCAAGTAGAGAGCGTGGGCGCTGAGAGTTGGGGATTGTTCGGGAATGCGCCGCTTGGCCAAGAAGTTTTAGTTTTTTCTAACCTCACAGGAGCGGAAGCATGGAGTAAGCGGATACGAAGGTACGCGGATTTTTCGCAGCCGATGTCCACAGGGCGACACGGACTCTGGGTCGGCCTTGAGGAAGTCGTGTCTGAGCGTAGGCGCAACCGGCTCGCTCTACTCGATGAGCAAGGAAAATTAAGAGCTAATCTCGTGTTTGACCCTCAAGACGGAGCCTATTATTACGCCTATCAGTATTCAGATCAGGCGAACATGATCGTGACAGTCGATGAAGCGGCCATGGTACGCGCTTTTAAGCTTAAGGAATAGGTTGTGGTCCAAATAGCGCTCAGCAATATCGAGGGCGCGTGTTTATTGATTTCATTAGATTGAGAGAGTTTTAGTGCTGTTTATAGGCAGAATGATACAGTTTTCAAAAAGATGCTTTCATCTACTTGTTTCCTCGTCTTGACACTAACCGCTCCCACCTATGACCTTCAAACTCTAAGTACATTGGCTCTGAAAGCCGTTCTCCAAGGAGTAGTGGGTTATGACGAAGAAGTATCTCGTGGGTATTGTTCTGTTTTCTGTGTTTGCTGGTATTCAAACAGATCTCGTAAGTGCGCAAACTGTTACGATTCCAAACGGTGCGGAACTCTGTGAGAAAGATATTTGCGTTGGAAATATCGTAACAACGACCCAAGGAGTTCTCATTGGCAGGCTTGGTAGAGTGGAGCGTATTATAACCTCGGTCACGCCCCATCTGGTTGAGGAGCATGATCTTTACGGTACCCGCCAACCCTATCAGGTAGATCCGGTCTCGCTGCTCACGCTAGCTGCCCCGATGCAGGGGTGTTTCGGAGGATACTGCGTGGGAGATTTAGTAGAGCGCACGCACGTAGGTTTAAGCACGACAGAAAAGTACGGCTTCGTCGTGTACCTACCACCTCTCATGCAACAAGGCTCTGTGGCCGTTCAGGTTTATAACGAAGGGGATCCGGGCGCACCTTTGATCGCAGAAAGCATCTGGTCTGTGAAACTTCTAAGACCAGCACTGGGTTCTAGATAGAATCCGTTTCCCTTGGTGAGTCTTGTCTTACGTGACACATCTCTCAGCATATCGATTCTATTAAGAGCTTGATTTTGGAATTCGGGAGTCCGTATGACTGGCTGGATTAAATCGCTAGAGGCTCGTGGACGCTCGATGTTAGGGAGGTCTTGAACTATTATTAATCCAGTAAAACAATCCATTCATTTTCATTCAGTAGACCAACTTCGTGGACTTGCTGCGATCATGATCGTGTTTCATCATCTGCATCACCCCTCGCTACAGTTCGATTGGCTACCCCTGGGCTTGCGCCAGTCTTGGACTGGGGTTCATATTTTTTTTGTAATTTCTGGGTTTGTCGTAGGCCTTTCACTTTTGAATCAGCTGTCCTATCAATCGACAAGTTATTTCGGACGAGTCAATACCAATAGGCAGATTATATTAAACTTTCTAAAAAGGCGTTTCTACCGCCTCGCTCCGTCAGCTGTTTCGGTTCTTGGGTTCATTGCGATCATGTTTATCATTTTCGACTTTCAAGAACCCATCGGTCTAAGTTTGTTTCAGAGGCTAGCAGAGATAGGTCGTGCGTTAGTCGAATATTTAGTACCCTCGTACAATACACATATTGTTTTTAGCGGATTTAAAATCCCCAATCGTTTGACAACCGCACCCTATTGGAGTCTTGCGATTGAAAATCAGTTCTATCTTCTGCTTCCTTTTTTCATGCTTCTCTGGTCAAGGAAAAGAGATTTGATAGCGTCTTCGTTAGCAGTATTTGCTACTGTTTCGTTTCTAGTTCGACCGGCATTTAAATATTTCTACCCCGAAGATTCTTCGGACGTAATCAATGTTTATTATGCAAACAGCTTAACTAATTTTGATGGACTTTTTTTCGGTGTGGCGCTTGCTGGTCTATTCTCAAAAATCACACCAACGCAACCGATCCGTCCGCAAGCATGGATGTGGATTCTTGTGACATTTGCCTTTGCGTGGATATATCCAAACCTATGGGGCTCGGGAACAGACCGTGGACGCAATATTATGAGCACATATACGCTTACTATTTTAGCAACCGGATATATGGTTTGGAGATGTGCAAAGGAAGAGCTTCTAAATGGCAAGCTTCCTTTCAAGGGCAAAGCCCTGAATCTCGTTTTAAATTATTTGGGTTCAAGAAGTTACGTATTATATCACTGCTGTCCGGTTAAGGGCTTAGTGTAAAAATAAAAACGACTTGAAATCCCGCTGTGATATGAGGTTTGTGCGAACAAAATTCATTCCAGAGAGAAATCAAGTCGATGGCCTTTTCTACCGTA
>Ga0247843_1000389_pt1 | contig 105178 bp, 87 predicted proteins | sample LaCruzMarch2017__FD_192420 | JGI IMG/M metagenome (GOLD analysis project Ga0247843, IMG submission 192420) | Freshwater microbial communities from meromictic Lake La Cruz, Castile-La Mancha, Spain - LaCruzMarch2017_8m | ecosystem: Environmental > Aquatic > Freshwater > Lake | place: Spain...
CGCAAGCCGAGGAGCTGTCCGCGCACGTTGCGGCAACCCGTCAAGAACTGGCCCAAAACAAAAAGCCCCGGCTCCAAACCCCTTGTCAAAACCATCGTGCTTACCAATCCTTAAAGGCATTGGACTTCAGTCCGCTCGGACGGTTGAAGTTTTCGAGCGGACTGAAGTCCGCGGTCCAGTACATCGCCAGATATCACCGGCTTGCGTGATTATTCGACCTCGACGACGAGGTTGATCTCGACGGCGACATTGAGCGGCAGGGCGGCGGCACCGAGGGCGGTGCGGGAGTGCCTGCCCTTGTCGCCGAAGATTTCGATCAGCAATTCGCTGGCACCATTGATGACCTGCGGGTGACCGTAGAAGTCGGCCGCGGAGTTCACGAAGCCGTTGAGTGCGACGATCTGCTTCACCTTGTCGAGCGAGCCGATCTCTTGCTTCACGACGGCGAGGCGGTTGAGGATGATGATGCGGGCACCTTCCTGCGCTTCCTCGATCGAGACGTCGCGCGGGACCTGGCCGATGATCTTGCGGTCGCCGTCGATGGGCAGGCCGCCGGAGAGGAAGAGGAGGTTGCCGCTGCGGACGCAGTTGACGTAGGCGGCGACGGGAACGGGAACCTCGGGGAGGGTGTGGCCGAGGGCTTCGATGCGGTCTTGGATGGTGTCCATGCGGGAGACTCAAGGCTTCGAGGCGCAAGACGCAAGACCGGAAAAGCCTCCCCGGGGCGATGCGGCTTGCGCGAAGACGCGGCTCAAGTTGATGCTGCCGGCCTCCCATGAGCAAACTCTTCGAAGAACTCGATTTCCGCGAGACCCCGCTGGGGGATCTGATCCTGCAACGCCGTCGTTTCCTCCACTTGGACGGGGTCGAAGTTTATGAGGTGAAACTTGGCGACGCCTTCCTGATGTCGAGCCTGTTTCATGTGGTGGAAGTGGCGCTTTCGAAGCTGGGGCTGGCGGCGTTGGCGACGGCTGATGCGGACGTGGTGGTCGGAGGGCTGGGGCTCGGCTACACGGCGGTGGCCGCACTGGAAGATCCCACGGTGCGCTCGCTGGTGGTGGTCGAGGCGCTGGACGCGGTGATCGATTGGCATCAGCGGGGCTTGGTTCCGCTCGGGCCGGTGCTGACCGGCGACGGGCGTTGCCGCTTCGTGCTCGCGGATTTCTTCGTCCGGGCGGCGGATCCGGAGCGGGGCTTCGATCCGGCGAATCCGGGGCGGAAATTTCATGCCGTGCTGCTGGATATCGATCACTCGCCGAGGAACCTGCTGCATGCCAGCAACGCGGCGTTTTACGAGCGGGCGGGGCTCCAGAAGCTGGCCGTGCACTTGCACCCGGGCGGGGTGTTCGCGCTGTGGTCCGACGATCCGCCGGACGAGCGTTTTCTCGCCGATCTGCGCGCGGTTTTTGAAACGGCGGAGGCGGAGGTGGTGCGGTTTGCCAATCCGCTGCTCGACCGGGAGTCCGAGAGCACGGTTTACGTGGCCCGACTGGCGGCCATCTAACGGACGACCGGCGGGGTGGCTCCGCCCAGCGGGAAGTCGTTGGTCAGCAGGGCGAGCAATTGCTTGCCTGAGCGGGTCAGGGTGGCGGAGTTGCCCTTGCCGGTGAGCAGGCCGCGGGTGAGGTAGCCGTGGCTGAGCTTCGAGTTCCGGACACCGGTGACGAGCGCTTCCGGGACTTCCCGCGGGCTGGGGGCGATGCCGACGGCGAGGCCGGTGGCGGTGAAGGAAATTTCCCACGAAGGCGAGGGCGTGGCAGGGTCGCCGGTGATCATCCAGCGGTGGCGCTCGGCGAAATCCCAGGTGCCGTCGCGGGGGATGGTGACCTTGAAATAGGCAGGGCTGGTCTTGACGAAATCGCGGACCTTGAGGTCCGGGTTTTTCTTGTGGGCGAGGAACAGCGAGGCGACGTCCATCCCGGCGAGGTTCATGCCGTTGAAGTTACCGTGAAAATTCGTGCCGCCGGAGAACGCGGTGTGCCAGCCACCGAAGTTCCGGCTCATCAGCAGGCACATCTCGAGGTGAAGGTGGGCGCGGGTGCGGTTGAGGCCGGCGCCGGTGTAGCCCATGCGGCCGAGGACCGAGCCGGGCTTGACCGGGTCGCCGGGCTTGGCGGTAACCTCCGCGAGGTGGGCGTAGACGCTGAAAAACGTGTCGCCCTCGAAGTTGTGCTCCACCACGACATACTTGCCGTAGTTGGAACGCCCGGCGACATCGCTGGCGTGGACCACGGTGCCGCCGCTGACTGACATCACCAGATCAAGCGGGTTGCCGGCCTTGTCGCGCTTGGCGGGCTGGATATCGATGCCTTCGTGGAACTTGGTCAGCACCACGTCCTCGCCGACGCGGATCGGGGTGCGGACGAAGCCGAAGCTGCCGGCTTCCCATGGTTTGGTGGTCTCGCCCTCGAAAGTGCGGTCCACATACATGTAGAACTTATCCGGTTCGCCGGTGAAGAGATGGTGGTTCTCCGTCGGAAGCTGGAGCTCCACGGCGGGAAGAATGGGCGGAAAGATGAGCGCGGCGGCGAGAGCGAGCGGGCGGAGCATGTCGTAATCAGAGTCGGGGCTTCTTTTCCCCGATGCGGGGAACCATGGCGTCGAAAGCATCGATCTCGGCCTTGCCGATGCCCTTCCAGATCACCATGTAGCCGTCGTCGACCTGCTTATCGATGAGCACGGCGTCGACCACGCGGCCATTGACCATGGCGACCAGCCAGCGGTTGACGCTGGCGTTGGAAATGGCGGCGAAGCGGTTCTTGGCGGAGGGGCTGAGCTGGAGCAGCGCGCCGTAACCTTCGCCGTCCTGGGAAGGGAAGGGGTTGAAGGCGGCGATGTCCTTGGTCACAAGCTCCGGGTTGCGGCGGAAGGGCAGTTCCTTTCCCATCGGGGAGGCCGAGAAAATCATCTTCGGGTTATCCGTCGGATCCGCCTGGATGTGGAAAGAGATCCCGGTCTTTTCGCCTTTTTTGCCGCCGGCATGAGCGGTCAGCCCGGGGCACAGGGCGAGCAGGACGACGGCAAGAAGGCGTGGCAGGGTCATGACGGCGGAGCTTGCCTGCCGCGGGTGGCTTTGAGAATCGAAAAATTGGCCTTAGCCCAGCGGACTGGGATATTCGCCGGCTTCGACCAGCTTGGCGATGGATGCCACGACGTGCGGCTTGTCGTCAGGATAGGTCACTCCGAACCATGAGGACGTGGTGTCGAGCACCCGGCAGTCGGCCATTCCGCGGCGGACGAAATCGTCGACCACCGTGGGGATGTAGCACTCGGACTTCTGCTCGCCGCCCTTTTCGCGGAGGAAGGCGGTGAAGTGCTCCTCGAGTTGGCCGAAGAAAGAGCGGGTGAAGCCCCAGAAATTCATTGAGACCGGGCAGGTGTCGGCGACTTCCCGCCGTTGGCCGTCGAGCCAGGTGCCGCGGACCACGCCGTCGGCGTCACGCGAGATGTCGACGACTTCCTCGACGTCGGTCAGCAGGCCGCCGCCATCGGTTTGGCAAACGCCGCGGTTGACCGCGCCGTGGTCGGAAAGGGTGTTGCGCAGCGGGTAGCCGACCATCGAGTAGCGGTCGATCGAGTGATCTTCCGAAGCGGCGGCAAACCAGCGGGCGATCGATTGGTAGGCATCGGCACCATAGAAATCGTCGGCATTGATCACGGCGAAGGGACCGTCGGTCACGTGGCGGGCGGCGCGCACGGCGTGGGCGGTGCCCCAAGGCTTGGTGCGGCCTTCGGGGATGGTGAAGCCTTCCGGCAGGTCGTCGAGTTTCTGGAAGGCGTAGTCGACCGCGATCTTCCCTGCGAAGCGCGAGCCGACCGCGCTTTTGAAGGCATCCGCGAAGTCCTCGCGGATGATGAAGACCACCTTGCCGAAGCCGGCGCGGATGGCGTCGAAGACCGAGTAGTCGAGCACCGTTTCGCCGCTGGGGCCCATGGGATCCATCTGCTTGAGGCCGCCGTAGCGGGAGCCCATGCCGGCGGCGAGAACGAGTAGGGTCGGTTTCATCGGTTGGTCGGAAGGCATGCGGCGGGGTTATGAGGGTCGGGGAGCGACCGGGCAATGCGGAATGGCGCATGGGGGCTGCGGAAGGGCGAATGTCGCAGCCGCGGATTCCAATTGCCGTCGGGCCACGGCTCCTCTTGTCTTCACGGAGCATGAAAACCTTCCTCGCCTTGTTTACCCTCGCCGCCTCGCCCATCATTTCTGCCCAGATCACCTATCCGGGTGGCAAAGGTCCGGGAGAGGGCAAGCACGTCGTCTTCCTCGCCTCCGACCATGAGTATCGGGCCGAGGAAACCTGTCCGGCACTGGCGCGGATCCTGGCGAAGTCGCATGGCTTCAAATGCACCGTGATCTTCGGCGTCGATCAGGACGGCCACATCCAAGCGGGGTCCTCGAAGCTGTCCGGGATGGAGTCGCTGAAGGACGCGGACCTGCTGGTGATTTCCGCCCGTTTCCTCAATCCGCCGGCCGGAGAGATGACTCATCTGGACGACTACCTGGCCCGCGGCGGTCCGGTGGTCGGGCTGCGCACCTCGTCACATGCCTTCAAAATCCCGGGGAATGCTCCGACCGCGAAGTATTCCTTCGATTCGAAGGTCGCCGGATTTGAGAAGGGCTTCGGGCATCAGGTGCTGGGCAATACTTGGGTCGGCCATCACGGTGACAACCATCGCCAAGGCACCCGCATCGAGCTGGTGCCCGGGCAGAAGGCGAACCCGATTTTGAAGGGCGTGCCCGACACCGCCTTCTGCCACGCCGGCGGCTATGTCGGCCAGGCGGCGCCGGATTTCACCGTGCTGGCCACCAGCCAGCCGCTCGTTTCGATGGATCCCAAAGCGGAGGCGGATCCCAAGAAGGCATCGATGCCTTGCACCTGGACCCGGGAGTATTCGTGGGGTGGCGGCAAGAAGGGCCGGGCATTTCACAGCACCCAGGGCGCGTCGGAAGACATCCTCGATCCCGGCTACCGGCGCTTGATCGTCAACGGCATCTTCTGGGCGGCGGGGCTTGAGGACAAGATCACGCCGGACTTGGCGATCGACTTCATCGGCCCCTACCAGCCGACCACCTTCAGCTTCGACGGCTGCGTGAAAGGCGTGAAGCCGGCCGATCTGGCGGGCTTCGAGTCGCCGATCATGCCGAAAGGGAAGTAATGCCGACTAGTCCGGAAGGCTCCAGCGGATGTCCCTACGAATTCCAACGATGTGGAAATGATCGTCGGCGTCCCGGATGAAGCCTCTTGAGTCGACCTCCATGCCCTCGGCTTCCAGCAGTGCCCTCTGCTGGGCGGCCAGCTCCGGCTCCATGCTGCGGCTGATGCGGGCATCGGCGGCGACGACGCGGTGCCAGGGGGGCGCGGCGGCTTCAGTCTCATCGAGGCGGGCGAGGACTTGGGCCACGTGGCGCGGGTTGCAGTTCATGTGCACCGCGATTGAACCGTAGGTCGTGAAGCGGCCGGGCGGGATCAGGCCGACCAGACGGATCACTTCGGCGCGGATGCGGGGGAAGGCGGTGGGTTTTGCCATGAGTGGAACGACCTGCGCACCTGCAGAACACGGGATGTAGAGGGCCGGCAATTGAAAAGGAGGGATCGAGGGGTGACGAACGACGCACGACCCCACGAAAGCGGTTGCGGGTCTCCCGGCGGCTTGTTTAGCCTCACGCCGTGCCGGAGACCGAGGAAGCCCAGAGAACCCGCGTGGAGTTGGATCGCGACTATGTGCGCGATGTGTTCCGCGCGATGCTCAAGGCGCGGCTGCTGGAGAGCAAGCTGTCGAGCCTTTACAAGGCGGGCAAGATCGTCGGCGGCGTCTATCTCGGCAAGGGCCAGGAGGCGGTGAGCGCCGCGCTGGGGGCTTCGCTGATCCAGGGCCGCGACATTTTCGCCGCGCTGATCCGCGATCAGGCGGGACGGACGGCTTTCGGCGAACCGCTGCTCGACTGCACCCGGACCTATCTCGGCTCGGTGCTCGGCCCGATGAAAGGGCGCGACGGCAATATCCACCGCGGGAGGCCGCGGGAGGGGATGCCGGCGATGATTTCGCATCTCGGCGCGGAAGTGTCCGTGGTCGGCGGGATGCTAATGGCGCGGCGCTTGAAAGGGGAGCTGGAGGGCGTGGTCGGCGCGACCTGCGTCGGCGACGGCGCGACCTCGACCGGGGCTTTTCACGAAGGGGTCAACATGGCGGCGGTAGAAAGGCTGCCGCTGGTGGTGATCGTGGGTAACAACCAGTTCGCCTATTCGACGCCGAACGACCGGCAGTTCGCCTGCGTGGACCTGCTCGACCGGGCCAAGGGCTACGGGGTCGGCGGGCATTCGGTGGATGGGACCGATTTGTTAGCCTGTTCGGACGTGATCGGCCGCGCGGTGCGGCTGGCCCGCGAGGGCGGCGGACCGCAGATGGTGGTGGCGCGCTTGCTGCGGCTGAGCGGCCACGGCGAGCACGACGACGGCAGCTACGTGCCGGGGACCTTGCGCGACAGCCATCTCGGGCGGGATTGCCTGGAGAACGGCATTGTCCAGATGATCGAGCAGGGCTTTGCCACAGTGGACGAAATCGAGCAGTGGAAAAACCGCTTCACCGAAGAAGTGCAGGCGGCGGTGGCGCAGGCCCAGCAGGAACCGACGCCGGATCCGTGGGACGAGGACTGGCGGGCGTGCTCGACTGAACCGGGAGGGGCGATTTGACGATGAGCGTGACCTATATCGATGCCATCCGGGAGGCGCAGGAAACGCTGCTGCGAGAGGACCCGCGGGTCTTTCTTTACGGCCAGGACATTTCCCAGTTCGGCGGGGCGTTCAAGGCGACCAAGGGGCTGGCCGAAGCCTTCCCCGGCCGCGTGCTGGACTCGCCGATCAGCGAGGACGCGATGATTGGCATGGCCGTTGGCGCGGCGATCGAGGGAATGAGGCCGATCGTCGAGATGCAGTTCGCCGACTTCTCGTCGATCGCCTTCAACCAGATCGTCAATCAGGCCGCGACGCACTTCTACCGTACCGGCGTTCCCGTCCCTCTAACGGTGCGCCTGCCCTCCGGCGGCACGCCGGGCTCGGGGCCTTTCCACAGCCAGAGCATGGAGGCGATCTACGCCCATTATCCTGGTCTGGTGGTCGTCACGCCGGCGACCGTCGCGGATGCCTACCACATGCTGATCGACTCGGTGCGGCTCGATGACCCGGTCATCTACTGCGAGCACAAGTTCCTTTACCGCTGGTTGAAGGCACCGCGAATCAACGGTGACAGCCTGCCGATCGGCAAGGCACGCATTACCCGGCCGGGCAAGCATGCCACGGTGGTGGCTTACAGCGCCATGGTCCACGAGGCGGTCCGTGCGGCGGAGCGGCTCAAGGATGAAGGCGGCTGGGAGATCGAGGTGGTCGACTTGCGCTCGGTGAAGCCGCTGGATATCGACACCGTGCTGGCCAGCATCGACCGCACCGGCCGCCTGCTTGCGCTGGGCGAGGCTTTCCCGTGGGGCGGCGTCACGGCAGAAGTCGTGGCACGGGTCTGTGCGGAAGGTTTCCATCTGCTCGACGCCCCGCCGCGCCGCCTGAACTCCCGTGACACCCCGGTGCCCTACCATCCGAAGCTCTGGGCTGCGCATCGTCCGACTCCCGAGTCCATCTGCCTCGCGCTGAGAGAGCTCTTGTCCTTCTGATCGATCATCTTCCATCTGCCATCCAACTTCTTCCCCGATGCCCACCGTTCCCATCCTCATGCCGCAGCTCGGTGAATCGATCGCCGAGGCGACCGTCGTCCGAATTGGCATCTCGGTCGGTGCCCTGGTTCAAACGGACCAAGAGATCATCGAGGTCGAAACCAGCAAGGCCACGATGGGGGTCACGACGCTCTGCTGTGGCACGGTGAAGGAGATCCTCGCGAAAGAAGGGGAGACCTACTCGGTCGGTACGCTGTTAGGTTTGCTGGAAGTGAGCGAGGAAGAGATCGCGAGGACGGGCGTCGATACCATGGAGGCCGCGGCCGACCGCCGGACCGCCGCGGCGGCCTCGCCGGAGGAGCAGGAGAAGAACCTGCACTTCGCCCTCGATGACGATTCGTATGAAGAAGCGCCGGCCGTGGTGCCGAGCGTGAAGGGCCTGCCGGTTCCCGCGGGGACCATGGGGGCCCACTACATTTCGCCGCGGATGCGCGCCCGGATGAACGAGATGGGGTTGCGCGAGGCAGATATCTCTGCGGTTGCCGGGACCGGGGCCGGAGGGCGGGTGACGGTGGAGGACCTCGAGAAATTCCTCGATTACATCAACACCTGGCCGAGCAGCAATGCCTCGCCGATGAGGCTCGCCGTGGCCGACGCGATGCGCCGGAGCTGGACCCGCCCTTTGGCGACCGTTGGCCGGCCGATCCGGCTCGACCGGGTGCTGGAGCACCGCCGTAATCAGGATCCGAAGCCGGGGCTTACCCTTTACGTGCTGCGCGCCTTTGCTTTGGCATTGGTGGAAGACCCGGCGACCGCTGGATTCCTGATCGGCCAGAAGGTTGTCCATCCGCGGGCCTTCGACATCGGGGTCGCGGTGCAGGTTGAGGACGGTGTGGTGGTGCCGGTGTTGCGTAAAGTGGATCAGAAGTCGCTCCATGCACTGACCAACGAATACGCCGAGATGGTCGAGCGTGGACGCCGTCGCCGTCTTTCCGAAGACGACTTGCGCGGGGGCATCGCGACGGTGACGAATTTCGGAACCTTCGGCCTCACCTCCGGCACGCCGATCCCGCTGCCCAACGAAACGTTGATCCTCGGACTCGGTGCCGGCGTGAAGAAGCCGGTGTGGAGCGACCAGGTGGAGGCTTTCCTGCCGGTGACCGAAGCAGAGCTTGTCATGACCTTCGACCACCGCGTGGTCGATGGAGGAGGAGCTGGAATGCTGCTGACCCGGGTGGCCGAGTTGCTGCAGGAGCCGTCGAAGCTTTGAGCGGGGTCAGCCTAGGAACAACTTCACCACCCAGGACGCCAGCAGGGCCGTGGCGGCCAGCAGCAGGAACAGCAGCAGCAAGCTGCGTCCTTGGGTGCGTCGCTCGTTGCGGACTTGGCGGCGGGAGACGACTTCTTCGAACTCGCGCAGGCGGCGTCGGTCGGCAAGATCGTCGGGCGGCGGCAAGGTGTCCGCCTGTTCCTGGGCTTCGCGGAGGATTTTCTCCGGTTCCGCGCTCATACTTTGGATCTGAGCCTCCAGGGCGCGCTTCCTTTCCTCGAGTGCTCTTAGTTCTTCGAGGTCGGCTTGCCCGTTGTCCGGGTGGCTTCGTGAGAGGCGCATGGCAATGCTCATTTCAGCAGATAGACGAGGAGTGCGACGCTGCCGAGAACCAGCACCGGCAGATTGTAGGCGAGCCCGTTGCGGAATTGGCGGCCGAAATCGCCGGACATCACCCGCCGTGCCTTCGCACCATTGAAGAGATTGCCGCTGCGGGAACGGGAAAAGTGTTCAGCTGCCTGCGAGAACTCGTCGTCGGCGTGGTCGACCACGGCCATCGCCCGCTCGAGGGAAGTCGCGAGGTTATCGCGGGTCCAAGCGTCGGGATTGATTTTCTCGATCTTGCCGAGGTGTCCGGCGAAACAGGAGCGGCACTGCTCCAGATCGTCGATCTCTTGGCGCATCTCATAGACCTCGCGGTCGATGCGGGTGAGAATGGAAGAGAGCCGTTCGGTCAATTCCACTTGAGACGAAATGAATTCGCGCCTGCGGATATTGAGGGCTTCGACTTCCTGCTTTTGACGTTCAAGTTCCTCGCGCTGATGCTGAAGCTGCTCCAACTGCACTTGGGCGGCGCGGAGTTTTCCTTCGACATCTTCCCCTGACCTTGAACCGGCGGCGTTGCCGGGGTTCATTTCAAGCTGGGTGCTGCGGATCTTGATGTGGTGGGTGTGCTCGGGGGCGGGTGGCATTGCCTTGTGGGCGGGGCTGTGGGACAGCGGGGGATTTTCTAACGTGCCGGAGACCGGATCGCGAGCAAAATTATCAGGAACTGTTGATGGACCGGAGACCACGAAGAAATGCGGTATCGGAGCTGGATCGGCCATCGCCCAAGGGAGGAGGATCAAGGATTCGCTTCTTACAGAGGACCTTTCTTTACAGCGGAGCCCCTCCGTGTAGCCTCCGCCCGTTCCCCCCACCCCCCGACCACCCCGAAGATGCCGGATGATTCCCTCCAGCCGGATCCGGACGAAGACCTCGTGGCCCGCGCCCGCAGCGGCGATACCCGCGCGTTCGACGCCCTGATTCTCAAATACGGCGAAAAGCTGTATGGCCTTGTCTACAACATGACCTCTCACAAGGAGGACACTCACGACCTGTTGCAAGACATCTTCGCGAAGGCCTACCAGTCGCTGCCCCGGTTTCGTGGCCAATCGAGCTTCTATACCTGGATCTATCAGATCGCGGTGAACATGACCTTGAACTTCCTCAAGAAGCGCAAGCGCCGCAGCGGGATGAGCCTGAACGAGCTGGATTCCAGCGTTCAGCAGGATCCCGCCTTGATCGATTCGAGCCACATGGCGAACCCGGAGAAGCAGAGCAAGCTTCACGAGCTCCAGAAAAGATTGAACGAAGCGATGCTGAGCCTGTCAGAAGCCCACAGAACCGTGGTGACCATGTTTGACATCCAAGGCATCCCCCATGCCGAGATCGCACGCATCCTGAATACTTCAGAGGGGACCGTGAGATCACGTCTGCATTACGCCCACCTTCACCTGCAGTCGAAGCTGCAGGACTATTGGGAGTGAGAAACTTAAAAAATTTCCTTGCGGGACTCTAAATATTTAATAATTTCAAATTATCAATCGCCGTGAAACCGAACATTGAAGAAATCGGATCCCTTCTCGCCCTCAAGCGCCACGAGCGTCCTGAGGAAGGGTATTTCGATGATTTCCTGCGCGAGTTTCACCAGCGGCGCAGGGCTGAGGAATCCATGAAGCGAGGCCCCGCCGGATGGTGGAAGCAGGCTTCCGAGTGGGTTTCCAATCTGGGTGCTTCCAAGTGGGCCTACGGTGGTGGCATGGCTTACGCGGCCATCGCAGCGGTCTGGCTTCTTGCTCCCAGGGGCGCGGATACCCAGCCACCTCCAGCGATCAATGTAGGTCATGAGGTAAAGGCACCCGCTCCCGTGGTGGAACAGCTGGATGCTCTGGACCTGCGATCAACGACTCAGGGTCGAACCGGCGAGCAGGAATTCTGACGGAACTCTTCCGGATGATTTTTCTCTCCTGGCGGTGCCTTCCGGCACTTGTCGCGACTTTACTTTTGGCTGCTGCGGCGGCAGATGAGGATGCGTCATGGTCGGCAAATTTTCCCACTTCGGAGGATGGGTCCGATTCCGCAGCCTTTGCGGTTGGGGATGGCCGGCACTTGATTGCGGTGGCTCTGTCCGGGGTTGATGCGGGCAAGGGTCGCCTGAAACTTGAAGGGCGAGAGTTGCCCGCCGAGGTATTCGTCGATCCGGTTTCCCGACTTGTGGTGTTTCGAATGTCAGGGCCACCAGGGAGAGCCATGCCCCTCCTTGCGGCGGCGCCAACCGCCAGCGGTAGCATCCTGCGTTGCGGGAGCAGCGGAAAGGGGGGGCGGATCACCGGGGTGATCAAACAGATTGAAGGGAAGATCCTGCCGCTTTGTCTGCTCAAGGTGGAATATGACGGGGAGGCCCCGATTCCCGGGACCCCTTTGATCAATGGAAACGGGGCCGTGATCGCCGTGGCTCATCAGGCGACCGGGCCGCGCGAAGGCTTCGCGCTGCCGGTGGAGGTCGTGAAGCGCGTCCTTGACGGGGTCCAGGGCGGAGGTCGAGTGTCCCGGGGGTGGATCGGTCTCAAACTGCAGCCCGCCGCGAGCGCGCCGCAGGTGACGGGTGTCCAAGCGGGATCTCCTTCCGCCAAGTCAGGACTGATGCCGGGCGATGTCCTTTTACAGGTTGGTGCCCGCCGGGTGCTGGACTACGCGGACGCGGTGAATGCGTTTTACTTCCTCCAGCCCGGAGTGGCGACGCCTTTTCGGATCAAGCGGGGAAACCAGCAAATCACCCTGTCGCTGTTGCCGGTCGAGCGGGCGGGCGAGTAAGGACTTGCTTGGAAGCTTGGCCCGGTAGGTGGGATCTGTCGCAATCCGCCCATGGAACATTCAATTCGCGTTTGCAGCGGACCTGGGGTGGCCGGGCATCTTCGGGACGCGGCGAACTTGAGGACATCAGTGTTCCGCGAGTTTCCCTATCTCTACGAGGGTGCCGCCGCCGCCGAACGCGAGTATCTGGCCGGATATGCGGGTTGCCCGGGCAGCGTGTTTGTTCTGGCGGAGGCGGAAGGCACGGTCGTGGGGATTTCCACCGGCTTGCCGCTGGCCGCAGCGGATCCGTCTTTCCGCCGGCCCTTTGAAGACGCGGGCTTTGACCCGGGCGAGTGGTTTTATTTCGGCGAATCGGTGCTGGCTTCCGCGTGGCGGGGGCGGAGAATCGGACACCGGTTTTTTGACGAGCGGGAATTCCATGCCCGGGAACTCGGATTCCACCGGACCTGCTTCTGCGCGGTGGAGCGACCGGAGGATCATCCGTTGAAGCCCGCGGGCTACCGGCCGCACGATGGCTTCTGGAGCAAGCGAGGCTACGTCCGTTGCCCCGGGTTGCAGGCGCGCTTTGCTTGGAGGCAGGTCGACTCGCAGGGTGCCGAGGTGGAAAACGTGCTGACTTTCTGGACCCACGAGCGGAGCGCTCAAATGTAGAACATCGGGGCCTCGGTCCGCTCGGACAGTTTGAGCAGGGTGATGCGGTCCAGATGGTTTCGAAGTTCGAGGGCCACCGATTCCCAGGCTGCGCGGACGGACAAGCCGCTGTCGCCTTCGGTGTGGGTCGAGAACGAGAGCAGAGAGGGTTCCACCGCATCGGCGATCTCGCGCAGGGTGATGGAGTCGGGATGGCGTGAGAGCAGGTAGCCGCCGCTTTTGCCGCGCCGGCTTTCCACCAGTCCGGCGCGTCGCAAGTCGTTGAGGATTTGAACGAGGAAATTTGCGGACACGGCTTCACGTTGCGCGAGTTCGTCAAGGCGTGTAATCGTTCTGCCGTCATGCCGCTTGGCCAATTGGGCCATCGCACGGCAGGCATAATCCAGCTTTTGGGAAATCCGCATGGAGGCAAAGCAGCACAAGGGGGAGGCGGGAGGAAGCGCGAAGGGCGTCCGCCTCTGTCAGTCGGCGAATACCGATGTCGCCGGACTCTGGCAGCAGGTCCGGGATGATGCCCGGGAAGTCGCACTGAAAGAGCCGCAGCTCACTTCCCTGCTCGATGACGTGGTGCTCAAGCAGCCTTGCCTCGGCGCATCGCTCGGGGTGCGGCTCGCCCGCAAGCTGGCTCGCGAGGACATGACCCGCGAGGAGCTGACCCCTTTGCTCGCCGGGATTTTCCAAGGCCAATCCCACCTGGTGGAGAGTGCCGCCCGGGATCTTTGCGCGATCGTCGAGCGCGATCCCGCCTGCGACTCCCCGCTTCAGCCGTTGCTTTTCTTCAAGGGCTTCATGGCCATCTCGACTTACCGGGTCTCGCACCATCTGTGGACCCACGGGCGGAAGGAACTCGCCTTGTATTTCCAGAGTCTGGCCAGCGAGGTGTTCGCGGTGGACATCCACCCGGCGGCGCGGATCGGGTGCGGCATCCTGCTCGACCACGCGACCAGCTTCGTGGTGGGAGAAACGGCGATCATCGAGGACAACGTGTCGATCCTCCACGAGGTCACCTTGGGCGGAAGCGGCAAGCAGACGGGCGACCGGCATCCGATCGTGCGCTCCGGGGTCTTGCTCGGGGCCGGGGCGAAGGTGCTGGGTCGGGTGGAAATCGGCGAAGGGGCGAAGGTTGGGGCAGGTAGCGTGGTTTTGAACGACGTTTCCCCGCACACGACGGTGGCCGGGGTCCCGGCCCAGGTGGTCGGCGTGAGTCGCGAGGAAGCCCCGGCCTTGGAAATGGACCAGCGGCTCGGGTGCCGGGGAGGCGGTTCGGCGGACTCGCGCGAGTGAGCGGATTCACGCTTCGCTCAGCTTGGTGTCGCCAGATCGGTTTATTCGTGATAGTTGACGTTCATGAAAACCTTAATGATCGCCATGCCGCTGCTGCTGGCGGGCCTGACGTCTTGCGATAAGGCGAAGCAGGCCGTCGTTGCGGCCCGCGAGAAAATGAGCGGAGTGACCGATCCCGGAGCCCCGGCCGAGCCGGGGGGAGGTGGACCCGGCGCTGGCCTCGCAAGTCGACTCTGCGGCCGAGGGCGTCCGCTTCCGCCGGGACCTGGCTTTTCCCAGTGAACTGGGCGTTCGGGTGATCAGCCGCCGTCATTTCAAGAACGTGCGGATCTCGTCGAGGTCGGCGATCGGCAACGAGGTGATGTCTTACAGCGGCACCTGGGAAGATGTGGCATCGCTTGAGATGAAGGGCGGAGATTTCTTGTTGTCGCTGGAAAAGTCCGGCGAGGTGATCGACCTTACCAAGGGTGGCGATACCGAGGGCAAGACGGGGCCTGCGCAGCCGAGGATGCCGGCGAACGGGGCGGGCGCGGCCGGCAGTCGTTTGCGATTCGTGTCGGGATCGCAGGGCTGGCGGATTCCGGAGACCAAAGGGCCGGTCGAGTTCGGCAACATGGTGCTGGGACAAGAAATTCTTCCCACCTTGCCCCGCTTGCTTGCCAGTCAAGGGATCCAACCACGGACGCAGTGGTTTTCCTCGTCCCGGCGCTGGATCGGCGGGGACAAGTTCGAACTGGAAGGGGAGTCGATGGCGCTGCTTTTTCCGGGAAAGAGCGAAGGAAAGGTCACCCTGACCTACGAGGCGGCGGAAGCGCTCGACGGTCACCCGTGCGGTCGCTTTGCCGTCACGGGGGATGTGACTTTGAAGGACGATGTCAGCCTCGCCGGTGAAGCCAGCAACACCGAGATGACGATCCGATCCGGCAAGGTCTGGTGCTCGCTCATCCATCCGCTGGTCCTGCGGGAGGAATACGAGGTTGTCCAGACGTCCGAAACAGGATCGGGCAAGGGTCCGAAGATCCGAATCCAAGGCGAGGTCCACCAAGTGGTTGGCCGCGAATGGAAACCTTGAGTTGGCGGTGGCTTCAGGGCTCCCGTTTCCTCAAGGCCCGGATCAACTACGGCCGGCCCGGTGTCTCACGGGGATCGAAGCTGGAGCTTTCGGCGAGGGCTTGCCAGTGGCGCTTTTCTTCATCGGAAGCGCTGGTTGGCGTGACGACGCGGATCACCGCGAAGAGGTGGCCGAAACCGCCGTCCTTGCCGATCGGCAGGCCCTTGCCGGAAAGCCGGAGTTCCGTGCCCGTCTCGGTGCCCGGCGGGACTTTGATGGTCACGGTCCCATGGGGAGTCTTCACCGGGACGGCGGCACCCAGCACGGCTTCCCAGGGTGCGAGTCGGAGGTCGAAAGAGAGGTCGTGTCCTTCGGCGCGGTAGTCGGGGTGCCGCTCCAGCCGCACCCTCAGGAACAGGTCGCCGGACGGCCCGCCGGAGGATCCCGGCCCGCCCAGGCCGGCGCAGCGGATCAACTGGTCTTCACCGACTCCCCGGGGAATGCGGATGGTGACGGTCTTCCGTTCGCCGGATTTGCCACCGCGCGCCGGTTGCATCACGAGTTCGCGCTCGGAGCCGTGCATGACCTCTTCGAGCGACACCAGGATCTCGGATTCGATGTCGCGGCCGCGCTGCGGGGCGTGGCTGGCGGCGGGCTTGCCGCGTCGGTTGAAGCCGCCCGGTTCGCTGCGGCGGCCGAAGAAGTTTTCGAAGAAGTCGCTGAAGCCGGTGCCTTCGAAGTGGTAGGCATCGTCGCCCTCCTGACCGCCGAAGCCTCCCCAGCGGCCGTAGGCGTCGCCGCCCCCCGGGGCGGACCCGGCGTGCTGCCAATTCGCGCCCAAGGTGTCGTATTTCTTGCGCTTCTCGGGGTCGCCGAGCACCTCGTAGGCCTCGTTGATTTCCTTGAACTTTTCCTCCGCGGTCGACTTGTTCTCGGCGACGTCGGGATGGTGCTTGCGCGCCAGTTTGCGGAAGGCCTTGCGGACATCGTCCTGGCTCGCGTCGCGGGGGACGCCGAGGGTTTCGTAGTAGTCGCGGAATTTCACGGTAGGGCTTCAGACTGTTCCAGGCGGCATGGGAATGCAATGTACCATCAGCCGGATCCGCCGGGCTTTCCCGCGAACCGGCGGCGGAGCCCGAAGCCGGCCAGCAGGAGAAGGGTGGCGATCCCGATCAAGACGGAGATCCAGGTGGGATCGAAGCTCGTCAGCGCCGCACCGGTGCCGACCGGGAGGAGGCTGAAGAGGATGTAGATCGGGACCCCGACCCAAAAGTAGGTGGAGAAGGGAATGTCGGTCAGGGCGAGCAGATAGAGCTTCGCGAAGAAGGGCGGGCCGCGGACGATCGCGGCTAGGGCGGTGAATCCGCTGCGGTGCTTTTGCTGGATCGGCGGGATGGCGTAGCCGGCGCGGTCGAGCCAGCGGCGGACGGGATCCCGGAACCAGCCGTGGGCGATGCGGAACGCGGCGAGATGGTGGAAGATGATCGCCACACTGGAAAGGATCATCCCGCCGCCAAAGCCGAAGCGCACGCCGGCCAGGACCAGGAAGATGCCAAGCGGGCAGCCGAGCAGCGGCAGGATCAGGAAGGCCGCGGTGAAGGCGACGGCAGGGAGTTTTTCACCGTAGGCGATGAGGGTTTCGCGGCTCAGGTCGGCGCGATGGGTGTAAGCGAACCACCCCGCGAGGACGGCCATCGCGAGGAGCAGTGCGATCTTGCCTCGATGCCGGCGCAGGCGCTCAAGCGGGGTCGGCGGTGGTATGGAGGGTGAGTTCGACACAGAGCGGCAGGTGGTCGGAGGCGAGGAGGGCGGTGGGGCTGTCGGGGACTTCGACCCGGTCGACCTTGAAATGGCGGCTGACGAAGACGTGGTCGATCCGGGTGAAGGGCTTCACGCTGGAGAAGGTGGGGCGCGGGACGTGGCCGGGCAGGGACTCCTGGGCATCGCGCAGTGGGCCGCGGAGCAGCCGGCAGGCGGTCGAGCGAGGGCTGGAATTGAAGTCGCCACAGAGGATGACGGGCTCGTCTTCCGGGATCCCGGCGAGCCAGTCCTTGCCGAGAAGCTCTTCCGCCTGCAGACGCCGCTCTTTGAGTCCGAGGCCGAAATGGGTGTTGATGAAATGCACCGGCGGGCGGCCTTCAAACTCGAGCTTCACCCAGATCGCACCGCGGGTCTCGCGGAACAGGCGGGGCGCGGCCAGGGTCAGGAAGCCGGATTTGACGAGGGTGAAGGGGTGTTTGGAGAAGATGGCGATGCCATATCTTTCCTTCTGCTCTTCGAACATCGCGTGAAAGACATGGCCCATCCGCAGGTGGTCGGCGATGAGTTGCGACTGATCGTGGTGGCTGCTTCGCGGGCGGTGGGCATCGACTTCCTGGACGGCGACGAGGTCGGGGTCGAAGCTGTTGATGACGCGGGCGATCCGCTCGGGGCGGATCTTGCCGTCGACTCCGACGCAACTGTGGATGTTGTAGGTCATCACGCGCAGCGGCAGGCCGGGGTCGCGGGCGGCGTGATGCGGAACCCGTTCCTCGCGCGGGCCGTCGCGGCCGAGGAAGTGGAGGGCGATCTTCCGCAGGTCCTCGCCGCGGACCCGGCGGCCGGTGCGCGGGAGGTGGGCGAGGTGCCAGCGGCGGATGCGGTCGGGCAGCAGCAGGAAGCCATGGGTCTCGGCGGCCCCGGGGCCGCCGTGGGCGCCGTTTTCGGGTGGGAAGCTGAGCGGTGGATTGCCAGGGTCCCAGCCGCTGACGACGAGGTCGCCGGCATCGGGGTGGGCGCAGAGCCGGGCGAGGTCGGTGGCAGCCTCGGCAAGGAAGGGATGGTCGGCACCGAGGACTTCGGCGCCATCGTCGGGCAGCGTCCAGCGGCCGCGGCGGTTGTTGGCGTGCACGATGCCATCGCGGTCGTGCCAGAGGACCAGCGGGACGCCGGCCTGCGTGACGAGCCGGGTGGCATAGGATTCCAAGTCGGCGTTGGCGATCTTCTCCGGCAAGTAGAGGTGGCCGAGCGGGCCCATCGCGGCGACGACGATCTGGCGGGCGGGATCCGGCGCGCCGATCGGCGGCGTGGCGGAGGGCTTCATGCCGAGCATCCGACGGATCTGGTCGAAGGCGTGGCCGAGCCGTTCGGGCAGTTTGCTGGTCCAGATCTCGCGGCCGGCAAGGGGACCGGTGGCGAAGACCTCGCGCAGAGCGTTGTCGAAATCGCGGCCGTGTTTGACCTCGTAGGGAACGCTGTGTTCCTGACCGTGGTCGGAGTGGACGATCAGCTCGTAGTCGCGGTAGCGGCAGCGGCCGGTGGCGCGGTAGATGTCGCGGATCGCGCGGTCGATGCCTTTCAAGGTCCAGTGCGCGAAGGCGGAGCCGGGCCCGCGACGGTGGGCTTGCTCGTCGTAGCCGAGGAAGTTCGCGTGGACGACCGGTGCGCCGCGTTCGATGTCGAGCATGACCTGGAAGCGCACCGCTTCGCGGAGCAGGATGCAGACGACGACGCGGGCGGGGATGAAGGCGATCTCCGGGATGACCTGCTCGTGCTGGCGGAGGCCTTTGACGGCATCGATCACGGCGATCCCGCACTCTAACAAGACGAGTCCGGCCATGCGGAGGATGGTCGGCGCATAGGCGAGGCAGAGCAGGAGGGTCTTGAAGGGATGGAGACGGCGCAGGATTTCATCGGGGGCGAGATCCTGCGAGCAGTAGCGCGAGCGGGAGGCACCGGCGCGGTAGATGTCGGAGTAGGCGCTGCCGTCTTTGAGAAGCGGTTCGTTGCCGCGGGCGGACAGTTCGGCCTCGATATCGGCGGCGGCTTTGGCGTCGTACATCCGCAGCATCCTGCCGGTCGCGTGGTGGAGGAACTGGAAGGCGGGGACCGCACCGCGGACGCCGTGGAAGAGCTCGGCCTGGACGGACGGGGTGGTCGAGGGGACGCCGGAGTAGAAGCTTTCGACGGTGAAATGGCGACGGCGGATCAGCTTGGAGAGAAAGGGCAGCTTGCCGCTGGCCAAGGCGTGCTCGAACTGCGGGCGCGCGAGGCCGTCGATCTGCAGGATGATCAGCCCCGGCAGCTCGGCCTCGCCGGGCGGCGGCTGGATCCCGAGCAGGCGGGCGGCCCAGTGGCCGCGGCTGAGTTTCCGCCGCAGCCATTTGAGGCGGACGACGACGCGGCTAATCAAGGAGGTCCTCCGTGGCTGGGGTTTCGCTCACGGCGGCGGCGGCGGCCGACATTTTCTCGACCAGCAGGTTCCACTCGATGCCGATGCCGGCCAGCAGCCGGTCCCAGGCGGTCGGGTCGCCTGCCGTCCGCCCCGGGTGGGCGGCGATCAGGTTGCCGTAGCATTCGAGGACGCGGGAGACGCAGCGGTCGGTGTCGTAGTCCGCGGCGGTGGTGCGGGCGTTCCGCGAGCAGACGAAGGCGAGTTCCGGGTCCTCCATCATCCGCCGCAGCGCGGCGGTGAAGTCGGCGGCGCTCGCATGTCCTTCGAGCAGCAGGCCGTTTTCGCCGTCGCGGACGATCTCGCGGACGCCCGGTCCGTCGAGCGCGACGACCGGCGTGCCGCTGGCCATCGCCTCGGCAAGGACCAGGCCCTGGGTTTCGCTCTGAGAGGCGAACACGAAGCAATCCATCGCGGCGTAGGCGTCGGCGAGGGCCGGACCCGACAGGCTGCCGGTGAAATGGAACTGTGGATCTCCGGCGTGCTGGCGGAGATAAGCTAACAGATCGGTGCGGGCATCGCCGTCGCCGACGACCAGAAAGACCGCCCGCGGGTCGGCCGCGAGGCAGGGCGCGACGGCTTCGGCGAGGAACATCAGGTTTTTCTCCCGGGCGAGCCGGCCGGTGTGGCCGATGACTTTCGCGTCGCGCGGAATGCCGGCCTGGTCGCGGAAGCGCGCGCCGTTCCCGGCGGCGAAGAAGCCGGTGTCGATGCCGGTGGGGATGGCGAGGATCGGGTGGGTCACGCCGCGTTCGACCAGCAGGTGCTCGATGCTTTCGCTGGGTGCGATGACCTGGTTGCAGAGGTTGCAGTACTCGGTGGCGAGCTGGACCGCGACGCGCTTGAGCGCCGGTGAATCGAGCGGGACGTAGTGGGTGTAGCGCTCGTAGAGGGTGTGGTGGGTGAAGACGATCGGCACCCGCATTTTCCACGACTCGCGCAGGGCGGAGTCGCCGAGCAGGAAGGGGTGGTGGCTGTGGATGATGTCCGGCTTGAAGTCCTCCATGAAGTCGCGGATCACGTTCAGCGCCGGCAGCCGGACCGAGAAATCGCTGCCGTTGAATTGCTGGATCGCCGGGACGCGGAGCACGTGCGGGGAGGGCACGGCATGCTCGAATTCCGGGGCGACGACGCGGACCTCATGGCCGCGCGCGCGGCAGGCTTCCTCGAGGGTATTCACCGACCTCGCCACGCCGCCGACGTGGGGGAGATAGGTGTTGGTGAACATGGCGATCTTCATGCGGGGAGGAGTTGGAATTCGCGATGGGAAGGAGAGGCGTGGATCGGAGCGAAGCCGGGAACGGAGATGGTCACTTGCGGGGGCTTTCCGCGCCAGGTTGCTTCGAGATGGAGGCGTGAATCGAACAGCCGCACGCTGACCGGGCCCCAGGCGGTGAGGGTCGGGCCGAAGCGCAGCTCGCTGCCGGCGGCGAGCCATTCCGGGAGGATGCCGGAGCCGAGGATCAGCTCGTGGGCTTCCTCGCGGACGAAGCAGTTCCGCATCATCATGAGCCACTCGCCGGCGGCCCAACCGTGCTGGCCGTCGCCCATGCAGCCGCCGAGGGTCCGCGGATGGATCGCCTCGGGCCATTGGCCGGTCGGCGAGGCCAGTTCGGCGACGCGGCGGATGAGGTCGGCGAAGCGGGGATCACCGGCGCGGAGCAGGGTCTGGGCGAGATCGAGGGTGAGGTAGGCATTGATCCCGGAGTGAATCATTTCCTGGAAGAAGCCGCCCTGGTGAAAGCAGTGTTCGATCAGGAAGTCCGCCGTTTTCATCAGCCGGGACTCGCCGGGAGGATGGAGCTGGAGCGGGTAATCGGCGACCATCGAGCCGATCGCTCCCGCGTCCATCCGGCGGCCGGGCGCGGCGGGGATGGCTCCCTTGGCGCGGCCCGGCGGGATGGCGTCGATGCTTGCGCGGATGCTGCGGGCGAACTCTCCCGCGAGCGCTTCCGCCTCGTCGGCGAAGGGATCGCCGGCCGCCCGCCACAGCCGGGCCATCGCCTGCAAGCCGCCGAGCGCCCAGTAGTCGTCCCAGTAGTAGAAATCGTTAGGCCCGAGGTGCTCGGCGCTGAAGCCGGCGGGCAGCAGGCCACTGCCGGTCAGGCGTTTCTTGGCCAGCCAGCGGACGGCCTTCTTCAACGATTGCTGCATCGCGGCGTCGGGTGCCTTGCCGGTGAGTTCGGCGGTGCGGGCGACGATCCACAGCACCTGGCCGTTCGAGTCCCACTCGCCCTCTTGTGACAGGAAATAGCCGCCGAGGGTCTGGCGGCCGGGGAAGCTCGCTAGGATCCGTTCTGCGCGGTCGACCTGGCCGATGGCGAACAGCGGGTGGAGCATCAGGCAGGCGTCGCGGAACCAGAAGCGGCGGTAGGTGTAGGGCCCGGGCACCAGTTCTTCCGCCGACAGCAGCAGCAGGGTGCGCAGGGCGGCGTCGTAGAGGAACTGCATCCGTTCGTCCGGGACGCGCAGTTCGGCGTTGCCGGTGAGGGCGTCGTCCCAGGACAGGGCCGGGTCGGCGGGCTTGGCCAGGGCCTGCAAATCGCGTTCGAGCGAGACCTCGATTTTCAGCTCGCGGGTCATCCCGGCGCGGATCCGGAACAAGGCGGCCCCGGTGGCCATGCCGACGTCGCAATTCGTTTCGCTTTGCTCGCGGCTGCCGGGGAGGTCGAGGTAAACGTCGCCCTCGGCGTAGTGGGCCATCCGCAGCGAGTCGGGCGCGTCGCTGAGCCGGACGGTCGCCTCGCGGTTGACCTTGAAAGCCTTCTCCGCGGGATCGAAGGCGAGGTGATGGATGAACTGGACGCCTTCCGGATTATAGGGGCGCACCGCCACCACCAGCCAGCCGTCTTCATCGGCGACGGCACGGACTTCGGTCTCGCAGGCGGCGGACTCGGTCATGCGGGTCGTGAGGTCGAGGACCAAGCCGTCTTTCTCGCAGCGGGTGACCACGCTCAGGTCCGCCTCCAACAGCAGCCGCTGGGTCACCGCGGCCTCGTCGAGCTTGCTGGGCAGAAGGCGCCGGCGGCTTTCGGTGACGATCCAGAAGTCGAGCGACCAGCCGTCGTGGAGCGGCGTGACCAGCCCACGGGGATCGACGATCGGATAAACCGCCACGCCGGGGCGGCCGACCGCGGTCCAGTTGCGGTGGGTCAGGTTGATGTGGCTGAACGAGAAGGCGCGCGGGACGAACGACGGGTCGTCTGGATTGAACTGGCGCTCGACCCAGTAGGGCCAGACCCAGTCGAGGTTGTGCTGGATCGCCTTGGCGTTCACGAGGCCGCGGGCGTGGAAGACGATGCCGGCGCGCAGCAATTCCAGCGGCTCGGCGACTTCGGACGGCTGCGAAAAGCGGCGCATCCGGGCCAGGAAGGTGGCCGGATCGAGCACGCCGTAGCGGCGGGCCGCGTGCTTCACGAAGAATTTCCAAGGGAGCCAGCGGAGCATCACGGGATGGGGGTGGGGGACTGACGAGGGAACTCGCCGGCTTTGAAGCCACTATTAATAAAGACGCTGCGGAGTTTGGTTGCAAACGGCAATCTCCCGGGAGCGCCGGTCTTCAGACCGGCTTGAAGCATTCCTCGATCTCATGGTCGGCGGACAAGCCGTGCAGTGGGCGGAGCTCGGGGGACCATTCGGGCCGGTCTGAGGACCGGCGCTCCCGGGGCCGGATGACCGGTCCCGATTGCTGTCCCGATTGCGGGTTGCCCGCCGGGCCGGAGCGCCCTAGTCTCCGCGCCCCGCCACCATGAGCGACACCACCGACAAGCCCGTCCGACTCTACGACACCACCCTGCGCGATGGCACCCAGGGTGAAGGTTTCCAGCTCTCGATGCTCGACAAGCTGCGAATTGCCGAGCGCCTCGACGTGTTCGGGATCGACTACATCGAAGGCGGCTGGCCGGGTTCGAATCCCAAGGACGTCGAGTTCTTCCAGGAGGCCAAAAAGCTCAAGCTGGCCCACGCGAAGCTCGCCGCTTTCGGTTCGACCCGCCGGGCCGATACGCCGGTGGAGCAGGACCCGCAGGTGCAGCTCTTGCTCGATGCCGGGACCCCGGTGGTGACCATTTTCGGCAAGAGCTGGGAACTCCAGGTGACCGAGGTCCTCCGTACTACGGCGGAGGAAAACCGCGCGATGATCCGCGACACGGTGGCCCATTTGAAAAAGCACGGTCGCGAGGTGGTCTATGACGCCGAGCACTTCTTCGACGGCTACAAGGACTCGCCCGAGCACGCGCTGGCTTCGCTGGAAGCCGCGGCGGAAGGTGGCGCGGATTCGCTGGTCCTCTGCGATACCAATGGCGGCACGCTGCCCACCGAGGTGATGGAGATCTGCGCCGCGGTCATGGCCCGGATCCCCGGCGTGCCGGTCGGCATCCACACCCACAACGACTGCGAACTGGGCGTCGCGAACGCCATCGCCGCGGTGAAAGCCGGCGCTGTCCAGGTCCAGGGCACGATCAACGGCTACGGCGAGCGCACGGGAAACTGCAACCTGACCTCGGTGATCCCGATCCTCCAGCTCAAGATGGGGCTCGAGGTGGTGCCGGACCTGACCAAACTCCGGGAACTTTCGTACTTCGTCGACGACGTCTCCAACAACCCGCACTTCGCCCGCGCCGCCTTCGTCGGCCGCACCGCCTTCGCCCACAAGGGCGGGATGCACGTCAATGCGGTCCAGAAACTGGCGCGCAGCTACGAGCACATCGTGCCGGAAAGCGTCGGCAACGCGCAGAACATCCTGGTTTCCGAACTCAGCGGCCAGTCGAACATCCTCATCAAGGCCGAGCAACTCGGGATCCGCCTCGACAAGGGCTCCGACGAGGCCAAGGCGGTTTTGCAGAAGGTCAAGGAACTCGAGAACGAGGGCTATTCCTTCGAGGCCGCCGGCGGCTCGCTCGAGCTGCTGATCCGCCGCGAACTCGGGCAGTATGCGAAAACCTTCGAGCTGAAGGAATTCCACACCAGTTTCCGCCAATACCGCGACGGCCACGACCCGGTCTGCGAGGCGACCGTGAAGCTCTACGTCGGCGAGATTCCGGAATACACCGTCGCCGAGGGGCTCGGCGTGGTGAACGCCCTCGACAAGGCGCTGCGCAAGGCCTTGCTGCCGTTTTATCCGGAGATCGCCGGGGTTTCGCTGGTCGATTACAAGGTCCGGATCATCGACGGCCACGATGCCACCGCGGCGAAAACCCGGGTGCTGATTGTTTCCTCCGACGGCCAGGAAAACTGGGGCACGGTCGGGGTTTCGGAGAACATCATCGAGGCCTCCTGGATCGCTTTGGTGGACGGGATCGACCTCTTCCTCCAGCGCCGGCGTCCGGCCTGACCGGATCTTTCGGGAAAGACCTTCCGATGGGCTGCGTATTCGCAACATGAAACGTCACCTGCTGCTCGCGTCCCTGATCTTTTGCAACTTCGCCGCCGCGGAGCCGGAGAAGGTCTTCAACGGTACCGGCCTTGAAGGCTGGAAGCTGCAAGGGGCCGCCTATTGGACCGCCGCCGATGGCGTTCTCACGGGCGAGAGCGACGACAAGAAGCAGAACTCGGTGCTGTGGACCGAGAAGAGCTACAAGGACTTCACCGTGGAACTGGAGTTCCGCTTTTCCGGCGATGTCGATTCCGGGATCTTCCTCCGCCACGAAAACGAGCAGATCCAGATCGGCACCTCCCGCTCGCTGAAGCGCGACATGACCGCCTCGCCTTACATCGGCAGCAAGCGCGGCTATCCTCAGGAAGCCAGCGGCGTGAAGGACCTGCTCAAAACCGGCGAGTGGAACAAGATGAAGATCGTCGCCAAGGGCAAGACCTACACCGTGACCCTCAACGACAAGCAGGTGATCGAATACGTCTCCGACACCGCCAAGGAATCCGGTCCGCTGGGCCTGCAGGTCCACCCCGGGGTCAAGATGAAGATCGAGTTCCGCAGCGTGATGGTTAACCCGTTGTAAATCCCGACCCACCGGCATTGGCTCTAGAATAACGACCGGTGGAGGCTTCCGGCACGCCGATTGCTGCCGGGAAATCTGTGTTTTTCCTGACCGACGGGGGGATTGACGCCCCGGATCGCGCGTGCACAATCCCGCCCCCGGCGGCGAATGGCTTGCCGGACCACCGGCCGCTTCCTGCGGCCACCACGACCTACCACCATGACCACCATTGCCATCAACGGGTTCGGGCGCATCGGCCGCCTCGTCTTCCGCGCCCTCGTCGAGCAGGGCCACCTCGGAACCACCTTCAACGTAGTCGCCGTGGGTGACATCGTGCCGGCCGACAACCTCGCTTACCTGCTGAAATACGACTCCACGCAGGGCAAGTTCGCCGGCACCGTTTCCTCCAAGAAATCCTCGCCTGAGCTGGAAGAAGACGACGTCCTCGTGGTCAACGGCCACGAGATCAAGGTCGTCAGCGCGCGCAGCCCGGAAGGCCTGCCATGGGCCGAGCTCGGCGTTGAAGTCGTGATCGAATCCACCGGCCTTTTCACCGCTGCCGACAAGGCCCGCGGCCACATCACCGCCGGTGCCAAGAAGGTCATCATCTCGGCTCCGGCCCAGGGTGAGGACGGCACTTTCGTCCAGGGCGTCAACGACGACCTTTACGATGCCGCCAAGCACCACATCATCTCCAACGCCAGCTGCACCACCAACTGCCTGGCCCCGATCGTCCACGTCCTGCTCAAGGAAGGATTCGGCATCGAGGAAGGCCTGATGACCACCATCCACTCCTACACCGCGACCCAGAAGACGGTCGATGGACCGTCGAAGAAGGATTGGAAGGGTGGCCGCAGCGCCGCGATCAACATCATTCCGTCCACCACCGGCGCCGCCAAGGCCGTCGCGCTGGTCTGCCCGGAAGTGAAGGGCAAGCTGACCGGCATGTCGTTCCGCGTGCCGACCCCGACGGTGTCGGTGGTCGACCTGACCGTGAAGACGACCAAGGCGACCTCGCTCGCCGAGATCAAGGCGGCTTTGAAGAACGCTTCCGAGACCTACCTCAAGGGCATCCTCGCCTACACCGAAGACGAAGTGGTTTCGACCGACTTCATCCACGACGCGCACTCGTCGATCTTCGACGCCGGCTCCTCGATCGAGCTGAACCCGACCTTCTTCAAGCTGGTCGCCTGGTATGACAACGAGTGGGGTTACTCCAACCGCGTGATCGACCTGCTCACCGACGTGGTGAAGAAGGGCATCTGAGCCGCTTCTTCCCGTGAACTTCCAAAGCGCCCTGTCTCATGCGAGGCAGGGCGCTTTTTCGTGGGGTTAGATGGAGCGCTGGAGGATCCCCCGGATCCCAAGGATCGGGGGACTCTCGTCAAGCTCGTGCCGGGAGAGTCATGGCGCTGACTTCGTGCCAGTCGTGAGGGATGTCGCGCATGATCAGGGCGTGGTCGAAGACGGCGCTGCCGGAAGGGAAGGCGACCGTATCGTCGAAGAAGGAGGATTCCACCTTGTCGACGGTGAGGTTCCGGACTTTCCAATGGTGGGTTTCCAAGCGGATGCCATCGAGGCGGCAGCAGTCGCGGGTGACGGAGAAGCCGACGCTGCCGGGCTCGAAAAAGGCGGAGGATTCCTCAAGCGAACGGAAGCACGAGGTGGCCGGGAAGTCCGGGCTTTCGCGGGCGGCGAGGCGGATGCGCATCGACTGGTCGCGCGACTGGATCGAGAGGTCGATGCGGCCTTCACGGTCCGTAATGTCGAAGTCGGCGAAGTGGTGCTCGCCGGGAAAAACCCGGCCGCCGGCAAGGTGGTTCGGCAGGGATCCGGTGTCGCGGCGGGGGATGAAAACGCCTTCCTTCTCGCTGCCGTCGGCATCGGTCCAGAGCACGGCGATGCGGTGGGCGGCGTTCTCGCTGGCGATGCCGGCCCAGGCCGGCAAGAAGCGCGGGCGGATGCCTTCGAGACGGATCAGGCAGATGCCGGCGATGGCGTGGCCGTCGTGGAGCTTCGGGCGGAAGCGGGACGGGAGGATGCTCTTGAGCGCGGCGGGATCGACCCGGTAGTTCACCAGCAGGCGGCGGCGGATCAGGCCGGTGATGACGGGGAGCTTGAGCATGCGGGAATGAAGCAGAAAGCCGCGGGTTGTCCCGCGGCTTTGTGAGGTGATGGCATGGACTGCGGCAGCCTGCTGCCGCTTTGGTTCGCCAGCCTGCTGGCGAAGAAGCGAGAAGAGAGCGGAAGATCTGCCGGGCTTGGGAGGCTCCGGTGTTGGAGCGGACGGATGGGGAAGATTGGCGCGGGCTTGACTCGCCAGCAGGCTGGCGGTCGGAGAGCGGCAGCAGGCTGCAGCAGTCCAAGGCCGATGCCCTCAGGCCGGGATCAAGCCTTTGACCGCTTCGCGCTCTTCGAGGAGTTCGCCGATGGTGGCGTCGATCTTGCCCTGGCTGAATGCGTCGACCGGGACGCCGTCGATGACTTCCCAGGTGCCGTTGGTGAGGGTGCGGATCGGCATCGAGGCCATGATGCCCTTTTCGATGCCGTAGTGGCTGCCATCCGAGTAAACCGCCACGCTGTGCCAGTCGCCGGCCGGGGTCGGGCTGCAGAGGCTGACCACGGTGTCGATGGCGGCGTTCGCGGCGGAGGCGGCGGACGAGGCACCGCGCGCGGCGATGATCGCGGCACCGCGCTGCTGGACGGTTTTGATGAAGTCGCCCTTCAGCCAGTCGTGGTCGGCGATGACTTCGGTGACCGGCTTGCCGGCGATCTTGGCGTTGGTGAAATCAGGATACTGGGTGGCCGAGTGGTTGCCCCAGATGCAGAGGTTGGTGACCTCGGAGTGGTGCGCGCCGGCCTTGGTGGCGAGCTGGCTTTTCGCGCGGTTCTCGTCGAGCCGGGTCATCGCGAAGAAGCGGTCCTTCGGCACGCCGTCGGCGTTGGAGGCGCAGATCAGGGCGTTGGTATTGCAGGGATTGCCGACCACCAGCGTGCGGACGTCGGCGGCGGCGTTGCGGGCGATCGCCTGGCCTTGGCCGGTGAAGATCTTGCCGTTGATGCCGAGCAGGTCGCCGCGTTCCATTCCAGCTTTGCGCGGGACGGAGCCGACGAGCAGTGCCCAGTTGGTGCCGCGGAAGCCTTCGTCGAGGTCGCAAGTCGGGACGACTTCGCGGAGGAGCGGGAAGGCGCAGTCGTCGAGCTCCATCACCACGCCCTGGAGCGCGGCCATGCCGGGCTCGATCTCGATGAGGCGGAGCTTCACCGGCTGATCGGGGCCGAAGAGGGCGCCGGAGGCGATGCGGAAAAGGAGGGCATAGCCGATTTGGCCGGCGGCGCCGGTCACGGAGACGGTGATGGGAGCATTCATGAAGTCGAAGCGGATGGTGCGAACGAGGTAAGCCCCGACTCCGCGGGCGGTCAACCGTGGACGACGCGGAGATTATTCATGCGCGGAGAATCGGGGTATGTGCCCGGTAGGCGGACTGAGTATTTTTTTCCTGTCCGCGATGATTAAGGGATGCTAACCAACTCAAAACGAATGGCCGGACGGCAAAAAAAGACGGTGGAGGTGAAGCTGAAGCGCTTGGAGGCCCAAACGCAGGTGATCCATGCGTTCAACCGGATCGTTTTCGGCGTGCTGGGGCTGGTTCTCGGGATGGCCGTGGTGGCGTCGGCGCTGCCGCAGAAGCGCCGTTTGACCGATTTGGAATTCGAGCTGGCCCGGGTGCTGGAGGCCGAGAAGAAGATCGTGGCGGAGAAGGAATACCGTGAGATCGAGTATCGTGCCCTGAAGGAGGATCCGCAGTTTCTGGAGCTCAAGGCGATGGACCGGCTGAACCTGCATCGCGAGGGCGACAAGGTCTACCGGATGAAGCGGGATAGCGATTGAAGCGGGACTTGCCGCTTGATTGAGGAGAGGGGAAGCGGGAAAGATCCGGCATGGAAGACGACATCGACCGGGTGCTGGTGGACGAACAGGTGATTCACAAGCGGCTCGACGTGATGGCGAAGGAGGTCCGCAAGGATTTCCCGGGCGAGGTGCTGGTGGTCGTGGTGCTTTTGAAGGGCGCGCTGGTGTTTGCGGCGGACCTGCTGCGGCGGGTGCCGCGGATGCTGGAGATCGAGTGCGTGAACGTGGCGAGTTACCACGGCGGCACCGAGAGCAGCGGGACGGTCAATTTCCTCGATCACAAGCTGCCCGACGTGAAGGGGCGCAAGGTGTTGCTGCTGGATGACATTCTGGATACCGGACGCACGCTGCGGGCGGTGGTTGATCGACTGTTAGAAGAAGGCGCGACCGAGGTGAAGACAGGGGTCTTGCTGGCAAAGGACAAGCCGCGCGCGGCGGAGGTGGAGGCGGACTACGTCGGCTTCCTGATCGCGGATGAGTTCGTGGTGGGCTACGGGCTGGACTACCAGGGGCGCTACCGGAACCTGCCGTATGTCGGGGTGCTGAAGACGGAGGCGCAGTGAAGAACCCAAAACTGTAGCGGCGGTCTGCGACCGCCGGTGACCGTCGGCGGAGCACGGGTTGGCCGGTGGGATCCCGAGGGGTGAAGCGGACGGGATCGTGGCTTCGTTACAAAGTGCGGCGGTCGCAGACGCACCGCTATATCTTGAGACGCCGCAGCGGATAGACACTGACATCGACGCGGTCGACCCAGAGGGCGGACGGCGCGGGGAAGGCGGGCTGGGGCAGCCCGTCCCAAGCGGCGGGGAGGGTGGACCATTCCTCGCATTGGGCCGGGGCGAGTTGATACGGCTCGTGGTGAACGCGGCCTTCGAAAAGACTGCCGTCTTTGCCGGCGGAGTAGAGCAGGTAACGCTCGGCGAGGAAGAACTCGAGGGTGCCGGGATCCGCGGCGCGGGCGGGGCCGGCGGGGCCGTAGTGGAAGCGGGCTTCTTCCGCGGCTCCGCGACGCTGGCAGGTGTATTCGGTGCTGCGGCCGATGGTCCGGCAGCTCATCGAAGCGTGCTGATAGGGCAGGTGGAAGAGGTTCCGAGCCAGTTCGACGGCGATCGGCTGGTTGCAGTCGAGCGAGTGAAACCAGACGCCGGGCACGCCTTTGTCGTCATGGACATAGGTGCGGACGTTCAGTTCCAAGAACCACGACAGCCCGGGGACCACGGGCAGGAACGAGGGCCGGACGCGCTCCATGAAGAACGGGACGATGCCCAGCCAGGCGGCACCTTCGTGAAGGTCGAGATGCAGGCCGGGCGGGAGCGTCGCGCGCAGCAGGGCGGGGTCGACTTGCCAATGGAGGAAGAGGATCCGCGACCAGCGCTGGCGCATGACCGCGAAACCGGGCGGCTTTTCCCGGCAGGTGAGGCGTTGGTCGATTGTAGGAATCATCGCGCGGGGATCATCGCACGGATTGGCATCGCGGGAAGCGCGGGGTTTCAAAGTGGCGGGAAGTTATTCATCGATTGGCACGTTCTTCGCGGTATGAATGCCGCCATGCCATTTCTCAGACCCGCCTTGAAATCCCTCCCGCTGCTCCTGCTCGCGATCGTTTGCGGCGCTACGATCGCTGCGGACAAGGCCGCGATTCCCACCAGCCACGAGAACCGCAATCTCGAAGGTTGGAACATCCGGGTGGACCGGCGCTTGCTCGAAGGGGAGGGGACGGCACTCGGTGACCAAGCCCTGAAGCTGCTCGGAGCGCGGCTGGTTGCGATCACCTTCGTCGTGCCGGAGAAGGAGCTGGCCAAGCTGCGCAAGGTGACCATCGAGCTCGACCTCGACTACAGCGACATGAAGGCGATGCAGTATCATCCCGACGCCGGCTGGCTGAAGGACAACGGCTACGGCGAGAACCTCGCGAAATGCGTCCACATCCCCGACGTGAAGGATTTCCTCTCACCCGCGGAGAACCTGCGGATGCCGTGGGTGGTGCTGCACGAACTGTCGCATGCCTATCATGACCAGGTGCTCGGCTTCGAAGAGCCGCGGGTCATCGAGGCGTGGAAGAAGTTCCGTGATGGTGGCAAATACAAGTCCGTCCTCACGAGCCTTGGCAAGCAGCGCGAGCACTACGGGCTGACGGACCACAAGGAGTTCTTCGCCGAGATGACCGAGTCCTATTTCGGTTCCAACGATTTCTATCCCTTCGTTACCGGCGACCTGAAGCAAGCCGAGCCCGGGATCTACGCCTTGATGAGGGAGATCTGGGGCCCGCTGCCCGGGATGGACTGAGCGCCCGCCCGCACGTCAGAGCGCGGCTGCGATCTTCTCCATCCGCTTGCCGTATTCCACGTAGCTGTCGTAGCACTGCTGCCAGTCGACCTGCGACTGGTCCTTGACGTGGAAGACGGTGGCGACGTGGGGTTCGATCGCGACCCAGCCGTCGTAGCCGCGGGACTTCGCGTCGGCGAGGATTTCGGGGATACGCGCCTCGCCTTCACCGGGCATGGTGTAGACCGGCTCGACGCCTTCGGTTGTCGGGCTGATGCAGTCCTTGATGTGGATGTGGGCGACGTGGTCGCGGACCTTGGTCCAGAACTCCCACGGGTCCTGCCACGGGCTCGGCTCGGGCTTCGAGCGGTCGCGCTGGAAGAGCGGGTTGCCGGTGTCGAACACCAGCTTGAGGCCGGGGATTTCCTCGATCAGGCGGAGCGTGTGGTCGGCCGATAAGCCGCCCCAGTTCATGCAGTTCTCGTGGACGGCTTGCAGGCCGGCATCGGCGAAGCGCTGGACGATTTCGCGCAGGCGCCGGAAGCGTTCCTGCTCGTGCTGGTCCTCCCCCCAGGGTTCCTGGGCGTAGGACATCACGCGGATCAGCGGGGTGCCGAGGCGTTGCATGCGCGGGATGGCGCGGCCGATCTCGGCGAGGGTGACCTCGAAGTCGCTGGAGATCTTCTTGCCCCAGTTCCCGATCAGCGAGCCGAATTCCGGGATGTGGATGCCGACCTCGTCGAGGCGGTCGGCGACCTGGTCGAACTGGTCCTGCGGGAGTTCGTGGAGGTTCGAGCCGTTCACGCCGCGGGCGGAAATGGCGGACCATCCGAGCTCTTTCGTGGCTTTGATCTGGGTTTCGAGGTCGCGGGCGGCCTCGTCGGCGAATCCGGTGAGTTTCAAGTTAGACATGGGTTAGAAAGTGACGCGTTCGTAGATTTCCGCGAGCGGGAGTTCGGCTTCGATTTCAGGGAGAACGATGACGGTATCAAGCCCAAGGTGTTCCTCGGCTTCGAATCCCCCCGTGGCCTTGCGACGATAAACAATGACGCGGGCTTCGTCGGGTTCGATCAGGATCAGTTGCTTCAAGGTCCCGATCGCCAGATAAGCATCGCGCTTTTCCGTCAGGTCGACCCGCCGGGTGGACTCGCTGAGAACCTCCACGATCACGACCGGATGGTCCTGGTAATGGGCAGACTCCGGGCTCCGGTGGCAGACGACCATCGCGTCGGGATAGTAAAAGCGGGTGTGGTCCGGCAGCTCGATGCGGACCTTCATGTCGCTGTTGAAGGGTTGGCAGGGCTTTCCTCGGAGACGGGCTCCCAGCGCAATCATGGCGCTGGTCGAAATCGCGCTGTGCCGGGCGTTGCCGCCCGCCATGGCATGAATCACCCCGCCGAGGTATTCGCGCCTCACGTCGGCGACCTCTTCGCCGGCGAGGTAGTCGGCGACGCTGACAGGCGAGGGGTGCTTGAGCGCGGTCACGGGGCGACGCTAGCGGAAGCTGCGGAACTCGGCAACGTCTCAAAGCAGACGTTCCGAGGTCTTGCGATGTCATAAAATTTCTTGCCGTCTTTAAGCAAAGTGCTTGGGTGCAAGGAACCGTCGGCGATTTCGTCGAAATCCCAAACCCCGTCATGAAACCGCGTGCTTTTTTCACCGCCCTGCTGCTGCTGGTAAGCGTTCCGCTGCAAGCCGCGCCGCGGTTCCTGTTTGATTTCAACGGGATGGCCGCGGGGCAGAACATCATGAACCAGATCGACGACTCGCCGAACGCGAGCGGCGGTTGGGTTGGCAAGTCGGGAGTGCCGCAGGTGATCGCCGACGATCTGATCGCGCCCACCGGGACCAACTACGCGCTGGCACCGGGCCTGGCGGCGGGGCGGATGCGGGCGACGCGCACCGACAATGCCTTCCGCGGCCAGTTCCACCGGGTCACCAGCTCGGCCGGGGTGATGTGGGTTTCCGCGCTGGTCCGGGCGGTCGACCAATCGGCCGCGGCGGTGGTGATCGACGGTGCCGACACCGCGAACGACCAGGGCTACACGCTCCAATACAAGGCCGGCTTCGGGATCCGCCCGAACGCGACGGCGGGGACGACCGAGCTCTTCTGGAGCGACAATCTCATCAGCACCGCCGCGAACCAGAGCACCACGCTCAACGTGAACTACAGCAACCAGACGGTGCTGGTGGTCGCGCGGATCGCTTTCGGCGCCGCCGGGCAAAACGTGGACCTGTGGGTGAATCCGGTGCTCATCAACGCCGCGGCGCTTGGCACCACCGGCACGCTGCAGGCGACGACCACGCGCACCGCGATGAGTTGGGTCGGCGCGGGCGCGGTGAACACCGGACTGGTCGGCTACACGGTCGAGTTCGACAACATTGTCTTCAGCAACGCGGCTTACGAGGAGGCCGCGTTCGCCGAAATCGCCGGCCTGCCGGTGCCGCCGGAACCACCCGCGCCGCCGGGCCGGATCGCGCTCGACTTCGATTTCAACGACCTGCCTGCGGGAAGCCTGCGAAACCGGCCGGACGATTCGCCACATGCGATCGGGACCTGGACCGGGATCTCGGCGGTGCCGGTGGTGGTTGCGGGCGATGCGGTCGCGCCGGCCGGGACGAACTATGCGGTCAGCAGCCACGGCATCGCGGGGCGGGTCGCTCTCACCCGTGCCGACGCGCTCTACCGCGGTCAATTCCACCGGGTCGCACCGGGGGACGGACCGATGTGGTTTTCCGCGCTGATCCGCGCGGCCGACAGCACCGCGGCGGCGGTGGTGATCGATGGTAGCGCGGCCGACGCCGGACTTGAAGGAAAGGCAGGCTTCGGGATCCGGCCGGATGCGACCGCGGGCACGACGACGCTTTTCTGGAGCGACAACCTGGCCAATCTAACAGGCGCGGCATCGGTCACTCTTCCTGCCAATCTTTCCGGCCAGACGGTGCTCGTGGTCGGGCGCATCGATCTGAGATCCGCGGGTTCGCCGGTCAAGCTGTGGGTCAACCCGACCCTCGCGACCCGCGCCGCGCTGGGCAGCGTCGCCAACCTCGAAACGAGCTCGACCCGCACGCGGCTTGACTGGATCGGCTGCGGCACGGTGGATGACGGGACGCCGGGCTACGACGCGGCTTTCGACAACCTGCGCTTCTGCAACGACGCGGACGAGGACGTGGCCTTCGCCCATGTGACCGGCGTGCTGCCGCCGCCCTTCGTCGGCCAGGCGGACTTGAATGGCAACGGCTTCACCGATCTTTCGGAGCTGTCCTATCCCGGCGTTTCCGCGCTTGTTCCCACCGGCGACGAGGACCGGGACGGGCTGTCGAATGCGGAGGAAGGAGTCGCCCGCACCGATCCCTTCTCGGCGAATTCCGTCCTGCGCGCGACCTCGATGGTTCCGGGCGCGCTGGCGGACAGCTACGAATTCACCTTCACCAGTGTGCCCGGCGTCCGCTACCAAGTTCATGCGAGTGCCGACCTCGGGGTGTGGTCGGAAGTCGGCGCGCCGGTCGTCGCGACCGCGGCCACCACCACGGTGCCGCTGCCGGTCACGATGCTGCCGAATGCCGACCGCAGCTTCGTGCGGGCCGAAGTGACGGCGGCGGTCGATAGCGATGGCGACGGGCTGGAAGACGCGCTCGAAGTCTATCTCGGCTTTGATCCCGCCAGTTCCGCCAGCGTCCGCGATGCCAGCAGCGGCGGGGACTTGCAGCAATACGTGAACCTGATGACCGGCGGCAGCACGGGCGGCGGGCTCTTCGGAACCGCCGCGCAAGGCGTGCCCTCCGACGAACAGGCCAGCCGCTTCCTGGCGCAGTCAACTTTCGGTCCGACGATGGCGAAGATCGCCGCGATGAAGTCGCTCGGCCCGGACGCCTACCGCAAATGGATCGACCAGCAGCTCGCGATCGCGCCGAGTTTCCTGCGCACTTACATCGACATGCTGACCGCCCGCATGGCCAGCGACGCCGCGGCGCCGAACTACACCGTCTTCCCGCACTTCGTCACGCCGCAGACCAGCTTCGCGATGTATCGCGAAAACGTGAACACGGTTTGGATGCGCCAGGCCTTGTTCGCGCCCGACGAGCTCCGCCAGCGGACCGCCTGGGCGCTCAGCCAGATCGTGGTGATCGGGCCGCAGTGCAACAGCTACGGCATCGCCGCGGCGGACTGGTACGACACGGTGATCCGCCACTCGCTTGGCAACTACCGGACGCTGCTTTACGAAATCGCCGTCCACCCGTGGATGGGCTGGTACCTCAGCCACATCGGCAACCGCAAGGCCGACCCGACGATCAACCGGATGCCGGACGAAAACTTCGCGCGGGAGATCATGCAGCTCTTCTCGATCGGCCTGTGGGAGCTGAACATGGACGGCACCCGCAAGCTCGACACCAACGGCCAGCCGATCCCGACCTACGACAGCGGCGACATCGAGCAACTTGCGCGCGTCTTCACCGGTCTCGATCTCCAGGCCGGCGCGACCGGGCAGGGGGCCTACGCGGTGGCGCCGATGCGGATGATCGAAAGCCGCCACGACAGCGGCGATGCGGTCTCGCTTTCGGTCTATGGCGTCGCGGAGAAGAACTTCCTCGGCGCCTCGCTGCCGGCCTTCGCGAACGATCCCGGCCGCACCGGTCTGGACGATGTCAGCGACGCGGTGGACATCCTGATCAACCACCCGAGCTGCCCGCCCTTCGTCTGCACCAACCTGATCCAGCACCTCGTCACCTCGAACCCGACGCCCGCTTATGTCGGCAGGGTTTCAGCGGTCTTTGCGAACGACGGCACCGGCACCCGTGGCAATCTGGCCGCGGTGGTGAAGGCCATCCTGCTCGATCCCGAGGCGCGCGATTTCGGCGCGTCGCTCGATCCGGTGGCCGGCCGTTTGAAGGAGCCGATGCTACGCAGCGTCTCGGTCGCCCGCGCCTTCGGGGCCGGCTCCGCCACCCCGGCGCTGCACGACTTGAGCGGCGTCCAGTTCTGGTCGCCGTCGAAGGAATCGGTGTTCAGCGACTTCCTCGAGTATCCCTTCGAGTATCCCTCGGTCTTCAATTTCTACGAACCCGGATACAGCCGGCCCGGCGAGATCCGCGACCTCGGGCTGCTGAGCCCGGAGTTCGAAATCATGAACGCGCTCACCGCGACCACCGTGCCGAACCGGCTGTGGTCGTTTGTTAGAAACGGCTTCCACAACGGCAATCCCGCGGTCACCCCGGTCTTCAAGCTGGAACTCGATCCGCTGCGCGGGCTGACGCCGGACACCGGGCGCCTGCTCGACCGGATGAACCTGCTGCTCTGCCACGGCTCACTGTCGCCGGCCGGCCGCCAACGGATGCGCGAAACGATCGACCACTGGATCGCCAACGACACCAACTGGAAGGAGCGCGCCGACCTCGCCATCTACCTCGCGCTCGTCTCGCCGGACGGTGCCGTCTTGAAATAACCACTTCCCACGCACGCCATGTCCCGTCTGATCAACCGCCGCCGATTCCTGGGCTCCGCGAACTGTGCCGCCCTCGGTTCGCTGGGAATTTTCAACACCCTGGTGAACCTCAAGCTGATCGGCAACGCCGTGGCCGCGCCGCCGGCCGGTCCCGGCGACTACCGCGCGATGGTCTGCCTGTTCTTCCACGGCGGGAACGACTCCTACAACCTGCTCGCGCCGACCTCGGTCACCGAGCACGCGAACTACCTGGCGATCCGCTCCAACCTCGCGCTGCCCGCGCCCGGCAGCGGCAGCCCGACCGCCCTGCTGCCGCTCAACTCGACCAACACGCCGGGCCGCACCTTCGGCGTCCACCACGCGATGCCGCAGCTCCAGCAACTCTTCAACAACGGCAAGGCGGCCTTCGTCGCCAACGTGGGCACGCTGGTCGAACCGACCACCGTCGCGCAGTTCAAGAACAACTCCGTGCGCGTGCCGCTCTCGCTTTTCTCGCACAACGACCAGCGCCGCGAGTGGCAGACCTCCGTCCCGCAGTCGTCGCTCAAGACCGGCTGGGGCGGCCGCCTCGCCGACCGCATGATGGCGTTCAATTCGGCCAACGACGTGTCGATGAACATCTCGCTGGAAGGCAGCAACCTCCTGCAAACCGGCAATGTCAGCTTCGCCTACACCATCGATCCGAACGGAGCGAAAACTCTAACAGGCACGGGGACGGGTGTCCAAGCCGAGCTCAACCGGGTGGACGGCGCGAAGTCGCTGGTCGAGCACACTTACCGCGACGTGCTGCGCCGCGCCTTCTCCGAGGAGGCCCGCCGGAGCTACGAGACGGCCGAGAATTTCGCCGGGATCTTCGACGCGGCCACGGTCAATACGGTCTTCCCGACCACGGCGCTCGGCCAGGACCTGCGGGCGGTCGCGAAGACCATCGCCTCGCGCTCGCCGCTCGGCCATGCGCGGCAGATCTACTACGTGCAACTCGGCGGCTTCGACAACCACGCCGAGCTGCTCAACACCCAGGCGGGCCTGCTGGGCGCGCTCGATGCGGCCTTGAAGTCCTTCTACGACGCCTTGGTGGAACTCGGCGTCCAGAACGAGGTCGCGCTTTTCACCTGCTCCGACTTCGGCCGCACGCTGCGCTCGAACGGGCAGGGGACCGACCACGCCTGGGCCGGGAACTCGATCGTGATGGGTGGCGCGGTCAACGGGTCGAAGATCTACGGCAGCTACCCGGACGACTCGCAGCTCAAGATCGGCTCGGGACTCGACGTCGGCTTCAACGGCCGCCTGCTGCCGACCACCTCCTGCGACCAGTACTTCGCCGAGCTCGCGCTGTGGTTCGGCCTCGCGCCGTCCGACCTGCCGGCGATCTTCCCGAACCTCGGTAATTTCTACACCTACTCCGCCGGCTCCCCGCCGCTCGGATTCCTGCTCTGATCCGCGATGAAGCTCCGCGCCCTGCTCTTCTCCGTCGGCCTGTCCGGGCCGCTCGCCGCCGCGACTTATGTCGAAGCGATCGACGGCGAGTTGTCCAATGACTTCATCGAGCCCACGCCGGTCGCGATGGACCTCGGATCGAACCTCCTGACCGGCGGCATGTCGGGTGGGGAAAGCGACATCGACCTGTTCCGCTTTTCCGTCCCGCTCGGTCATCACCTCACCGCGATCCGGATCCTCGGCTTCACCGGCGGTGGCGGCGGCAGCTTCCTCGGCCTTCAATCCGGCGTCGAGCTGAGCTCCAGTCCGGTGCCCTCGGCAAGCTTCCCGGATCCCATCGGCTACGCGATCATCTCCGCGGCGGACGCGGCGGTGGACCGGAATGTGCTGTCCACCATCACCAGCGGCCCGCCCTTCAACGGCGCCGCCACGCTGCCGGCCGGCAATTACGTCGGCTGGCTGAACGAGACCGGCCTGGCCTCGAGTTACGAGATCGAGTTCGTCATCGCCGCCGTGCCGGAGCCTTCGGTCCCGGCCGGGCTGGCGCTCGGCTTGTACGGACTTTTGTTAGGACGTCGCCGCGGATGAAAGCGCGCCTCGCAGTCATCGCGCTCGTGGCGCTGGTCGTCGCCGGACTGCTGTGGTGGCCCAAGCGAGCCCCTGAAGCACTGGCTCCCGTGGTGGTCGCGCCGCCGGCGGTTCTAGCCACAGCATCCGCGCCGTTAAAATTCACCGAAGACTTGTCGGCGGAGCATCTGGTCGGCTACGGCACCGCCGCCTCCGATCCGCAGCGGGACCTTGAGATGGTGAAGGACGCGGTCGATGCCTTCGTCCGTTCGATCAAGATCCCCGGGGCCTTGCCGACCGGCAGCAACCGCGAGCTGGTCGCGGCGTTGGCCGGCGATAATCCCCACCGCATCCGCTTCATCGATTCCACCGGCCCTTTCATCAATGCCGACGGCGAACTGCTCGACCGCTGGCAGGTGCCGCTGTTCTTCCACTTCGTCGAAGCCAACGACGCCGGCGTCCGCTCCGCCGGGCCGGACCGGGTTTTGTGGACGGCGGACGACGTGCGGATGGGCGAGCACGCGGAGTCGGAGTGACCCTACCTCCGGCGTGGTTGTTAGAGCTCCACCCGCTTGCCGCCGTTCTGGGCGCTTTCGTAAATGGCGCGGATGACGGCGACCGGCTTGCGGGCCTCGGCGGCGGAGACGGTGGTCTCGCGGCCCTCGGCGATGGCATTGACGACCTCCTCGAAGTTCCGCTGGTGCTGATAGAAATTGATCGCCTTGGGATCGTTTGCACCGAGTCCGGCGGCCTGGCCTTTCATCAAGGTCGAACGGATGGTCGCGTCTTCCGGCTTTTCTTGCATGAAGTCCCAGATCTCGAAGGCCTCGTCGGCGAGGAAGACCGAGCCTTCGGTGCCGGAGAGCTGGACGCGGGCCGGGTGGCCGTCCTTGGACCAGGTGCAGGTGGAGCCTTCAATCACGCCGCGTGCGCCGCTTTCAAACTCGACGATCGCGACGGCGATGTCCTCGACCTCGATCCGTTCGTGCGCCAGGCAGGCCATGCTCGCTTGCACGGCCTTCACCGGACCGGCGAGGTAAATCAGGGCGTCGATGGTGTGGATCGACTGGTTCATCAGCGCGCCGCCGCCATCGAGCGCCCAGGTGCCGCGCCAGCCGGCGGAGTCGTAGTAGGCCTGGTCGCGGAACCATTTCACGTAGCAGGACGCGGAGGTCAGCGTGCCGAAGCGGCCTTCGTCGGAGGCTTTCTTGAATGCCTCCATGCCGGGGTGGAAGCGGCGGTTGAGCACGGCGGCGAGGGTCTTGCCGTTGGCCTTGGCCGCAGCCATCAGGGTGTCGATGCGCTCGACAGTAATTTCCAGCGGCTTTTCGCAAATGACGTGCTTGCCGGCGTTGAGCGCGGCGAGCGAAGGATCGAGGTGCGCACCGGACGGGGTGCCGACGGTGACGATTTCCAGCTCCGGATCGGCGAGGAAGGAAGCCATGTCGGAGTAGGCCTTCGCGCCATATTCGGCGGCGAGCTTTTCGGCGGCTTCGGCGCGGAGGTCGAAGACGGAGTGGAGCGATCCGCCGCTCATCGCGGTGATCGCCTTGGCGTGGAAGTGGCCGATCATGCCGGCGCCGATGATTCCGAATTTCATGGATGGTTTGCGTTGGATGTTCAAAAGAGTGGGACGACTTTAATCGCCTGAGGCTCGGGTGAGAGATGCTGAAGACCCGAATCAAAAGTTGCCAGAACCGCGTGGTTCGCGATGGCGAGGCGGATGAGGAATGCATCGGTCACTTGCCGGTAACCTTGGCAGCGGCGGAGGATCTCCGGGAGAGGATCGGATGCGGGTGGGGTGCTGTTGAGATAGTGGTGATTGGATCCCGCGAAGTTGCCGGTGAGAAGCCGCCAAGCTTCCAGCGGGGACTTCGGATGGGAAGTGATGTGAGGGTTTCCCGAGAGGCGGACAAATCCGGAAACGGTGAGGTCGGTGGTGGCCCACCGCTTGTCAACGAGAGAGGTCCGCCAGCGACGGGCGGCCGCATGGTGCTCATGATCGGCGGTGAACATGGCAAACAGCAGGTTGACGTCGTAAAGGAACATGACGGGTTAATCCACACCCTCCTCTGCGATTGCCCGGCGGACATCTTCGCTCCGGATCATGCTGCCAGTCGGGGGGAAAGTGATGAAATCAAAGCCGTCGTCCCCCGCCGGATGCGGCATCGTGGGTGGGGTCTCGATCCGCTGCCTCAGCAGTTCGCTCACGACTTCTCCCAGCCGCTTGCCCGAGCTTTTTGCCATGGCATTCACGGTCTCGTAGATGGAATCGTCCAGCGTAAGCGTCGTTCTCATGGTGATACGGTGATACTGTGATACCTTGATGTCAAGGAATCGGGTCCAGCGTGTGATTGAGTTCCAGGCGGGTTCCGGGCTGTATGACAAGATGCCCGTGGGCTTCGTCACGCCGAGAAAACCCGTCGTAGCCGTGCTTGTCGAGAACGGGCTTTCAGCGGGCGCGCTTTCAGGCTTGCCGGATTGCTCCCGGCACTTTGGAGTCCGTGAACCTCAAGCCCGAGCCCCAATGAGCAACTTGTCCGACAAATCCAATCCTTCTGCCGATGGCTGGTGGTCGCAGCTTAAGCCCCACCAGCGTCTCGTGTTCATCGTGGCGACGCTGGCTTGGCTTTTCGATTGCCTCGACCAGCAGTTATTCAATCTGGCGCGCAATCCCGCGATGGCGGCACTCCTGGAACCGGGTGCGGATACCAAGTTCTACGGCGGGATTGCCACCGCAATCTTCGTGCTCGGGTGGGCCACCGGCGGGATGATTTTCGGGTCGCTCGGGGACCGTTTCGGACGGGCGAAGATGCTGGCGGTCACGGTGCTGCTCTACTCGCTCGCAACCGGCTTGTCGGCACTCGCGGGGTTCCCGCATTTTCCGACGATCGCTCAGGCGCTCAACCTGAACGCGATTCCCGCCCTGAAGGATCTTTCGCCCCACTATCTTGACTTCACCATTTTCCGATTCCTGACCGGGCTCGGCGTCGGTGGTGTCTTCGGTCTTGCGGTCGCCTTGGTCGCGGACACGGTGCCGGGTCATGTCCGGCCACGGGCGCTCGGTGTGCTTCAGTCGTTTTCGGCCGTCGGCAACGTGGCGGCGGGCATCATCGGCTTGGTCATCGCGCTCACCGCTCTCGGCAAGGACCCGAACTACTGGATGTGGCTTTTCGTCATCGGGGCGCTGCCGGCTTTCCTGGTCGCCACGATCCAGCTCAAGATGAAAGAGCCCCAGGCGTGGATCGAGGCCCGCGACCGGGCCACGGCTCAAGGCAAGAAGTCGGGATCTTATGGCGATCTTTTCTCCCATCCGACCTGGCGGCGCCACTCGCTGCTCGGAATGATCCTGTCGTGCGCCGGAGTCATCGGTCTGTGGGGCATCGGGGTGTTCTCGACCGACCTCGTCGGCGATATCATTACCCAAAGTTTCACTGCCAGCGGCGCGACGCCGGAAGAGGTCACCAAGGGAAAGCAGGTTTGGGGTTCCTTGAATCTCCTCTTCTTCAATATCGGAGCTTTCGCCGGGATGCTGGCGTTCACCCGGGTGACCGAGCGGCTCGGTCGCAAGCCGGCCTTCCGGTTCTTCTTCATCGGCGCGCTGGTGGTGACCGTCTTCGTCTTCCAGATGCTCGGCAAGGTCGGCGGCAAGTGGGACATCCTGTGGATGGCGCCGCTCATGGGCTTCTTCCAGCTCTCGGTGTTCGCCGGCTTCTCGATCTATCTGCCTGAACTTTTCCCTACCCGCCTGCGAGCCACCGGGGTCTCGTTCTGCTACAATGTCGGTCGCTACGTGGCGGCTTCCGGGCCGCTCACCTTGGCCTACCTGGCGAAAAAACTGGCGGATAAGGCAGCCGTAGAGGCCACCGCGGCCGGTGGCAACGTCGCCCTGGCCAAGATCGATGCCTTCCGCGATGCGGCGTCGTGGATGTGCCTGATCTTCCTGCTCGGCATTATCGTCCTGCCATTCCTGCCGGAGACCAAGGGCCAGCCGTTGCCGGAGGATTGATTGACGGCATGTGGAGGGGGGAGACTCTTGTCCCCCCTCCGGCTCTTCGTCGGGGCGACAGGAGTCTCGCCCCTCCTCAGGCTACGCGAAAAAGCGCCGCAAATTCGCCAGACTCTCCGTCGCGATCGCTTCCGGACTCGGGGTGTAGTCGAAGACTTCGACCGAGATCCAGCCGTCGTAGCCGGTCTCCCGCAGCGCCTCGACGATCGGGCCGTATTCGACCTCGCCCATCCCCGGGCCGCGGAGGTTCGGGTCGTTGGCGTGAAAGTGGACGGTCCAGTCCTTGCTCTCGCGGATCACCTTGCCGATTGGCCGGTCCTCGTAGCTCATCGCTTTCACATCGAGGTGCAGCTTGCAGGCGGGGTGATCGACCGCCTGGCAAAGACGGATGGTTTCCGCCGCGGAAGTGAGGAAGTTCGTTTCGCCGGGGCCGAGCGGCTCCATCGCGATCGTCACGCCGAGCGGTCCGCAGTGCTCGGCGGCGGCGCGGAGGACTTCGGTGGCGCGGGCGAAGGCGTCGTCATAATTCCAACCCGGCTCCAGCGAGCGCTGCAGCGGGCTGCCCCAGACCATGATCGAGCCGCCCATCGCGTGGCACAGGTCGGCGAGGTGTTTCGCGCGGGCGGCGGTGGCGCTTCTAACCGCATCGTCCGGCGTGGTGAGGTGAAAGCCGGTGGTCTTCGCCAGCAGCCAGTGGAGGCCGATGACTTCCACGCCCTGCTCCCGCACCTGGCGGCCGAGGATTTCCGCGTCGCGCGGGGTCACCGTCGCCACGTCGTCGGCCAGGGTGAAGGGCGCGACTTCCAGGCCGGTGTAGCCGATTTTCGCGGCAAGGGCGGCGGCTTCGGCGAGCGGGATGGAGCCGAAGGTTTCGTTGCAGATGGCGTAGCGCATGGTGGGAGGAAAGCAGGACGCCCCCCGCGTGCCTAGAGCGCGCTTGAGGGAGGTGCGGAGATTTCCCGCCGCTTGACAAAATACAGCAATACAGGAACCCTTTAAAGCATGAAAGCCACGCTCGACCTTCCCGATGATCTTTACCGACGCGTCAAGGCGCGCAGCGCGATGGAAGGGCGCCCGGTGCGGACCGTGGCCATCCAGCTTTTTCAAAACTGGCTGGACGCGCCGCGACCCGACTCCGCGGAGCCCGCTGACGTGGCAGTTAACCCGACGGGCTTGGTAGATGCTCCGTGGATCGCGATTGCCCGGAAACATCTCAAGCCCGGCATGAGCCACGACATGAATGAAATCCGCGAAGCCATCGCTACGGGCTCCGCTGCCGAATACGCTGAAAAGCTTGCCCGACGCCCGTGATGATCACCGGCCCATGCAGTCTGGATACCTCAGTGGCCATGCGTCTGCTGGTGGGAGCCCCGGAATCCCAATACCAACGGGCCTTGCTTTTTCTGGCAGAACAAGGCCCCGCCAATGAGGCCGTTCACGTGAGCGATCAAGTCCTCGCCGAGGCCTACTTCGCCCTGCAGTCGTTCTACAAAATTCCGAAAGCTGATGCGCTGGAAATACTTCTCCAGTTCACACGCGGAAGTGGAGTCGTCGCGACACCCCTTGCCATGGAAATCCTGGGACGACCCAAGCTTGCCACCGCCAAGCCAGGCTTCGTGGACCTCCTCATCCACGGCGAAAGCCAAGCCCGCAGGCACTCCTTGATTACCTTTGAGAAGGCTGCCAAAAAGCTTCCCGCTACCGTGGTTCTTTGACGCTTCCCCGCCTTACAATCGCGGGATCGTCAGGCCGCCGTCGACCATGATGACCTGGCCGGTGGAGTAGGGGAAGTTGCCGCCGGCGAGGCTGGCGACGGCCTTGCCGACGTCTTCGGGAAAGCCCCAGCGCGGGGTGACGCAGAGACCTTCGGCGATGAGCTTGTCGTACTTGTCGGTGACGCCTGAGGTCATGTCAGTCTTGGTCACGCCGGGGCGGACTTCATAGACGGGGATGCCGAATTCGCCGAGTCGGGCGGCGAAGAGCTGGGTGACCATGCCGAGCCCGGCCTTGGAGACGCAGTATTCGCCGCGGTTCACGGAGACGACGGTCGCGGAGATCGAGTTGACGTTGATGATGCAGCCGTCGAACGCGGGGTCGGCCTGGCGGCTTTCGATCATCCAGTTCGCGGCGGCCTGGGTGAGGAAGTAGGGGCCTTCGAGGTTGATGCGCATCAGGCGCTGGAAGGACTCCTCGGTCGTTTCCAGCACGTCTTTCCGCTCGGCGGGGGCGACCCCGGCGTTGTTGACCAGCACGTTGAGGCGGGGGAAGCGGGAGCGCAGGGTGGCGAGGATCGCGGCGCGGCCTTCGGAGCTTCCGACGTCGCCCTGGCAGTAGATCACCTCGGGGGCCCCGGCGGCACGGAGTTCGGCGAGGACTTCGGCGACCTCGCTTTCGGCGCGGATTCCGTTGATGGCGATGGCGTGGCCGGAGGCGGCGAGGGCCTTGGCGCAGCCGAGGCCGATGCCGCGGGAGCCGCCGGTGATGAGTGCGGTTTTCATGGTTTGTTAGAAGAGCGGGCAAGAGAACGAAACGAACCCTTCTTCGCTAAAGCTACGAAGGGCAAGCCGCGGAGGCGCGGAGGTCACGGAGGAGATTGCAGTCGAGGGGGATCGGTGCTGACGACAGGATTCAAAGGACGGACCGACCCGCAACCCTGAATCGTCATTCAAAAGGGCCGGGCTGGCGATGCCGGGATCACTCGGGCTTCTTCTCTTTCGCCACGGCCTCGACCTTGAGTCGGATGATCTCCGGCCGGCTGTAACGCTTTTCGTAATCGTGGGTCCGGTCGCGGAACTGGCGGAGGATTTCGGAATGGCCGGGGTCGGAGGCGAGGTTGGTCAACTGGTCCGGGTCCTTTTCGAGATCGTGCAGCATTTCGAAAACCGGCGTCTGTTTGACGTAGCGGGCGTAGGTGTATCGCTTGCCGCGGATGCCCAGCCATTCGGAGATCCGCGGGTTGGTGGAGTGGTGCTCGCAGAAGAACTCCTCACGCCAGCCGGGCGGGGTGGCACCCGACAGGAGAGGCACCAGGCTGCGGCCTTGATACTTTTCGGGAACCTTCAGTCCCGCGAGTTCGAGCAGGGTTGGCGCGAGATCAATGTTCAGCGCCATGGCGGGGTGGACGGTCCCCGGCTTGGTTTTGCCAGACCGGGGGTCGTGGATGATCAGCGGGACACGGAGCGACTCCTCGTAATGCAGCCACTTGTCGGCAAAGCCGCGGTTGCCCATGAACAGGCCGTTGTCGGCGGTGTAGAGGACGACCGTGTTGTCGGCCAGTCCGCGGGTCTTGAGTTCCGCGAGCACCCGGCCGATGACGGCGTCCATGCCGGTGATCATGCGGTAATAGGCGCGCATGTTGATGCGGTATTTCTCCGGCGTGTCCCAACGCCAGAACCAGCGGTCGCGGTTCATGGAATCCCGCATGAAGTCCGGGTGCATCGCGTGGATCTTCGGATCACCGAGGCGGGGCGGGGGAGGCTCGATGTCCTCGTAAAGCCCATCGGCCGACGGCGGCCAGGGGTAGTGCCCGCTGCCGGGCCGGTGGTCGTCGTCGCGGGCGTGGGCGATGTTGAAGCTCAGGTAGAGGCAGAAGGGCCGGTCCGCGGGTTGGTCGCGGAGGAAGTCCACCGAGTGATCGCCGACGCGGTCGTCGCAGTGCCGCTTCGATCCGTCGGGCATCGTGACGAAATGCGGGCCGCCTTGATAAAGCCGGTGGTCGTCATAGAGACGCTTCATCGCGGGGGCCTGGCCTTCGGCGAACTTCAAGTGAAGCTTTCCATAGAATCCGGTCCGGTAGCCCGCCGCGCGCAGCAGGGTGGGGAAGCTGGTGTCGATGTCCGCTTTCACCAGCGGGATCGCGGGCGGGCCGCCGCCGGTGTAGCCGTGGCCGGTTTCTGTCATGCCGGTGAGGATCGTCCCCCGGCTGGACATGCAGATCGGGGTGGTGACGAAGGCGTTGCTGAAGCGCACGCCCTGGGTGGCGAGGCGGTCGATGTGAGGCGTGCGGATGTGGGGATGCCCGGCGCAGCCGAGGGTGTCATTGCGCTGGTCGTCCACCAGGATGAAGACGAAGTTCGGCGGGGCGGCGGGTCGATCCTCCGCGGCCGGTGAGGTCGCCAGCAGGAATGGAAAGAGCAACCAGCGGGTGATCGGGGCGAAGGGGTTTCTCATTTCTTCTGGAAGGCTTCGTGCGTCGGATTCCCGCCGGAGACCAGATAGGCTATCAGGTCCTTGAGTTCGTCGGCATTCATGCCGGCGATGGTGCCGGGCGGCATCATCGAGGTTTGGGAGAACTCGATCTTCGTCACCTGGTCGGCGGGTGCTTTGGCGAATTCGGCGTTGTTGAAGGGATTCGGCGCGACGGCGATTTCCTTGTCGTTCTTGTAGATCAGGCGGCCGTGGAGTGAGCCCCCGTCCTTCAGCGTCACGACGCTGGCCATGTACTGCTCGGAGATCGACTGGCTGGGCTCGCAGACGGCCACGAGGATGTCGCGGACCGAGAAGCGCTTGCCGACCGACCCGAGATCGGGCCCCGAGGTTCCGCCCGAGCCGTCGAAGCGGTGGCAGGCGATGCAGAGGCCGCCGGAGAACATCTTCTTGCCGTTCTCCAAGTCCCGGCCGCGCAGGTCGCCTTCGAAGAGCTTCATCGCGGAATCGACCGTCCACGCGACCGGTGGTCCGACGGGAGTGGGGAGTTTCGAGAGATCGATCGTGCCGATGTCCTTGAGCAGTCCGGCTACCGCGGCGGCGTCTTCCGGATTGAGGTGTTCGATGGCGTCCTCCCGGATGGCCCGGATGTAGCCCGTGAAGCTCTTGCCGCCGCTGTTCTCCAGCGAGTCGTTGAGCCAGCCGAAGTAGTGCTGCCGGTGTTCCAGCGTCCAGCCCTGCTGAACCCGCCGCAGGCAGTAGGCATAGTGGATGTTCCGGGTGTTCGGCGTGCTGGCCATCATCTTCAGGATATCTTCGCCATACTCGTGGCGTTCCAACATTTCCTTATCGTAGTCCACCGTTTCGGCGCGGGTGGTCTTCATCAGGGCGATGGTTTTCCCGACTACGGACGGGGCGTCGAGGAAGGCGAGGACGCGGCACAGCTCGGCGTTCAGCAGGTCGTCTTTTGCCGGGTAATGCGGATCGAGTCTCGCGATCACCGCCGCGAGTTGCTCGCCGGCCGGCTTGCCGAGGCGCATGAAGGAAAGCGAGTAGGCGCGCAGCAGGGCGAGGCGGTCGTCGGCTTCGAGGCCTTCAAGCGAAATCCCGCCGAGCAGCTCGAGCATGCGGCCCGAGAGGGAGGCGTCGCCATGGCGGCAGAGGGCGATGGCGGCGTGGATCGCGGCGCGCGGATTCTTCTCGGTGAAGACCTTTTCGCGCCAGAGATCGAGGCTCTGGTTCTCGATCGCGAGCCGTGCCGCGTAGCGGGTGGCGCGGTCGTCGTGCGCGAGATGGGGCCATGCCTTCTCGACCGCTTCGATACCGCCGGTGCCGCCATCGTGGTAGCGTTCGAGCGAATGCCGCAGCGCCCGCTGGTCGCGGTTGGCAAGCAGGCTCCTCGGCGTGCTCTCGTCTTTCTGTCCGGTGTGGCGGACGCGATAGAGCCGCGAGGCGGTCGTGCGGCCGCCGGTGACGAAATACATCGCGCCGTCGGGGCCGAAGCGCATGGCGGCGATGTTCAGCGGGCTGCCGTGGAGGAACTCCGTCTTGGTGCCGGTATAACTCGATCCGCTTTCCTTCAACTCGACGGTGTAAATCGTGCCGAAGGTCCAGTCGCAGACAAAGAGCTTGTCCTGATAGGCGGTCGGGTAGTTCGAGTGGTGGCCGAAGCTGATGCCGGTGGGGGAGCCGGGGCCGACATTGAGAACGGCCCCCAGGCTGTCGGCGAAGTATTCCTGCCACTTGGCGGAGCCGGAGCGCCAGCCGAACTCCGCGGCGGAGGTGACGTGGTTGATCCGCGTGGGTCGGTACCAAGGGCAGCCGACATCGAACTCCAGGTCCGAGTCGTAGGTGAAGAGTTCGCCTTCGCGGTTGAGGGCGAGGTCGACAGCATTGCGGAACCCGGAGGCGATCATTTTCCAATCCGAGCCATCGGGGGCAAGCCGGCAGATCCAACCTCCCGGTGCCTTGAGCCCGACGGCGTGGCCCATCGGGTCGGGCATCGGGGAGAGCAGCGAGTCTTCCGCCCAGACCGGCGGCTGGAGTGAGGACACGCCTTGCGGCACCCGGGTGTAGTTCCCGCTGATCAGGTAGAGACCCTTGCCGTCGGCGGTCTGGATGATCGAGTGCGCGGAATGCTCGTAGCCGTAGTTGAGGCGCTTCAGCAGTTTGAACTCGTCGTAGGCATCATCGCCGTCCGTGTCCCGGATGCGGTAAAGCCCTTTCATCGTCGACATGTAGAGGCTGTCGAAGGCGTGGATAAATCCCAGGGCGCCGCCGACCTTGCGCGCACCCCAGTCGATCGGCTCGTAGGGAAAGCCGGGCAGGCTCTCGACCCGGATCGCGGAGGCGGGTTCGCCCTCCTTGGCAAGCGTCACGCGGAAGACGCCCTTGTCGTCCTGATCCGACACGATGAGCCGTCCCTTGGGATCGAAGGCCATGGCGACCCAGGAGCCTTGGGATCTCGGGACTTCGTAGAGGATTTCCGCATCGAATCCGGCCGGCAGGGTGATGCCGGTGTCGGGATCGGTAGAGGTGACCGCTTTTCCCGCGGTGTCCGCCTTGGCGAACGGAGCGGCGAGAAGGCAGGCGAGGATGAATGGGCGGGGACAGCGTTTCACGTGGAAAGAATGTCTGAAGCAGAACCGGTGTCGAACTCCGTCAGGATTTGGAGAAAACTTTCCCCTTTCGTGAAGATTGCTGATCAAGTAGCCCCTTGAAACTTTGTAGATTGTCCTGATGCGAACCCACCCGCGCACGATTTCCCTTCTTTCCGTCTCGGGAATCCTCGCGACCCCGCTGCCGGCCCTGGCCGCGGGCCCGGATTTCGCGGCGCAGATCCAGCCGATCCTCGAGCTGAACTGCGTCCGCTGCCACAACGGGGAAAAGGACAAGGGCGGGCTCCGCATGGACACCCTCAAGGGCCTGCTCGATGGCGGCGACACGGCGGAAGCGGTCGTGCCGGGCGATCCTGACAAGAGCGAGCTGCTGGTCCGGCTCCACCTCCGCCCGATCGACGAAGGGGTGATGCCCGACGAAGGCCAGGCGCTGACGAAGGAGGAAGTCGGGCTGCTCGACGCCTGGGTCCGCGCCGGGGCGCCATGGCCGGGGGGAGTCGTCCTGACCCAGCGCACCCCGCCGCCGCTGAAGCGCGTCGCCTTGCCGGACAAGGTCCCCGCATCGCCGGTGGAAGCGGCGGCGATGCTGGATGACATCTTGAAGCGGGAAAATGCCGCGGCTCCGGTGGTCACGACCGATCCGATCGCCGACGAGGCCTTTTTGCGCCGCGCCACGATCGACCTCATCGGCCGGATCCCGACCATGGCCGAGATCCGCGAGTATGAAGGCCAGGGCGACGGGCGACGGGAGAAGCTGATCACCCGGCTGCTCGCCTACCCGCGCTTTAACGACCGCTGGACCGTCTTCATGGCCGACATGCTGCGGATCCGCTCGAACATCCCCGGCGGCAACCAGTTGCTGGCCTACATCCACGGCTCGATCGAGCAGGAGAAGCCCTACGACGTGCTGGTCCGCGAGTTGATCGCCGCGTCCGGCCGCGCCAATTCGAACCCGGCGGTGGGCTACCTGCTCGGCGACGACGTCAATCCGATGGAGCTCGCCTCCTCCTCGGCGCAGGTGTTCCTCGGCGTCCGGATCGGCTGCGCGATGTGCCACGACCATCCTTTCGACGACTGGCGGCAGAAGGACTTCTACCATTTCGCCGCCTACTTCGGGAAAACCCGGAAGGTGCAGGGCCGCCAGGAAGGAATGGTCTACACCACCGAGGCCAACGACATGGCGGTGCTCTGGCCGCCCGAGGACAAGGCCGCGGGCAAGACGCGGGAGCCGGTCACGCCGCGCTTTCCCTTCAAGCTGGCAAAGCCCGGCGCGACGCCCGACCACCTCGTGCGGCTCGAGAAACTTCGCAGCGGGGAACAGCAAGCCGCTTCGTCGGAGAAGGATGCCGCCGCCCTCGACGCGCTGCTCGATGGCGTCGAACCCGCGGTCGGCAGCCCGCGCGACCCGGTGCTGGAGGAGGCGGAGCGGGAAAGCCGGGCGCTCGATGTGCACGGCGACATCTACCGTGCCAGCGTGCTGCGGGATGAGCTCTCCAAGCTCATCACCGACCCGCGCAACGACTACTTCGCGCAGGCTTTCGTCAACCGCGTCTGGGCCGAGCTGATCGGCCGCGGCTTCGTCGAACCGCTCGACAATTTCTCCGCCTACAATCCGCCGCGCAATCCCTCGGCGCTGGATTTCCTGTCCCGCGAGTTCATCGCGAGCGGCTACGATTTCCGCCACCTGATCCGGATCATCACGCTGTCCGACACCTACCGCCGCGCCTCGTTGCCCGCCGCGACGCCAGTGGTGCAGCGCGAGGAGAGCGAGAAGAGCTTCACCGCCGCACCGACCCGCCGGATGATCGGCGAGGTGCTCTTCGACAGCGTGGTCGTGGCCGGTCACCTCGCCGATTTCAAGTGGCCGCAGGGTGCCAATGAAAAGCAGGTCAGCCGGGAGATCCGCGTTCCGACCGGTGAGATGGAGGCGGGCAGCCCGCCGGCGGAGATGAAGGAAGCGACCGCGGCTCCGGCCATGCGCGGCGATGGCTACGACCTCGAATCCACCCTCAAGCTGGACTTCGACGCCATCCTCACCCAGCAGGAGCGCGGCGAGCTGGAGTCGATGCGGGCGATGTCCGACGAACAGATCGAGGCCGAGAAAATGGCCGCGATGAACAAGGACACGCAGGGCAACGCCATGAAGTTCACGACCAAGACGGTGACGGAAACCGTCGATGATAACCCGCGCTTCGACAGCGCGATGCACATGGCGACGCCCGCGCCGCCGGCCCATTTCCTCCGCGTCTTCGGCCAACCGGAACGCGCCGGGCTCGGCGAATTCCGCGACACCTCGTCGTCGCTGCGCCAGCAGCTCATGATGCTCAACGGCCGGATGACCCACGAGGCGTCGCGGGTCGGCCCGCTGGAGCCGCTTCACCGGATCCTTCAAAAGGATCACGATCTCGCGATCGAGCACGCCTACCTCGAGATCCTCACCCGCCGCCCCGTTTCCGAAGAACTGGCCGACGCGCGCGCCTTGCTGGCGGCCGATCCTTTCGAAGGCATGGCCGACCTGCGTTGGGCCCTGCTCAACAGCCACGAATTCCGCTTCCTACCCTGACCCGATCTCACCGCCATGAGCGCTTGCACCGATTACCAAGTCACCCGCCGCCGCCTGCTCAAAATGTTCAGCGCGTCGATCCTCGGCATGCCCGTGAGCCAGTTGTTAGCCCAGGCCGTCCCCGGCAAGGGCCGCGCCGAGCATGTCATCCTGTTCTGGAATAGCGGCGGGATGAGCCACCTCGATACCTGGGATCCGAAGCCCGGCCGCAAGGTCCAGGGCGAGTTCGCGCCGATCAAAACCTCCGTCTCCGGCATGGAGATCTCGGAGATCTTCCCGCAGCTCGCCAAGCAGATGCACCATGCCGCGCTGGTCCGTTCGATCGCCGGCACCAATGGCGACCACGGCCGCGCCCAGTATGAACTCCAGACCGGCTTCGGCCAGACGCCGAACATCCTCCACCCGGGGCTCGGGTCGATCGTGGTGTCCGAACGCGAGCCGCTCGGCGACCTGCCCGCCTTTGTCAGCATCAGCGGCCAGTCGGCCCGTGCCGGCTACCTCGGCCAGCAGTGCGAAGCCTACTTCGTCGGCCGCCCCGGCGAGAAGGACCCCTACCTCGCCTTCCCCGAAGGCATCAGCCACGCCCGCGGCATGCAGCGCTTGCAGATCCTCGAACGGATGAACGCCCGGACTTCCGGCAACGTCGGCGCGAACGACATGAAGGCCACCGAGATCGCGCTCAAGGATGCCGTCGCGCTGATGGAAAGCCCCGCGCTCAAGGCCTTCGAGCTCGACGAGGAAACGCCGCAAACGATCGAGCGGTACGGCAACACCGAGTTCGGCCGCGGGGCCCTGCTCGCCCGCCGCCTGGTCGAAAAGGGCGTCCGCTTCGTCCAGGTGAACCGCGGCGGTTTCGACAACCACGGCAACATCTTCCAGGCGATGCGCGATCACGGCGCGGTCATGGATTCCGGCATCGCCTCGCTGCTCTCCGACCTCAAGGCCAACGGCATGCTCGAAAAGACCCTGGTGATCGTGCTCAGCGAGTTCGGCCGCACCCCTCGCATCAACGACGCCGGCGGCCGCGACCACTGGGCGGCCTGCTTCGGCTGTATGATGGCAGGCGGCGGCATCAAGGGCGGCTCGATCATCGGCGCCTCCGACGCCGACGGCATGGAACCCGCCGAGCGCCCGGTCAAGGTGCCCGACCTCCACGCCACCATCTGCCACGCGCTGGGGATCGACCTCGACAAGGAAGTCATCACCGCCCAGGGCCGCCCGATGCGCCTCGTCCGCAAGGAGGCCAGCCCGATCCGGGAGCTGTTTGCTTGAGGTTTTCCAATCATGAAAATCGCGTAGGAGTAATCAAACGCTCAGCCTAAAAATGAAGACTATTATCAAGCTCCTCATCCTGACACTACTGGGCATTCATTGCGCTAGGGCTGGCGGCAGTATCAGTTGGGAAGATGTGAAGTCGAGGATCGCAAAGACTGATCCTGAGCTTGTGAAGGTGATTGAGAATTCTTTCATTGTGAATCGGAGCGGAGGAGGAGTCCGACTCGGGCCGAATTTCGGCGAGCGACACGGCGAGCGAATCGCTCCTTATGAATTCGGAGCCGAAGAAAAGAAGACCAAGGAGCAGTGTGTCTTAGTCATCGAAGAGAGTGAAGGCTACGAGTTCACGGGCAGATTCAAATTCGTCAAAAAGGCCGTCGAGGCACAAAATCAAGAAGCAGAGCAATCCGGCGCGGGACAACCCACCAACCGAAGCGAGTCGGAGCCCGAGGATGGAGAGAAAGAAGAAGCAGTGGTCGATGAGTCAGTGGAGAGCTATAGCCACCTCAAGAACAAGTGGGTAATCTTCTGTGGCGCCGGAGTTTCGAAGATTAATTTAAATCACCCGGAATTTGAAACCGTGATCATATTTGATAACCAACCAACTGCCGAAGAATTAATTAAAAAAATGCAAGAAATTATAGGAGGGAAGACCATCATTGAACTTTATCCCGGCATCCAAACCTCCGAACCATACGGCTTTACAATATCAGCAGGAAAGGTATTCAACCTGGGATGGGTAGATCAAAAAAGAAAGTGGAATCTTAGTCTTCCAAAAGATTACAAGATTCCAAATTTTTGCCAAGTGTTGGTTGGAATCAACGAATTTGGAATTGCTAGGGCCGCCACACGATTGGCGCAGCAAGAGGGCAAACATCACGACGCAGACCAACCCGCCACTGCTCCGGAGTCGAAGCCGGAGCGCGATCAAACCCCTAAACCTGAGTCGGAGGTGCCCCCCCAGTAGGGGGTGCCATGCCTTTGACGTTGCTGAGAATCATGCGCCTTTCTGTCAATTGCTGTGTTGCTCTACTGCTCTTCGCGCTGGCCTTGCCGCTCACCGCCGAGGAGAAACCCGCCGCCGAGCGCGGCTCGATCATCGAGGACCGCGCCGCCCGCAAATTGCTCCAGGCCGGGGACGCCCGCCTCGAACTCGGCGAGAACGAGAAGGCGCTGGAAGTCTGGGAATCGGTGGTCGAGCGCTACCCGCAAAGCCAGGTCCGCTTCGAGGCCCATCTGCGCCTCGCCGACCACCTGCTGAAGGAAGTCCGAGATCCCGACAAGGCGAGTCTCGGGGGTCGGTTCTTGAATCTTGAATCTTGAATCTGATAGACTTTGATCGCTTGCGTGGGGTTATCACGGCTGAACCTCAAGCTTCGGAATCTTGAAATCGTGGATCGCCGCCGATTTGAGAACGGGCCTTCAAGGCAACGGAATTCAAGACCGAGTGAAAGAATCGGCGGGGGCTCAAGGGAGGCGGATTCCTGATGCAGACGGGCCCGGGTTTCAAGGTTCCCGGCGCTGATTAGTTTGGCGTCGCGGAGAGCGTGGAGGAAGCGGTGGCGGAAGAGATTTCGATGGCGGGGCCATTTTTTCAATCTCCGTAGTGCGTCCACATCCGCAGGATCAGCACTTTCTTTTCCTCCAGGAAGACTTCGTAAACGATGCGGTGTTGGAGGTTGATGCGTCGGGAGTAACAACCACTCAAGTCGCCGCAGAGGGATTCATAACGCGGTGGGGTCTGGAAAGGATCCATCGCAATGATGTCCAGCAATGTCTGCGCCTGGGATTTCAAATGACTGGCCGCGAGCTTCTTCGCATCCTTGCAGGCTTGGCGGGAATAATGGATCTCATACATGGCCGTCACCAACCGGGGCTGCCCTTGGCCTTGGCCAGACCTTCCGCCCGTGCCTGTTGGATGGAGTCCACCATGCCTGGGATCGAATGCAGGAAGAGGGTTTCTCGTATGGACCGCCAGTCCTCCTCGGAAATCAACACGGCGTTTCCCTGCTTGCCGGTGATTTGCACGGGCTCATGGGATTCCCTCACCTCATTGATGAGCGCGTAGAGGCTTTCCCGTGCCTTGGTGGCGGTGATGGTGGTCATGGCGGGATAACGTACGGAAAAACGTTCGGGCGTCAAGCTCTGGGTGGGGAGCGCTTGGGTGCTGGCTTTTACCTGAAACTCCAAGACCGAGTGAAAGAATCGGCCGGGGCTCAACGGCGGCGGATTCCGGGTGCAGACGGGCCCGGGTTTCGGGGAGATCGGGGCCCGGCACGCTTGACCTTGAGCGACCGGCGGGTGAGGTCTTAGCGGAAGCCCGATTCCGAAACGCCTTACCCCAGGCCCTGCCCACCATGGCACTCCTACTCCGCGATCTTTCTTTCTCGCTGTTCCTGCTCATGCCGGGGGCGCTGCTTGCTCAGGCACCGAAGGACGACGAACAGCCCGCCGCAGAGCGGGGATCGATCATCGAGGATCGCGCCGCCCGCAAGTTGTTGCAGGCCGGGGACGCCCGCCTCGAACTCGGTGAGAACGAGAAGGCGCTGAAAGTCTGGGAGTCGGTCGTCGAGCGCTACCCGCAGAGCCAGGTCCGCTTCGAGGCCCACCTGCGCCTCGCCGACCACCTGCTCAAGGAAGTCCGCGATCCCGACAAGGCGCGGCTTCACTACGAGGCGGCCGCGGTGGAAGCCAACGGCAACGACGAGCGCCGCGCCTACGCTTATCTCCAGACCGGCACCTGCTTTTACGAAGCCGCCAACTACGGCAAGTGCTTCACGATCATGCGCGATGTGATCGCGCGCTTTCCCGCCTCCACCCAGGTCAACGACGCCTACTACTACATCGGCCTCGGCCACTTCAAGTTGGGTCACTACAGCCGGGCCATCGAGGCGCTGGAGAAGGTCGGCACCGCTCTTTCCCAGGAGGACTCGAAGATCGACAAGGTGGAAGCCGGCAAGCGGCTCTACATCAAGATCGACGACCCCGATCTCGCGATCCTGCCGGCCGGGGAACAGGTCAAGGTCCGCTGCAAGACGAAGAGCGGCGACGAGGAAACCGTGGCCTGCGATCTGGTGGGCCGCAATGCCCGGATGGCCCTCGGCGGCATCGTCACCACGCTCGGTCCGCCGGTCCCCGGCAACGGCATCCTCGAGGTCCGCGGCGGCGATACCATCGGCGTGACCTATGTCGATGCCCACACCGCCGAGAAGACCAGCGACGAGCAGCGGCTCAAGGAGGTGGTCGTCGTCGGCAACGGCCTCGCCCGCATCACCGACGGCTCCTTCCAGCAGGAAATCCAGGCCGCGGTGCTCGGCAAGTCGATCCATCTCCAGGTGTCCGACGCCGACCACGATGTCACCGCCGGCAGCGACGCGCTTTCCGCCGAGGTGCAGGTGTTCCGGCGCAAGACGCCGGAAGAGATCGATGACGAACTCGCCCGGCGGGTGGCCAGCGGGGAGCTGACCGAAGCGGCCAACGGCGGCGACCTCAAGGAACAGATCGATCCGCTGCTGATGGTGCGGAAGGTCCCGGTCACGCTGAAGGAATCCGCGCAGGCGGGATTGTTCCGCGCGTCGCTGCCGCTGCGGCTCGGCACCGCCGAGGGCACCTTGACCGGCGAGCCCGGGCAGCTCGTCCGACTGATCTATCTCGATGAACGCCACCTCGGGGAAGGTCCGCTGGTCCGGACCGCGGAAGCGCGGGTCGTCGAAGACAACCTGGGCGAGGTGCGGGTGACGCGCACCGATATCTCCGACGAGGAACTCCGCCTGAAAACCCAGGTCCGCACCGCGACCGCGCTGACTGAAGTGGGCAACCACTACAAGGAGTTCGGTCTCGATGCGAAAGCCGATCTGAAATACGTCGAGGCCCTCGGCGCTTGTGAGGAGATCCTGGAGCAGGCCCGCGGGGCAGGGGGCAAGCTGCTGGAAGAAACTTATGTGCAGTTATGGCGCATCTACTTCGCGATGGACGAACTCGACCTCGCGCTCGGCATGAGCCAGCGGCTGCTCGCCGAGTTTCCTGCCAGCGCCTTCATCGACGAGGCGATGCTCCAGCAGGCCCACGTCGAACGCAAACGGGAAAACTACCTGGCGGCGATCAGCCACTACACCAGCATCACGAAGCTCCCCAACAGCCCGCTGCGCGGCGAAGGCCAGTTCTTCATCGGCGAATGCTACGAGGCGATGGCTCTCAAGGCTACGAAGGGGTAGTCCGCGCAGCTCTTCGAGAACGCCTTCCTCGCCTATCAGAAAGTTTACGAGCAGTTCCCCGATTCCGGACGGGTCGGCGACGCGGTCGCGAAGATGGCCGCCTTTTACTATCAGAAGGAGGACTACGCACGGGCGGTCGATGTCTTTGAAAACGTGCTCTCGGACCACCCCGACGCGAACTTCCTCGACGTCATCCTCTTCAACTACGGCCGCTGCCTCTACAAGCTCGACCGCAAGCCGGAAGCCCGCCGCCGCTTCGAGCAACTCATCGGGGACTTTCCCGAAAGCGAGATCGCCACGGAAGCCAACAAGATCGTCGAAGCGCTCAAGAAAGCAGGATTTTGAAAACCCTCATCCGTCATCTCGCCTTCCTGCTCCTGCTCGCCATTCCGGCGGCCGGGGCTGGTCCTGACAAGGCCATCGAAGTGGAAGCCCGGCTCAAGGAAACCGCCGAGGCATCGCCGGCCGGTGCCGCGCTGATGCTCGAGCTGGTCGACCATTACTGGCAGGACGGCCAGGTCTTCGGGCTGATCCGTACCGCCGGGAAATTCGCCCGCACCCAGACCGATCATCCGCGCCGCGCGGAGGTCATGCTCAAGTTGATCGATGGCTACGCGGCCACCGCCCGGCATGACGACGTGATCGTCACCGGCCGCCAGTTCCTCGAACTGTTTCCCGCCGACCCGCTCGCCAACGAGGCGCGCGACCGGCTGGCCACCGCTTTCGAACGCAGCGGCCGCGGCCCGGTCGCGGCGAACCTGCGGCGGGACATCTGGTCGAAGGGCGGGGAGGCCCGGCATGGCGTCCACGCGCTCGGCCTGATGATGGCCGCGGGCAATGGGGACTCCTTCAAGCAGGCCGCCGCGCTCGCGGTCGAGATGGTGGAAAAGCTGCCCGCCGACCCCGTCCTGACCGACACCGGTCTGAAAGGCATGGAAGCCGCCGCGCGTGCCGAGATGTGGGCGGAGGGCTTGCAGATCGCCAAGACGATGACCCGCCGCAAGGCCCCGCTGAAACCCTCCCGGCAGCGCCAGCTCGATTTCCGCGCCGGCCAATTTGAAAGCCAGCTCGGCCAGCACGGGAATGCCGTCCAGTCCTACCGCAAGGCCCTCGCCCCCGGCGGCGACGAGGTCCACAGGAATTTGATCTCGGCGATGGTCTCGGCGAACCAGCCGCCCGCCGAGATCGAGGCGGAAGCCCGCCGCTACCTCGCCGCTTACCCTCGCCGCGAGGACCGCCACGAACCGCTGGCCCGCGCCGCCGCCGAGGCGAAGAACTCCGCGCTGGCACTCGCCATCGCCGACGAGGTCCTGCTGCACGACGTCACCAGCCACGATCTCCCGCGGGCCTACGTGACCTGGTGCGGCGAAGACCGCCGCCGTGCCGAGCAGGGCCTGCTCAAGGCGATCGCCAAAAATCCCGCCGGTGCCGCGAAGCTGCGCGCGGTGCTGGCCCTCGATGTCTATCGCGACGGCATGAAGGATCCTGCCAAGGCCGCCGAGATGGCCCGCGAGTTTCTCGCGAAGTCACCCGCGGAAGACGGCTGGTCGGATGAAGTCATCAAGTTTCTCTACGATTCCGCGCCTAGCGACGATGCCTTCCGCAAGGATCTCGAACGGGTTGCCGCGAGTGCCCGCGCTTTCCAACAACTCGCCGGATATCAGGAGCGCGTTTGGAATCCCGCGCCGAACGACAAGAACCGCCATCGGGACTGGCAGGCCGCGAAGAAGAAACATCAGGAGGACGCCATCGCCCGGCTCTGGCGCCAAACCCGCGAGGATGGAGGCAAGTCCGGCCAAGCGTGCCAGGAACTCCTCCAGAAGAACCCGTCGCCCGAGAACCGGCGGCTGCTGCTGGCCCGCCTCGCCTACGTTTACCGCCACCATCTCGGCGGCAAATCGAAGGAGGTCTCCGGCAAGCACTACGAAACGCTGTGCAAAGAGCTTCCCCGCGATCTCGATGCCGCCGTCCGCTGGCTCGAAGCCGCGGGTCTGGCCGGTCGGGAGATGCAACTCGCCGCCGCCCGGCATCTGCTCACCCTTCCGCCCGCCGACTGCGCTCCCGATACCTGGGTCCGGCTCTGTGAAACGAAGGACGAAGCCATCATCCGGAAAGCCATCCCGTGGATCACCGCTTCGTCGAAAGAGAGCAACTACCCGCTCAATCATTCCTCACGGATCGGCGACCTCATGAACGAGCTCGGCATGAAGGCCGAAGCCGTGGCCTGGTGGCGATCGCGGATGGATCTGAATCCCGACGACTCCGAAGCGGTGTCCTGCGCCCTCCGCGTGGCGGCCACCCTCGAACCGGCGCAGGCCGCTGCGTTCCTGCAACCCCGCTTTGAGGCCGACACCGACTTGCAGGGTGCCTACGCCGCGGAGATCGCCAACATCGCCTTCCGCGCCGGGGATTTCGCCGCCATGGAATCGGTCCTCACCAAGTCCGCCGCCCGCGCCGCGAAGTCGCCCTTCCGTCCCTCCGGCATGGGCGAATGGCCGGCCCGCGGCTGGCTGGAAGCGGCCCGCAACAACAAGGAATGGCCGGCCGAGCAGAAAGCACGCGTCTTCCGGATCGTCCGCGACCTGAAGCTCGGCCGCCTGAGCGCCGAGGCCGGGATGGAGCTGATCGGAGCCGAGCCGCGCAACCTTGACCGCCTGCTCAAGACCCAGCGGCTGGTGCTGATGGCGGATCCCCATTACGAATCGTGGAACCGCCTCTACCCCTTCGCCCAGGCCGCGCTGGCCCGCGAGGATTACACGCTCGCCGCCGCGATTCTCAACGGTCTCCTCAACTCGATCCGCTCGGTCGGCGAGGCCGAGACGACCGCCGCCCGCGGCCTGCTGCGCAGCGCCTACGCGAAGATGGGCAGCCTCAGCGCCGACATCCCGAGCGACAGCCCGGTCGCCCCGCTGCTGCAAGTCGTGCTCCACCTCCGCCTTGGCGAGGCCGACCTCGCCGAAGAAGCCTATGAAAAGAACCGCGCGCTGTTCGATGCCCACCGCGCCGAGTTGCCGGTCGAGCTGATCCTGTTTGCCGCCGAATCCCATATCTCCCAGGCCACTCCGCAAGACCACGAGCGCGCCGAGGACATCCTGCGCGGCTGGTTGATCAAGTTCGGCGAAGCGGAGAACGTCGACACCCGCGACAAGGCGCGCGTCCAACTGCTGCTCGCCCGGAATTACCAGCGCGCCGGCCAGCACGACATCGCGCGGGCCGAGTTCACCACCGTCCTCAACGTCCACAAGGACCTCGCGGAAGCGATGGACGCGCGCTTCGGCATCGGCGAAACCTACATGGCCCAGAAGGTCTATGATCAGGCCGCGGAAATCTTCACCGGCCTCGCGGAGAGCCCGGTGCCGGCGGTCTCGATCCGTGCGAATTTCCTCCTCGGTGTCGTCGCGCTCCGTCAGGACCAGCACGACGAGGCGCGGCGGATTTTCCTCACCGTGCTCGAGAACGCCCCCGATGCCGATCTCGCCAACGAGACGCTCTTCAATCTCGCCGAGGTCTATGGCATCGAGCAGCGCTTCCTGACCCAACTCGAGACCTTGCGGACCGTCGGCCGCCTCGGTCAGGAACTCAAACTCTGGCACACCCCCGGCACCGCGATCTCGGTGGTGGTCCAGGATTCCGATCTCGGCATCAGCCACGGCGACACCCGCATCCCGGTGGTCGTCCGGACCGAGCCCGGCAACGATCAGGAGCAGTCGTTCCTCACCAGTGGCGGGGCAGGGAAGGGGATCTTCCTCGCGGAGGTGCCCACCATCCTCGGCATCGCCAAACCCGGTGACGGCACGTTGCAAGTCACCGGCGGCGACACGATCACGGTGGATTACCCGGAGGATTTCAAGAAGCAGTTCCAGTTCGAATTCCTCAGCAACACCCGGCTCAAGATTGCCTCCGACGGCCAGCTTGAAGTCGCCAGCAGCGAGATCATCGATGAGGAGGAAGCGACCTTCACCGACACCTTGAAAAAGGAGGTCGCCGAGCCGGAAGCCGCCGAACCCCGCGCCGCCAGCCGGCCGAAGAACCAGGTCAAGCCCGGCAACCTCGTCTATGTCCAGGTCAAGGACGGCGACCGCGACTTGAGCGCCGATCCCGATAAAGTCGGGATCAAGCTGACCGCCTCCAGCGGCGACGAGGTGCAGCTCGCGATCGAGGAGCAAAGCCAGCACGGCGGGGTCTTCCGCGGCACCGTCCGCACTGGCGAGCTACCGGCCGGCGCGCAGGCATCGGACTCCGCCATCGACCACAGCCCGCTGATGGCGATCGATCACGACTCTAACACCTTCTGGCGCAGCCAGCCCGACGGAGCCGCGCCGAAGTCGCTGTCGGTCGACATGAAGGAACTCCGTCCGGTGGAGTCGATCGTCCTGACCTCGCCCGCCGCGGAAACGGAAGCCCCCGTCCGGATGCAGGCGCGCGGCAGCCACGACGGCCGTTTCTGGTTCCACCTCGGCGATTTCCCCGCCGCGAAGCCGGCCGTCCCGGTCGGTTTCCCCGAGCCGGAAATGCGGCTGCGGGTTTACAAGATTCCCGCCGCGAACCTGCGGGCAACCTACACCTGGGACGAGATCGCCGATCTCACCAAGAAGCTCGAGCCCGATGAGAACCTCAAGGTGGACAAGCTCTCGTGGCAAGCTCCGGAGAAGAGCCCCGACGCCTTCTTCCTCGTCTGGTCGGGAACCTTCGTCCAGGAGCGGGACGGGGCGCTGCGCCTCGGGGTGTCGGGCAAGACGACCGCCATCATGCTCGATGGTCGCCTGGAGTTGCCGGTGGGCGAAGGTGGCCGGACCGTCGATCTCTTCGCCCGGCGCGGCTTGCACCAAGTGACCATCATCGCGACGGCCGCGCCCGGCACCGCAACGGTCGAAGCCCTCCGTGCCCGCGAGAACCGACAGTCCTCCGCGGTTTCGATGCGACGCTTCACGGCCGCCGACTTCGATCTCGCGGCGGCGGCCGACTTGCCCAAGGCCGCGCCGCAGCCAGCCGCCGAGTTCAAGCAGGAATCTAACCGATGGACGCTTGATCTGCCATCCCGCGAGCTGCGCTTCATCGACTTCCAGTTCCTCGAATACCGAGGGGCGGCAATCGCGGTCAGCCAGGTCACCGTCAGCGGTGGCGGCAAGCAGCACCTCCCGCCGGCCGAAGACGTGCTCGAACTCGCGCGCAATGCCATCCTCGAACTCGCGCCGGGCGACACCGTGCAGGTGTCCTACCTCGACGAGATCACCGCCGGCGGCCAGCAGCGCAACCGGCTGCTGACCCGGGATCTCACCGCGACTTATCACGACGGCGTGATCACTCCTATTAGTTACGATTTCGAACGGACCGGCGGCGGTGCCGTCCAGGGCGCCCGCAAGGAACTGATGCGGATCGAACCCGGCGAACGGATCGTCGCCGAGGTGGTCGACTTCGACCTCGATACCGGCCTCGACCGGGACAGCGTGGAGATCGAAGTCCAGGTGAACGAAGGCACGCCGATCAAGGTCAGCGCGACCGAGACCGGCCCGTCGACCGGGACTTTCACCGTCGAGATCGACACCGCCGCGGAACCCGCCGACGGCAAGATCGTGGTCAAGCGAGGCGACCAAGTTTACCTCCGCTATTCCGACAAGCAGAACATTTTCCCGGGCCACGCATTCCAGCGCGAGACGATGGTATATCTCAACCAGCCCAGCGCCGGGGTGATCCAGATCGTCGAAAGCGAAACGCCGGTGAGCGGTCCGCCGCGGCTGATCCCGGTGGAGGGACCGCGGCCGCCGGAGCATGTCGGCAAGATCGAATACCGGCTGCCGCTCACCGTGGAGGTGATCGATCCCGACCAGGCCAAGGATTCACGCAGCACCGTCACGGTCGAAGTCGTCACCACCCAGGGCGCGAAGACCCGGGTCGAGTGCGTGCTGTCCCGGACCTTCGCCGCGGCCGGCGAAACGACGGAGGAGTCGCGCAATCCCGCCCTGTTAGAAGGACGCTTCGTCGGCCAGATCCCGCTGCTGCTCGGTGCCCCCGGCAGCACGGCGACGGTTCCCGCCGGCGGGACGATCGCCAGCGGCGGACTCGGCAAGGTGCTTCCGCCGGAGGACGAGATCGAGGAAGCTGCTCCCGCCGATGGCGTGAAAGCGACGGCCGCGGGGATCCGCGTGCTGAATGTCGTCGGCAGCGACCTCTTCACCGCCCGCTACCAGGATCGCACGCGGCCTGACGGCTCCGCGGCCCCGCTGGAAGCGAAAGCCTCGCTCTTCTCCGCCGCCACCCTGCGGATCACCGATTCCGAATACCTCGAGGACGCGGAGATCGCTCACGTCGGCAAAAAGCTGTTCGTGCTGCTTGAAGATCCCGACCGCGACGTTTCCGACCAGCGGGACAAGGCCATGATCCGCGTGGTCTCCTCGTCCGGCGAAGACGAGACCGTCGAGCTCGAGGAAACCCTCGGCCACAGCGGCATCTTCAGCGGCTCCCTGCCGCTCAAGGCCGTGCCCAAGCCAGTCGCCGGCAACTTCGCCGGGGAGATCGAATGCTTCTTCGGCGACGTTCTTACTTGCGGTTATCTCGACAATGTCCCGCAGACCGACGACGGGCTGACGATCATCGAACTCGGGATTCCGGTCGCGATCGGCACCAACGGCGAGATGGCCGCCTTCAGCAAGGTCTACAAGGACGACGACCTCGCGATCCAGACCCAGTTCCACATCGCGGAGAGCCACTTCGAGTTGTTCAAGGGCCATCGCAAGCTCAAGCAAAGCGAGGAAGCCGCCGTCGCGCTGGAAGCCGGACGCCGGGTCTTGCGCGAACTCCATGAGGACTATCCGAATCCCAAATACGCGCCGCGCATTTCCTATCTGCTCGGCCAGTTCGCCCAGGAAATGCAGGCGTGGAACGAGGCGATTGCGGCCTACGGATCGATCGTCCGCAACCATCCCGATCACAACCTCGCGCCCGACGCCCAGTACAAGCTCGGCCAGTGCCACGAGGAGGCCGGCAACCTGGACGAAGCGCTGGAAGCCTACGTCACCCTCGCCGCCACCTACCCGAAGAGCCCGCTGATCGCCAACGTGATGCTGCGGATCAACGAGCACTTTTATCTGAAGGAGGAGTTCGCCGTCGCGGCCAGCGTCGGCGGCAAGTTCATCGAGCGCTTCCCGAACCACGAGTGGACTCCCAAGATGGCGTTCCGCATCGGCCAGTGTCACTACAAGCTCGAGGAGTTCCAGAAGGGTGGCCTCGCCTTCGACGCCTTCGTGAAGCGCTTCCCGGAACAGGAGCTCACCGCCCAGGCGCTGTTCTGGGCCGGCGAGAGCTACCGCATGGCCAAGGACATCCCGAACGCTTTCCGCCGCTACAACCGCTGCCGCTGGGACTTCCCTGAAAGCGACGCCGCCAAGTATTCCCGCGGCCGCCTTGCCCTGCCCGAGCTGCTGAACCAGTTCGAGAACGAAGCCAATCTGAACGAATGACCATGCCCTTCCTCCACGCCATGCCCATCGCCGCCAGCGGATTTTTCGAAAGCGGTGCCCTCAACTATCTGATCGAAGGCGGCTTCTTCATGTGGCCGATCCTCGCGCTGCTGGTGCTGGCCATCGCGGTGATCATCGAACGCTACCGCAGCCTCAAGTTGTTAGAGACCGATGCCAGCGCGCTGCGTGAAGAGGTCGTCGCGCTCTTGTCGGAAGACCGCATCGAGGAGTCGCTCGAACTCTGCGACGCCGCCTGCGGCCCGGTGCCGGCGATCCTTTCCAACGGCCTGCGCAAATACCTGGTCCTGCGCCGCCTCAACTACGACCCGGCCCAGCTCGAACAGCAGGTGATCAAGAGCATGGAGAACTGCGGAGTCCACATCGTCGCGGCCCTCGAGAAGCACCTGCCGATCCTCGCGACCATCGCCTCGGTCGCGCCGATGCTCGGCTTCCTCGGCACGGTCCAGGGGATGATCGTCGCGTTCGGCGACATCGAAGCGAACATCGGCCAGCAGAACATCGTGGTCGCCGCCGCCGCCGGTATCCGGGTCGCGCTGCTCACCACCGCCTTCGGCCTGATCGTCGGGATTCCCGCCTACATGGCCTTCAACTACTTCACCGGCATCATCAACGAGTTCGTGCTCCAGGTGGAAACCTCCGCCGCGGAGTTGATCGAAGTGGTGACCCTGCGGATGACCCTCAACCAGGGAGAACAGTGAAACTCAAGCGCGGCAAGATGCTGACCGATCCGCCGGACTGCGCGACCGCGGACATCGCCTTCACGCTGATCATTTTCTTCCTCGTCTGCGCGGCGGTGCAACCGGAAACCGGCATGCCCCAGGTGCTGCCGAAGACCGAGGCGAAGACCGAAAAACGAGACCAGAGCCAGAACCTCGAGGTGTCGATCACGCCGTCGAGCATCGTCCTCAACGGCAGCCCGCTCCAGCTCCCGGAGTTCACCCAGCGCATCGCCGCCGCCCTCAAGCAAAAGACCCGCGAAGCCGACCGGATCGTCGTCGTCAAGAGCGCCCCGGAAACGCCCTATCCGACCTGGATCCAGGTCTCGCAGGCGATCGGCGACGCCGGCGGGATCCTTACCCTGGAACTCGAATCCGAACGGAGGGTCGAAGTCGAATGAAACTCCCGCGCAAAAAACTGACGGCCTCGGTCCCGACCTTTGCGATGGGCGACATCGCCTTCCTGCTGCTGATCTTTTTCGTCATCCTCGCGCGCTCCCAGGACGACAGCCATGTCCAGTGGCAGCCCGCGAAGCTCAAGGACGTCAAGCTGGCCGCCGCGCCGCGCGCCAGCGTGACGATCGACACCGGCTTCAAGACCTATCTCGACGGCAAGGAGACCACCCCCGCCGAACTCGCCGGAGCACTCTCGGCCATCCTCGGCGACGCCCCGGCCGGCCAGCGCCATGTCTTTTTGAAAGTCCACCGCGAAGCCAAGGCCAGCCACTTCGAACCGGTGATCGCCGCCATCAGCGAAGCGGGCGGCGATTTGATCCACATTCTAGAGCCCGAAGAACCCGCCCCGAACCGATGAAGATCCAACCCGAAACACCCGCCGCCCGCCGCAGCGCGCTGGCCAGCACCACCGCAGACCTGCGCGAACTGAAAGGCAACTCCCGCGCCACGGTGCAGGAGTTGCAGGCTTTCCTGCGCGAACTCAAAGGCAAGAGCCCGCAGGAAATGCTCGGCGTCGTGGCCGCCAGCCAGCTCGCCCGCTCGCTGGTCCTGTCGAGCGCCCTCGTTGGCGGCGGGATCCTGCTCTTCACCGCGATTCCCTACTTCTTGGGCGACGATGCCAAAGAAGTCCCCGCCGCCGCCGCGGAGCCCGCGCCCGCGCCGGTCGCGCCGCCAGCCGTCGCGGAGAAGCCGCCGGTGGAGGCGAAGCCCGATCCGCTATCGACCCTCGGGGTGGGGGAGGAATTGACCGCGCCACCCGACCAGAACCCGCTCGAAAACAAGGGCGATGACTTCCTGAAGGACCTCGAGTGATGGATTGGCCCCGGGTCTGGGATTCGCTGCGACAGCACGTCCGCCGGCCGGTCGTGCGCACCGACATCTATGCGGTGCTGTGGTGCCTCCTCTGGCTCGATGCCCGGGTCGGATTCATTCTCCCTGTCGCCGTCCAGGTGCTTGGATTCCTCACCGCGCTGCCGGTTTGCATCTACTGGATCCGGCGCTGGCGGAATGGCCCGCCGCATCTCCGCCGCGCGGTCCTCAGCGTCTGTTATCTTCCGGTGTGGCAACTCGCCGCGCATCTGCCGCTATTGTTTTCAGGCTACGGACTGTCTTCCGCGATCTCCTCCGCCGGCACCTTCGGCGCATTCTTCCTCGGGCTCGGCTGGGCCGTCTGGTGGATCGACCGCGAAACCAATCGCGTCCGCCCGCCCGACCCGTCACGCCGAGTCTGGGACCCCCGCCAGCTCGCGGCCTGGTACTTCGGCCGCAACAACCGCAAGCTCCGCCAGTCGGTCTTCACCCTGCTCGTTTACTCGGGCCTTTTCGGCGGCACCTTCATGCTGCTCACCCGCCTCACCGGTTGCAGCGTCTACGAGGCACCGCTCGGCGGAGGCGAGGAACAGCAGCTCCGGCAGGTCGTCCGGATCCAGAAGGTCATCAACAAGAAATACGTCATCAATCCTTACAGCAGCGTGCTCTTCAATCCGCCGCCGATCGACGATGTGAAGCTCGACGTGCTCGAAGTCACCGAGCACCTCTACAAGATCGGTCAGGGCAAGGGCGAGGGCGCCGGCTTCGCGGGCGGCACCACCCGCGGCAAGGTCCGCTTCATCCGGCTGAAATACGACGGCGGCGACTGGGCGCAGGACATGGACCGCGGCTCCGACCTCAACCTGCTGACCGAATACGGCGTCCGCCTCGGCCATCCGGTCCACGACCGCCCGGAACCGATGGAAATCGCCCGCCTGAAAAGTTTCCCCGCCCGCAAGAGCCCGCCGATGGTTTACATGACCGGCCAGCAGAACATCAGCGTCAGCGATGCCGAGATCAAGATCCTGCGCACCTATCTGCTCGACCACCACGGCATGCTCTTCGGCGACAATGGCGGCAGCTCCGGCTGGGAGGGCCAGTTCGTCGGCATGATGGCGCGGGTGCTGCCGACGGTGGAGCCGATCTCGGTCTATCTCGACCACCCGATCCACCGCGTGCCCTACACGCTGCCGCGCTTGCCGATCGTCGCGCCCCACGGCCGCTCGAACGCCCTCGGCTGGGTGGTGGACGGCCGGCTCGCCGTCTACTACCATCCCGGCGACATCGGCGACGCCTGGGCCGACGGCCACTCGGGCGTCCCGCAGGAAGTCTGGGAATCCTCTTACCAGCTCGGGATCAACGTCATTTACTACGCCCACTCCGAATACAGCAAATGGCTCGCCGCCGCCGCGAAATGAAACGCTTTTTCCCGCTCGCCTGTGCCTTACTCCTTGCGGCGTCCGCCGTCTCGCGCGCGGCGCTTTCCCCGCTCGAACAGATCCAGGTCGCGACCTTTGAAAAGATGCGCGAGGTCGAGCGCTATCAGATCCGGATCGCGGAAAAGCACTACACCAACGGCGAGTTCAAGACCGCCCTCGCCGAGTACGAGAAATTCCTGACGCTCTACGAGAAGAGCCCCGGCGCGCCTTATGCCCAGTTGATGTGGAGCCATTCGATGATGCATCTGAAGAAGCCGAAGACCGCCCTGCGCGATGGCTTCCAATCGGTCATCGACTACTGGCCGGAATCCCACGAGGCCACCGTGGCGGCTTACTGCATCGCCGATGCCTACCGCACGATGGGCGAAGTGAAGGAAGCCCAAACCGCCTTCCGCTTCCTGATCAAGGAATACCCCGATCACGACATCGCGGTCCGCTCCCGCGTCGACCTGCTCCACTACGCCCGTCTCCACAAGGACGAGGTCGAGCGGCTCGCGCTGCTGAACGACCTCACCTATCAGGTCAAGCGCACCGAGACCGCGAAAGCCACCTGCATCGAAGCCTGCCGCGAGCTCGCCGAACTCCACTTTTTCGCCCAGCGGCTCGACGAGGGCAAGAAGGCGCTTGCCACCACCTACGCCGGACCGGAGCTCTTCGACACGGTTTACGGCATGTCCGCCAAGACCGTCGCCCACCTGCTCAAGGAGCCCGCCACCAAGCCCGCCGCCCTCAAGCTGGCCGACCAGTTGCTGGCCACCTTGCGCGCCGAAGCGGTCGAACGCCCCGAACTTGAGAAGGATCTCCTTTATCGGGCCGCCGAGCTCAACGGCACCCTCGGCCGCCCCGCCGACACCTGGACTTTGTATGAGGAGATCGGCAAACGCTTCGGCCGCGACGACGACCTGCTCGGCCGGATGGCGGCTTGGTGCAAGCAGCGCGAAAAACGCGACGACGCCCGTCGGATCTACGGCGAGTTCAAGGACCGGGCGGCCGGCCTCAAGAACATCGCCGCAATGTTCCTCGAGGAAGGCAAGGTCGTGGAAGCGATGGAGGTGTTCCGCAAACTCATCGAGATCGATGGCGAACACGCCGACGGCTACCTGTGGTCGATCGCGGAGTGTTACGAAAAGCTGGCGGACTGGAAGAAGGCGATCGGCACTTACCGGCAGATCGACCGCTTTCCCGACAACCAGTTCCGGATGGCCGCCTGCCACCGCAAGCTCGGCGAGCAGAAGGAAGCCATCGTGCTCTACAACCAGATCAAAGTCATCGACAACTCGGCGCCCGAGGCGTCGTTGCAGATCGGCTTCACCTACGAGGAGGCGAAGGACAAGGAGAACGCCATCCGCACCTTCCAGCTCACCTGCAAGCGCTACCCGAAATCCGGCCAGGCCGGCCGGGCCCACGCGCACCTGCAGAACGAATACAAGATCAACGTCACCCTCGGCGGCAGCGAAGAGGAGTAATACCATTTCTTCAAATTAATGTGACACTCACTTTGGATGCGTAGCGTTTGCTTGATCCCGCAGCCACGGCCGGCCGATGAGGCGCAGCACTCCTGCCGTGTCGTTCCAAAAGCGTTCGAGCTCCGGCAGCATCGCCTCACGGAGCGCTTCGATCGTCGGGAAGACACGGTTGCCGATCCCGTCCTTGATCATGTCCCACAGTTGCTCGCACGGGTTGAGCTCCGGGTTGTAGGGCGGGAGATCGATGATCCTCACCCGCTCGGGCAACCGCTCGTCGCCGTCCCGCAAGTGGAAGCCTGCCTGATCGCGGATCACCACGTGCACGGCAGCGGGGTCGGTCGCCGCGAGGTCCGCCAGATAGGCCCGGTCCCAGATCTGGTTGACCGCCGGGATCTGGCAGAAGTGCGCCTGACCCCCGACCACGTCCAGGGAGCCGTACAGATAGTCCCACTCGTATTTGATCTGGCGGGTCACCACCGGGCGGCTGCCCTTGCACGCCCACAGACGCCTCATCTCGGTGTGGAGACCGAAGCGGGCTTCGTCCATCACCCAGAGCTTCACACGGCTGCCTTGCGCCAGGTCCAGCGCTTCAAGCTTGTCCGCGAGGCCGTCGCGAAACACCTGCGCCGCCGCGGGGTCTTTCTTGGAGTGGCTGGGTCGCGGCACCAACAGCACTCCTCCCGCTTTTTTTAACCAGCCCCAGACCGTCTGATAGGGACGCTTGATCCCATGTTTCTCCTCCAGCCATGCCCGCGCCCGGTCGGCGGTGGTGAAGTCCCCGGCGGCGAGCTTGGCGGCGAGTTCCTCGCGCACGGAGTCATCCATTCCACGGCAGGAGCCTTCCTTCGGACCGGGCTTGTCACGTTCCAGAAGGGCATCCAGTCCGTCCTTGCGAACCATGGCGACAAGCCGGAAGAAGTGACCGCGGGCGATGCCGCACAGTTCCGAAATCTCTGCCGCGGTGTGTTCGCCGCGCGAGGCTAGTTTCATCAGGAGCAGGCGGTTTTTCTTCCAGGGATCGCGTTCGGCGGAATGCCGCGCGTCAATGACGGCTGCCACTTCGGGCAGCCCCAGTTTGAATTTGCGTCCGGGCATGCGTCATCCTGCATGAATCCGCAGGAAAGTCACATTATTTTTAAGATTTGGTATAAGCCCCCCGGGCCGCAGGCCCCACCGGGACCGCGGATCTTTAGTCCGCAGAGCGGTCCCCACGCATCGCCGCCCCATCAAGTCCGCATCGCCAAGACAGCCGTCCCCGTGGCTTCTGCGGGCAGGAGCCGCCGCGCACCCGGTGGGGTCCGCCCCGCAGTATGGTCCCTTCTGCATCCCGCTCACCGAGCACGCACCGTGATCGATACCGCCGCGCCGCGGCCGTGGTCGTCGACCACGCGCAGGGTGCGGGTGCCGGCGGCGGGTTGCCAGGCGAGGCTATCGCCTGCGGCGGCGCTGCCGAGGAAACTGTCGTCGCAGAACCAGTAGAGCGAGGCAACTCCGGCGGCCGGCTTGGCATGAAGCGGGATCGAACTGCCGGCCTCGCCGGTGATGTAAATCCGTCCGCCCAGCGGAGAGAGGATGCCGGGCGCGTTGCCGGGATCGAGACCGTCGGTGGTGGCGATGCCGTTCTCCGGTGCGGGCAGCTCGCGGCGGGGGACGCCGGCCTGGCGAAACAGCTCTAACAGGTCGGGCGGCCAGAACTCGTGGACTTCGCGGCGCAGCGACGCGCGGCCATCGTCGCGGGCGATCCGCCGACCGGTGTTGCCATCGATCAGGATCTCGCGGTGCAGCTCGCAGGGTTTGATCGGCGAGACGCCGGGGATGAACCACGACGGCGCGCGATGCGGGCAATGGGCACCGGGCAGGCAGCCGGATTGCGGACAGACTTCGGTCATGCGGACTCCGCCGGGTGCCTCGCGGCGGCGGTCGGGCAGATCGAGGCGACTGAGCAGGTCGAAGAGCAGCGGCGCGGCGGTCCGGCGGGCGACCAGCGCGTTGTTGCCGCGGCCGGAGAAATTTCCCATCCACACGACCAGCACGTGATCGCCCTGAACGCCGACCGCCCAGGCATCGCGGAAGCCGTGGGAGGTGCCGGTCTTCCACGCGACCGAGGGCGTGGCGGCAGTGAATTCGTAGTCTTTCCCGAGTTCCTTGCCGCCAGTCATCAGGTCGAGCGTGAGAAAGCGCGCCGCCTCGTCTAACAGCACCGGTCCCGCCGCTTCCGCCGCGCCGGGTAGGAAGGCGAGCGGGCGGTAGCGACCGTCGTCGGCGAGCCCCGCGTAGAGCCCCGCCATTTCGAGCGGGGTGACTCCCGCGCCGCCGAGCACCAGGGTGAGGCCGTAGTGAGAAGGCGGCTTCGGCAGCATCACGCCGCCGCGTTTCAAGAAGCCGTAAAGCCCGTCGCCGGAGAGACGTCGCGCGAGATCGACCGCCGGGATATTGCGGCTGCGCAGCAGCGCCTCGCGGGCGCTGACCGGGCCCATGAACTCGCGTTCGAAGTTTTCCGGATTGTAGTCGGCGAAGGTCAGCGGTCCATCGGTCAGCAGGCTGCGCGGATGGATCAGGCCCTGCTCGAGGGCCAACCCGTAAGCGAAGGGCTTCAGTGCGGAGCCGGGCGAACGACGGCCGCGCAAGCCGTCGACCATGCCGCAGATCGAGGCATCGTGGTAGTCGCCTGACCCAAGGTAGGCACGGACCTCGCGACTTGGCGCGTGGACGAGGACGGCGCAGGCATTGACGATCCCGAACTCCGCGCTGCGGTCGAGTCGTTCGTGGATGCCGTCTTCCACGAGCTTCTGCAAGCGGAGGTCGAGCGTGGTGTCGATGCTCCCGGACGGATCCGCCTTCATCACCTGGCGGCAGAAATGCGGGGCCTCGTGAGGTGGCGGTGTGGGCGGGACCAGGGTGAAGTCCGCCGCCAGCGGATCGCGGCGCAGGGGATCGTCCTGATCCAGCGACGCGATCAATCGCGCCTGGGCCGCCGCGATACGCGGCCGGTCGGCTTCCTTCCCCGGATGCCGGGTCGCCGGGCTCTGCGGGATCACGCTCAGGGCGAAGGCCTCGCGCTCGGTCACTTCGTCCGGCGAGCGCCCGCACCACAGCAAGGCCGCCGCGGCCGCGCCTTCGACGTTGCCGCCATAGGGCGCGAGGTTGAAGTAGGCTTCGAGAATCTGGTCTTTCGTGTAGTGGCGTTCCAACTGGAGGGCGCGGAACATCTGCACCAGCTTCCCGCCGACATCGCGCGTTTGCAATTTCCAGCGCAGCCGTGCGACCTGCATCGTCAGCGTGGAAGCACCGCCGGCCGGATCGCCGGTGGCGGCGTCCCACGCGGCACGGCCGGCGGCGACCGGGTTGACGCCCGGATGCCAGTGGAAATAGCGGTCCTCCTTCAGCAAGGTCGCGCGCACCAGCGACGGACTGATTTCATCGAGCCGGGATCGCAGGCGATAGCGGCCATCGCTTGCCTGCGACAGGTGGATCACCGTGCCGTGCCGATCCTGCACGATCCGCGACCAGCCGAGGCCCTCCGGATACAATTGAGGCCGCGGCAGCAGGCTCCATCCGATGGCAACGGGCACGAGCAAGGCGGCGAAGAACCAAGCGCTTCTCCGTCGCCATCGCTGCAGCTTTTGCCGGATGCTCATGGAAGTTTCAAGGTGCCGCCGCCACTTCGATCCGCTCCGCTTTCGACACCCCGTGGCGGCCGCGGTCGTACATGTCCTCGGCCATCGCGGGCGGCACGATGAAGCTGCCCGGGCAGACCGCCTTCATCCGGTAGGAGACCGACCACTCGCCGTTCGGCGCGAGGCCGAGATAAAACAAGCTGCGGTCTTCGCGCAGTTCGGCATAACTCGTCCCGGCGACCGTGCCCGGGCCGGAGCGAAGATCCCCGGCGACCACTTCGAAGCCGGCGGGCAGCAGGTCGATCACCGCGAGGTCGGGGAGGCGCCGGTCCGCGAGGTTCCGCACGGTCAGCTTCACCGTGACCGCATCCCCGGCGCGGAGCGGCTGGTCCGGCTTCAGCGCTTTGATCTCGCGGAAGACCCCGAGGCCGCTGGTCAAGGCGTCGGGCGAGGCGACGCGGTCGTAGCCCTGTTCCACCGCCTGGAAGAAGATCCCGATGTCGCCCGAGCCCTTCTGGTCGCGGCGGAAGCTCAGCGCCTTGGTGCCGACCGGGAACTCGGCGCGGACGAGGCCCGGCTTGGGTCCGTCTAACAGCGACTCCTCGCCGGTCTCCGGCAGCGCGAACAAAGACAGCTCCAGCGCCGTCTTCGCCGCCACGTCGCCGTAGGCTTTCAAGGCGAGCGTCATGTAGGAGGCGGTGAGCGTGGTGAAGCTCTCGTTTTTCAGCGGAGTCATCACCGGCGCCAGATCGTCGTAGCCGAAGCGCTTCACGTCGTCCGGGAAGTGGCGGCAGCGGATGTAGAAGATCTTCAAGGCCTCCGCCTCGGCGCTGCGATGGTAGCCGGAGCCCGCCGGATGCGGCGCTTTCACGCAGGCTTCCATCAGATCTTCCGCCTCCTTGTCCTTCTTCAAAAGGCGATAGCTCCCCGCCATCCAAGCCGCGGTGGCGCTGCCTTCCCACTGGCCGGGGTGGCGCTTGCTGAGGGTGTCGCGCAGGTTGAGGAGTTGCGGTGCCGCCGCCGATCCGTTTCGTGCGAGCAGGTAGATCGCATAGGCTTGCAGCTCCGCCTGGTCGAGGTTCTGGATGTTCGCCCGCGCGGTTTCCGAGGCGTGGCGGAGGGCTGAACTCATCATGCCCTCCGGCACCGGATGGCCGAGCAGCTTGGCCTCGGTCAGGAAATGCAGGACGTAGAGCGAGTGGAACTCGAACATCTGCGGCGCGCCGGCATACCAGTAGCCGAAGCCGCCATTGGACTGCTGGCGGTTCGCGAGCTGGGCGATCGCCCCGCGGATGTGTTCCGCGGCAACGGCGGGCGGCAGGCCGAAATCCGCCTCGGTGGAGACCAGCAGTTTCACCATCGCCCGGCTGGTGATCTGCTCGCTGCAGCCGTGCGGGAAGCCGCTGACGTAGGCTTCCAAGCCGCGCGCCAGGCCGAGCGGCAACACGCTGCCGGTGGCCTCCGCGCGGCGGAACTGAGGATAGAGCGAACGGCTTGTCTTCACCTCGTAACTGCCGGTGCGGAACCATCCGGACACGACTTTGGTGAGGTGATGGGTGGAAGGCCGGACGCTGAGCGTGGTGGTGCGGGTGATCGTCTCGTTCGCCGCGGATGAGACGAACTTCAACTCCGCGCCGCCGAGTTCTTCCTTCGCCTTGAAGCGGAAGCGCACGATGCCTTCCTTGCCCGGCGCGAGTTCCAGCGAGGCCTCGGACGGACCGCTGAGTTCCAGTTGTGAAGTCGAAGCCGCCATCACCCGGATCGACGTGGTGACCTGCGGGTCGAGGTTGTTGGTCACCGCGACCGAGGCCTCGAATTCATCGCCCGGCGAGACGAAGAGCGGCGTGTTCGGCACCAGGATGATCGGGGCTTTCACCAGCGTGTTGGCCTCCGCCACGCCGATCCCGCCGGCGTGGGCGGCGACGGCCATCACGCGGAGGTTGCCATTGAAGTAATCCGGCACCTGCCACGCGACTTCGCGCCGCTCGGGTCCGGCCTCGACGATGCCGGACCAGAAGACCACCGGCGCTTCCTGGCGACGCTTGAAGGGATTCAAATGCAGCGACAGCGGGCCTTCCCCATCGCCGTCGCCGCCGAAGGCCGGCGCGGCCTTGAGGAACTGGTATTCCGGCAGCAGCAGGTCGAGCCACTGCAAGGTCCGCACTTCCAAAGCCTGCTTGCGGGTGAAGTAGTCGAGCGGCCGCGGGAGTTGATAGCGGGTGATCTGATGGATGCCTTCGTCCACCGCGTAGAGCACCAGCCGCGAGGTCTGGCTGGCGGTGAAACCGAAGTGCGCTTCGGTGCCCGGCCGGACGACGGCGGGCGTGTCGAGCTTCACTTCGAGCTGGCGCTGGACCGGCGTGATCCGCAAGGGCGCGGCGGCATAACTCAGCGGGCTGTGGAAGACTTCCGGCGACGATGGTGAGCGCACGAAAGCGGCGTTCACATAGACCGTGCCCTCGCTGTCGTCCGGCACGCGGATCCGCACCGTGGTCTGGGTGGTCTCGGTGCGGAACCAGTAATGGCTGAGCACCCGGTCGCGTTCGAGCGTGACCACGCCGGCTCCGGCATAGGGCGCGGTGAGGTGGACTTCGACTTCCTCACCGGGAAGTACCTCGCCCTTGCCGAGCACCAGCTCCAGCTCGGTCTCGCGGTCGAGCGAGCGGTTTCGATCGCCCTTGCCGGCGACGCGGTAGGGGATCGAGCAAAGCAGGGTGCTCTCCGCATCGATGATCTCCAGCCGGAAGGTTCCCGCCTCCGCGGTCGTCAGCGCGAGGTCGCTGCCGCCGGCCGCGAGGGTCAGCGATTCCTCGGCAACCACCCGTTCGCGCCGGGTCGAGACGTAGGCGTAGTTGCCGTTGTTCAACTTGGTGAGCGCCGCGACCTGGCGGATCTCCACCAGCCTCCGGCGTAGATCGTTCATCGGGACGGCGGTCAGCGTCTTGTCGATCGCGACCAGCCGGACTTTGCTGGCGGCGTCCTTACCCAGGTAGTCGAGCGCGCCGTCGGCCTTCCAGCCGAGCACCTGGTCCCAGGGCGAAACGAGTTGCGAGAAGGTGTGGCGGACGCTGCGGCCGCCTTCGCGCTCGAAGGCCTCGCTCATCACCGCGAGGCGGTAGGAGGCGTCCTTCAGCGTGTCGAGCGGCAGCTTGAACTCCGCCTTGCCGTCGGCACCGGTCTTCATCTCGCCGAGATCGATGCTCCGGCCGGCGCGCGAGGCGGAGCGGTCGATCGCCCGGTCGTGGAAGGTGAAGCCCGGCCAGGCGGGGAAGGTGAAGTCGGTGGGCGAAAGCTCCAGCTTCATGGTCACCCGGCGCTCCGCCGCGGCATCGCCGAACAGCGAGCGGACCTCGACCTTGGCCACCGCGGCGGCCGGCGGCATCCATCCGGCCGGTGGCGCGGGATCGATGGCGGCTTGCACTTTCATCCGGTCCGGCTGGAACTCCTCGACCCGGATCACGGTCCGGCCGAGGCGGAACATCGGACGGTCCTCGCCGTCGAGGACGTGGGCGGTGATTTCGTAATTCCCCAGCGCGGCGGACTCCGGCAGCGGCAATTTGGCCTCGAAGAAGCCGTCGTACGGCAAGCGTAGTTTTTCATTCGCGACGCTCCGGCCCTGCGGGTCGGTCATGGCCACGCGCACCGGCAGCCCTTCGATCACCGGCTGCCAATCGCGGCGGCGGACCAGCGCGCCGACACTGACCGGGTCGCCCGGCCGATAGACGCCGCGCTCGGTGAAGAGGAAGCCTTCGACCGCCTTCTGGCGCGAGGCGAGCACGCCGTCGATGTCGAAGCGCGAGAAGTCCATCGCCGGCAACTGCCGTTCCTTGAGCGGCAGGAAGGTGATGTCGTCGGCCTTCGAGGCGAGCACCGCGACCGGCTGGCGTTCATTGAGGAAGCCGCCGAGGTCGGGCAGCTTCGCGCGGCCTTCGGCATCGGTGGTCGCTTCGGCCAGCACCGTGCCGTTGCGGGCCAGCGCTTTCAGCAGGACGCCCTCGACCGGCAGGCCGCCGGTGAGCGACATCACGAAGATATCGCGGCTGCCGTCGACCGCGCTTTTCACCATCAGCCCGAGGTCGGTGACCATCACGAAGCGGCCGTCCGACTGGCCTTCGGCTTCGGTCCAACCCTCGGCGAAGCTTTTGCCACTTTCGTAGTCCTCCCGCCACTCCTGGTCATGGTCGTAAGGGCCTTCGATCCGGCCGTAGACCGAGTTGTCCGGCTTCTGCGGTGTCACCGCCTGCACCGGGCGGAGGGCGACGAAGAAGATCCCGCGGCCGCCGGCGAGGGTGTCGGGGGTGATCATCGGCGGGGCTTCCGCGAGGTCGATCTCCGTCGGCAGCGCTTCCCAATCGTTCTGGCGCGGCACCTTCACGACCTTGTGCCAGCGCTGCACCAGGTGATTCTCGTTGAAGCCGTAGGCATACAGTTCGGGTTGGCTGAAATCGCTACGGTTCTGGCTGACGAGGTGCTGGACCTGCGACACCGGCACCCGGCCGAAGGTGACTTGCAGGTGGTCGATGCCGCGCGACTGGGCAAGCAGGCGGCGTGCGCCGCCGAGGGCGAGAACGTTGCCCTTGCCGAGAATTGTCGCTTCCTTCGGATAGGCGGGCACGCCGGCCACGGCTTGGAAGCGTTGGCCGAGTTCGAAATCGCCCGGGGCCTTCACGCCGGGTTCGACCCGCACCAGCAGGCTGCCGGGGCGCGGTTCGACGAAGCGGAACGCGTGCTGGCGGGTGAGGGGGACCTCGGCCTCGACCGCGATCAGTTTCATCGGTTCCACCGCGGCGACCTGCGCGTCGAGCTTGGCCCGGTCATCCAGTCGCCAGCCCTGGTCGTTCCAGCGGACTGAAATCCGGCTCGCGACTTCCGCGCTGTCGAGGTCGAGGTCGGATTCGATGAACAGGAACTGCTGCGGTTCACCCTCGTCGGTGCGGATGATCCGGGTGGTCGCGCCGGTCAGCTTGAAGCCGCTGAACTTGTCCGGCACGCGGGTCTTCGCCTCGACGGCTGCCGCCGTGGCGGCTCCACCGACATTCGAGACCAGCCCTTCGGGAAGGAGGAGCTTGATGAAGTCCTCCTTCTCCGGGATGACGAGGTTCCGGCTGCGGATGAAGAACTGCCGTGGGCCGTTGCCGGGATCCACGGTGAAAAGCGGGGTGCCGGGGGTGAACAAGGAGGTGCCGCCGATGACTTCCAGCTTCACCTGGCGTGTTATCTCGGCGAGGTCCGCCGGATGGCTGGTCCTTAACTCGCCGACGACCTGGTGGACGGAGGGATCCTTCGGGCTGGTATAAAAGTTGAAGTCGCGCAGCTCGACTTGGAGGGGCGGCGTGGTGAACTCCAGCTTGGTGTGTTCGAAGGCGAGCTTCGGTGCCAGTTCGGAGGCATCGAGCGTCACCGTATGGGCCGTGCCGGGAGTCCAGTGGAGGGCGGTCGGGGTGAAGACCAGGGTCTTGTTGTCGGTCCATTGCCACTTGCCGGCCATCGCGGGCTTCAGCACCACGCCGGGCCCTGGTTCCTTGCCGGTCTTGTCCATGGGCGCGGCGGGAAGCGAGAAGCGGACGACGAAGGGCGACGGCACGAGGTCCTTGTCGGGCGCCCCGAGCGCGGCGCGGGCGGGCGGGTCCCACTTGACCTCGACCTTCTGGATTTCCTCGTAGGCGACGATCCGCGGGCGGTGGGATTCCCACCAGCGCCAAGTCAGCCATGAGCCTCCGGCAAGCAGTGCCACGGCGGTGATTCCGGCCGACCAGCCGCGACGGTGCGCTGCCATATGTCCGACGAGTTCCTTTAAACATCGGCCTATGCCGCGTAGCCACGGCGGGGCCGACCATGAGATATGTCCAAAAAGGAAGCCGGCGATGCGGCCGGCCAGGTCGAGCAGTGCCCTCAAGGGGGCGGATGTTGTTTTCACGGGAGTAGTCCTCAGCTGGCCTTACGCGGGCCGCATGGGGGGCTTTCACGGCGTTTCATAAATCGGAAAATATTTTCAAAGGGAGGCAACGATGTGCTCGGGATCGGGAAATCGGATTGAGCCCCGGGGCCAATCAAGGCATGGTGCCTTGCGAAGCGTGTCCGGACTCCCGCCAGCCCAAGTCATCCCGCCGCATGTGCTGCTCGGCGCTTATTCGCAGGGAGTTTTCCCGATGGCGGACGAGGGCGAGTTGACGTGGTTCTCGCCGATCTTGCGCGGGATCATCCCGCTCGATGACGGCTTCCACATCTCACACGGGCTGAAGCGATCGATGAAGCGGCGGCCTTTCACGGTGAAGTGGGACAGCGACTTCCGCGGCACGATGAAGGGCTGCGCGGAACGGGAGCGGACATGGATCGATGCGACGATCCTCGAGAGCTACTGCCTGCTGCACCGGCTGGGCTACGCGCACTCGGTGGAGTGCCACGATGACGATGGCCTGCAGGGCGGACTTTATGGCGTCGCGTTGGGAAAGGTCTTCTTCGGCGAGAGCATGTTCTCACGGAAGACCGACGCGTCGAAGATCGCGCTGGTGGCACTGGTCGAGGAACTGCGGGCGAGGGGATTCGAGCTGCTGGACACGCAGTGGCTGACGGAGCATCTGCAGACTTTTGGCGGCGAGGAAATCCCGCGGGACGATTACCAGCTCCGCTTGAAGCGGGCACTGGGCAAGCAGGACAAGGTCTTCCATCCGCCGGTGCTGGGACCCGGGCGTTGCGGTTAGCGCCAGTCCTCGCCCTTCCGGCGGGCCTCGGCGAATTCCGCGTCGTGGATATTGAACTCGATCCGGGAAAAGGCCTTCTGGTCGAACTCCGCGCTGCCGAAGGTCTGCGACATGCCCTTGAGCTTGCCGCCTTCCACGCCGGTCAGGCGGAAGGTCACGAAAGCACCGTCGGGAAACCAGGCCCGGACATCGCCGCTGTAGAGCTTGGGGATCTCGTAAAGTCCCATTTCCCAATTCGCAAGGTCGCGCGCTTCCTTGGTGCGGAGGGCGAAGGTCCGGAGGCGCGAGACCGGGAGGTTGACCTCGCCGAAAGTCGTCTTGAGCTTCACCTTGCCGCCTTCAATCCCGAGCATCTCACCGGCGATCTGGTCGTTGTTGCGGAGGCGGACCCGGGTCGGGTCGGGCTGGGCTTCTGGAGCGGGAGGCGGGGTGTCCTCCTCGTCCATGAAGCCCTCGTCGTCGTTTTCAGCAGTGCCTTGAAGCATGCCGTCCCAAGTCGTCACCTCGATGCGGGAAACGCGCAGCGGTGAGGAATCCTGGGCGTTGAAGGAAAAGCTGTCGCCCGGGCTGAACGTTTCCGGATTGTTGTCGGTCCAGTCCTTTGCGATGCGGTCGTCGACCATCATCCGGATCTTGCCGGCCTTCCGATCGACCAGCATTTCAATCCGGCACTTCTCCTTGTTCTGAAACTCGGGAATGTTCTCGTACTCGCCCACGGTTTCGCTGCCCGACCGGTTGCCCTTCGACCAGCGCTTCTGAAGCTGGACGTAGCGCCCTTGGCAAATCAGCTCGTAGCAATTCGACGGGCGGTCTTCGTCCACCCCGTCCGCGAAGAAGAGGAAGCGGAACTTCGGAGTGGAGCGCCAGGCGAGGTCGAAGGCAAAGCGGGTCTTCGAGGGCAATTTCACGGTCCGGGTAATCCCGCCGGCCGTCTTCGAGCGCAGCGCACCGCCTTCGAATACCCATGCTTCTTCCGGATCCTGGGTCCAGCCGTCGAGACCGTTCGGACCGGCGTAAAGGATCTCCGGGCGGTCCTCGATCTCGAGCGTGTCGACCATCACCCGGCGGAAAGTCATTTCCCCGGCATACCAGGTCTTGAGCCGGATCTCGGTCTCGTTGACGCCGGTCAATTCGCCGCGGATCATGTCGCCGTTGCTCAGCGTGACGGTGGCCACGTGGTCGCCCTTCGCCTCGCTGGTGTGGACCGGCAGGGTGAGATCAAGAATCTGGTCGAGCCGCAGCGGCACCGGGGCGGCGAGGAAGTCCGCGCCGAATTCCACGCGGTCGCTGCCGATCCCGAGCAAGGACCCGCGGATCCGGCTGCCGTCGACGCACTGGATCTCGGTCTCCTGAGCCGCCAGCGGGAAACCGCAAGCCATCATCAGGACCAAGCCTGGCAAAAAGGTTCTCATGGGTCTTCGTCCTCCTCTTCTTCGTCGGCCTTGTCTTCTTCCTCGTCGTCAGCTTCGGCGTCCGGAACCGGCTCGGCTCTCGCGAGGTTGGCGATGGCGTCGCGGCGAATGGTCAGATCGCCGAGCAGCGGATGCTTCGCGGTGACCGATTCAGCGGTGAAAACACATCCGGTGACGCCCAGCGATCCTCTGCCGCGGAGCCCCAGCTTCAGCGGCTGCCCCGCCGGTTCGGCCGCGTCGGCGGGCTTGGCAAAGAAGAGCGTGGACACATCCGACACCGAAAGCTCGACCGGGTCCGGGTGGTGGGGACCTTTGTAGCGGATCGTGCCGCCATCCGCCCCGGCGACCATGCCGAGGATGCTGCCGGTGCCGCGGTCGGAACTGCGGGTGATCAGCACGTCCTGCTTCTCATCCCCGCGCTCCTCCGTGCGATGGCGGTCGGAGGAAGGATCCCATTCGCGGATCTCGATGTTGTCGATGAACTGGCTGTCATCGCCGCCGATGTTGCTGCGGAACATGATGCCTTGGCCCGTGGGGCGCGTCTTCACCGGGTCCGCGAATTTGCCCTCCTCCTCGCCGTCGAGGAAGAGATGGACCTGCCCCAGCTTGCGGTCGACCCGCAGCTCGACATCGAGGTTGTTGTCCGGGTAGTCGCCCGGTTCACCGGGGATCGAGGCCATCGAAAGAAAGGGATGACCCTCATTGCTCTGCTGGCGTTTCAACTCCATGCCGGCACCGCCGAATTGCAGGTAGTAGCGGTCCGCCTTGCCGGTCGTCTCAAAGGAATCATCCGCGAAATACACCTGGATGTTCGGGGTGTTCCGCCAGGAGACGCGGAAGCGGATCAGGAAGGAGCCGGGGATGTCGAACTTGCGGAAAATCGTGCCGCTGTTGTCGGCGGCGAAGCGCATGGAGTCGAAGCGCCAGCCGTTCTTGATCTCCCAGCCGGAATCATCCGCCGGACCGCGGTAGATGATCTTGGGCGGGCTCACCCCGAGCTGGATGGTATTCACGGAGGAGCGGGGGATCTTGATCTCGCCGGCGAAGAGGGTGCGCACCGTGACGGACTCCGCGTCGATCGCGGCGAGCTCGCCGGGGAACTGGTCGCCGTTGGCCAGCACGACCAGCGCGTCATCCCTGTCGTTGAAATCGCCCGCCGCGGCGAAATTGACCCGCTTGAGCCGGTCGGCCTTCAGTTGGAAGGGCTCGAAGGCGAGCGGGCTGGAGAGAATCAATGGGCCGCCATCGGCCAAGGCGGTGACGGTGCCGGACAGCTTGGAGCCATCGGCCAGCAGCACCTCATCCGCGGCGGCGGGGAGGAGCAGGGAAAGAAGCAGGGCGGGGCGGATCACGGGATGGAAAAGGGGTCAGGGGGCATCGTCCCAAGCATCGAGGAAGCCCCCGGTGGACTGGAACTCGAGGACCACGGCGGGAGCGAGGTCGAGATTGATTTTCCCGACGAGCCGGTTGTCGAGCTGGATCCTGCCGTCGGCGGAGGAAAGCGGGGTTCCGCTGATCCGGCCGACCGGCTGGAGGTGGATCGTGATCTCGGAGGCTTGGGCTTCGCTCGGCTTGCGGCGGTGCTCACGGGCGAAGTGGACTTCCGCGATCTCTTCAAGGGGGATCTTCAGCGGGGCGTAGCTGGCCTCGATCTCCAACTGCCCGTCGCGGATGCCGAGGACTTTGCCGGAAAAGCGGTCGGTACCGTTGTTCAGGAGCACGATGTCCCGGGACTCGCTCTCCATGCTGCGGGCGGAGTCGGTCATGCCGTTCCACTCGGCGATCACCACATCGGAAATGCGGATTTCCGAGGAACTGCCCTGGGCCTGGAAGCCAACGCCGCCGCCCGGTGCCTCGTAGGAATTCTTGCCGTCCCCGCCATCCGCACCGTCGTCGGAGGTCTTCCATTGGATCGCGAATTCGCCGTCCACATGCACCGCGATGGTGCCGGCGCGCCGGTCGCAGCGGATCTCGAAAATCGCCTCTCCGGTGTCGTTGAGCCGCACCGAAGTGCTGCCGACGCGGACGCGCTCGACTTCCGGATTTCCTTCTTCGTCGAAGCCGGTGCGCTGGAGGTGGACGTAGCCGGATTGGAAATTCAAAACGTAGGCTCTGCCGAACAGGCGGGCGAGGTTCTGCATCCCGCCGAAGTTCGGACGCGGCACTTCCTTGCCGCCCTCTTCCTTGGCCTCGGCTTTCGGTTTCTGAAGATCGGCATGGAAGGCGATCGAGATGTTCGGACGGCTGCGCCAGCCGAGCTTGAAGCGGAGCAGCGCGCGGTCCGGCATACCGGCGTCCAGCGTGATCGCGTCCTGGCCGCCGCGGGAATACCAGGAGGCACCGGTGTGGGCCCACGAGGGCTTCTCCTTGCCATCCTCGTCCTTTTCCTTGGGCACGACCTTGGCCCCGGCATTGCCGGCGAAGGGATCGCCTTCGAAGGCGGAAACATCCGAGCGGACGATCGACCATCCTTTGTCATCGAAGGGCCCGGCGTAGAGCAGGCGGCCGCCGAAAGGGTGGGGCGCGATCATCGCGATGGCATCGCGTGGCAGTTCCAAAGTGCCAGCGGCGCTGGTCTCGAGCGTGAAAGTCCGCTCGTCCGCGGCGACCACCTTGCCCGGGATGCGGTCGCCATTGACCAGCGTGACATGGCAGGGGTCGTTCAGCGGGGAAAGCGGCTTCGCGTGGCGCAGCACGATCTGGCGGACCTTTTCCCGCTGGAAGGGCATCGGTGTCGCGACGTCCGGGCGGGTCCAGGTGATGGTCCCCGCCGGGTCCATGCCGGCGAAGCGGCCGTCGATTTGATTGCCGTTGGTGAAGCGGAGCAAATCGTCAGGGCTCTCCGCCGGGGCATCCGCGGCGGAGAGGGGGGCGGCCAGCAGGCCGGCGATGGCGAGGGAGCGGATCATTTTTCGTAGATCGGAAGGAATCGGTAATTGAGGGCCAGCGAGAGCAGGGAACTCGCGGTGTTGAAGGACTGGCCCTTGTTGCCCGGCCACGACCCGTCGCGGGCCTGGATGGTGGAAAGATAGCGGATATTCAGGAGATTCCACTCGTTCCATGCCTCGGGGTCGGCGTGGAAAAGCGCCTGGGACATGTAGTATTCGAAGTAATAGGGGTAGTGGCGGTCGCGGAAGGTCATCTGCTTGCGCAGGTATTCCACGGATGACTGGAAGCCCTTGCCCTCCTTGTCTTTCGCCAGCGCGAGGCAGAGCACGCCGATGGCGGTGAGGGTGGGCTTCCCGCCACCGGCCGAGGTGTAGCCGTAGCCGCCGTCGCTGCCGCGGCAGCGGGCCATGTAGGCCAGGCCTTTTTTCAGCGCCTCGTCCGGCACCGGCAGCCCGGCGTTGCGGGCCGCGAACAGGGCGACCAGCTGGCAGCCGGAGACCGTCGTGTCGGCATCGCTGCTGTCGGGCGTGTAACGCCAGGCATCGGAGCGGTTGCGCTTCTGGGCACTGAGGATCAACTCGATCGCCTTTTTCAAGGCCGGGGCGAGTTTCGGATTATCGACCGCGCCGTAGGCCTCGGCCAGCGCCAGGGTGGCGAAGCCGTGGTTGTACATGCTGTTGCCGATGTAGCCGTTGCTGGCGTTCTGCTGGGAGATGATATATTCCAGCCCCTTGGTGATGTTCTTGGCGTAGCGCCCGTGATCCGGGTCCTCGCCGTGGGCCAGGAACGCCACCACGCAGAGCCCGACCACGCCGGGCTCGCTGCCCATGCTGTCGTCCCACGAGCCGCGGTCGTTCTGCGTTTTGGCAAGATACGCGAGCCCGCGGTCATACATCGTGTCGACCTGCGCCGGCACCGGATCATCCGGCCGGCGCGGCAGGTCCTGAGCCGTGGCCGAAAAGGCGGCGGCGAGAAAGAGCAGGGGACGGCAGAGGAGCTTCATTTGGCGAGTTTTTCAGCGGCCCGGTTGTAGGCGTCGAGCGCCTGCTGGAATTCGGTCGGCAGGCTTTGGCCGGCTTTGCCGGAAGCCTTCGGGACGCGGCGTGCTTCAAGTTTGCCGCCAGTTTGGCCGCCATTGGCGGAATTCGCGCTGTCGGATTCACCGGTCTGGCCTTCGCCGCCTTGATCGCCGGCACCCTTGCCCTCGCCGGGTTTCTGGCCGGGTTTGTCACCCGGTTTGCCCTGGCCCATCATTTCCTGCATCATGTCGAGCATGGCACCGCCGGATTCCCCGGGCTTGCCTTGGCCGGATTGCTTCTGCTTCTCCTTGGCGGCCTCGAAGATCTTTTCGATGACATCGGTCTCCGCCGCGATCGTGACCCCGCCGGTGTCCGTTTCGAGCAGCAGTTCGGAAGCCTCGTCCATGGCGTCTTCCACGCCTTCGAGCAGCTCGATCACCTTCGAGTTGGTCTGCTCGATGATCAGTTGCTGGACGTCCGCCGCGAGCTCGTCTTGCTGGGTCGACAGCTTGCGGGAGCCTTCCTGATGTTCGTGGATTTTCAAGGCGAGGTCCTTCTCCTCTTCGGCGACGGCGGCGGCGAGGAGCGGCAGGGCGAGGAAAACAAGGGCGGCTTTCATGGCTTGGCGGGATCGGCGGGTTCGAACGAACGGCGGAGGGTTTCCAATGAACGGGTGCGGGCGCGGATGTCCTGCTCCTGCTGGATCATCTTCATCACGCGGAGCATGAACTCGAAATCCTCATCTTCCTGCGGGGGGGAGTCGCCGCCGCCCTCTCCGCCGCCGTCCTTCTTCTGCTCGCCTTCGAGCAGCTTGGCCCACTCCTTGAGCTTGTTCGCCCAGAGCTCGGCCTTTTCGCGGGCGAGGAAGCCCTGATTGACCTCCAGCAGGCGTCGGAGGTCCTCGAGGTCGAGGTCGATCTTCGATTCGATCATCGCGTCGAGGATCTTGCGGTAGGCCTCCTTGTTGGTGCGGGAATAGAAATGACCGAGGTCTTCCTGGATCCAGCGGATGTCGGAGGTCGTATTGAGCTGCTGGCGGATGATGTCCTGCAGCTTGCCCGCATCGGCGGGATCGAGCTCCGCGGTGAAGATCGCGGCGGTGCGCTCGTAGGATTCCCAGACCGCGGTGCCCACGCCTTCTTCCTCGGTCGCCGCCTTCTTGAGCCGGTTGACGAAGGTGCTGGCCTCGAAGCGCTCGTTGGCGTCGTTCGCCTTCTCGATCGCCTCCTGCATCTTCTTCAGCACGTCCTCCTGCTTTTTGACGGCTTCCTCCACATCTTCCTTGGCCTTCTCCGCGGTGCTCTTCTGGTCCTGGGCCTCGCCCAGCTTTTCCTGCACCTCGGGCATGTCCTTTTCGGAAAGCTCCTTCATCGACTTCATCGCGTCGGCCATCTTCTTCATGGTCTCCTTGTCGATGCTTTCGTTGCGCGCGCTGTTCTTGAAAAGCTCCTGCATTTTCTTGGCCAGATCGTCCATCCGCTCGGTCTGCTGGCGCTCGGCATCTTCCTGCGCTTCCAGTCGCTCGCGGTTCTCCTCGGCCTGCAGCGCCTCGGGATCCAGCTTTTCAAGCCGCTGGTTTTCCTCGAACAGGCCGCGCTCCTTGCGGGCCAGGTCTTCCAGTTCACTGATCGCGCGGTCGAACTGGGTTTTGAGCATCTGCGCGTGCTCGTCGAGGGTCAGGATGAACAACGTGACCGGCTCGGAATACGATCGCGGGCGGCCTGGCAGGTAGTCTTCCGACCACGCACGGAGAGTCAGCTTCTGCGGCGTGATCTTGAAAGCGGCCGGCGAAAACGCAGCCGGGCTGGACAGGCGGTTCAGGGCGGGGCCGCCGTCGAGCAGCTTCAGCTCGCCCTTCGCCGGCACCTCGTCGGTCGCCCGGGTGAACTCGCCGGACCATTCCACGCCGATCTTGCGCACTCCGAAGTCATCCTCGGACAGCACTTCGAAATCCACCGTCTCCTCGGCCAGCATCACGTGCTGGCGCTGGATGCCCTGGATGTAAACTCCCGGCGCCTCGTCCGCCAGCGCATCGACCCGCACTTCGAAGCCATCCTCGCCGCGCAGCCCGAGCACGTCGGTCCAGGTGATCGGCACGGTAAAGCCTTTCTCCGCGACTTCCAACGGCGGCGTGGCGGCTTTCGTGCCGGCCACCGTCATGGCCCCGCCTTCGCGATCGGGCGTTCCTTCGGCACGCAGCGGGCCGAAGTCCGCCGTCGCCAGATCACGCGGGGTCGCCTCGGCCGTGATCGAGACCTTGCTGCCCTGCACCGCCGACAGCACGCCGGAGCCGAGGTCCACCTCGTGGTCGGGCAATTGCAGGTAATCGGGGTAGCGGACATCGGCGTAAACCCGGCTGATCGATGGACGAAGCGTCGGGCGCACCTCGATCGCGTGCTTCGCGTCGCCGATTTCAAGCCGCACCGTCCCGTTCTCGGTCTGTGCGGGGAAGGCGAAGCGGTAGCCACGGCCGGCCAGCGCGGCGGCGACCGGATCCTGGCGGCCGTAGCGGGCGATGCCCTCGGCCGGCTGCCACTCGGAATCGGCGGCCAGCTTGACGTCCAGCGTGAAAGCCTCGCCTTGAGGAACCACCAGGATTTCCGGAAGGCCCTCCAGCGCGGTGAAAGTGTAGCGTGGGGACGAGGAGAGCGGCATCAGCCAGCGCTTCAGCGAGCTCATCCCGGCCTTCGGCGCGATCACGAATGCGGCGGTGCCGACCAGCAGGCCGGCCACCACGGCCAAGGTCCAGCGGCCGTGGCGCGAAGCCGGCAGCGCGCCTTCGAGCTGGCGTTTGGAGGCTTCTTCCGCCACCCGCTCCATCGCCGCGGCGCGCAGGCGGGGCGACAGGGTGTCGGCATCTTCCACCTGACCTTGCAGCTCCACCACGCCGAGCAGCCGGTCACCCAGCCCCGGAAAGCGCTTGGCGATGAGCCGGGCGAGCTGGTTTTCGCGGCGATGCCCCCAAACCCAGCGGTGCAGCCACAGCGGGGCGAAGATCGCGGCGAGCGAAGTGCCGCTGATCAGGATCGCGAGCCGCAGCAGACCCGGCGTCTGCCAGATCCGGTCGAGCGCGAAGACCAGCAGGAATGAGAAAAGCAGCCCAAAAATGCCCGCCAGCACGGCTTCTGCGATCTTCGTCCGCCAGAGCCGGCGGCGGAAAGCATCAAGCTGCAGGCGCAGCGATTCCGGCATCGGGATTTCAACCGGCGTTTTGGGGTCTTCGGCCATGGATTCAGGCAGTAAACGTCAGGTTGCTCATTTGCTTTGCGAAAGTCGCAGGTGGATGGCGGGAACTCCAGCGGATTTCTTGCGGGAATGGAGCGACACCGCCCGACCGTCTCGCCTGTCTTCAATCGCCGCAATAGGGATTCCCCGCACGTTCCGCGCCAATCGTCGTCGCGGGTCCGTGGCCGGGGAAGACGACGGTCGATTCCGGCAGGGTGAGCAATTTCCCGCGGATCCCGTCGATCAGCAGCTCCGGGTCGCCGCCGGGCAGGTCGGCGCGGCCGATCGAGTCCGCGAACAGGGTGTCGCCGGAAAACAGCTCGCCGGACTCCGGGAGGTGAAAGGTCACGCTGTCCACCGCGTGGCCCGGCACGTGGGCCAGTCCCATTTTCAAGCCGCCTATCTCCAAGGACTCGCGCCCCGCCAGCAGGACATCCACCGCGAAGGGCGGCACTTTCACCGGCATCCCGTAGGAGCGCATCATTTCCTCCAGCGTCAGCCCGGTCGAGTAGGGGAGCCAGGCGTGGATCTTCGCCCCCATCGCCGCGACCGCCGCCGCGTCCTCCACGTGGTCATAGTGCTGGTGGGTCAGCAGCAGCGCCGTCGGCACAATGCCGCGCTGCGCGAGGTAGCCGGCCATGCCCGCCGGGGCATCGACCGCGACCCACGAGCCGTCGGGTGTTTGAAAGAGGTAGCCGTTCGTCTGGACAAAGCCGCCGGTGAAGCAATCAGGCATGCGGCGGATCAAGCGTGGCGGAGTTGCGGGTGTCAAACCGTCTGGCATTCCGCTCAGGTCCAAAAGGTGAGGTAGGGCTTTTGCTCGATGAGGCGCTGGAGATACACGGCGAGCTCCATCGCGTGGTAGTCGCCCCACATGCTGGATTCGCCGTAAGCGGCTTTCGCGGGGTCGGGGCGGTGGTCCCAGCCGTTGGGCTGGTGGTAGATGGAGTGAAGCAGCAGGCCGTGGTGGGCGGGGTCGGTGGAGAGGTAGGGCTCGCTGAACAGGGACTTCGCGGTGACCAGGCCGGCCTTCTCGTAGCGCGCGGCATTGGCGGAGTCGCCCTTCGCTTCCAGATAGCGGGCGAGGCGGAACAGGCCTTGGGCGGTGATCGCCGACGCGGTGCTGTCGACCGGTTCATGGGCATTGAAGGGATCGGCCGGGCGGTCGAGGTAGTCGCCGAGCTTGTGAAGGTTCGGCGCGCCTTGGTCCCAGTAGGAAATGCCGTCGGTCGGGGTGTTGGCGAGGAAGTTGTCGGCGGTGGCGGTGGCGGCCTTGCGCATCAACGTTTCCCACTTGGCCTTGCCGCCGTGGGGCTCGAATTCGGCGGAGTCCATGGTGTCTAACAGCTCCAGTTCCTCGGCGAATCCGAGCGTCGCCCAGGCCTGGCCGCGGGTCCAGGTGCTGAAGCCGGTGTAGCCTTGCTGCGAGTTCGGGCAGCGGTAGGCGCCGTCCTTGGTGTTGAAGACGCACTCGTGGGCGGTGCGGCCGCGGACGTCGTAGCTGTCACGGCCTTCGCCGTAAAAGACGGAGTAGAGGGCGGTGGACTCGATGTGCTGGAGGGCGCGGTCGAGCAGGGAGACCGCCTTGTCGCCCTCGCTCATCAGCACGTGGCCGAGGCGGTGGGCCTCCATGAGGATCCGGCAGGATCGGATGGTGTCGACGAAGAGCGAGTGCGGGCCGTTGAAGGAATGGATGAATCCTCCCCCCTGGCGGACGGTCCAGCGGGCGGCTTGCACGGCGCCGGAGACCTTGATGGCGAGTTCGTAGAAGTTCTTCTCCCACTCGTCGGCGGGCAGGCGGCCCTCGAGCATCAGGCGGCGGAGGTTGCCGTAGGTCGAGAGGTTGTTGAAGCCGTGGTCATGGACGCCGATGTGCGAGACGTGCGAGGCCATCTTGCGGACGGTTCGTTCGCGGCCGCTGGCGAGGCTGGACAGGTCTCCGGTGGCATCGAAATGCAGGATGGCGATGCCGTAGCGGAAGCCTTCGGTCCACTCGGTCCAGCCGCGGGTGGTGTATTTGCCGCCGACGGTGAAGACCGGCGAGCCCTTCGACTCGTCGTATTCGCGGTCGATGGCTTCGATCTTGTCCTTGGCCAGCGCGAAGAAGTGCTGGAGAGGAGACTTGAGGTCGGCGAGGGCGGGAGCGGATTCGAGGTGGATCATGGATTTAAAAACGGTGCTGCTTCGTGAGGTGGACGATGGTGAGTTCGGCGTCTTCGAGAATCTCGTAGGTGTGTTCGAGCATGGCGTCGAATTTCAGGGCCTCGCCGGCGGCCAGTTCGTGGCGCTCGCGGGGGAGGGTGATGGCGACGCGGCCACGAAGGACCCAGCAGATCTCGTGGTCGTCGCCGTGCGCTTCCGGGTGGGTCAGCGAGCCGCCGGCCTTGGCGGTGGCGTGGAAGCAGTCGATGCCCTGGAACGACAGCTTCTCGAAATCGAAGGGGCCGGAGCGGTAACGGGTGGCGGACTTGCGATGGGCGGCGACGGATTCGGCCAGCGACAGCAGGTCGGAGGCGGACAGGCCGAAGGCGCGGGCGATGCGGTAGAGGGTCTCCAACTCGACGGCGTTATGATTGCGCTCCAGTTTCGAGAGGACGGATATCGAGATTCCGCAACGGGCCGACAGCGCGTCCAAGGTCAGGCCCTCACGCTTGCGGAGGTCGCGGACCACGGAAAAATCGAGGTTGTCGAGCAGGGCGGGCTGCATTTCTTGGGGTGAAAGAAAGCTCTTGAATTTCCCCTTGCAAGAAAAATGAAGAGTGCTTCCTTGGCGGGCGGAAATGAGCCCCGACCAACTCGCGATCCATACTTTCACGAACAAGCCGTGGTCGATCCACGAGTGTCTGGAGAACTACGCGCGGCGCGGCATCGGCGGTGTTTCAATCTGGCGCGAAACCGTCGCCGGGCAAGACCTCGGGATGGTGAAAAAGCACCTCGATGACAGCGGGGTGAAGCCGGTCAGCTTGGTGCGTGGCGGGTTTTTTACCGGCAAGGATGCCGTGACTCGCGATGCAGCCATCGATTCGAACAGAGCAGCGCTGCGCGAAGCCGAGGCGCTCGGGCTGCCGATGATCGTGCTGGTCTGCGGCGCGACGATCGGCCAGACGCCGGAAGAGAACCTCGATCAGATCCGCGACGGCATCGCCGCGCTGCTGCCGCAAGCCGAGAGCGCCGGGATCCGGCTGGCGATCGAGCCGCTGCACCCGATGTATGCCGGCGACCGTTCGGCGGTGGCCTCGATGCGCGATGCGAACGAACTGGCCGAGTCCTTGAATCACCCGTTGGTCGGCGTGGCGCTCGATGTCTTCCACGTCTGGTGGGAAAGCGGGCTCGAAGCGCAGATCCGGCGCTGCGCCGATGCCGACCGCCTGTTCGCTTTCCACGTCTGCGAGTTCAAGCCGGACTTCGACCACGTGTTGCTGGACCGTGGACTCCCCGGCGAGGGGGTGAATGCCTCCGCCCGCATCGCGATGATGGTGAAGGCCAGCGGTTTCACCGGGCTGACCGAGGTCGAGATTTTCTCCCGCAAGTACTGGTCGGAGAACCAGCACGACTTCCTTGAAAAGATCGTTCAGAGCTGCGTCACGCTGTGAAAAAGACAGAGTGCCGAGTGAGCAGTGATCAGTGATCAGTGTAAATCCAGAGCCGCGCACCATTCACCATCCGCTCCTTCCCCCAATTTCTTCCCCTGATCACCCTCCTTCGCATAGCCTACCTAGGGCAGGCTGCTCACTCGGCACTTCCCCCTCAACCTTCTTCCACTGATCACTGCTCACTGATCACTCGGCACTTCTTCAAGAATCATGAAAACCAAGAAACTCGGCATCATCCTCAACGGCGTCACCGGACGCATGGGCACCAACCAGCACCTCGTCCGCTCGATCCTCGCGATCCGCGACCAGGGCGGCGTGATGTGCGGCGATACGCTCGTCATTCCCGATCCGATCCTGACCGGCCGCAACGAGGACAAGTTGCGCGCGCTAGCGGCGAAGCATGGGGTGGAGCGTTTCACCACCGACCTCGACGCCGCGCTGGCGGATTCGCACAACGAGATCTTCTTCGACGCGTCCGGCACGCCCTTCCGCATCGGCTTCCTCGAGAAGGCGATCGCTGCGGGCAAGCACGTCTATTGCGAGAAGCCGACGGCCGTGTCTTTCGGTGAAGCGTTGCGGATCGCCGAGGTCGCCGAGAAGGCGGGCGTCAAGAACGGCGCGGTGCAGGACAAGCTGTGGCTGCCAGGATTGCGGAAGTTCCAGCTTCTCAAGGAGCAGGGCTTCTTCGGCAAGATCCTCAGCGTGCGCGGCGAGTTCGGCTACTGGGTCTTCACCGGCGAGCACGAGGGCCAGCCGATCCAGCGGCCGAGCTGGAACTACCGCAGCGAGGACGGCGGCGGCATGATCATCGACATGCACTGCCACTGGCGCTACGTCATCGACAACCTCTTCGGCAACGTCACCCGCGTCTTCTGCAAGGCGGCCACGCACATCGAGCAGCGCCACGATGAGAGCGGCAAGCCGTTCAAATGCACCGCCGACGACTCCGCCTACGCGCTGTTCGAGACCGACACCGGCATCACCTGCCAATTCAACTCTTCCTGGAACGTCCGCGTCCGCCGCGACGACCTGCTGACCATGCAAGTCGACGGCACCGAGGGCTCGGCGATCGTCGGCCTGCGCAAGTGCTGGGCCCAGCACCAGAGCGTCACCCCGCGGCCGGTGTGGAATCCCGACATCGACAGCCCGATCAACTACTACGACCGCTGGACCGAGGTCCCGGACCAGCTCAACTTCGAGAACGCCTTCAAGATCCAGTGGGAGCTTTTCCTCAAGCACGTCGTCAACGACGAGCCCTTCCGCTGGACCCTGCGCGAGGGGGCCAAGGGCGTGCAGCTCGCCGAACTGAGCTGGAAGTCGCACGAAGCGGGGGCTTGGGTCGATGTGCCGGCGGTCGGCTGAGCTGGCCGCCCCGGGGCTTGTCAGCGGGCGGTGGGTGGCTAGGTTTGGGGCATGAGACTTTCACTTCTGCTGCTGTCGGCGCTGGTCGGCACCTTGATTTCCGCACGCGCCGGGACGCCGACGCAGGCGGACGGGGTGCGTCGCTTGTATGAGGCGGACTTCAAGCAGTGGGTGCTCCGCTTGCAGGTGGCGCCCGACGCTGCAGCGCGGCAGAAGATCGCGGCGGAGCGGCCGGACACGGCGGCTGCGGCGAAGAAGATGTGGGCGGTGATCCAGCCGAACCTGGCGGAAAGTTGGACGGTGGAGCCGGCGGCCTGGTTGCTGCGGATCTCCTCGGGGCTGGTGATTCAAGACGATATCGGCAACGCGAAACCCATGTTGGGCGATGCTTCGAAGGCGATCCGGGATGCCGTGGAGAAGCATCACCTGGCCAGCAAGAATCTTGCGCCGCTGTGCATGGCCCTGGTGACAACGAGCGATCCCGGATCACTGCCGTTGCTGGAAAAGATCGAGAAGTCGAACCCGGACAACAAGGTGCAAGGAGTGGCGGCGTTGGCGATCGCGATGCTCTTGAAGGACCTCAGCGACGAGCCCGAGGTGATGCGGCGGCGGCTGACGATGCTGCGCAAGGCGATCATCGAAAGCAGCGAGATCGAGATCAACGGCGTGACCGTGGCGAAGATGGCGGAGGACGAGCTCTACATCATCCAGTATCTCAGCAAGGGCCGCGAGGCACCGGATCTGGCGGGCACCGGATCCGGCGGGCAGCCGATGCGCTTGTCGGACTACAAGGGCAAGGTGGTGGTGCTGCTGTTCTGGCGTTCCGAAGAGGGCAGCACGGAGCAAGTGACCGAGATGGCGCAGCGGATGCGGACGCGCTTCGCGGGCAAGCCGTTCGAGATCGTGGGGGTGAACCGCGACCCGCAGATCGCGCTGCGCCAGTTGCAGGCATCCGGGAAGATTGCGTGGCCGAATTTCTCGGATCCGGACGGCAAGCTGACGGCGGCCTACCGGGTCAGTTCATGGCCGCTGGCCTACGTGCTGGATGGCGACCGGAAGATCCACTATTTCGGGCCGATGGGCTCGTTTGTGGAATTGACGGCGGCGGCGGTGTTGCAGGGGAAGTAGCCGGTGGGTCGGTGGGTCTGAAGGTCTGAAGGTCTGAAGGTCTGAAGGTCTGAAGGTCTGAAGGTCTGAAGGTCGGGATGCCTTCCGACATTTAGACTTTCGACATTCGGACTTTTAGACGGTGCTTTGGCTTTCCGTTGGCCTGCCTACCGTCCAAGCCGACTAAAGATCGGCGTTCCCTCCGGAGGGTCGGCGCGATTCTTTTGCAGGGCGTCGTCTTTCCGACTGACACACCGACACACCGACTCACCGGCTCACCGACTCACCGGCCATCAGCTCGGCGGCGAGCCAGCGTTCGAAGGCGGGGTGGTCGTTGAGATCGTATTGCCAGGTGCGGAAGCCGAGTTGCTTGCCGGTCTCGATGTTGGCGGGAAGGTCGTCGATGTAGCGGGTTTCGGCGGGCTTGAGACCGTGGACTCCGATCGCATGGTGATAGATTTCCGGCTCGGGCTTGATGGAGCCGGCTTCGAAGGAAAGGACAGCTTCGGGGAAGTGGCGGAAGATGTCGTAATTCTCGAAAATCCAGGGGCAGTGGATGCCGTTGGTGTTGGAAAACAGGATCAGCCGGTGGCCGGCGGCGGCGAGGGATTCGACGACCCGCCACATGGGCTCGACCGGGGTGAAAATGTTCCGCCAGGCGTGGAGGAAGTCATCGTGCGGGACCCCGCTGCCGAGGCGCTCGATGGCCCAGGGGACATATTCTTCGACCGGTATGCGGCCGGCTTCGAAGTCGTCCTTCTTCTCTAACAAGACCGTGAGGCGTTGCATTGCGTCGGGCGTCTCCGGTGGGAGGAGCTTCGCGAGGGAGGGCTCAAAGTGGAAGTCGAGGAGGACCTTGCCGATGTCGAAGAGGAAAGTCATGGGGCGCGCGGGAGCTTGAAGTTCCAAGTAAGGAAGTGCCAAGTGCCAATCGGATGCGGAGGCAGATGAAAAAGGACCTGCCAGCGGTGTCTCACTTGGAACTTCCTCACTTGGTACTTCCGCTGCGCTCCAGAATGTGGCGGGCAGCGGCGATGGCTCCGGCGTTGCGGCCGTGGAGGGCGAGCTTGCGCTTCATGGCGCGCCAGAGGGCGGCGTCGTCGGCGAGGAGGTCGGCGACGGCACTGCGGATGGCCTCGGGGCTTTCGGTGAGCTTGCCGGCGCCGATGGCTTCGAGCAGCCGGAGATTGCCCTCTTCCTGGCCGGGGACGAGGTGGTGGACCAGCATCGGGCAGCGGGCGGCGAGGGCCTCGTGCACGGTGGCGCCACCGGCCTTGCCGACGACGAGGTGGTGGGAGTTGAGAAGTTGCGGGACCTTGCGGGTCCAGCCTTTGATTTTCACGCGGCCGGGGAAGGCGTCGCGGATCTCTTTGGCGCGGGGCCAGAGGTGGCGGACGTTTTTGCCGAGAACGATGGTGATCTGGGTCCGCGGGGAGGCTTGGAGGACGGCCTTGGCGAAGCGGCGGACCTGGAGGCGGCGGGAGGTGGTGAAGAAGAGGACGCGGAAGGTATCGCAGCGGTCATCGGCGGCGACCGGGGTCATCCGGGAGAAGTCCGGGTGGACCGGGAATCCGGTGTCGATCACGCGTTCGGCCGGGAGGCCGCTGCGGATCATCGAGTCGCGGGTGAAGGGGTCGGAGACGATCCACTCGTCGGTCGGGGCCTTGAGCCAGGCGGCGTTGATCTCGATGGAATCTGTGACGACGGTGAAGACTTTCGGCGGCGCGGGATTTCCGGCGAGGAGGCGTTCGAGGAAATAGGGGTAGAGCGGGTAGGTGGCCACCACGGCGTGCGGTTGCCAGGTGTCGACGAGTTCGCCGAGCTTGCGCTCCGGCTTGCGCATCAGGGGCATGCGCTGTTTTGAGAAATCGACATCGCCGGTGCGCAGGTAAACGAAATGCCAGAGCCGCGGGGCGCGGGTGGTGACGAGGCGGTAGCCTTTGCAGATCCAGCGGGTGCTGACCGGGGCACCGAGCAGGCAGGGGTCGGTGACGCGGACCTCGGCGCCGGCTTCTTCGAGCGCCAGGGCGAGGTTGCGGGCGGCGCTGTTGTGGCCTTCGCCGAAGGCGGCGGTGCAAATGAGGATCCGGGCAGGCATTGGCGGGCGTCGGACCGGTTCTTAGGCAAAGCAGGGCATTGCGTCGAACTGGATTTGCGGCTTTCGTCCTGCGCGACCCGGAATTGCCATGCCCGATCCCGAACCGAAACTGCGAGTCATCGACGAGATGACCGAAGAGCCCGCCGAGATGGTGCGGCTGGGGGCGAGGGGTGTCTCGGTCGAACCGGTGGAGCGATTGCCCGGGAAGAGGGAGAAGGTGGCCCCGGCGCGTCTGGAGGGTGAAGCCCGCGAGCTTTTTGATGGCCGCAGCCTGGAGCCGGGAGTGGAAGCGATCCTGGATCAGCCGGTCGCTGCGGAGAGCGTCGAGCAGCCGTGGGGAGTCGGTGACGGTCGGCTGGTGGGGCTGCCCTACGGGTGGTTCGTGCTGATTTTGATGGTGCTGGTCGCGGCGGGCGTTTGGTCGCTGCGGGCGATGCGCTACGGGGAGATCCAGGTGGAAATCGACCATGGAGCGATCCGCGAGCAGGTGGCGAAGGACATGGACGCGACCCAGCAAGCGACCCAACTGGTGGACCGGGTGGAAGAAGTGGTGGCGGTGTATTTGAGAGCGGAAACGATCGAGACGATCCTGCCATGGGTGCGGCATCCGGAGCGGGTGCGGCCGATGATCGAGGAGGCTTGGAAGACCGAGCCGAAGCAGCGTCTGAAGTTCGAGCGGATGACATTTTTCCAGCCGGCGAATATGGGGCAAAGGGCCTTCTGGGTGGTGCGCGCGGAAGTGGAGGAGGGTCAAATTCAGAACCTTCTGATCGAGCAGACCGGCGAGTCCGAGGTGAAGGTTGATTGGGAAACTCACGTCTGCCGCCAACCGATGCCGTGGGACGAGTATTTCGCGAAGCGGCCGCAAGGTAGTTCCTTGGACTTCCGCGTATGGGCGGAACCGGACCAGCTTTTCAACCACGAGTTCTCCGACGCAAGGAGGTGGAAATGTTTCCGGCTCACCGCGAAGGGATCGGAGGAGCATCTGTTCGGCTATGCGCTGGCGGGGAGCGAGGCGGGTCAGGAGATGGAGACCCTGTGCCAGTCGGCAGCGGGTAAAAAGGCGTCCATTTTGGTGCGGCTGAGGATTCCGGAGGGCAGCGTGTCGCCGCGGGGAGTGGTGATCGAGCGCGTGGTCGCGCCCCGCTGGGTGATTCTGGACGCCCCCGTCGCGGACGCGCCTTGATCCCGGGGAATTCCCCTGCGAGCTTCCGCCCGCGTGACGGAATCGACAAGCGGGCGGGGAAAGGTGCGGCGGGTGCTTGCGGGTACGATCGCGGGCACCGGGCTGTTCCTCGCCATCCAGTTCGGCCGTGCGCTGTGGCGGTTGGCCCAAAGCACCGGTGGCATGGACACAAAGTTCAGCCAAGTGGCGCGCGACGAGTATCAGTCATTCCTGATCGGCCAGAACCTGCTGGTGCTGGCCGCCTATGCGCTGCTGTGGATCGTGGCGGTGCTGCTGGTGTTGCCCGCGGTGTCCCTTTGGAAGGGCCGTTTCCCGGGTGAGCGGCGCGGTTCGGTCGCGCTGCCGGCGTTCCTGCTCACGCTGGCGATCCACGGCTATTTCATGTTCCGCCTGGTCCACAGCCGCCCGTATTTCCTCGGAAATGCGGACTTCGGGCAGTGGTATTACCGCATTCTCGAAGCCCCGCCGCTCGCCTGGCAGCCGTGGATCCATGGCGCGCTGTTCCTCGTCCTGCCGTGGTCGGTATTGGCGGCGGCTAGCGTCTGGTGGCTGCGCTTGATGCGGCCCCGCTGGCGGGCCGGGTTGGTGGCGGGGGCGGTCGTCGCGACGGCGGCCGGAAGCCTCCTCCAGAGCGAGGCCCCGGCGGTGGAAAAGCAGGCGGCAGCGGGTCAGGCACCGCCGAACATCATCATCATCGCGTCCGACTCCCTGCGCGGTGATCGTCTGGGCTACTCCGGTTACCGACCGACGCGCGGCGGCGAAGTCTCGCCGCGGATCGATGCCTGGGCGCGTGACGCGGTGCGCTTCGAGCGCTGCTACACGCCGATCGCCTCGACCTTGGAATCGGCCTGCACCGTGATGTCATCGAGCTACCCGCACACCCACGGGATCCGCCAGATGTATCCGCGCCGGGAGGAAGTCGAAGCGGCGGAGGCGAAGATGCGGCCGATCGCCCAGGTGCTGGCGGAAAAGGGCTACGACACGGCGGCGATCGGCGACTGGTGTGCGGGCTACTATGAAATGATGCCGATGGGATTCCGCGACGTTTCGGTGTCCACCTTCGAGAATTTCCGCACCTACATGAGCCAGGCGGTGATCATGGCGCACTTCGTGGTGCCCTTGTATTTCGACAATCCGGTCGGCTACCGCATTTTCCCGCAGATCACCTCCTTTGCCAGCTTCGTCACGCCGGAAGTCGTGACCCGGCGGGTGGAGGAAAAGCTCGGTGCGCAGGCGGCGAGCGGGCGGCCGTTTTTCTGGCACGTCTTCTACTCCTGCAATCATCTGCCGTATGCGTCCGCGGATCCCTATTGCCGGATGTTCACCGATCCGGACTACCGGGGGAAGAACTCGACCCAGGTGAAGTTCGACATCAACGAATTCATCAGCGGCACCGGCCTCGAAGACAAGCTGAGCGCCTTGCCGGAGTCCGAGATCGAGCAGATCCGCGCGCTTTACGATGGCTGCACGCGGCAGTTCGACGACTGCTTCGGGCGGATCGTGGAGGCCTTGAAAAAGAACGGGCTGGCCGACAACACGATCATCGTGGTGACCTCCGACCATGGCGACGACCTCTATGAACCCGGCGTCACGCTGACCCACGGGCTTGGCTTCAACGGCGCCGACCACTGCTCCCACATGCCGCTGGCGATCAGCGGTCCGGGGATTGCCCCGATGACGCTACCCGAGCAGGTCCGGAGCATCGACATCGCGCCGACGCTGCTGGAGCTCGCCGGGGTCGAGCGGCCGGCGGTTTGGGAAGGGAAGAGCCTGGCCGGTTGGATGCGCGGCGTGGAGGACTCGGCCGATCTGACGTTTTATGGTGAGACCAGCTTGCCCTTCATCCTGTTCCGCGTGCCGGGCGTCGAGCGGCCGTATCTGCCGCCGATGGATGAACTCACCACCGTCGACAGGACCTACAATCACCAGTTCGTGCTGAAGCCGGAGTGGGATGATCCGGTGATCACCGCCAAGCAGCGCTGCCTGCGGACGCGGCACTGGAAGGTCGTCGCCACGCCGCGAAAGGAGGGTGGGCGGCACTACGGGCTGTTCCACCTTGCCACGGACCCTGACTGCCGGCGCGACCTCGCCGCGGAGCGCCCGGAAGTGCTGGCACCGATGAAGGCCGCGCTGGAACGCTGGATCGATTGCCGGGAGGAGACGCCCGTCCGCGGGATTTTCCCGGGTGGCGAGCCTTGAAGTTTGGCGGGGATTGCCGCTTGAGTTTCCGGCGCGGGCGGAAATGCTCCAGCGCTCGCCGCCGTGCGGTCCCTTTTCACCATGAAACGCATCCTCAGCCCCTTGCTCGTTATTTTCTCCGCCAGCGCCTTCGCGGCCGATGTGCCGAAGCTCCTCGGTGACTACCTGACCGCGAACGTCATCATCAAGGGCGAGATCGTGGTCGTGGTGCCGCCGCCGGAGCTCGACAAATACATCGCCAAGGTCGAGGAGGCCGCCCGCAAGGATCCGGAGTGGTTCCGCGAGCATGCCAAGACCGGCAAGCCCGGGGTCCCGCTGCCTTTCGACGAAAAGCTCGGGCTGACCAAGGAGGAATACGACGAGTATCTGAAGTTCTGGGGCAAGCGCGAGTTCAAGGGCATCGAGGCCGTGCCGATCCGGCTGATCGGCGGCAGCGACGGGCGGTGGAACATCAACATCGGCGGCGCGGCGCAGGCGATCTCGACGCTCAAGTATGATCCCAAGGCCGATCATTTCCGCTCGCCGAACGGCGAATTGAAGCGGATCGAGGACGTCAACGCCGACGCGAACAGCACGCTGGGCGCGTGGAGCGGCCATGAGTGGAAATTCGAGGAGAAGACCGGCCTCGGGACGACCAAGGAGAACATCGCGATCGGCAAGACCGGCGATAAGAAGTTCGGGCTGGTGGTTTACCGCTTGCAGGAGATTTCAGACCAGGGAACCCGCCTGATCGACCGCGGCATGGTGGTGCGCTTCCCGCTCGGGGCTGCTGGCATCGTCAAGCCGCCGACGGCTCCGGCACCGAAGAAGAAGTGATGCCTGACGGAGCGGCCCGCCCCCCCCCCCGGCGGAAGCGCTGGATCTTGCGGATCCTGGCGTTCGTGGCGCTGGCTCCATTGCTCCTCCTGCTGCTGGGAAATCTCGCGTTGGCGACCCCGTGGCTGCGGGGCTGGCTGGGGCGGAAGATTTCCGTCCGCTGCGGCACCGAAGCGACGGTCGGCAGTGCCTCGTGCACGCCGTGGGGCGGGGTGTTTTTGGGCGATGTCACCCTGCGGCAGCCGCCGGCCATGCAGGCGGCGATCGACCGGCCGCTGGCGGAGGTCCGTGGCATCCGGGTGATTCCGCGCTGGGAGCGGGTGCTGAAAGGCGAGTTTGAAATTGCGGAGGTCCGCATCGACGGGCCGCGGATCGTGGTGGCGGTGGAAATGCTGGCCAGCTTGGCATCGTCCGGAGCCGGGGTGCCTGCCGCGGCGGGTCCGCCGCCGGCACTTGTGGCCGGGGCTCCTTCGCCGCAAGCGGGTGGGGATGGGGGCGTGCCGGCTGGGGTGGTCCCGGCGCCGGATCCTTCGGCTGCTCCGCCGGTCGCGCCGCTGGAGCCCACGCCGGTCGACTGGCCGGAGACCTCGTGGGTCGTCATCACGGATGCCGATTTTCAACTGCGCAGCGCGGCGGTGGCGGGGGTGCTGGGCGAGATCACGGGACTTGAGGCGCGGATTCCGGTGGCGGGAAAACCGGCACCGTCTTCGATGGCCCTGGCCCGGGTCGAAATGATCGGCCGGACTCTGGCCAACCGAATTTCCCTGCCCCTGGCGTGGAACCCGCCGGAGCTGCGGGTCGGGCCGAGTGAGCTGACCTTTGCGGGATTGCAGGTGAAGTTCGCCGCGGTGGCGGGCCGGATGCCGGGCACCCCGTTTGCGGTCGAAGTGACGGTCCCGCCGCAGCCTTTCGATGCGTCGCCGCTTTTCAAGCAGCTCCGGCCGGTCGCGGATCAGGTGGAAGCGCGGGTGCAGGGGATCGGATGGCTGCGCGCCCCGTCGACGTGGCGGGGTGTGGCGCAGGTGGTCGCGGCGCGTCCGGTTCTCACGGTGGCCGGTGAGGCCCGGCGTTTCGACGAGGCGCGGGCCTTCGCCGCCTTGCAGGGCGGCGTGCTCCAGTGCCCGGATTTCCGGCTGACCGGCGAGCGGCTTTCGCTGCTCGGGAACGGTCAGGTCGGCGGCAAGGGGCAGGGGTCCGCGGTGCTGCGGATGGTGGTCCCGCCCGATGATGCCGCGAACATTTCCCGGAGCTTGACGGTCCCCGGTGTGCACGGTGGGCCGGTGTTCAAGCCGCTGGAGACACCCGAGCGGGTCTTTCTCGATCTACGATGGATCTCGTCCTCCGGCGGGCAGGGAATTGAACTCGGTGAGGGTGGGCCGGTGGTTCCGCCGGGTGAACTCGGACGGCTGGTCTCGCCGGCCGCGAATTAAAGAATGTAGCGGCGCGTCGATGACCGCCGCTGACTGTAAACGAAGTTACCTGCGGGCCGATTCAGGGCTGGTGGGTGCAGCGAGCCAGCAGGGCAGCTTCTTTACAAAGTGCGGCGGTCATAGACGCGCCGCCACAGGTTGTCCGATGCGCTGCTTCGGTTGGAAGGGCTTCACGAAGGCTTCGTCGAAGTCGTAGGCCCCGGCGAAGTCTTCCTTGGTGTCGCTCTCCTGCTTGCCGAACATTTGCTCGTCGATGAGGTGGAAGACCATCTCGCCGACGTCGCTGCTTTCGCGGAGGCCCCACTCGATCATCAGGGTGCCGGCCATCGGGCCAAACTCCTGCACGGCGAGGTCGCGGAAGCCGTGGCAAAGCTCGGTCCCGGTCACGTGTCGGGGTTCGCCGCCGTTCCCGTCGGCCGCACGCTTGAGGGTGAAGTCGAGCGCGTCCTTGAGGAACAGGTAGGCCAGCGGGTCGTAGCGCTTTTCGCGCTTGAGGATGGATTCGACCGCTTGCTCGAATTGCAGTGCCTTCATTGCCGGAGAAAATGCCTCGGGATTCCGGCGGAGTCAAAGCTGTTAGTCAGCGGTCAGTTTCCGAGGCGGGTGGCGAGGTCTTCGAGCACGGCGTCGAGCTGGGTGGCGGAGCTGATGCGCTGCGGCTGGTCGAAGCCGACCCAGATGGCGGTGGAGCCTTTCGGGCCGAGGCGGGCGAGCCAGGCATCGCGACCGGAGCCGGTGGCACCGCCGTGGACCCGGGTGCCGGAGGTGCTTTCAAGGAGCGACGCGGCTTCGCGGGCGGCCTGGCGGCCGATGGCGGGCGAGGTATCGGCGAGGGCGGTGTAGAGGACCTTGCCGTCGAGCGAAGTGATCGACTGGATCAAATAGGGCCGCGGGCGTTTGCCTTCGTTGCCGAGGGTGGCGAGGCCGGTGGCGAGTTCGAGCGGGGTGGCGGCGGCGCTGCCGCGGAAGACGTCCTCGGTCTCGACGAAGGGGCCGCTGATGCCGCAGCGCTTGGCGATGCGGATGGTTTCCTTCGGGCCGATCTGGCGGCCGGTCTGGACCGGCTTGCCGCGCAGGACGAGGCGGCCGCGCTCGGCGGCGGCGGCGGCGATCCACGGTTCAAACGCGGCACCGAGATCGCGGCGGGCACCGCTGCTGCGGTCGTAGCGGGAGTGGGAGTAATCGCGGCCGCCGATCAGCGCGAGGATGGCCCCGGTCTTGGTTTCCAGGGTGACGGCGGAGCACTGGATGTAGGCGGGCTCGGTGCCGGACGGGTGCTTGGCATGGACGGCGTGCTGCCAGCCTTTTGACTGCTCGATTTTCCGAAGGGAGGCCGCGAGGTCGTTCTCCAGCCGCTCTTGCCAGGCACCGTCGAGGGAGCTGCGGACGGTCAGGCCGCCGTCGCGGATGTCGGCGCCGTCGAGGATGGTCTGCAGTTCTTTTTGGATCGCCTCGAGGGCGTAGGATCGCTCGGCGACGCGCTGGTCCTTCGGGACGAGGACGATCGGGATCGCCTTGATCCGCTCGACCCCGGCGGCATCAAGCAGGCCCATTGTTTTCATCCGGGCGAGCACCTCGGACTGCTGGGCGCGGGCGGCTTCGAGATTGCGGAAGGGCGAGAAGATGTGGGGGCCGCGGATGATGCCGACGAGCATCGAGCTTTCGGCCTCGTTGAGGTCGGAGGTCGGCTTGCCGAAGTAGGTGCGGGCGGCTTGTTCGATGCCGTGGCAGCCGGCTCCGAAGTAGATGCGGTTGAGGTAGTGGGCGAGGATCTCGTCCTTCTTGTAGCGCGACTCGAGGCGCAGGGTGAGGGCGATTTCGAGCAGCTTGCGGTGGATCGACTTCTCGCGGATCTCGAAGGTATTCCGGGCGAGCTGCATGCTCAGGGTGGAAGCGCCCTGGGTGAAGTCGCCGTCCTTCACGTTGCGAACGGTGGCGCGGGCGAGGCCGCGGAAATCGACGCCGTTGTGGTCGAAGAAGCGGGCATCCTCCCGGGCGCGCAGGGCGTTGACGAGGAAGTCGGGGATGTCCTTGCGGGTGACCAGCCGGCGGTCGTTGGGGCCCCCGCTGCCGAGCTCCGCGCCGTGGCGGTCGAGGATGGTGGTGCGGGCCGGCATGTTGCCGACTTGCGCGAGGTCGAAGCGGCCGGCTTGCGAGAAATAGAAGGCGATCACGGCGAGGCCAAGCAGCCCGGCGGCGAGTCCGACCCACAAAGACCAGCGGATGCCGGTGCGCAGCCATTCCGGCATCCAGGCGAGCCAGGCCGGAGTTCTGCGGATGGGACGCCAGGTGGACATGGGGGGCGGATTGACGATTGTCGATTGAGGATTGTTGATGGCTGATTGGAAGACGAGGCTCAGTCTTCTTCGACGGGGAGGGCTTTGAGGGGGGCTTCTTCTTCGTCGGGGATGGGGCCTGGGTCGAGGGCGGATTCGTCAACGGGCTGGGCGCGCAGGGGGCGGGCGGAGGCGACTTCTTCGCCATCGACGGGCAGGGCGCGGGCGGGGT
>Ga0247843_1000390_pt1 | contig 104988 bp, 95 predicted proteins | sample LaCruzMarch2017__FD_192420 | JGI IMG/M metagenome (GOLD analysis project Ga0247843, IMG submission 192420) | Freshwater microbial communities from meromictic Lake La Cruz, Castile-La Mancha, Spain - LaCruzMarch2017_8m | ecosystem: Environmental > Aquatic > Freshwater > Lake | place: Spain...
TGAGACGAGGCCCGGGATCAGCAGCCGATCGGCGCAGTCCAGGATGCGCGCGCCCGGCGGCACCGCCAGCGGCGCTTCGCCGGCGCGCCCGATCGCGGCGATCCGCCCGGCCACCACCAGCACATCGGCCAGCGGCGGGGCGTGCGGATCGGCGCCGGGCAGCAGCGTGCGCGCGCCGCGCAGCAGCGTGGCGCGCGCCGCGGTCAACTCGTGCGGCCGAACTCGCGCTCGGCGCGCGGCGGCAAGAAGGCGCGGCTGAACACTTCCGCCGGCGCCGGCGTGCGCGGCAGGGCGAACACCTCGACCGCCTGCGCGATGGCGCGCGTGAGCCGCCCATCATCCAGGTCGCCGGCGCCGAGCCGGACACCTTCGTCGGTGGCGATCAGCGTGCGCCAGGCGAATTCGATCCGCCCGCGTTCCAGCGGCGCATTGATGGTGGCGTCCACCCGCTGCATGGTCTCGGCGCCGAGCGCCGGGGTGCGGCCGATCTCCAGCATGGCGCGGTTGATCGCGGCGACCAGGCCGCGCACCGCCGCCGGATTGTCGCGCGCCAGGCGCTGCGAGACCATGGTGCCGTTGGAATAGAGGTCGATGCCATAGTCGGCGAACAGGAACCAGCGCAGGTCGCGATCCGGGTCCAGGCCCAGCGCGCGGAAGTTGGTGTGCGCCGTCACGGTGAAGACGCCGCCGAGATCGAACTGGTCGCGCAGCAGCATCGGCTCCTGCAGGGCGGGGGCGATGCTGACCACCGGGCTGGCCGCCAGGTTCAGATTGTTGATGCGCGCGAACAGCGGCAGCAGCTGCATGGTGGTGGAGCCGGGCGAGCCGCCGATGCGCTTGCCCGGAATGTCGGCCAGGGTGCGGATCGGCCCGGCCGCCTTGGTGATCAGGGCGAAGGGCGGCTTGTTGTACATCTGGTAGACCATCAGCGGCGCCTCGCCCGGCCGGTTGGCGGCCTGCTGGATGATCGCATTCTGGTCACCAAAGCCCGCATCATAGGCATTCGACATGATGCGGGTGATGGTGGCGGAGGATCCCTCGCCCTGGTCGATCGTCACCTCGAGCCCGGCCTCGCGGAACCAGCCGCGGTCGCGCGCCAGGTAGAACCAGGAATGGATGCCCTGGAAGCGCCAGTCGAGGGTGAAGCGGATGGGCGTGCGGGCCTGGGCGAAGGCGGGCGCGGCCAGGCTGGTGGCCATGGCGCCCATGAGGGCGCGGCGGGAGAGGCGCATCGGGGTCTTTCCGGCGGTTGCTGGCCGGAGGGGTCAGCAACCGCCGTGCCAGATGCGCCCGCCGGCATCAGCCCAGCAGGTTGCCGCCCGCCTTCACCGCCGCCGCCACCCGGGCGACATAACCGCCCTGGAAGCGGGCAGCATCCAGCTCCACGGCCGAGGGCATGCGGCTGCCATCGCCGTCCGTGATGGTGCTGGCGCCATAGGGGCTGCCGCCCTTCACCTCGGCCACCCCCATCTGCCCCTGGAAGGCGTAGGGCAGGCCCACCACCACCATGCCGAAATGCAGCATGGTCGGGATGAAGCCGAGGATCGTGCTTTCCTGCCCGCCATGCTGCGTGGCGCTGGCGGTGAAGGCCGCGCCGACCTTCCCGGTCAGCGCGCCGCGCGCCCACAGCCCGCCGGCCTGGTCGATGAAGTTGCGCATCTGGCTGGCCATGGTGCCGAAGCGGGTGCCGGCGCCGAAGATGATGCCGTCATAGTCGGGCAGTTCGGCCACGGTGGCGATGGGCGCCTTCTGGTCCAGCTTGAAGTGGGACTTCCGGGCGACCTCCTCGGGCACCAGCTCCGGCACGCGCTTGATGTCCACCTCGGCGCCGGCGGCGCGGGCACCTTCGGCCACGGCTTCGGCCATCGCCTCGACATGGCCATAGGCGGAATAATATAGCACCAGGATGCGGGCCATGGTTGGCTCCTCCAAGGGTTGGGTTGGTGGGCGCCAGATAGGCCGCGCCGCCGCCGCGGCGCCAACAGCCCGGCCGAATGAGGATCAGCACGCCGGTGAATGACGGCCGGGCGGCACCCTGGCGCCGCCGCCGCCTGACCCCATGTCCCGCTCGATCAAGGCCCCGGCCATGGCGCTGCGTCACGCTTGCGCTACACTGGGGGTGTCTGAAGGGTGAGACGGATGGGCAAGCGGGTTGTGGTGGTGGGTGCCGGGCTGGGCGGCCTGGCGGCGGCGGCAGTGGCGGCGGCGCGCGGCCACAAGGTGACGCTGCTCGACAAGAACCCGTGGCTGGGCGGCAAGGCGGCGGTGCTGCACCTGGATGCGCCCGACGGCACCGGCCAGTTCCGCTTCGACATGGGCCCGACCATCCTGACGGTGCCGCGCGTGCTGCGCCGCATCTATGCCGAGGCCGGGCGCGACCAGGCCACCGAGCTGCCGCTGATCCGGCTGGACCCGCAATGGCGCTGCTTCTTCGAGGATGGGTCGCAGATCGACCTGCTCGAAAACGTCGACGCCATGGCCGCCGAGATGGAACGCTACGCGCCCGGCCGGAACCTCGGCCAGGGCTATCGCGCGCTTCAGGCCGAGGCCGAAAATCTCCACCGCGTCTCGGAAGGCTTCTTCTTCTGGAAGTCGGTCGAGGGCATTGCCGACACGCTCGACGTGCGCGGCACCTTCAACCCCGACACGCTGCGCGACGTGCTGAGCCTCAAGATGGGCCGCACCGTCGCCAAGGTGATCCGCGGCCATGTGCCGGATGCCCGGCTGGCGCAGATGCTGGACCATTATTGCCAATATGTCGGCTCCTCGCCCTATCTGGCGCCGGCGGTGCTGACCTCGATCGCCGACATGCAGGCGCATGAGGGTGTGTGGTACCCGGTCGGCGGCACTCGCGCGGTGGCCGAGGGGCTGGCCAAGCTGGCCGGCGATCTCGGCGCCGATCTGCGCCCGGGCGTGGAAGTGACCGGCTTCGACATGGAAGGCGGCGCGGTGAAGGGCGTGGTCACCGCCAGCGGCGAGCGGATCGCCGCCGATGCCGTGATCTCCAACATGGATGCCATCCGCACCTATCGCGAGCTGGTCGGCGGCGAGCCGGCCCGCAAATATGACCGCAAGGGCTTCGAGCCGGCCTGCAGCGGCGTGGTGCTCTATCTCGGCCTGAAGAAGCGCTACGAGCATCTGGCACATCATTGCTTTGTCTTCTCCCGCGATGCCGAGGAGGAGTTCGACGCGATCTACAAGCGGGGCGAGCCGGCGCCGGACCCGACGGCCTATCTGGCGGCCACCAGCTGCAGCGACGCGACCAGCGCCCCCGAAGGCGGCGAAGCCTTGTATGTGCTGGTACACACCCCCTATCTGCGCCCGCACCATGATTGGTCGAAGCTGTTCCCCGCCTATCGCCAGACCATCCTCGACAAGCTGAAGCGCACCGCCGGGCTTGAGGATATCGAGGAGCGGATCGTGGTGGAGCGGGCGCTGACCCCGGTTGATATCCATAATCGCTACAAGGTGCTGGACGGCGCGATCTACGGCCTGGCCTCGCACGGGTCCTTCACCGGCGCCTTCAAGCCGGGCAACCGCTCGCGGATCGTGAAGAACCTCTATCTGTGCGGCGGTGCGGCGCATCCGGGGCCGGGCATGCCGATGGTGATGATGTCGGGCTGGATTGCCGCCGACGCGCTGGACCAGGATGCGGGCGGCCGCGGCATGGCGGAAGCGGCGCGCCAGGCCGGCCGCCGCGACCGCGACCTGATGACCGCCGCCGAATAGCCGCCGGATGACCGCCGAGGCTGACCGCGGGGAAGATCCGGTCGGGCGCTACGACCCGCGGCGCATGGCGTTCTTCCATTTCATGTTCGCGCGCTTCTGCACGCAGCATATGCGCGCGCTCCGCGTGGCGCGCTGGGGCCTGCCCGACTTGCCGGCGGACCGGCCGCTGGTGGTCTATGCCAACCATCCGGGCTGGTGGGATGGCGTGGCCTTCATGCTGCTCTCCCGCGCCCTGTTCCCCGACCGGCGCATGTTCATCCCGATGGATGCGGGTGCGCTCACGCGCTACCGCTTCATGACGCGGATCGGCGTGTTCGGCGTGGAGGCCGGGTCGCTGCGCGGCGCCGCGCGCTTCCTGCGCACCGCCACGCGCGTGCTGGACCAGCCCGACCGGATGCTCTGGATGAATGCCCCCGGGCGTTTCAGCGATGTGCGCGAACGCCCGGTGCCGATCGTGCCCGGCATGGTGCGCCTGCCCGAGATCGCGCCCCGCGCGCTGTTCGTGCCGCTCGCGCTCGACTATCCCTTCTGGACCGAACGCAAGGCCGAGATGCTGGCGGCCTTCGGCACCCCGATCCCGGCGGCCGACATGCTGGCGCTGCCGCGGGAAGCCCGTGTCCCCGCCCTGTCCGCCGCGCTGGCCGCCACGATGGACCGGCTGGCCCGGGACGCGATCGCCCGCGATCCGGCGCACTTCGCCACCCTGCTGCAAGGCCGGGAAGGCATGGGCGGGATCTATGATACCTGGCGCAAGGCTGCCGCCGCGCTGCGCGGCGAACGCTTCGACCCGCGCCACCACCCAGAGCCTGTAAATCAATCGAACTTGCGAAAGAATGCCCGCTGACATCCTTGGATTTCTTCCGGCAAATCCGGCGCTGGCGGGCATTCTTTCACAAACTCTCAGCCGAAGGACCGCGATGATGGAGTTCACCTGGGCCTGGATCGCCCTGTTCCTGGCGACCTTCCCGGCGACCATGGTGGTGGCCAACCTGCTGCTGGCCACCCGCGCGGCCGGCACGCCGCCCGAGGGCGCGCTGGTCTCCATCCTGGTACCCGCCCGTAATGAGGAAGCGAATATCCTGGCCTGCCTCGACGCTGCCCTGGCCTCGCGCGGCGTCGCGGTGGAGGTGGTGGTAATGGATGATGGCTCGACCGATGGCACCGCGGCGCTGGTGGCGGCGCGGGCGGCCATCGATCCGCGCCTGCGGCTGCTGGGCTGCCCGCCCCTGCCCCCTGGCTGGACCGGCAAGGTGCATGCCTGCGCCCGGCTGGCCGAGGCGGCGCGCGGCAGCCACTTCCTGTTCATCGACGCCGATGTGCGCCTGGCGCCGGATGCGGCCGCCGCCATGGCCGGCCATGCGGCGCGCACCGGCGTCGCCATGGTTACCGGCGTGCCGCGCCAGCTCATGGGCTCCCTCGGCGAGGCGGTGACGGTGCCGATGATCAACTTCCTGCTCTATTGCTACCTGCCCGGCGGTGGCCGCGCCTTCACCCGCCGGCCGGAAATGGCGGCGGCCTGCGGGCAGCTGCTGCTGGTGACGCGGGGCGCCTATGAGGCCACGGGCGGCCATGCCGCGATCCGCCACGTCATGCATGACGCGCTGCAGATGGCGCGGCGCTTCCGCGCCGCCGGCCACGCGACCGAGGTGGTGGAAGGCGCGCCGCTCGCCACCTGCCGCATGTATTCGGGCTTCCGCCAGGCCTGGGGCGGCTTCATCAAGAATGCCCGCGAGGGCATGGCGACGCCAGTCGGGCTGCCGATCTGGACCGTGATGCTGGCCGGCGCCTTCCTGTGGCCCATCGCGCTGCTGCCGGGCGCCTGGGCGATGGAGGCGATCGCGCTCGGCCTCGCCATCCGGCTCGCGGTCAGCCTGCGCGTGCGCGAGCCGCTCTGGACCGTGCCGCTGCACCCGCTGGCGGTTGCCGTCGCGCTGGTGCTGCAATGGACGGCGCTGGTGCGCGGGCTGATGGGCAAGCGGGAAGGCTGGAAGGGCCGGGCCTATTCCGGTGCCTGACCTCGGCACCGCGCCCCCGACGCCCCCGCACCCACCGACGCCCTCGGCGATGCACCCACCGACGCCCTCGGCGACGCGCCCGTCGACGCGTGACGAGCATGGGGAGAATTTCCCCGTCGCCTCGCGCCTGCTGCCGGCCGCGCTGCGCCCAAAAATCCTGGCCTTCTACCGCTTCGTGCGCACCGCCGACGACATTGCCGACAGCCCTGACCTGACCTCGGCCGAAAAGCTGGCGCGGCTGGATGCGCTGGAAGCCACCGCGCCGGTCGCGCTGGCCGAGGTGGGTACCGAGGAAGCGCTGACCATGATGGGCGCCTTCCGCCAGGATGCGGTGCAGGGGCGCATGGCCGATTGGGCGGCGCTTGAGGATTATTGCACGCGCAGCGCCGATCCGGTGGGGCGGATGCTGCTGCGCCTGCATGGCGAGGATGCGGCCGGCATCCCGGCCGCCGACGCGCTGTGCACGGCGCTGCAATTGCTGAACCATCTGCAGGATATGCGCCCCGATCGCGACACGATGGACCGCATCTACCTGCCCGTCCCCTGGATGGCCGAGGCGGGCGGCGAGGCCGCCTTCTTCGCCCCCGCCGCCGGCAACCCGCTGCGCCGGGCCGTGCTGGACGCGGCGCTGGACCGGGTGGAGGCGAAGCTGGAACAGGCGGCGATCCTGCCGCACCTGCTGCGCTCGCGCCTCCGGCTGCAGGCGCGCGTCACGCTGGCGCTGGCCTGCCGCCTGCTGGCCCGGCTTCGGGCGGCTGATCCGCTTGCGGGCCGCGTGGCGCTGACCCGGCTGGACTTCGTGATGGCCTTCGCCGGGCTGCTGCGGCCGGCCCCGACCGAGGCCGGCCTGGTGGCCCAGCGCGTCGGCCGGGCCGGCAGTTCCTTCGGCCGCGGCATGCGGGTGCTGACCGGCGAGCGGCGCCGCGCCCTGTTCGCCGTCTACGCCTTCTGTCGCGCGGTGGATGACATCGCCGACAGCGCCATGCCGGCGGCGGAAAAGCGACGCTTCCTGGCCGGATGGCGGACCAAGCTCAGCGCCCCGGATTGCGCCCTGTCGCGCGAATTGGCCCGGGCCGCCGGGCGCTTCGCCCTGCCCGCCGGCGAATTCCGCGCGATGATCGCGGGCATGGAGACGGATGCCGCCGGCCCGGTCGGCCTGCATGATGAGACGACGCTCGACCTTTATTGCCGGCGCGTGGCGGGCAGCGTGGGCGCGCTGGCGGTGCGGATCTTTGGCGCGCCGGGCGCCGAGGCCTGGGGGCTGGCGCTCGGCCGCACCTTCCAGCTGGTGAACATCCTGCGCGACGTCGAGGAGGATGCGCGGATCGGCCGGCTCTACATCCCCCGCACGATGCTCCAAAGCGCGGGCATCACTGCGACCGAACCCGCTGAGATCCTGGCCGATCCCCGCTTCGCCGATTGTTGCGCGGCGATCGCAGCCCGCGCCGAGGCCGGCTTCGCCGCCGCCGAGCGGGACCTGGTCGGCCTGGACCGCCGCGCCCTGAAGCCGGCGCTGGTCATGATGTGGGGCTATCGCACGCTCCTGGCCCGCATGCAGGCGGTGGGCTACGCCGCGCCGCGCAGGCGCATCCGCCTGACGCGCGGCGAGAAGCTGCGCATGGCCTGGGTGGCGCTGGTCACGTGAGGCGCCGGGGCCGCTTGCCATGACCATCCATGTGGTGGGTGCCGGGCTTGCGGGCCTGTCCGCCGCGCTGGCGCTGGTGAAGGAAGGCCAGCGCATCATCCTGCACGAAGCCGCGCCGATGAGCGGCGGGCGGGCCCGCGCCCTGCCCGACGGCACCGACAATGGCACCCATGCGCTGCTGGGCGCCAACCGCGCCGCGCTGCGCTTCCTGCGCGCCATCGGCGCCGAAGCTGGCTGGGTGGAGCCCGAGCCCGCCGGCCTGCCCGTGCTGGACCTGGCCGACCGCAGTGCGCGGCGGGTGGCGCTGGCGCCGCTCGGCTGGATCGGGCCCGCGCGACGGCCGACCGGGCTGAGCTGGGGCGGGCTGCTCGCCCTGCTGCGGCTGGCCCTGCCCGGCCGTGACCGCAGCGTGGCCGACACCTTCGCCCAACATCCGGCCTTGCTCCGCAGCCTGGTGGACCCGCTGACCGTCGCCGCACTGAACACGCCGTCGGCGGAAGCCTCCGCCCAGCTGCTGGGCGCCGTGTTGCGGCGGCTGGCGGCGCCGGGCTCGGCCAGGCTGCTGGTGGCGGCGCGGGGCCTTGGGCCCGACCTGATCGCGCCGGCCCTCGCCACCCTGGCCTGCCACGGCGTCTCGCCCCGGCTGGGCAGCCGGCTGCGGACGCTGGTGCTGGCCGAGGGGCGGGTGGCGGCGCTCGACTTCGGAGATCGGGCGGAACGGCTGGCCCGGGGCGACCAGGTGCTGCTCGCCCTGCCCGCCTGGGAGGCGCTGCGCCTGCTGCCCGGCATCGCGGCGCCGACCATCCATGCGCCGATCCTCAACCTGCATTTCCGTCACGCGGCGACGGGCCCGGTGCGCTTCCTCGGCCTGCTTGGCGGCCTGGCGCAATGGGTGCTGGTGCGCCCCGACGGCGTCTCGGTCACCATCAGCGCCGCCGACCAGGCGGTGGGCTTCGCGGATGCGGAAGCGGCCGCGCTGATCTGGCCCGAGGTGCGCGCCGCGGCCACCGCCTTCGGCCTGCCCGGCGACTGGCCCCTGATCCCGCCGCCGGCCCGCGCGGTGCGCGAACGCCGCGCCACGCCGCGCCACGGCGTCGGGCCCCGCCCGCACCCGCCGCGCCGGCCGTTGCCGAACCTGGTGCTGGCGGGCGATTGGACACTGCCCGCCCTGCCCGCCACCATCGAGGCCGCCATCCGCTCCGGTGAGGTGGCGGCCTCGTCCCTGCTTCGGGGACGTGCATGAGCAAGGGTGTGAGCCCGGCTTCGGCCCTGGCGACGCTGCGTGCCGCGGAGGCGCGTGACGGCCGCCTCAATGTTGCGCGGCGGCGCGAATTGCTCGGCCGGCTGGAAGCGGCGATGTTCGCGCACGCTGCCCGCTTCGCCGCCGCCGTGGACGCCGACTATGGCGGGCCCGCCGGCGGAAGGTCGCGCACCGATACGCTGCTGGCCGATGTGGTGCTGGTGGCGGACGCGGCGCGCCATGCGCGGCGGAAGGTGGCCGGCTGGGCGCGACCGCGCCGCGCCCGCGTGCCCTACCCTTTCTGGCCGGCCAGCGCGCGCGAAGTGCCCGAGCCCAAGGGGATCGTCGGCATCATGGCGCCCTGGAACTATCCGGTGCAGCTGGCCCTGCTGCCCACGGTCGATGCGCTGGCCGCCGGCAACCGGGTGATCGTCAAGCCAAGCGAGGCGACGCCCGCCACCGCTGCCCTGCTGGCCGAGATGCTGCCCGCGTCACTCGGCCCCGACATCGCCCAGGTGGTGCTGGGCGGGCCGGATGTGGCGGCGGATTTCGCGGCGCAGCCCTTCGACCATCTGGTCTTCACCGGCGGCACCGAGACCGGGCGCAAGGTGGCGCTGGCGGCGGCGGCAAACCTCGTGCCCGTCACGCTGGAACTGGGCGGGAAGTGCCCGGTGATCGTGCCGGCCGGCGCCGACCTGGCGCGCGCCGCGCGGAACATCCTGGCGGCCAAGGCCGTGAATGCCGGCCAGACCTGCATCGCGCCCGACACGGTGCTGCTGGTGGGACACGGTTTCGGCTCCTTCCTGGCCGCCTGCCGGGCCACCGGGATCGGGCTGCCCGAGACCGCCATCGCCAACCCTGCCCAGGCGGCCCGGCTGGATCGCCTGACCGCCGGCCTGACCCTGCATCCCCTGGCGCCGGACGGGCCAGGGCTGCGCCGTGCCCTGGCGCTGGCCGAGCTGCCGCCGGGCAGCGCCGCCGCCACCGAGGAACTGTTCGGCCCGGTGCTCGGCGTGGTGTCCCTGGCCAGCCTGGCCGAGGCCATCGCCTGGGTTCGCGCCCGGCCGGCGCCCCTCGCGATCTACCTGAACGGCGCCAGCGCGGCGGAGACCAAGGCCGTGACCGAGGCCACCCGGTCCGGCGCGGTGGTGACCGAGCGTGGCGTGGAGTATGCGGCCTTCCCCGACCTTGGCTTCGGCGGCATCGGCGCTTCCGGACACGGGCGCACCCATGGTCGGGCGGGGTTCACCGCCCTCTCACATTTCCGTGCAATGGTGCACCATTCAGGCTGGAGTCTGTCCCGACTCTTTGATCTTCCACGAAAAGCCTTCGCGGAGCGGTTGATCGATAAACTGGCTAAACTCGATTGAGGATGGCAGTTTCGCTTCATGAACGCATGGGGCGATCGAGTGTGGGGGGTCTACACGCAGAGGCTGCGGTTGCGCCTGCCGCGCCCGGCGGATGCCATCGCCCTCAGCCGGTTGATGACCCCGGGCATCAGCGCCCGGCTGGCCTCCTGGCCAGCCTTTCTCTCCCCGAGCGACGCAAGGCTGCGGATCGAGCAAGGCCTGGCCGCGTTCAGCGCATCTGAACTGATGCCCATGCTCATCACCTGTCGGCGGGATGAGACGGTGCTCGGCTGGATCAGCATCGCCCTCGATGCCGCCACGCCGACCTCCGGGATCATGACCTATTGGCTCGGCGACGCGCATCAGGGCAGCGGCGTGATGCGGGAAGCGGCGCCGGCGGCACGCGATGCCGGCTTCACCTGGCTGAACCTGTCGGCGATCCGGGCGGCGGTGCAGCCCGACAATGCCGCGTCGCGCAGCGTGCTGCGCGGGGTTGGCATGCGGCTTCTGGGCACGGGCAGCATCTGGTGCGCCCCGCGCGGGCGTGAGGAAGGCTGCGAATGGTGGGGGGTGTCGGCGCCCGCCATGCTGCCGTCGCTGCATGGGCTGGGCGATTCCGCCAGCCCGACCGCACCGCAATTGGGTGCCGGGCTGGCGGATTGAGCGCCGTTACGCCGCCACGGCGACCGGCAGGCTTGCCATGGCCTCGGCGATCAGGCGGAAACTGGTGCGACGCACCTCCTGGTCCTGGCACGGGGTGAGGATCGCCACCTCGGCCGCGCCCAACTCGGCCGCCAGCGCGGCCAGCCGCACCGCCACCTCCGGCCCCGTGCCGATCAGTGCCGTCGTACGCATGACCGCCAGCCGCGCCCGGTCGGCCGGCGTCGCGGGGTAGGCGGCGGCGGTCTCGGCCGAGGGCAGCGGCGGCATGCGCCCCTGCTCCCGCAGCAGCCGCCACAGGGCACGCGGGGCGAAGTGGCGCTCGGCCTCGGCGGTGGTGGGCGCGGCCAGCGCATAGACGGCGATCGCCGCATGTGGCGCGGGCAGGCGCCCGGCCTCGGCGCGGAAGCGCGCATGGTACAGCGCCAGGGCCCCCTCGGCGCCGGCGCCATCGGTGATGAAGTGGGCGAAGCAATAGGGCAGGCCGAACCAGGCGGCGAGTTGCGCGCCATAGTCGCTGCTGCCCAGGATCCAGGCCTCGGGCCGCGTCGGCACCACCGGGTTGGCGGCGACCGACTGGAACGGATGCCCGATCGGCAGCCCCTCGCCCAGCCAACCGAGCAGGTCGGCCACCTGGGAGGGGAAGCTATCGGCCGCTTGCGCCGCGTTCGGGTTGAGCGCGAAGGCAGTGCGCCCATCGCTGCCCGGCGCCCGGCCGAGCCCGAGATCGATGCGGCCAGGCGCGATCGCCTCCAGCACGCGGAACTGCTCGGCCACCTTCAGCGCGGCATAATGGGGCAGCATCACGCCGGCGCTGCCCACGCGGATGCGCGCCGTGGTGGCGGCGATGGCCGCGATCAGCACTTCCGGCGCGCTGCCGGCATGGGCGGGGCTGTTGTGATGCTCGGCCAGCCAGTAGCGATGATAGCCCAGCGCCTCGGCCTGCTGCGCCATGGCCAGGGTCTGGCGAATGGCCGCCGCGGCGTCCCCGCCCTCGACGAGGGTGGATTGGTCAAGGATGGACAGGGTCGGGCGCATAAAGGAGCCTCCTTGCCGGGGAATGTGGGCGCCAGCGGGCGCCGGGTCGAGAGGGGTGGCGATGGACGAGGCCTTCATGCGGCAGGCGATTGCCGTCAGCGCGGCGGGCATGCGGGGCGGCACGGGCGGGCCCTTCGGCGCCGTGGTGGTGATGGATGGAAAGGTGATCGCGGAGGGGTCGAACGCCGTCACCTCCAGCAATGATCCGACCGCGCATGCCGAGATCGTGGCGATCCGCCGCGCCTGCGAAGCGCTTGGCCGCTTCGATCTGCGCGGCGCCACGGTCTACACCAGTTGCGAGCCCTGCCCGATGTGCCTGGCGGCGCTCTACTGGGCGCGGGTCGATGCGGTGGTCTATGCGAATGACCGCGTGCAGGCCGCGGCGATCGGGTTCGACGACCAGTTCCTGTATGATGAGGTGCCGAAGCCGATCGAGGCGCGCAGCCTGCCCATGCGCCGCCTGCTGGCGGCCGAGGCGCTGGAGGTGTTCAACGCCTGGGCGGCGAAGCCGGACAAGGTCCCCTACTGAGCCGGAGGGCCCGACGTGATGACCTGCGGGCGGCGCGAGCCGCCCGAGCGCCCGAATGGGCGCCGCGCCCAATGGCGCGAGGCAAGCGGCCGGATGGCCGCGCCCGCCGCTTGAGGGCGCAACAAACACCGACGAGTCACTGCAAGTGACCGTTGGTATGAGCCGGCAGGCGCCGCGACAGCGCCAGAAACCCCAGCGCGCACAGGATCAGGGCCAGCGGAAAGGTCAGCAGCGCCGCCGCGATGCCGCCCCAGCCGGCCGCCAGCCCCGAGGCCGCCTGCAGCAGGCCGGCGCCCAGGAAGAAGCTGCAATTGGCCGCGGACAAGGCGCGCCCCGTCTCGGCCGGGGACACCACGGCGCGCACGATGGCAAAGCCCAGCACCTGGAAGCCGATGGCAAAGCCGAAGCCCACCAGCAGCGCGACATCCACCGCCACCGGCAAGCCCAACGGCGCCAGCGCCACCAGCGCCACGATGAAGGCCGCCGCCATCAGGTGGCTGCCGGCGAGCAGCGCCACCGGCCGGCCGAAGCGGCGCAGCGCGAAGCCGGCCAGCAGCGGCCCGACCGTCAGCGCCACCGCCACGCCCAGAAGAATGTGCCCGGCCTCGACGCGCGGCAGGCCCTTCACCTCCATCAGCCAGGGACCACCCCACAGGCCGCGCAGGCCGAGCACGGCGGCGAAGGAGGAGAAGACCAGCACGATCACCCCGCGCATGGCCGGCCGCGCGGCAATCGCCAGCAGCTGCCGCACTTCCTCGCGCAGGCTGCGTTGTTCGGTGGCGGCCGGCGCATCCGCCGGCACGAAGGCGGAAACCGCCAGCAGCGCCAGCGCGGCCAACCCGGCGGCAGCCAGATAGGCGGCCCGCCAGCCTTCCACCTCGACCAGCAGGGCCAGCGGGCTGGCGCTGATCAGCATGCCGGTATTGCCCACCGCCTGGATGATGCCGGCCCACAGCGCGAAGCGCGCCGCCGGCAGGGCCAGCGCGGCCCAGGCCATCGGGCACATCAGCATGCCCGAGCACCCCGCGCCCAGCACGATCTGCGCCAGCACCATGCCGAGTGGCGTGGGCGCGATGGCGGCCAGCGCCGCGCCCAGGCCGGCCACCGCCAGCAGCCCGCGCGAGGTCCGGCGCACCCCATAGCGGTCCATCGCGACGCCGATGGGCAGCATGGCGGCCGCGAAGGCCAGCGGGAACAGCCCGGTCACCTGCGCCAGCGCCTCGGCCGACAGGCCAAGGTCGCGGCCCATCACATCCACCGCGACGGCCGGCAGCGTGCGGACCATGTTGGAAAACACATGCCCAAGGCAGAGCGCCAGGATCGGCACGCCGATCCAGGGCAGCGCGCTCAATTCCGAAAGATCTTGCCGGGGTTGAGGATGCCCTTCGGATCCAGCGTCGCCTTCAGGCTGCGCATCACATCCAGCGCCTCCGGCCCATGCTCGGTCAGCAGGAAATCCCGCTTGCCGAGACCGATGCCATGCTCGCCCGAACAGGTGCCGCCCAGCGCCAGGCCCCGCGCGACAATGCGATGGTCCATGTCCCAGGCGCGCGACAGGCCCTCCGGGTCGGCCGGATCATAGAGCACCATCTGGTGGAAATTGCCGTCGCCAACATGGCCGACGATGCAGGTGGTGTGGCCGAGCGCCCGGGCTTCCTGCTTGCAGCCCAGAATCGCCTCCGCCAGGCGCGAGATCGGCACGCAGACATCGGTGGTCAGCGCCTTCCAGCCCGGCTTCCAGGCCAGCCCCGCCCAGTAGGAATCGTGGCGCGCCTGCCAGAGCTTCGTGCGTTCCTCGGCGCCGGTCGCCCAGCGGAAGCCCTGCGCGCCATGGCCCTCGGCAATCGCCTGCACCGTCTCGGCCTGTTCGCGCACGCCCGATTCGCTGCCATGGAATTCGAGGAACAGGGTCGGCAGGACCAAAAACCCCTCCAGCCGCGAATAGGCGATGGAGGCGGCGATCATGTCATCGTCCAGCAGTTCGATCCGGGCCACCGGCACGCCCGCCTGCATCACCTCGATCACCGCATCTACCGCCCCCTCCAGGGTCGGGAACTGCACCACGGCGCTGCTCATCGCCTCGGGGATGCCGGTCAGGCGGAGCCGAATGCGCGTGACGATGCCGAGCGTGCCTTCGCTGCCGATGAACAGCCGCGTCAAATCATAGCCGTTGGCGGCCTTGCGGGTGCGGCTGCCCGTCTCGATCACGCGGCCATCGGCCAGCACCACTTCCAGCGCCATCACCGCCTCGCGCATCGTGCCATAGCGGACGGCGGCGGTGCCGGAGGCGCGGGTGGCGACCATGCCGCCCAGCGTCGCATGGCTGCCCGGATCGACCGGGAAGAACAGCCCCTTGTCGCGCAGATGGGCGTTGAGCTGCTGGCGCGTGACGCCCGGCTCCACCACCACATCCATGTCGGCCTCGTTCACCTCCAGGATCGCCGTCATGCGGCTGAGGTCGAGGCTGATGCCGGCGCGGACCGGCGTGACATGCCCTTCCAGGCTGGTGCCGGCGCCGAAGGGCACCAGCGGCACGCCATGGGCGTGGCAAAGTGCCGCGATCCGGCTGACCTCGGCGGTGGTTTCAACGAAGGCGACGGCGTCGGGCAGGTGCGGCGCGCTGCTATCCTCGCCCTTGGCGTGCTGCTCGCGGATGGCCATCCCGGTCGACAGCCGCTCGCCCAGCAGGTCGCGCAGCGTGGCGATCACGCCGGCAAGGGTTGATGATGTTGGGCTGGTCATGGCGCCGGTCCCCCCGATACAGCGGTTCGCCCATGCTTCGCCCGACCCGCGCGCCGGGGCAAGGTGCGTTGACCCGATCTGCGCCCGCGCCTACCGTCATGTCATACGACAACTGGTCGAGGGAACGCGACGACAATGGCGAATGGCGTGAAGGCGGCGTGGGCCGCAGGGAAGCCCGTGGTGAACGGGTGGCTCGCCATCCCCTCGGGCTTCACCGCCGAGGTGATGGCACAGGCCGGCTGGGACAGCCTGACCGTGGACATCCAGCATGGCGTGCAGGACTACATGTCCATGGTGGCCTGCTTCCAGGGCATGCAGCCGCACGGTGTCACGCCGATGGTGCGGGTGCCGTGGAACGAGCCCGGGATCATCGGCAAGGTGCTGGATGGCGGGGCCAAGGGCGTGATCTGCCCGATGGTGAACACCGAGAAGGAAGCGCGGGACCTGGTGTCCTTCTGCCGCTATCCGCCGCATGGCACGCGCAGCTTCGGCCCGATCCGTAGCGGCATCTATGGCGCGGCGGCCGACACGGCGGCGGCGAATGAGGATGTGCTGGTCATCCCGATGATCGAGACCAAGACGGCGCTGGAAAACCTGGAAGCCATCGTGCGGGTGCCGGGCGTCGACGCGATCTATATCGGCCCGTCCGACCTGTCGCTCAGCCTCGGCATGGCACCGCTGCAGGATCGGCGCGAGCCGGAATTCCTGGCGGTGCTGGACCGCATCCGCACCACCGCGCAGGCGGCGGGCGTGAAGGTGGGCATCCACACCATGACCGGGCAATATTCGAAGGAGATGTTCGCGCGGGGCTTCAACCTGGCGACCATCATGAACGATAGCGGCCTGATGCTGACCGCGGCCCGCGCCCAGGTGGCCGTCGCCCGCGGCTGAGCCCCGCGGTTGATCAGGCGCGGCGGGCGGTGCCGAACAGCTGCATCGCCCCATCCGCGCCCCGGGTCAGGGGCGCGGTGCCGCCGGGCATGACCACGGAAACCGCCGGGCCGGCAACGAGACCAAGCGCCAGCGCCGCCGTCGCCACGGCGGTGGCGCTGGTGCCGGAGCTTTCGGTCGGGCCCTCGCCGCGCTCGAACACGCGCGCGACCAGCGTGCCGTCCGGCCCGGGCGCCACCCATTGCAGGTTGATGCCCGCCGGGCAGGGATCGCCCGCGCCGCCACTGCCGCGCGCGAAGGCGATGCGCGTCAGCGGCGCCAGTAATTCCCCGCGCAGGCGCGCCATGTCCGGCAGGTCGGATGGCGACTCCAGAATGGTCACGAGGTGCGGATTGCCGACCGAGACCGGCACGCTCACGGCCCAGCGCCGATCGATCGCCGCCAGGGCCGGGGCGTGCCAGGCAGCGCCGGCAGGCATCAGGCAGCCTGGGGTGGCCGCGACGGCATCCGGGCCGATCGCGGGCTTGCCGAGGTCCAGGTAGAAGCCCGCCACACCGTCGCGAATCCCGGCTTCCACCCGCACGGCCAGCGCCACGCCGCCCGCATGGTGGACCCGCAGCAGAAAGGGGCCGGTGGGGGCCAAGGCGTTGGCGGCCAGGTCCGTGGCAAAGATGGTCAGACCGTTGCCGCTGCGTTCGGCCAGCGTGCCGTCGGTGTTCAGGATGAGCAGGTCGAAGGGCGATGTGGCCTGGAATGGGCCAACCAGCAGCCCATCGGACAAGGCGTGTCGATCGGATCCCCGCGGGGGGCGGAGCAGCGCCGCGATGGCCGGCGGGCCCCAGCGCCCGGATGTCAGCGCGGCCTGGGCCGGGTCGTTGGTGGGGGCGCCGACGGCGGCGGGGGAAGCGACCAGATAGCGGTTGCCGCGCGCATCATAGAGACGCGGCGCCGGGGAATGCGGCATGGAGCTAGAACAGGGCGGTGGCCACCACAGCGACGCTCACAGCCAGCACCAGGAGCGATGCGCCAGCCCGAACCAACTCCGCCTTCTTCTCCTGGTCCAGCAACGGGCCCGAGGGCCGGATGCGCGGTGCCGCGGGGGCGCCGGGCGCGTCATCCCCGTACGGATCGTGCAGCCCCAGGAATTCTGACTTGCTGCGCTGTGCCTGCGACATGGCCGACCCACTGTTTGCACCTGATTAATAACCAGAAGCGGGGCAGCGGGAAAACCCACCTATGGTTGTATTTCGTCGTCACATGTCGGTGCATTCCCCAGATGGATGTCGGGATCGGCCCTGAGACCACTGTCTGGCTTGGGATAAAGGCCTGATGAACAAAGGGTTGGCCAAGCGTATTGCAAATTTTGAGACGTTCTTTCGCGGATTTCCCGGCGACACGGGGCGACCGGCCGGACCATCACACTGTCGTGTGAGCCACCCCCGTGGAGCCCCGGACAATCAAGGTCGGTGCCAGTCGGATCTGGCGCGGCGGGGCGGTGGGCTCGGCCATGGCGGCGATCAGCAGCGCTGCCGCCTCGGTGCCCATCGCCGCGTGCTGGATCCGCACGGTGGTCAGCGGCGGACAGATGCGATCCACGAAGGGCATGTCGTTGAAGCCGGTCAGCGCAACGTCACCGCCCACCGCGCGCCCGGCCGCCGCCAAGGCGTCATAGGCGCCGAGGCACAGCATGTCGTTGGCGGCCACGATGGCCGTGAAGGGCGGCCCGGCCAGCAGGGCTTGCGTGGCCGCCGCACCCGCCGCGATCGAATAGGCGGCTGCGGCCCGAATCGGCCCCTCCGCCAACCCGGCCGCCGCCATGGCGGCGACGAAGCCCTGCCGGCGGTCGATCGCCGTGGACACGCCGGGCGGACCCGCCAGATGCGCGATCCGCCGATGCCCGAGCGCCACCAGGTGCGCGACCGCCAACCCGATCCCGGCGGCATCATCATTGACCACCGCGGGCACCGTGGCCCCGGGCAGCCCGCGATTGATCAGCACGGCAGGGATGCCATGCCGGGCTGCCAGCGCCAGCGCCTGCGTGCCCTCGGCCACCGAGGCCAGCATCAGCCCATCCACCAGATGCGCCGCCATGCGCCCGATCAGCAGTGCCTCGCGCGCCGGATCATTGTCGGTATTGGCGATCAGCGTGGCGTAGCCGGCGGCGGCCAGCGCGGTTTCCGCGGCACGGACGATCGGCGGGAAGATCGGGTTCACCAGGTCGGGCACCAGCAGGCCGATGGTGCGGCTGCGGCGCGTGCGCAGCCCCGCCGCCAAGGGCGAGGGTCGCCAGCCGAGCGCATCCGCCGCCGCCACCACCCGCTGCGCCACCGCTTCGGTCACCATGCCCCGCTGCGTCGGGTTCAGCGAACGGGACACGGTGGAGGCGTGCACGCCGGCGGCGCGGGCGACGTCGGCGATGGTGGCGCGGGCGGGACGATTCGGCATGCTGCAGTGTAGCGGAAAAGCGGCTGCGACAATGAGCGCGCAATCGATTGCAGCTTTCTCTTGACCGCACCTCGCGCCCGCCTTACCTGCACGCAACCGATCTCAAGGACCCGCCATGGCTGACGCGCCCACACCTGACCAGCCGCGCGCCCCGACACTGCCCGCCAGCAGCCCCGCCCTGGTCTTCACCGCCTTTGGCGGGCCCGAGCAGCTGAATTTGCTGGACCGGCCCCTCGCCGCCCCGCCGCCGGGCTTCGCGCTGGTCGCGGTGCAGGCCGCCAGCGTGAACCCCTCGGACGTGAAGAACCTGGCCGGGCGCATGCGCCAGACCGTGCCGCCCCGCACCCCTGGCCGAGACTTCGCCGGCCTGGTCGTGGCAGGCCCCGCCGACTGGCTGGGTGCCGAGGTCTGGGGCACCGGCGGCGACCATGGCTATACCCGCGATGGCAGCCACGCCGCGCATCTGGCCGTGCCGGTGGCGGGCCTGGCGCGCAAGCCACGCAACCTGTCCTTCGCCGCCGCCGCGGCGGTCGGCGTGAATTACGTGACCGCCGCCATCGGCCTCGAGGATGCAGGCCTGGCCGCCGGCGACAAGCTGCTGGTGATCGGCGCGACCGGCGGCGTGGGCGGGGCGGTGGCCTGCATCGCCGCCGCACGCGGCGCCAGCGTGGTGGCCGCCTGCCGAGGCACGGCCCCGGCGGATGCGCCGGCACGCCACGCCACCGACCGCTTCATCGAAGCCGACGCCGCCGCGATCGCCGCCGCCGGTCCGTTTGACATCGTCTATGATTGCGTCGGCCGACCCGACCTGACCGAGGCGGGGCTGGCCTCGCTTGGCATCCGCGGGCGGCTGGTGGTGATCGCCGGCACCCCGGGCGAGCAGGTGCGCTTCGAGCTGATCCCCTTCTACCGCCGCGAATGCCGCCTGATCGGCGTGGACAGCCTGAAGCGCGGCGCCGCCCAGTGCGGCCCGATGCTGGAGGCGCTGCGCCCAGGCTTCGAGGCCGGCACCCTGCCCGCGCCGATCATCGCCGAAGCGCACCGCCTGGCCGATGGTCGCGCCGCCTACACCAGCGTCGCGCGCGGCACGCGCGGGCGCGTCATCCTGACGATCGATTGAGGGAGAAAGCCGCGATGGCCGACGGCCACATCACCTACACCAGCGAAAACCTGACCGAGGCCGTGCTGGCGCGCATCGCCGCCGATGCCAGCCCGCGCATGCGCCTGCTGATGACGTCGCTGATCGAGCATGTCCACGCCTTCGTGCGCGAGACGGAGCTGACGCCCGAGGAGTGGGAACAGGGCGTCGCCTTCATGACCGAGCTCGGCCGCTGGTGCGACGATAAGCGCCAGGAGGTGATCCTGCTGTCGGACATCCTGGGCGTTTCCATGCTGGTCGACGCCATCGCGCATCGCACCCATGCCAGCGTCAGCGAGACCACGGTGCTCGGCCCCTTCCACCGCGACCATCCGCCGGTGATGCAGAACGGGCAGAACATGTCGCCCGGCGTCGCGGGCGAGCCGCTGGATGTGCATGTGCGCATCTGCGACGAGCAAGGCCAGCCGCTGGAAGGGGCGCAGGTGGATGCCTGGCACACCTCGGCCGAAGGCTTCTACGACAGCCAGCTTGGCGAGGCGCACAATATGCGCGGCCGCTTCGTGACCGGCCCGGATGGCATCATCGCCTTCCCCACCATCATGCCGGCCAGCTACCCGGTGCCGCATGATGGGCCGGTCGGGCGCGTGCTGGCCGCCATGGGCCGCGGCCCGATGCGCCCCGCCCATGTGCATTTCTGGATCAAGAAGCCAGGCTACCGCGACCTGATCACCCACATCTTCCGCGACGGCGACCCGTTCCTGCACGAGGATGCGGTGTTCGGCGTGAAGGCCAGCCTGGTCACCGACTGGGACGCGCCGAAGCGCGAAGGCAAGCCCGCCCGCCTGACCTATGAATTCCGTATCCCCAAGCAGGACGCCGCCTGATGCCCCTTTTCCTGATCCATTGCACCCAGCGGCCCGACGGCCAGGCCATCCGCGACGCGCATTACGCCGCGCACCGCGCCTACCTCGACGCCAGCCCCGTGGACATCAAGATGGCCGGCCCGATGGTGGCCGATGATGGCGGCCTGCGCATCGGCAGCGTGTTCATCGTGAAGGTGCCTGACCGCGCCGCGGCCGAAGCTTTCTCCGCCGGCGATCCCTTCACGCAGAACGGCCTGTTCGAGCGGGTGATCATCACCCGCTTCCTCGACATCACGCGCGGCACGCCCGCCTTCGGCCCGGACGAGGTCTAGCCCATGCGCAAGAAATACATCCTGACCTGCGCGGTCACCGGCAACATCACCACGCCCGAGCAGACGCCCTACCTGCCGATCACCCCCGCGCAGATCGCAGATGCGGCGATCGAGGCCGCCCGCGCCGGCGCCGCGGTGGCCCACCTGCATGTGCGCGACCCGGCGACCGGCCGCCCCTCCATGTCGCTCGACCTGTACCGGGAGGTGGTGGACCGCATCCGGTCCAGCGGCACCGATGTGGTGATCAACCTGACCACCGGCCCCGGCGGCCGCTTCGTGCCGAGCCGCGACAATCCCCGCGAAGCGGCCGCGGGCAGTACGCTGACCTCGCCCGATGCGCGGGTGGCGCATATCGTCGATCTCAAGCCGGAGATCGCGACGCTCGACCTGAACACCATGTGGTCGGGCAGCGCGGTGGTGATCAATGCCCCCTGGTCGGTCGCGCGCATGGCGGAGCTGATCTATTCGGTCGGCACCATCCCGGAACTCGAAGTGTTCGACAGCGGCGACATCGCCCTCGGAAAACACCTGATGGCCGAGGGCGTGCTGAAGGGCCCCTGCCTGTTCCAGGTCTGCATGGGCATCCGCTGGGGCTTCGACTGGAACCCCGAGACGCTGGCCTATGCGCGGTCCATCCTGCCGCCGGGCAGCCCCTGGGCGGCGTTTGCCATCGGCCGCATGGAATTCCCGATGCTGGCGCAGGCCTGGCTGCTGGGCGGCCATGTGCGCGTTGGGCTTGAGGATAATATCTACCTCAACAAGGGCGAGCTCGCGGTCAGCAACACCGTGCTGGTCGAGCGCGCGGTGCGCATCCTGCGCGAATTCGGCGCCGAGCCCATGACCGCCGCCGAAGCGCGCGCCGAACTGGCGCAGGTCGGCGGGTGGAGCCGGTGACCCGCCGCGTTCTTGTTGTCACGGGCGCCGGGCGGGGGATCGGCGCGGCCATCGCGAAGGCCGCCGCCGCCGATGGCTGGCATGTGGCGGTGAATTTTGCGCGCGATGCCGAGAGCGCCAACGCCACCGTCGCCGCCATCACCGCGGCCGGCGGCACGGCGCGCGCCATCCAGGCGGATGTGCAGTCCGCGGCGGGGATCGCCGCGCTGTTCGCCGCCGCCGACGAGATGGGTCCGCTCGGCGGGCTGGTGAACAATGCCGGCGGCAGTGCGCAGGCGATGGTGGCCGACCTGACCGCCGAGGATTACGACCGCATGATGGACAGCAACCTGCGCACGACGGTGTTCTGCGCGCGGGAAGCGGTGCGGCGCATGGCGACCGATCGTGGCGGCGCCGGCGGCGTGATCGTGAATATCGGCTCGCGCGCCAGCGTGCTGGGCGGCCAGCCCGGTCGCGTGATGTATGCCGCCGCCAAGGGCGCGGTGGATGGCTTCACCATGGGCCTGGCCAATGAGGTGGGCAAGCTCGGCATCCGGGTGGTGGGCATCCGCCCCGGCGTGATCCGCACCGAAAGCCATGAGGCGCGCGCCGGTGCCGATCGGCTCAAGGCCATCACGGCCGCCATCGCGCTCGGCCGCCCGGGCGAGCCGGAGGAGGTGGCCAGCCTTGCCGCCTTCCTGCTCTCGCCCGCGGCCAGCTATATGACGGGCGCGCTGGTAGATATCGGCGGCGGACGATAAGCTTGCCACCCAACGGAGGAGAGAGATCCATGAAGATGTTTCGCAGGGCGCTGCTGGGCGCGGCACTGGCGCTGGGCGCCGCGCCGGCCCTGGCCCAGAACTTCCCGAGCCAGCCGATCACCATGGTGATCCCCTTCGCCCCCGGCGGCCCGACCGACGTGGTCGGCCGGCTGCTGGCCGACGTGATGGGCCGCGACCTCGGCCAGCAGGTGCTGGTGCAGAATGTCGGCGGCGCCGGCGGCACCATCGGCGTGAACCGCGTGGTCCAGGCCCGCAATGATGGCTACACGATTCTCTACACGAATATCGGCATCGCGACGCAGCCGACTCTCTACCGCCGCCTGCCCTACAACCCGCTGACCGACCTGGAGCCTTTCGGCCTGGTCACGCCGACGCCGATGGTCATCACGGTGCGGCCGGACTTCCCGGGCACCACGCTCGCCGACTTCATCCGCTTCGCGCGGGAACGGCGTGACGGGGTGAACCTGGCCAATGCCGGCCTCGGTTCGGCCAGCCAGCTGTGCGGCACGCTGCTGCAGGCGCAGCTCGGCATCAATTTCACCACCGTGCCCTTCACCGGATCGGGCCCGATCTTCCCGCAGCTGATCGCCGGGCGGCTCGACGTCTATTGCGACCAGACCACCTCCTCGCTGCCTTTCGTGCAGGATGGCCGGATCAAGCCGCTCGCCATGGCCACGCCGGCCCGCCTGACGGTGGCACCGAACATCCCGACCGCGGCCGAGGCCGGGCTCCCGGGCTTCGAGGTCAGCGTCTGGCACGGCATGTATGCCCCGCGCGGCACGGCCCGCCCGGTCATCGACCGGCTGAACGCGGCGCTGCGCGTGGCCATCCAGGATCGCGTGGTGACGGAACGGCTCGCCAGCCTGGCCAGCCCGGCCGAACCGCTGGAGCGGGTGACGCCGGAGGCGCACCGCGCGCACCTGGCGGCCGAGATCGAGCGTTGGCGGCCGATCCTGCAGGCAGCCGGCCAGTTCGCCGACTGACAGGGCCCACCCGCTTCCGCGTGGATTCCGAAGTGCTTCCGGTGTAGTCTTCGCCGGAAGCCTTAGGAACCAACCGATGCCCCGCGCCCTTCCGGCCGAGGTCAGCGGGCGGGACGCCGCGGTCGAACCGCGGCGTTTCGCCTCGGCGGCCACCCGATCCGCCATCAGCCGCCATGCCGGGCAGCTTGCCGCCCTGGTCCTGGTGATCACCGCCGTGCTGCTGGTGCTGGCGCTGGTCAGCTACAATCCGGCCGACCCGTCCCTGTCGACGGCCACCTCGCGCTCGGCAAGCAATATCCTGGCCGAACCAGGCGCCCTGATTGCCGACCTGCTGTTGCAGGCGCTGGGCTATGCCGTCGCCCTGCCGCTGCTGTGCCTGCTGACCTGGGCCTGGCGGCTGGGCAGCCATCGCGGCCTGTCGCCCTTCGTGCTGCGGCTCGCCGCGCTGCTGGCCGCGCTGCCTTCCCTGTCCGCCGCGCTGGCCCTGTCGCCCCTGCCGACCGGCGCACCCGCCGCGCCAGGCCCGGGCGGGGGCGCTGGCCCGGCCCTCGCCGCATGGCTTGATGGCATGCTGGCACCGGCCACCGGCAGCGCGCTGGCGGCCCCGCTCTCTGCCGCGGCGCTCGCGCTGGTCCTCGGCCTGGTCGCCACCGGGCTTTCTTTCGGCGACTGGCGCCGAGCCGGCGGCGCGGCGGCCGGCGCCGGGCAGGCGACGATCGGCGCCGCGCGCAGCGTGGGGGCGAAGCTGCCGCCGGGGCTGCTCGCCCGCATGGCCACCGCCCCCTTCCGCGCGCTGCGGGGCCTGATCCGCCGCCGCCGCGCCGAGGTGCCGCTGGCCGATATGCTGCGCCGTGCCGACGTCGCGGCCGAATCCCCCCCGACGCCGGGCGCGGTGATCCGCCGGCGCGAGGCGCGGCAGGAGCCGCAGCTGGACGTCCCGCGGGCGGCTGACCATGCCGGCATGCCCGCCCCATCTGCCCAGGACCCATCTGCCCTGGCGCCCCCGGCCATGGCGCCCCCGGCCGCGATCCCGCCCTCCCCCGCCGCGCCGCGCGCCGAACCGGCCCGTGCCAAGCCCGTCCCGCGCGTGGCCGAGCGCGCCGCGCCCCGCCCGGCCGCCGCTGCCCAGCAGGGCAGCCTGGCGCTGCCCGACGGCACCTGGCGCCACCCGCCGCTGATGCTGCTGGCCGCCCCCCCCGCCCGCCGCGCCACCGGCCCCAGCGAGGAAGCGTTGCAGGGCAATGCCCGCATGCTGGAATCGGTGCTGGAGGATTACGGCGTGCGCGGGCAGATCAACCAAATCCGCCCCGGCCCCGTGGTGACGCTGTACGAGCTTGAACCGGCACCCGGCACCAAATCCGCCCGCGTCATCGGGCTGGCCGACGATATCGCCCGGTCCATGAGCATGGTCGCCGTGCGCATCGCCACCGTCCCCGGCCGCAACGTGATCGGCATCGAGATGCCGAATGCGCGGCGGGAAACCGTGCTGCTGTCGGAACTTCTCGGCGCCGAGGAATGGGCCCGCCATTCGGGCCGCCTGCCGCTGGCGCTGGGCAAGGATATTGGCGGCGCGCCGGTGATCGCCGACCTCGCCCGCATGCCGCATTTGCTGATCGCGGGCACCACCGGATCGGGCAAGTCGGTGGCGATCAACACCATGATCCTGTCGCTGCTCTACCGGCTCAGCCCCGATGAATGCCGCTTCATCATGATCGACCCGAAGATGCTGGAATTGTCGGTCTATGACCGAATCCCGCACCTTCTGGCGCCCGTGGTGACCGAACCCGCGAAGGCGATCGGCGCGCTGAAATGGACCGTGCGGGAGATGGAGCGGCGCTATCGCTCCATGTCGCAACTGGGCGTGCGCAACATCGCCGGCTATAATGAGAAGGTGGTCGCCGCCCGCGCCAAGGGCGAGGTGCTGACACGCAGCGTGCAGGTCGGCTTCGATCCGGAAACCAACAAGCCGCTGTTCGAGGAACAGCCGCTGACCATGGCGCCGCTGCCGATGATCGTCGTGATCATCGACGAGGTGGCGGACCTGATGATGGTCGCCGGCAAGGAGATCGAGGCCGCGGTGCAGCGGCTGGCGCAGATGGCCCGCGCCGCCGGCATCCATGTGATCATGGCAACCCAGCGCCCCTCCGTGGATGTGATCACCGGCACCATCAAGGCGAACTTCCCGACGCGCATCTCCTTCCAGGTGACCTCGAAGATAGACAGCCGGACCATCCTGGGCGAGATGGGCGCCGAGCAGCTGCTCGGCCAGGGCGACATGCTGCACATGGTGGGCGGCGGGCGCATCAGCCGCGTCCATGGCCCCTTCGTCTCCGATGGCGAGGTGGAGCAGCTGGTGGCCTTCCTGCGCGAACAGGGCGAACCATCCTATGTGGATGAGGTGACGGAAGCCGATGAGGAGACCGAGGCCGGCCTCGCCTCCGGCGTGCTGAGCGGCAATACCGATGCCGAGGCCAGCCTGTATGACCAGGCGGTGGCGCTGGTGACGCGGGAGGGCAAGGCCTCGACCTCCTTCGTGCAGCGCCACCTCAACATCGGCTACAACCGCGCCGCCAAGCTGATCGAGCAGATGGAGAAGGATGGCGTGGTGGGTGCGGCCAACCATGTCGGCAAGCGCGAGGTGCTGGCGCCCGGCCCCCGCGATGGCTAATACCACAGCCCATTGATCCGGACCTACGGCCGGCAAAGCCGGCCGAGCGCCCGAATGGGCGCCGCGCCATGTGGCGCGCAGCCAAGCCGGCGGATGCCGGCGCCGGCGACTGAGGCGGTGATCGGTTACGATCACCGGGATTTGGTATAAAGAGCCGCGTCCCATCCAGGAAAGCCAAGCATGTCCGCCAGCATCACCCCGACCATCGGCCTGATCGGCGGCTCGGGCCTCTATGACATTCCGGGGCTTGAGAACCGGGAATGGCGCCGGGTGGAAACGCCCTGGGGGCCGGCCTCGGACGAGATCCTGTTCGGCACCCTGCATGGCGTGCCGGTGCGCTTCCTGCCGCGCCATGGCCGCGGCCATCCGAACCCGCCCTCCGACCTGAACTATCGCGCCAACATCGATGCGCTGAAGCGCGCCGGCTGCACCGACCTGATCAGCCTCTCGGCGGTGGGCTCGCTGCGCGAGGAATTGCCGCCCGGGCACTTCGTCATCGTCGACCAGTTCATCGACCGCACCTTCGCGCGCCACAAATCCTTCTTCGGGCCGGGCTGCGTGGCGCATGTCTCGGTGGCGCACCCGGTCTGCCCGCGGCTGGGCGATGCGCTGGAAGCCGGCGCGCGCGGCCTTGGCCTGCCCGTCACCCGCGGCGGCACCTATCTGGTGATGGAGGGGCCGCAATTCTCGACGCGCGCGGAGAGCCTGCTGTATCGGCAATGGGGCTGCGACGTGATCGGCATGACCAACATGCCCGAGGCCAAGTTGGCCCGTGAGGCCGAGCTTTGCTACGCCTCGGTCGCCATGGTCACCGATTTCGACTGCTGGCACCCGGGCCATGACCATGTCACCGTCGAGCAGGTGGTGAAGGTGCTGTTCGCCAATGCCGATGCGGCGCGCAGCCTGGTGGCGCGCGTGGTACCGGGCCTTGGCGCGCCGCGCGACCCCTGCCCGGCCGGCTGCGACCGCGCGCTCGATCACGCGCTGATCACCGCGCCCGAGATGCGCGACCCGGCAATGCTGGCGAAGCTGGATGTGGTCGCCGGCCGCGTGCTGCGCGACTCAGCCGCCGCGTAGCCGCGCGAGCCTTGCCGCGATCTCCGCACGCTCGCTCGCACTCGTCTCGGGCAGGGCGGCGCGGGCGCTGAGCGCCGCTTCCAGCTCCGCCACGCGCCCGGCCCGTTCCAACGCGGCCTCATAGTCCCGGCGCCAGCCCGCGCCCAGGCTGGCCGCCGCGCGTTGATCCAGCATCGGCCGCGCCGCTTGCGGGGCGCTGGCCAGCAGCAGGAACAGGGCATCCGCCTGGCCGGCCCGCGTCAGGCGCGGCAGCAGCGCCGCCAGGGCCGCCTGGCCGGCGGCGACATCGCCCGCACGCAGCATGGCCAGCACCAGGGCCGGCCCGAAGCGCGCCGGCTGCGCCGCGGCCCGCGCCTCCAGCAGCGGCAGCGCGCTGCGCGGCGCCAGCACAGCCAGCAGGGCCAACCGCGCCACCGCCGCCTCGCCCGGGGCGCGCGCCTCCGCCTCCAGCTGTGCCAGCGCGGGATGGTTGGAAAGCCCGGTCGCGGCACCCAGTATGTCGGGCGCGGCCGCCAGGCGGGTGGCCAGCCGCTCCCGCGCCTCGGCCTCCTCAAGCGTCGAAAGCAGGTCCAGCGCGGCGGCCAGGCTGCCGGCTGTCAGCGGCTGCGCGAGGCTGGCCAGCACGGGCACCTGCTCGGCCGTCCAGCTTTGCGGCAAGGGCTGGCGCAGCAGGGCGCGGCCGGCCGCCTCAGCCAGCGCGGGGTCGCGCAGCGCCACGCCGAATTCCAGCACCTCAGCCAGGACGGCGGGGGTGGCCGGCCCGCCGGTTTGCAGGAACAGCGCAATGCCGCCCCGGCGCCCGGCGGCCAGCGCCAGCCGCAGCCAGGCCTCGCCCGCCACCGGCCCCTCATTGCGCAGCCGCTCCAGCGCCGGCAGGGCCAGCGGCGCGCGCGTCGGCAGGGCGGAGAGCTCGGCGAACAGGCGAAGCGCGCCCGGGTCGGGCGACTGGCGAAGCGCGCCCGTCTCGGGCGACTGGCGAAGCGCGCCCGTCTCGGGCGACTGGCGAAGCGCGCCCGTCTCGGGCGACGCGCCGCCATCCAGGGCGGTCCGCAGCCGCGCCCAGGCGGCGGAATCGATGCCAAGCTCGCGCAGCACCGCCGCCAGGCCGCGGGCGGCGGCGGCATCCTCGGGTGGCGCGCGCAGCGCCATCTCGGCAAAGCGCTGCGCCGCGCCGCGCTCGCCCTGCGCCAGGGCCAGCACCGCCGCGGCGGCGGGGCGGCTGGCCAGGATCGCCGGGTTGATCATCCGGAACAGCTCCGGTCGGCGGGCCGTGCGCGCCGCCTCATGCAGGCGCAGCGGCAGGCTGGCCGGCCAGCTCTCGCCGGGCAGCTGCGCCGCCACGGCGAAGGCATCCTCGAGCCGCCCCTCGCGCAGCGCGAGATCGACCAGCAACGCGCCGGCGCCGGGTGGCAGCCCTTCGGTGGCCCGCAACGCCAGCAGCCGCGCCAGCGCCGCGCCGGGGAAGCCGGCGCGCGCCTCGGCCTCGGCGATGCGGAAGATGGTTCCGGGATCCTCGGCCAGGGCGGGCGGCAGGCCCTCCATCAGCGCGAGCGCCAGCCGCGGCCGCGCCAAGGCCAGGGTGGCGCGGCGCACCGGCTCCAGCAGGTCCGGCGCGCGCTCGGCCAGCCGCGCGCCCAGCAGGCGGATCGGCGCCATCGGGTCGGGCAGCAGCAGGGCCGCCTGCACCACGCCAAGCGCCAAACCCTCGGTGGGCATGGTGGTGATGGCCCGCAGCAGCAGCGCCGCCGCGCCCGCCGGATCGCCGGCGGCCGCACGCTGCGCGGCGGCGTCCAGCAGTTCCGCCTCGCTGGCATTGCCCCGCAGCGCCAGACGCTCCAGCAGCGCGCGCGCGCCATTCAGGTCGCCCAGCGCGCGTCGCAGGTCCAGCGCCTCGCGCAGCGGCTCCGCCTCGCCCGTCATGCCGTGCAGCCGTTCCAGCGCCTCGGCCAGCGGCTGTGCCCGACGCTGGTCGCGCAGCTGTTCGATCAGGCGGCGGAGCGCCGCCGCGTCAGCCGGGCGCGGCGCGGTGCCGACCGTGAAGGATGGCAGGCTGGCCGGGGCCGGCCGGCCGCGGTCGAACAGGCTGGGCAGCGGCCCGGGCAGCGGGGTGGGCAGCAGCGTGCCCGCGGCCACCGCCGCACCGCCGGCCAACAGCAAGGCCAGCGCCAGCCGCGGGCGGTCAGACAGGGAGGAGGGGTCGAAAGCCACATCACATGGGTAGCCGGCGCGGCGGGGCTGCGCCAAGCTCCATCCGCTGGACGATGCGCCGCGCCGCCCTGAAACTGCGCTCGGCCACGGTAGGAGACGGGTGGGTCATGCGGGTGTCGAGGGTCGAGCAAGGACGCCGCCGGGTGCCGACCGACGCCCCGCCCGGGCCGGCGCTCGCCGCACCGCCCCCGGCGGCGGCGAGCCCGCCGCCGTCAGCGCCGCCAGTATCACCGCCCCCCCCGGCCGTCCCCAGCAAAAGCCGCCCGGGTCGCCTCAAGACCGCCACCATCGCGGCCGAGCGGCTGCGGGCCCTGGCGCGGCCGGCCGAGGCCGAACCGACCGACGGCCCCGACGCGGTGAGCGCGCTGGGCCCAGCCCGGCCGGTGCTGATCGGCATGGCGGCGCTGGCCGCCCTGGTGCTGCTTGACCAGCTGTTCGGCGGGCGGATCTATGCGGGCTGGCCGGTGCACCCCTTCGCCCTGCCGGTGCTGTGGGCCGCCGCCGCGCATGGGCTGGTGGCGGGCACCGGCGTGGCCGCGATCGCGGCGCTGCTGCGCCTGGCGCTGGCGCTGGCAACCGGCAGTTTCACCGCCAATGCCTGGGTAGAGCCCCTCGCCTGGCCGCTTGCGGCGGCGCTCGTCGGCATCCTGTCCGACCGGCTGCGCGCCCGTGCCCACGCCGCCGAGGCGCTGGCCGCCGCCGCCGCCGCCGACCGGATGGCGATCGCCGAGGCAAATGAACGTCTGGCGGCGCGCGCCACGGAACTGGAGGCACGGCTCTCCGCCCGGCTGCAGGCCGAGACCGCCCTGTTCGACGCGGCGCGCGCGCTGGGCCAGGGGGTCGAGGGCGTGGTGCGCGGCGCCACGCGGCTGACCCGGGCGGCAACCGGCTGCACCGCGTGCAGCTTCTGGCTGGCCGAAGGCCTGACCCTGCATCTTGTGTCAGCCGAAGGGTGGCCGCAGGAGGATGCGCTGCCGCGGGTCTATCCGCGCGGCCCGCTGCCCGACGCGATCCAGCAGGGCCAGCTGCTGCTGGCCACGCGGCCGCAGGACCGGCTCGCGCTCGGCGAGGATGGCATCATGGCGGCGCCGGTCCGCAGCCCCTGGGATGGCACGGTGCTCGGCATGGTGAAGGTCGAGGATATCGGCTTCGCCGCGCTCACGCCCGACAGCGTGGCCTCCCTGGCCGCGGTCGCGGGCTGGCTCGGCACCGCCCTGGCCGAGGCGCACACCGAGGCCAGCCACGGTGGCGACAGGACCAGCGGCGTGGTGGCCGGGGAAGAAGCCACCCGCAGCATCACCATGATGACGGCGCTGGCCAAGCGCGTCGATTTCGACCTGGCGCTGCTGTGGGTGGAAATCCCGCCAGGTGCCGGGGCGGGGACGCTGATGGAAGCCGCCCGGGCGGCCATGGCCGACACGTTCCGGGAATCCGACATCCTGCTGCAGGCCCGGCAGGAGGAAAGGCGACTGGCCGTGCTGCTGCCCGGCGCCGCCGTGCAGGGCGCGCAGGCCGCCGCCCAGCGGGTGCGCATGCAGATCGCCGAATGGGTGCCCGGCACGGCAGGGCGCAGCCTGGTGGGGGTCGCGCTGCTGCACCGCGCGCGCACATCGCGTGGCTAGCCGCCCCCCCCAGTCCGAGCTGCCGGTCCCGCTCGCCCTCGTCTTCGCCGGGCTCGCCCTGGCGGAGACGCTGGTCCTGATCGCGCTGCTGGCCGAGCTTTGGCTGGCAGCCGGGCTGTTGCACGCCGCCAGCATCCTGTCGCTCGGGCCATTGTTGCGCGCGACCGGGGCCGCCGACCCGGCCAGCCCCGGAAAGGCCCTCCCGGCGCTGCGGGTCACCGCCGCGCTGCTGCCGGCGCTCGGCCTGCTGGCAGTGGCGGGCGGGCTCACCGCGCTGATGCTGCGCAGCTGGCAGCCGGCCGCCCCCGCCCCTTTGCCGGAGGATCCGATGGCGGCACGGCTGGCCGCCATGGCGCGCCCCCAGGGCGCCGATGGCCCACCCTTGCCCGCCGGCTTCGTGCTGGAAGCGCTGGCCGACGTGCTGCGCTGGGGAACGCAGAGCCAACGCATGGCGGCAGTCGACCTGGCGGCCCGCGGCGAGCGGGGCGGCGCGGAGGCCGTGCTGCGGCTCGCGCTGCGCGATCCCGATCCGGCGCTGCGCTCGCACGCGGAAGCGGTGCGCCCGGCCGCGGCGCGCCGCCTGACGGCGGCGCTGGCGCAGCGTCGGGCGGCGCTGACAGGCAGCCGCTTCGGCAGCGACCCCAGGATTCCCGATGCGACGCGGCGGCTGGCGCTGGCAGTCGAGGAGGCGGTGCGGACCGAGCTGCTCGATCCCGACACCAGCCGGATGCTGCAGGAAGAAGCGGTCGCCCTGTGGCGGGCGCTGGCCCTGGCGCAGCCTGGCGATGTCGAGGCCGAGGCGGCCGTCGGCCGGGGCCTGTTGCGCCTCGACCGGCTGACCGAGGCGCGTGCCGCGCTGGAAGCCGCCCTGGCGCGCGGGGTCGTGGCGCCGGGCGTGGTGGAGTGGCTGGCGGAATGCCTGTTCCGGCTGCGTGATTTCGGCGCGCTCGACGCGCTGATCGCCAGCTGGCGGCCCCTGCTGGAGACCATCGTGCAGGAGCGTTCCTCCCCCCTCGCGCCGGTCTGGCGGCTGTGGCTGGCGAGGCCAGCGTGACCGCGCCCGGCGAAAGGCTGCTCGCCGGCCTGATGCTGGCGCCGCTGGCGGCGGCGCTGCTGCTGGCCGCCGGGGGCACGCCGGCGATCCTGGTGGCATTCCTGCTGGCCGCGGTGCTGCCGGTGGCCCTGCCGCTGGCGGTGGCGCTGATGTGCGGCCAGGGCGGGATGGTTCTGCTGGGTCTCGGCACGCTGCTGGCGGCGAGCCTGGCGGTTGGCGGCCCGATGATCGCGCCGTTGCTGATGCCCGGGATGCCGGCGCTGCCCGGGTCGCGGCTCGCGGCGCTGGCGCTGGCGGCCGCCGGGCTGACCACGCTGGCGGGACTGGCGGTGGGCAGCGCGCGGCGGCCCTGGTTGTTGCCCGCGCTCCTCCTCGCCGCCGCGATCATCGTCCTCGCCATGCCCGACCCGAGCAGCGCGCTGATCGGCCTGGCCCTGGCTGCCGTCATGGCCGGCGCGCCTTCGATCGCCCTGGCCATGCCGCATGGCCGGGGCGCCATGCCGGCGCCATCGATCCTGCTGGCCGGGCTGGGGCTGGCGATCATCGTGGCCGCCCCCCTGGTGCCGCCGGTCCTGGCCGGCCTGCCGCCCATCGCCGGCCCGCTGGCGATGGCCAGCGCCCTGCCGGGCCTGCTGCTGCTGCTGGCGCCCTGGCGCGCGACGGCGGCGCATCGGGCGCTGACGCTGCTGGCCCTCCAGGCGCTGCTCATGGCCATGCTGCTGCCGGCCAGCGCGGTGCCGGCCCAATTGCTGCTGATGTCGGCCGAAGCGGTGGAAGGCTTCCGCTGGGCCCTGCTCGGCGCTGCCTTCCTGCCTGCCATGCTGGTGCTGGTCGCGGCCAGCCGCGGCGCCTGGCTGGCGCTGGGCGCCTTCGGGCTCGGCGCCCCGGCCTTCGCGCTGCTGATCGGGCCGCCGGGCCTGCTGGCCGCGCCGCTGCTGGCAACCCTCATCGCTTTCCTGCTGCCGGAGGACCCCGACCATGCTGCTGGCGCTTGACCAGGGCACCACCTCGACCCGCGCCATCCTGCACAGCCCCGACCTGACGCCGCTGGCCAGCGCGCAGGTTCCCTTGCCGCAGCACTACCCCGCCCCGGGCTGGGTCGAGCATGAGCCGGAGGAGCTGTTCCGCCACAGCGTGGCGGCGCTGCGCGGCGCGCTGGCCGAGGGGGGCGTCGTCGCCGCGCAGGTGGCGGGGCTCGGCCTGACCAACCAGCGCGAGACCACCATCCTGTGGGACCGCGCCACCGGCCGCGCCGTGCATCGCGCCATCGTCTGGCAGGATCGCCGCACCGCCCCGGCCTGCGCCCGCCTGGTGGACCAGGGCCATGCGCCGATGATCACGCAGCGCACCGGCCTGCTGCCCGACCCCTATTTCTCGGCCACCAAGCTGGCCTGGCTGCTGGATGCCATCCCCGGCGCGCGCGCCGCCGCCGCCGATGGGCGGCTGTGCTTCGGCACCGTCGATAGCTGGCTGCTGTTCCGCCTGACCGCCGGGCGGGTGCATGCGACGGATGCCACCAATGCCAGCCGCACCATGCTGATGGATATCCGCCGCGGCGACTGGGACGCGGATCTGCTGCGCCTGTTCGGCATCCCGCGCGCCTGCCTGCCGGAGATCCGCGACTGCGCCGCCGAATTCGGCTCGACCGAGCCCGATCTGCTGGGCGCCGCCGTGCCGATCCGCGGCATGGCCGGCGACCAGCATGCGGCGCTTTTGGGCCAGGGCTGCTTCGCGCCCGGCATGGCGAAGTGCACCTATGGCACCGGCGCCTTCCTGCTGCTGAACACGGGCGAAACCCCGGTGCCCTCGGCCAACCGGCTGCTTACCACGCTCGCCTGGCAATTGGGCGGCCAGCGCGCCTATGCGCTGGAAGGCGCCATCTTCATCGCCGGCGCCGCGGTGCAATGGCTGCGCGACGGGCTCGGCGTGATCCGCACCGCCGCCGAGGCGGGGGAATTGGCAGCGCGGGCCGATCCGGCGCAGCGGGTCATCCTGGTGCCGGCCTTTGTGGGCCTGGGCGCGCCCTGGTGGGATGCCGAGGCGCGGGGCGCGCTGTTTGGCCTGACGCGCGGCACCGGCCCGGCCGAGATCGCCCGCGCGGCGCTGGAGGCGGTGGCCTTCCAGACGGCCGACCTGGTCTCCGCGATGCGCGCCGACTGGCAGGCGGCGGCCGGCGCGGATCATTCAGCGGCCGCCGCCGCGGCGGCGCCGGTGCTGCGGGTGGATGGCGGCATGACCGCCTCCGACTGGACCCTGCAGGCGCTGGCCGATGTGCTGCAGGCGCCGGTCGATCGGCCGCTGGTGCAGGAAACCACCGCCCTCGGCGCCGCCTATCTGGCGGGCATCACCGCCGGCCTCTTGGCGCCGCCCGGCCCGGCCGCCTTCCCCTGGCGGCTGGAGCGGCGCTTCAGCCCGCAAATGGAAGCCGAGGAAGCCGCCCGCCGCCATGCCGGCTGGCAGGATGCGGTGGGGCGCGTGCTCACGGGACGCTGACCGCTTCGCCCTGAAGGCGCAGATGCGCGGCGCGGATCAGGCCAGCCGCCACCCAGGGCCGCGCGCGGGCGGCGCCGGCTGCGAGCGCCGCCGCGACCTCATCGTCGGTGAGCGTCGCGACCGCGACGGTCACCAGCCGGGGGCCGAGATCGCTGTCCGGGTCCAGTCTGTCGGCCGGGGCGCGACGGATGGCGGGGCTGTCCAGATTCACCGCATTGCCGATCAGCGTCGCCGCCACATCGGCCGTGGCGGCATCGGCCGCCAGCACCGTGACCGCATCGGCGATCCCGAAGGAGAAGGACCGCCCATGCCGGCCGGAGGTGGCGACCCCGCCCACCCCATCGCCGCCCGCCAGGTGGATCGCCGCGTCGGGCACCGGCCAGCGCGGATCGGCGACCATGCCGATGGCGAGGCTCTCGCCAGGTGCCAGGTGCACCGCGATGTCACCGCCATCATTCACGAAGGCGCGCCTGAGGTCAGGGGCGGCGTCGCGCATCGCGGCCAGCAGCGCATCGGCCACCGCGCCGGCGACCGCGGCCATGGGCGTGACCCAGACGCCCGCGGCGGCAAAGGGCTGGCAGGCCGCCCACATGCGCCGGGCCACGGCACCTGAAGGCCGGCCGCCGAACGGCGCGCGCAGCAGCGGCAATTCGGCCACCAGCCCATCGAGGATGGTGGGGAACAGGGCCAGCGCCGCCGCCTCGGCACGGTCATTGCCGAAGGCCGAGAGGATCACGTCGATCGGCCCGTCCGACAAATGCCAGCGCCCATCGGGCAGGCGGGCTAGCTGGGCGCGAAGGGCCAAGGGTTCACTGGGTTCCAGGGCTCGATCCGCAATTGCTCACCCAGGCCCGACAGCAACCGCGCCACTGGCACGATTTCCTGCATGTGCCCGCCGAGCCGCGCATAGAGCGCGCGGGGCAGCGTGAATTCAATCGGCGCCACCAGGGCGGGGGTGGGGACATAGCCGAAGGCGCCCTTCGGCAGGCGGGCGACATCGGCCATCACGGTGATGCCCCCGCCCGGCCAGACATAGCAGGGCGCGCCGCCCATGGTGACGCGCGTCTGCCCCGCCGCGACGCTTTGCGTGAGCAGCACCGGGTTTTCGGTGACGCCCGCCCGCAGGCTGCCACCGGCACCAGCCATGAAGATGACGCTGCACAGCGAGGGTTCGCAATTCTCCCCGATACGCTCGACCACGCTGCGCACGGCGGGCGGCATCTCGGCCGGCATGGGGCGGAGTGCATCGTCCAGCACCACCCACAGCGCATCCTCGCCGGTGGTGGAGGTCAGCAGCAGCCGGAGCCCCGGCCAGGCCAGCTTCGGGTCGATGCTCTCGATGATCGCCAGCGGATCGGTGATGTCGGTGCCGCCCCAGCCAAGCCCCGGCTTCGCCACCTGGAAATAGCGCCCGGGCGTGGAGCGGCGGCCGCGCACGCGGATCCCCGCCGGCCGCATGCCCAGCACGCGGCCCGCCTGGTGTTCGGTCAGCACGCCGGTGATGTGGTCATCCACCACGATCACCTCATCGGCATGGCCCAGCCACTGCATGGCGAAGATGCCGACGGTGGCGCTGCCGCAGCCGACCCGCATCCGCGCCTCGGCCCTGCCATCCACGATGGGGGACTGGCCCGATTGCACGCGCACCGCATGGCCGCCATCGATCGTCAGGTCCACCGCTTCCTGCGCGCACAATTTCAACATGGTGGCGCAGGTGACGTTGCCCTCGCGCTTGGAGCCGCCGGTCAGGTGCCGCACGCCGCCGATGCTGAGCATCTGGCTGCCATATTCGGCGGTGGTGACATGGCCCACCTGTTCGCCATCGACGCGGATCGCGGCGGCTTCCGGGCCGAGATGCCGGTCCGTGTCGATCTTCACCTTCACGCCGCAATAGCTGAACATGCCCTCGGTCACGACCGTCACCGTCTCCACCCCGGCATGGGTGGCGCCGACGATGAAGGGGGCGGGCTTATAGTCGGGGTAGGTGGTGCCGGCGCCGATGCCGGTCACGAAGGCGCGGCCCGGATCCAGCAGGCGCCCATCCCAATCCTGCCCGCCAAACGCCACGACGGGGCCGCACGCGGCAACCGTGTGCGCCAGCACCAGCGCGGGATCGGTGCGCACCAGCACGCCATCCTGGTTGGCGTAGCGGCTGCACGCGCCGGCACGGCCGGGACGGATGCGGCAGAGCACCGGGCAGGCATCGCAGCGGATCACCCCGCCCGCCTCGGCCGCCCCGAATTTTTCGCCGCGCGCGGCCGGGCTCAGCTGGTCAGGTTCCATGCAGCGCCTCCCACAGACGATGCGGCAGCACGGGCACGCGGCGCATCGTCACGCCGGTCGCGTGCCGGATCGCCGACAGGATGGCGGGCGCGGTCGGCACCAGGGCGGGCTCGCCCACACCCTTGGCGCCGAAGGGGCCTTCGGGCTCGGCATCCTCGACCAGATGCACCGCGATCTCGGGCACGTCGCCGGCTGTCGGGATCAGGTAATCATGCAGGTTTTCGGTGCGGCCGGGGATGAATTCCTCCATCAGCGCCAGCCCGAGGCCCTGGGCGATGCCGCCATGGATCTGGCCGAGGGTGAGCGTGGGGTTGATCGCCCGCCCGACATCCTGCGCCGCGACAATGCGCTTCACCTTCACGGTTCCAAGGGCGGTATCCACGGCCACCAGCGCGATCTGCGCGGCGAAGCCATAGGTGGCATAGGGCACGCCCTGGCCATCGGCATCCAAGGGCGTGGTCGGCGGATCGTAGCGGCCCTCGGCTTCGAGATCGGCGGGCAGCGCGGCCAGGTCGATCTCGCGCGCCGCGCCCACGCGCAGGATCGTGCCCTCCAGACGCAGCGCGGCGTCCGGCCCTGCATTGGCCAGGGCCAGGATTTGCGCGCGCAGCGCGAGGCCGGCCTCCATCGCCGCGCGGCCACTGACAAAAGTCTGGCGGCTGGCCGAGGTCTTGCCGGCATCGAAGGTCAGCCCCGTATCGCCCACCACAAAACGCAGCTGCGCGAGCGGCAGGCCCAGCGCATCGGCGCAGATCTGCGCCAGCACGGTGGTGCTGCCCTGGCCGATATCGACCGCGCCGTTGAACAGGGTGAGGGTGCCGTCGCGCGCCAGCGTGACGCGCATCTGCGACGGGTTCGACATGGAGGTATTGCCGCAACCATACCACATGCAGGCGATGCCGGCGCCGAGCCGATGGCGGCTATGCGTGGCATTGTGCGCGGCCACCTCGGCCAGCATCGCATCCCAGCCCAGCTTCAGCGCGTCCAGGCAGGCGGGAAGGCCGGCCGAGGCGGCCAGCACCTGCCCGGAATGGGTGGCATCGCCGGCCCCGATGGCGTTGCGGCGCCGGATCTCCCAGCGATCGAGGCCGAGCTGCGCGGCCAGGTCATCCACCAGCGATTCCGTGGCGATGGCCGCCTGCGGGACGCCGAAGCCGCGAAAGGCGCCGGCCGGCGTGTCATTGGTGTAGATGGCCACCGCATGGTTCGCCACATGCGGCACGCGATAGGGGCCGGCCGCATGCACCGGCACGCGGTTGGCCACCGTCGGGCCCCAGCTGGCATAGGCGCCGGTGTTGAAGCGCGCCTGCATGGCGAAGGATGTGAAGCGGCCTTGCGCATCGGCCGACATGCGCGCGCTGATCCTGGCCGGGTGGCGCTTCGTCGTGCTCGCCATGCTTTCGGTGCGCGAATAGATGATCCGCACCGGCCGCCCGACCTTGTACGCCGCCACGGCCAGCAGCGGCTGCACCGCGACATCCAGCTTGCCGCCGAAGCCGCCGCCGCAGGCGGTCGGGATGATGCGCACCCTGTCTTCCGGCACGCCCAGCACGCGCGCGGTTTCCTCGCGGTCCAGATAGGGCGCCTGGGTGCAGGCGATGATGTCCATGCCATCGGCGCGCGGAATGGCGTGGCCGGCCTCGGGCTCGATATAGGCGTGCTCGACGAAGCCGGTCTCGAAGCTGCCTTCGGCGGTGGCGGCGGCGGGCGCGGTGGCGACATCGCCGCGCACCAGCCGCCCGCGGACCAGCACATTGCCGGGCGCATGGGCGTGGAGCTGGGGGGCCGACGGCGCCTCGGCGGCATCCACGCCGTGCAGCGCGGGCAAGGGCTGCCAGGTGATCGGCACATCGGCGTCCCGCACCGCGCCCACGGCTTCGGCGGTGCCGACCAGGCCGAGCACCGCTTCGCCCCGGAAGCGCACAAAGCCCTCGGCCAGCACGGGCTGGTCCTTCAGCTTGGGCATCACGCCAAAGCCGTTGAGGCCGGGCACATCCTGGTGCGTCAGGATCGCCGCCAGGCCCAGGGCCTGCCGCGCCGCTTCAAGATCACCCAGCGTGAAGCGCGCGCTGGCATGGGGGGACCGCAGCACGCGCAGCCACAGCGCGTCGGGCGGCGCGGCGTCGGCGCCGAAGCGATCCGTGCCGAGAACCTTTGCCGCGCCGTCCAGCCGCGCGATGGCGGCACCCACCGCCGCGCCCGCCTCGGGCATCGGCACGGCTTGCGGCGCGGCGTCCAGGATGGCGTCCAGGATCTTGGTGTAGCCGGTGCAGCGGCACAGCACGCCGCCGATTGCATCCATGGCGGCGGCGCGCGTGGGTGCGGGGTCGCGCGCCAGCAGCTCGGCGGCGGCCAGGATCATCCCCGGCGTGCAGATGCCGCACTGCGCCGCGCCATGCGCCAGGAAGGCGGCGCGCAGCCGATCGAGCAGGGGGGATTGCGCCTCGATGGTGGTGATCTGGGCGCCTTCCATCTGCGCCGTCGGCACCAGGCACGCGCAGGCCTGCGCGCCATCGACCAGCACGGTGCAGGCGCCGCAATCGCCGGCCTCGCAGCCCACCTTGGTGCCCATCAGGCCGAGCGCATCGCGCAGCGTGGCCGACAGGGGGGCGAAGGGCGCGGCCGCCACCGCGCAGGGCGCGCCATTGAGGGTGAAGCGGATCATGCGGCGAGCTCCACCAGCAGGTCGCGCAGCAGGGTCAGCGCCGCCGCGCGGCGATAGGCGGCGGAGGCGCGGATATCGTCGATCGGCGTGAGCGCTTCCAGATGCGCGGGCCGAACGCACGCCGCCGCTTCGCCTGGCGCCACGCCGATCAACGCCGCCTCCAGCGCCGGCAGCCTTTGCGCGACGGGGCCACAGGCGCCAACCGCCAGCCGCGCCGCGCTGATCCGCCCCTCGGTCACCGCCAGCACGCCGGCCACCATGGCGATCGAGATCACCAGGTAATGCCGCGCGCCGAGCTTGCGGAATCCGCCGCGCGCGCCGGGCAGGCGGGGCACATGCAGCGCCACCGCGATCTCCTCCGCTGCCAGCGCCGTGGCGCGATAGCCGGTGAGGAACTGCGCGACGGGCACCAGCCGCGGCACGGGCCCCGCAATCTCCACCGAGGCATCCAGCGCGAGCAGGTTCGGAATGCCATCGCCGGCCGGCGAGGCGGTGATGAGGTTGCCGAGGATGGTGCCGCGATTCTGCACCTGCGCGCCGCCCACCTCGGCCGCCGCGGCACACAGCCCGCCCCAGATCGGCGGCAGGGCGGCGGCGCGAAGGCCGGTCCAGGTGACCATCGCGCCAATCCGCCAGCCGGCCGCGGTTTCCACGATGCCGTGCAGATCGGCGATGGCGCTGATGTCCAGCACATCCTTGTGCGTCGGCTCGCCCCAGGCGCGGCGCGTGGCAGCGGCCGGGTAGATGTCGGTGCCGCCCGCGATCACCGCCACGTCGGCGACGCGGCGGATGGCCAGCGCGGCCTCCAGCGAGGTGGGCCGGTGATAGGCGATCATGCGAAGGGTCCGAACAGGGCTTCGGCCTGATCGCGCGTATAGTAGCCGCGCGCCACATCCTGCGCGACCAGCGCGCGGTCGCGCATGCGGGGATCGCCGAAGCCGCCACCGCCTGGCGTCATCACCTCCACCCGGTCGCCGGCGGTCAGGCGCAGGCCCTGATCCTTCGACAGATGTTCGGGCGTGGTGGTGACGCCGCCGCGATGGATACGCACGATGTTGGGCTGCCCCGGTGCGCCGCCGGCCACGCCGGGCGGGCCGAAGCGGCCATGGTCCATCACGAAGCTGGCCCGTGCCTCGCCCCGACGCAGCTCGACCTCATAATGCAGGCCGAAGCCGCCGCGATGCTGGCCGGCACCGCCCGAGCCCTCATGGATGGCGAAGCGGCGGAACAGGATGGGGTAATATTGCTCCATCACCTCGACCGGCGGGGTCTTGCTGATGCCGATGGTGGAGCAGCCATTGGTCAGCCCATCCTGGCCATCGCTGCCGCCATAGCCGCCGCCGGTGATCTGATACATCACATAGCTGGCGCCGCGCGCCGGATCGAAGCCACCCAGCGCGAAATTCCCCGACGACCCGGCCGGCGCCGCCCAGAGCGCGTCGGGGATGGCCGGCGCCAAGGCCAGGAACACCGCCTCCGCGATGCGCTGGCTGACCTCGGCCGCGCAGCCCGAGACGGGGCGCGGATAGCGCGCATCCAGGAAGGTGCCCTCGGGCCGCAGCACCGTGAGTGGGAGGAAGGTGCCGGCATTGATCGGCACCTCGGGAAAGATGTGCTTCATCGCCAGGTAGATGGAGGAGCAGGTGGTGGACCAGACGCTGTTCATCGGCCCCTGGCAGGGCGGCGAGGAGGCCGAAAGGTCGAAGACCAGCCCGCCATCACGCTTGGTGACCGTCAGCGCGATCCGCAGCGGTTCATTCACCACGCCATCGGAGTCGACGAAGGCCTCGGCGCTGTAGCTGCCATCGGGAATGCGGCGAAGCTCGGCGCGCATGCGCTCGGCCGAAAGATCGCGGATGCGGGCGATGGCCTCGCTGAGCGTGGCGGCGCCATACCGCGCGAGCATGGCGCCCAGCCGTTCCTCGCCCACCAGCAGCGCCGCCGCCTGCGCCTGGATGTCGCCGATGCGCTGGTCGGCCACGCGGATGTTCGATTGGATGATCGACAGGATCTCGGAATCCAGCACGCCCTTCTTGAACAGCTTGACGGGCGGCAGGCGCAGCCCCTCCTGCTCCACCTCGGTCGCGTGGGCCGAGAAGCCGCCGGGCACCATGCCGCCAATGTCGGGCCAATGGCCGGTGTTCTGCAGCCAGCAGAACAGCGCGCCATCCACGAAGAAGGGCCGGGCGAAGCGCACATCCATCAGATGCGTGCCACCCAGATAGGGGTCGTTGACGATGTAGACGTCGCCCGGCTCCGGCGCCGCCACGCGGCCCTCGCGGATCAGCCGCGCCAGATGCGCCGCCGAATGCGCCATGGTGCCGACGAAGACCGGCAGGCCCAATTCACCCTGCGCGATCAGGTCGCCATCGGGCGCATAGATGCCATCGCTGCGGTCATTCGCCTCGGCGATCACCGGCGAGAAGGCGGCGCGGGAGAAGGCGATGTCCATCTCATTGCAGACCTGCTGCAAGCCGGCCTGGATCACGGCAAGGGTCAGCGCGTCCATGTCACACCCGGATCCGAAGGTTGCCGATGGGATCGACCAGCGCCGTGCTGCCCGGCTCCAGCACGATGGTCGCATCCGCCTGTTGCAGGATGGCCGGGCCTTCGATGCGCGTGCCGGGCGCCAGCCCCTCGCGCCGCCACACCGTCGCCGCATGCCAGGCGCCGTCGGCGAACAAGGGCCGCGTGCCGAGCCGCGTCGCGCCACCTGGCGTGCCGAGGGCGGCGATGTCGAAGGGATCGCGCCGGCCGATGACGCTGGTGTGCAGATTGACCAGCACGGCGCGGATTTCCGGCAGATCGACGCGGAAGCGCGCATGGTAGGCGGCGGTGAAGGCGGCCTGGAGCTGCTCGATCGAGGGGGCGGCGCTGGCCAAAGGCACGCGGATCAGGTGGGTCTGGCCGCGGAACTGCATCTCGGCCGTCTGCCGCACCTCGATCGCCGCCACGCGCTGGCCGGCGCCGAGAATGGTCGCGATCCCGCGTTCGCGCTGCGCCGCCAGCACCCCCGCCACCTCCGCCGCATCCAGCGAAGCGAGGTCGCGATTGACCGTGTTCACCAGATCCTGCCGGAGATCGGCCACCAGGCAGCCGAGCGCATTGGTCAGCCCCGGGCGCGCCGGCACCAGCACTTCCGGGATGCCGATCTCGCGCGCCAGCGCCACCGCATGCAGCGGCCCGGCGCCACCGAAGGCAAACAGCACGAAATCCCGCGGATCATGCCCGCGGGAGAGCGAGACCATGCGGATGGCGCCATTCATGTGGACATTGGCCAGGCGGATCACCGAAGCCGCCGCTTCCTCAACGCCCATGCCCAGCGGGCGCGCCAGCACCGTCTCGAAGGCGGCCCGCACTTCCGCCATCGGCACGCGCTGCGCCACACCCAGCAGCGCCTCCGGATCCAGCCGGCCGAGCAGCAGGTTGGCGTCGGTGATGGTGGGCTGCGTGCCGCCGCGCCCCATGCAGATCGGGCCCGGCCGGCTGCCAGCACTTTCCGGCCCCACGCGCAGCATGCCAGCCGCGTCCAGGCCCGCGATGGAACCGCCACCTGCACCCACGGTGCGCACATCCACCATCGGCAGGTGGATCGGCAGCCCATAGGCGATGGAAAGCTCCGCCGACACTTCCGGCACGCCGCCGGCGATCAGCGCGACATCGGTGGAGGTGCCGCCCATGTCGCAGGTGATGGCATTGGCGATGCCGGATGCGGCCAGCGTGGCGGCAGCGGCGATGACGCCCGAGGCAGGGCCGGACATCACGGTCTTGGCGGCCTCGGCGGCCACCTGCCCGGCGGCGACGGTGCCGCCATTGCCGTTCATCACCAGCAGGTCGGCGCGATGCCCGGCCTCGGCCAGCCGCCCCTGCAGGCGGCTGATGTAGCGATCCAGCACCGGCTGCACGGCGGCATTCACGCTGGCCGTGGTGCCGCGCTCATATTCGCGGAATTCGGACAGCAGCGCCGCGCCTTCGGTGACATAGGCATTGGGCCAAAGCGCGCGCGCGATCTCCCCGGCGCGACGTTCATGCGCCGGGTTCGCATAGGCGTGCAGGAAATGGATGACCAGCGCCTCGCAGCCCGCCGCGATCAGCCGGCGCACCGCATCGGCCACCGCCGCCTCATCCAGCGGCGTCACCACCTGCCCCGCCGCATCCATGCGTTCGGGGACTTCCAGGCGAAGGTCGCGCGGGATCAGCGGCGTGAAGCTGCCCTTCAGCCCATAGGGCCGGGGCCGGGTGCGACGGCCGAGTTCCAGCACGTCGCGGAAACCCGCCGTGGTGATCAGGCCGACCCTGGCCAGCTTGCGTTCGAGCACCGCGTTGGTGGTGGCCGTCGTGCCATGGATGATCAGGTCGATCTCGGCGGGCGTAGTGCCGGCCGCCTCGATCGCGGCCAGCACGCCATCGGCCTGGTTGGCCGGGCTGGTCGGCACCTTGGCGAAGCGCACGCTGCCATCGGCCGCGCGCAGCAGCAGATCCGTGAAGGTCCCGCCGACATCGATGCCTGCGATGATTGGGTCCGCGATCACAGGGTCAGCCATCGGTCCCGCACCTGCTCATCGGCTTCCAGTTCCGCCATCGTGCCGCCCCAGCGGATGGCGCCACGTTCGATCACCAGCGCGCGGTCGGCGACGGAAGCCGCGAAATCCAGATTCTGTTCGCTGACCAGCACCGCCAGCCCCTGTTCCTTCATGCGCAGCACCGCTTCCGCCATCAGCTCCACGATCACCGGGGCCAGGCCCTCGCTTGGCTCGTCCAGCAGCACCGCTTCGGGATTGCCCATCAGCGTGCGCGCGATGGTGAGCATCTGCTGTTCGCCCCCCGACATGGCGGCGGCGCGGCGGCCTTTCATCTCGGCCAGGTTCGGGAAGATCTCGAACAGCCGGGCGGGCGTCCAGGGCGCGCGGCCGGGGGGCGCGGCACGACGGCCCACTTCGAGATTCTCGGCCACCGTCAGGTCGGTGAAGATCCGCCGTTCCTCCGGCACATAGCCAAGGCCAAGCCGCGCGATGCGAAAGGGCGGCAGCCGCGTGATGTCGGTGCCGCAAAAACGCACCTGGCCCGCGCGCGGCGGCAGCAGGCCCATGATGGCCTTCATGCTGGTGGATTTGCCGGCGCCATTGCGGCCCATCAGCGCCACCACCTCGCCCCGATCGAGCGTGAGGTCGATGCCGAACAGCACCTCGGCCGGGCCATAGCCGGCCTTGAGGCCCGCCACTTCCAGGATCGTGCTCATGCGCGCCTGGCCCGCATCGCGGCCTTCACGCCGGCCGCACCCAGATAGACGCGCTTCACCTGCTCATCGGCGCGCACCTGGTCGGGCGGGCCGGCGGCGATGATCTCGCCGCGCACCAGCACCAGGATGCGGTCGGCATGGGCGAAGACCGCATCCATGTCATGTTCGGTGAACAGCACGCCGATCCGCTCCTGCCGCGCGATGCCGGCGACCAGCTGCATCAGGCTGGCGCGTTCGCGCGGCGCCATGCCGGCCGTCGGCTCATCCATCAGCAGCAGGCGCGGCGCGCCGGCCAGCGCGATGGCCAGCTCCACGCGCTTCACATCGCCATAGGCCAGCTCGCCGATCGGCCGGTCGGCCGCATCGCGCATGCCGACGCGATCGAGCAGCCCCAGCGCCGCGTCGCGATGCATCTCGGCCGCGCGCGGCAGCAGCAGGCGCGTCTGGCCGTGATGGGCGATCAGCGCCATCTGCACATTGCCGACCACGCTCATCGACAGGAAGGTTTGCGCCACCTGGAAGGTGCGCCCCACGCCACGGCGGCAGATCTCGCGCGGCGGCAGGCCGGTGATCGGCTCGCCGGCCAGCGTCACGCTGCCGGAATCCGGTCGCAGCTGGCCGCCCACCATGTTGAAGCTGGTGGATTTGCCGGCGCCGTTCGGGCCGATGATCGCCAGCATCTCGCCCGCCGCCAGCGCGAAGGAAACGTCGCGCGCCGCGACCACGCCGCCGAAGCGCTTGTTCAGCTTCTCGACCGACAGCAGCGTCACGCGCGGATCCTCGCCCAGGCGCCGACCAGGCCGCGCGGGGCTGCCAGCACCAGGGTGATGATCGCGGCACCCAGGAAGAAGCGCCAGAAATCGGTCAGCGGCATCACCACATCCTTGATGCTGTGAAAGGCCGCGGCACCCACCACCGGGCCCATCACCGTCTGGATGCCGCCCAGCAGGATCATGGCCAGCATATCGACCGACATCGGGATGCCGAGCAGCGTCGGATCGATCGAGCCCTTGGAGAAGGCATAGAGCCCGCCGGCCAGCCCCGCCGCCGCGCCGGCCAGGGTGAAGGCCAGCCAGCGATGCGTGCGCACATCGATGCCGATCGCATCCGCCCGCGCCTCGGAATCGCGGGCGGCGCGCAGCGTGGTGCCGAAGGGTGCGTGGATGGCGCGCCACAGCCCGGCGATCGCCGCCAGGCAGCAGGCCGCCACCAGCAGCACATAGACATGGCGCGAGGCAGCCCAGGCCGAGGGCCAAACGCCCACCACGCCATTGTCGCCGCCCGTCACCTCCACCCACTGGAACGTCACCGCATAGGCGATCTGCGCGAAAGCCAGCGTCAGCATGGCGAGATAGATGCCCGACAGCCGCACGACGAAGAAGCCGAACAGCGCGGCGAAGGCGCCACCGACCAAGGGGGCCGCGAGCAGCGCGGGTTCCATGGCGAAGCCCGCGCGTGTCACCAGCAGCCCCGCCGCATAGGCGCCAAGCCCGAAATAGGCGGCATGGCCGAAGCTGACGATGCTGCCATTGCCGACCAGGAAGTTCAGGGAAAAGGCGGCCAGCGACAGCACCAGGATCTCGGTCATCACCTTGGCCAGATAGGCATCGCCAAGGCCCGCCACCGCCAGGATGCCAAGCACCGCCAGCCCCAGCACCCCCTTCTCCAACCCGCGCAGCGGGCGGAGCGCCAGGATGCCCTCGGGCAGGGTGGCGCGGCCCGCCGCCGGTTCCGGCCGGCCGAGCAGGCCCCAGGGCTTCACCACCAGCACGGCGGCCATCAGCAGGAAGACCAGCACCAGCGTGATCTTCGGAAAGATCAGCACGCCGAACGCCTGCAGCTGGCCGATGATCAGCGCCGCCAGGAAGGCGCCGGGCACGCTGCCCATGCCGCCGATCACGGTCACCACGAAGGCTTCGGTGATGATCGACAGATCCATCTGCGAATTCGCCGCCACGCGCGGAATCTGCAGCGCGCCGCCAAGCCCCGCCAGCGCCGCACCCAGGAACAGCGTGCCGGTGAACAGCATCGCCTGGTTCACGCCGAGCGCGCCCACCATCTCGCGGTCGCGGGTTGCGGCGCGGATCAGGATGCCGAAGCGCGTGCGGTTCATCAGGAGCCACAACAGGCCGAGCAGGGACGGGCCGACGCCGATCAGGAACAGCTCATAGGCCGGGAAGCGCTGGCCCATGATCTCGACGCCATGGCGCAGCCCCGGCGCGCGGGGCCCCGGGATTTCCACCGGCCCCCAGGCCAGCAGCACGATATCCTGCACCATCAGCACCACGCCGAAGGTGGCGAGAAGCTGGAACAGTTCGGGCACGCGATAGAGCCGGCGCAGCAACACCAGCTCCATCACCACGCCGAACAGGCCGACGACCAGCGCGCTGGCCAGCACGCCCGCGAAGAACAAAGCCGGGCTGCGCTCGAACTCCAGCAGCCAGGGCACGATGGTGACCGCCATGTAGGCGCCCAGCATGTAGAAGCTGCCATGCGCGAAATTGACGATCCGCGTCACGCCGAACACCAGCGTGAGGCCGGAGGCGATGACGAACAGCGAGGATGCGCTGGCCAGGCCCGACAGGGCCTGGACCACAATGAAACCCGGCTCCAACTTACGCGCTGCGACGCGCGGCGCGGACTTCGGCTTCCGGGAACATCACGCTGGCGCCATCCACATAGCGGGCGTTGCGCATGGTGCCGGTGCGGCCGCGCAGGACCGTCTCGCCCACCCAGGTGCCCATGGTGCCCTGCTGGTCGATGCCGCGCATCGTCACCGGGCCCGTCACCGTTTCCGTCCGCAGGTCGCGCAGCGCATCCACCAGCGCCTCATTGTCCAGCGTATTGGCGCGGTTGAGCAGGTTGGCGATGACCTGCACCGTCACATAGCCAAGCAGGCTGCCCTTGCGCGGCGTGTCGTTGAAGCGCGCGCGATAGGCCGCGACATAGGCGGAATGCGCAGGCCAATCCACCTGCTCCCACGGGTAGCCGGTGACGATCCAGCCATCCGGGCATTCATCGCCGAGCGGGATCATGTATTCCGGCTCGCCGGTCAGCAGCGACAGCACCAGGCGGCGTTCGAACAGGCCGCGGGTGTTGCCCTCGCGCACGAAGGCCGTCAGGTCGGCGCCGAAGGTCACGTTGAAGATCGCATCCGGGCGCGCCTGCGCCAGTGCGCCCACGGTGGCGCCGGCATCGATGCGGCCCAGCGCCGGATATTGTTCCGCCACGATCTCCGCGCCCGGGATGGCGGTGGTGATCAGCCGCTTGAAGTTGGCCGCCGCCGACTGGCCATATTCATAGTTGGGCGCCACGATCGCCCAGCGCCGCTGCGTGCGGCCCTGCGCCGCCTCCACCAGCATGCGGGTCTGCATGTAGGTGCTGGGGCGCAGGCGGAAGGTGTAGCGATTGCCCTGCGCCATGGTGATGGCATCCGTCAGCGGCTCGGTCGCCAGGAACAGGCGCTTGCGCTGGTTGGCCAGGTCCGCCACCGCGAGCCCGACATTGGACAGGAAGGTGCCGGCGATGAAGGACACATTCTCCCGCACCAGCAGATCCTCGGCGACGCGCACCGCGTCACCGGGCGTCGAACCATCGTCGCGGAAGATGAATTCCAGCGGCCGGCCGCCCATCACGCCGCCGGCGCGGTTGATGGTGTCGGCGGCCAGCTGCATGGCGTTGCGATAGGGCACCGAGAAGGCGGCCATGCGCGAATAGCTGTTCAGCTCGCCGATGCGGATCGGCGCGCCTTGCGCGCGCGGCGCGCGCAGCCCCACCAAAGCCGGCGCCACCAAAGCCGCCGAGGCACCCAGCGCCACGCGGCGCGTCAAAGTCTGGAACATGCTGTCCTCCGTCCCTGCTGGCCCCAGCATCACCCCGCTGCGGCCTGCCGGTCCAGAGGGGAAATGACGCCGGGAAATCACGCCGCGTCGCGCAGGCCCACGCCCATTTCGGCCAGCACGATGCGCATTTGCCCCAGCGCGTGGCGCATGTCGCCCTCATCGATCGCACCGATACAGCCGATGCGGAAGGTGGGCTCGGCGGTGCTGCAATGGTCGCTGATGGCGATGCCGCGCGCCGTCATGCGGCGCAGGAATTCCGGGAAGTTCCAGGCCGGGTCGCCGTGTTCGCGCACGCAGACGATGATCGGGCCCTGATGCTCGGGCGCCACATAGGGGCGGAAGCCCAGCGCCGTCATGCCGGCATAGGCGATTTCGGCATTGCGGCGATAGCGGGCGAGCCGCGCCGGCTGGCCGCCCTCGGCCAGGTAGATGTCGATCGCCTTGTCCAGCGCGCGCAGCGCCTGCACCGCCGGCGTGAAGCGGAAGCTGCCCCAGCCGGAGCGCTGCGCATGCGCGTACACATCCGACAGGTCCAGCACCCAGGATCCGGAAATGCCCGCGCATTCTTCCAGCCGGTCGATCCGCGCGACCGCGATGCCGAAGCCCGGCAGCCCTTCGAGGCACTTGTTGGAGGTGAACACCACCACATCGCATTCCGGATGCTCATCCATGCGGAAGGGCACCACGCCGAAGCCTGAGACCGCATCGCAGATCAGCCGCCGCCCGGCCGCACGCACCACGGCGCCGAGCGCGTTCGGGTCGTTGATGATGCCCGTCCCCGTCTCGCTGACGACGATGGCGACGCTGCCGCAATCGGGGTTGGCTTCCAGGGCGGCAGCCAGCCGGGCCGGATCCATCGGCACATTGTCGGGCCCGTGCAGCGGCACCACCACGCGGCCGGCCATGGTGGCCAGCTTGGCCAGGCGGTCCGCATAGCCGCCATTCTGCACGACCAGGATCTTCTGGCCGGCGGGGACGAAGCTGCGGATCGCCGCCTCGATCACCATGTGCCCGCAGCCGGGCAGCGGGAGGGAGGCATGCACGCCCGGGGTCCCGCCGGCGATGGCCACGATCTTCGGGCGCATCGCGGCATATTCGGCCTTGAAGGGGGTATCCCAGGGGGCGATGTCGGCATTGGCGGCGGCGCGCACCTCGGGACGGGTCTGCACGGGGCCGGGGATCAGCAGCAACATGGGGGGAATCCAGGCGATGGGTCCGCCTTGACTATCAGGCGATCAGGCCCGGCGAAAGCTCCCGCCGGAGCTTGCGCAGGATCGCTTCCTGGAAGTCCGGATAGTCGCCGACCGACATGGCGAAGGAACCCGGCCCGCCGATGACCTCGGCCACATAATGGTCGAGCAGGTCCGGCTCCTCGTTCAGGATGGCGAGCGCGTTGATCGTCAGGCCCGCCGCCACCGCCAGGTCGCGCACCGGGCCCGGCGCACGGCCCGCATTGTGCCGCCCATCGCCCGAGACATCCAACACCAGCCGCCCGGCCTCGCCCGGGAAGGCGCCGAGCAGCGCGAGCCCACCCGCCATCCCCTCGCCCAAGGCGGTGGCGCCCGGGCGCGGGAGGCGGGGCGTGGTGTCGATGGCGGCGGCGATGTCGGCGGCGGCGGCCGGCCCATCCAGCCGCGTCCAGGGCAAGGCCAGGTCACGCTCCCCCACGCCCGACCACAGCAGGAGCGAAATGGCGACGGCACGGCGCGGCCCGGCGGTGATGATGCCGACCAGCACAGGATCGGCCAGGGCCGCCGCGGTGGCGCCGATCATCAGGTTGAATTCATCGAAATCGACGCTGGCCGAAACATCCATCGCCAGGCAGAGCGCGACATCCACCGGTTGCACGCGCGACCTCCCGCTTGCGCCAGGGCGCCAGACCACCGCATGGTAGTCGCATCGGGATGGCATGAGTGAGGCGAAGATGCTGCGCAGGCAAATCATGGCGGCGGGTGCCGGGCTTTTGGCGGCGCCGAGCGTGTGGGCACAGGGCGCATGGCCCAACCGCAATATCCGGATCATCGTTCCCTTCACGCCCGGGGGTGCCACGGACGGCATGGCACGCGTCACCGCGGGCAAGTTGCAGGAAAAGCTGGGCCAGACGGTGGTGGTGGAAAACCGCCCTGGCGCCAACGGCGCGGTCGGCGGCCAGTTCGTGGCGCGCGAGACGGCGGATGGCTACACTTTCCTGTTCTCGGCCAGCATCCAGATCCTGGGCCGGCTGGTGATGCGCAACCCCGGTTATGATCCCGTCGCCGACCTGCTGCCCATCACCCGCGTCGGCGAAGGGCCGCTGCTGCTGGTGATGAATGGCGCGCGCCCGCAGACCACGCTGGCCGAAGTGGTGGCGGCCGCGCGCGCCAACCCGCGCGACTGGTCCTTCGCCGTTTCCTCGCTGGGCGCGGCGGGGCACCTGGCCACCATCGAGTTCGTCCGCCAGGTCGGCGTCGACCTGGTGCAGGCGCCCTATCGCGGGACGGCGCCGGCGCTGACCGACGTGGTGGCCGGCAATGTGCAGCTGATGTTCGACCCGATCCTGGCCACCCTGCCGCAGGTGCGCGCCGGGCGCGTGAAGGGGCTGGCCATCACCGCGCCGACGCGCAGCGCCGCCGCGCCCGAGATCCCAACGGCCACCGAAGCCGGCATGCCGGGCCTCGACATCCAATCCTGGTGGGCGCTCTGGGGCCCGCGCGGCGTGCCGGCCGAGATCACCGCCCGCATCGGCCAAGCGCTGTCCGTCGGCATGTTCGAGCCGGATGTGCTGGCGCGCGTCGGCTCGCTTGGCATCACGCCCAAGGCCGAAAGCGGGGCGGATTTCGCGGCCTTCATCCAGCGGGATTTTGCCCGCAGCCAGGACCTTCTCCGCCTGGCGAATTTCCAGCCGGAATAGCGGCCTCACGATGCCGCGAGCATGGGGCCTGTCCGCCTTGGACGCCCCGTGCTAGCAGCGCGCTAACGATATTGTCGCCAGGGGGGCGCAGTCATCAACGATCTTGGTCGAGCGACGGCGGACCCCGTCCCCAACACGCCCCCGGCGAGCACGCCGGTGCCGCACCATGCGGATGACAGCGCCCCCATTTCGCGCATCGTGGCCGAAGTGGTTGCCGCCTTCCCCGGCGAGCGCATCACCCTCGGCCAGATGGCCGAAGCCTTTGGTGAGCGGGCCTTCGGGATGCTGCTGCTGCTGCTGCTGCTGCCCAGCATGATCCCGGGCATGGCCAGCGTGTTCGGCACGCCGCTGTTGATCCTGGGCATCCAGATGGGCATGGGGCACCGGGTGCCGAAGCTGCCGGCGATCCTGGCGCGCCAGAGCCTGAAGCGGGAGGATGTGCTGCGGCTTGCCTCGGCTTCCAGCAAGGGGCTGAGCCGGATCGAGAAATATGTGAAGCCGCGGCCGGGCTTCTGGACCAGCGCGGCAGCCGAACGCATCATCGGCTGGCTCACCGCCTATGTGGCGCTGATGCTGATCCTGCCCGGCCCGGGCACCAATGGTCCCCCGGCCTTCGGCAACATCGTCATGTCGCTCGGCGTGATCGAGCAGGACAACCGCACCATCTTCTGGGGCGTGCTGCTGACTATCGGCGGCTGCATCATCGCGACCGGGGTGCTGGTGGCCGTGGTTTGGCTCGGCGCCGAGGTGCTGGGCTGGATGTTCTGATCAGGCCGTGACCGCCAGGCGCTGCGGGGCGGCCAGTTCCGCCACCAGGAAGTCGCGGAACACCGCCACGCGCTTCGAATGGCGGAGTTCCTCCGGATAGACGAAGTAGGCCTCGATCCGCGGCGCCTTGATGTCGGGCAGCACCTGCACCAGCCCGTCCAGCTCCGGCCCCATATAGTCGGGCAGCGCCGCGAGGCCGAGGCCCGAGCGCACCGCCGCCAGGATGCCGGGCAGGCTGTTCAGCTCCAGCGCGGCGCGGCGCGGTGCGCCCGGGCGGCGCCCGGCCTCGGCCAGCCAGTTCACGCTTTCGACCGGCGGGCGGTAATCGCCGTAGACGATCATGCGGTGCGCATCGAGATCCTCGGCACGCTGCGGGATGCCGGCCTGCTTGAGGTAATCGGGCGCGCCACAGACTCGCCAGGCGAAGCTGCCCAGGTTCCGCTGGATCAGATCGGGCTGGCGCGGCGGGTGCATGCGGATCGCGACATCCGCTTCCCGCATCGCCAGGTCCAGGTCGCTATCGTCCAGCAGCACCGTCAGCGTCACGTCGGGGTGCATCTGCATGAAGCGACGCAGCCGCGGTGCCAGCCAGATGGTGCCGAAGCCCATGGTGGTGGTGACCTTGAGCCGGCCGGTCGGGCGTTCGCGCGATTCGGTCAGCAGCGCCTCGGTCATCGCCAGCTTGGCGAAGACCTCGCGCACCGCCCGGTTCAGCGTCTCGCCCTGCTCGGTCAGGATCAGGCCGCGCGCGTGCCGGTGGAACAGCGGCACCGCCAGCGCCTCCTCCAGCGCCTGGATCTGGCGGGAGACCGCCGATTGGCTGAGGTTCAGCGAATCCCCGGCATGCGTGAAGGACCCGGCCTCCGCGACCGCGTGAAACACCCGCAGCTTGTCCCAGTCGAGCGGCATGGGCGGTCAACGGCTCCTTCTTCGTGTGACAAGGCAGGTTGACACGTTGGCCCCCAAGCTGGGTAGGGTAAGCAACCGCCACTTGCGTGCTTTTTTGTGCGCCGCCGCACTATCCGGGCGCGTGTGTGGCCGCGGCGACGGCATGCGTCCCCGCCTCCGCCAGGAATTTCTCCGCCTCCAGCGCCGCCATGCAGCCGGTGCCCGCCGCGGTCACCGCCTGGCGATACACCCGGTCCTGCACATCGCCGGCGGCGAAGACCCCGGGCACCGAGGTGCGCGTGGTGCCGGGCACGGTGGTGATATAGCCATCCGCATCCATCGCCACCTGGCCGCGGAACAGGCTGGTCGCCGGATCATGCCCGATCGCCACGAACAGCCCATGCACCGCCAATTCGCTGGCCTCGCCGGTCTTGAGGTTGCGCAGCGCCAGCCCGCGCGCCACCGGGACGCGGCCCGAGGCATCGGCCAGCACCGATTCCACCGCGGTATCCCAGATCACCGTCACATTCGGCTTGGCGAACAGCCGGGCCTGGAGGATCTTTTCACTGCGCAGCGAGTCACGCCGGTGGATCAGCGTGACGTGGCGCGCCAGGTTGGACAGGTACAGCGCCTCCTCGGTGGCGGAATTGCCGCCGCCCACCACCGCCACATCGCGGCCACGGTAGAAGAAGCCGTCGCAGGTGGCGCAGGCGGAAACGCCGAAGCCGGACAATTCCTTCTCACCCGGGATGCCCAGCCAGCGCGCCTGCGCGCCGGTCGCGATCACGATTGCGTCGGCCAGCCAGACCGCGCCCGAATCGCCGGTCACGCGAAAGGGCCGCGCCGAGAAGTCGACCGCGGTCACCAAATCCTGGACAATGCGCGCGCCGACATGGGTGGCCTGCGCCGCCATCTGGTCCATCAGCCAGGGGCCCTGGATGGCCTCGGCGAAGCCGGGATAATTCTCCACATCGGTGGTGATCGTCAGCTGGCCCCCTGGTTGCAGGCCGGCGACGACGATCGGGTCCAGGCCGGCACGCGCGGCGTAGATCGCCGCCGTATAGCCCGCCGGGCCAGCGCCAATGACAAGCAGGGGGGTTCGAATCACATCGGTCACGGTCAGGTCCTTCGGGTGTTGCAGTGCGGCAGAATCTTCCCTGATATCGCTGCGGGGCGCACCGGTCTCAAGCGAGGTTGGGGGAGGCACGTTCGATTTTGACCGCCCGCCCACTTGTAATGAATTGCCGAACTTTAATCTTATTGGTAGGCAGGCTGGGAAAACATCCATGAGTGAGCGGAGTATGGCGGATATCGACCAGGTTGATCGGCAGATCCTGGCGGAGCTTCAGGACGATGGCCGCATGACGAATGTGGAATTGGCGCGCCGCGTCGGCCTCTCGGCGCCGCCCTGCCTCCGGCGGGTGCGGCGGCTGGAGGAACAGGGCATCATCCGCGGCTATCATGCGGATCTCGACCCGCAGGTGCTGGGGTGGCAGATCACCTTCTACGCCCTGGTCGGGCTCGAGACGCAGAAGCAGGCGGTGCTGACCGCCTTCGAGACGATGGTGTCGGAATGGCCGGAAGTGCGCGAATGCCACATGATCCGCGGCGGTGGGGATTTCCTGCTGCGGCTGGTCGCGCGCGACACGGCGCACGAAAATGCGCTGACCGCGCGGCTCACCTCGGCGGCGCATGTGCTGCGGGTGCAGACGCTCCAGACCATCCGCACCGCGAAGGAGGAGCCGGGCGTGCCGATGCCGGTCTCGCAGCCCCGTCAGGCCAGCCGGAGCGCCATGGAATCGGTGGTCGAGGAAGTCTGATCGGGCGCTGGCTGGCGCTGCTGGCGGGCTTGCCGGCAGCAGCGCCGGCAGCCGCCCTGGCGGCAGCCTTGGCGCCAGCCGATTGCCCGCCGGGCCTTGGCGCGGAGATTGCCTGCTGGCGCGGGCAGGATGCACAGGGCGCGCATCTGCTGGTGGCACGACCGGCTGCCTGGAATGGCCGGCTGGTCACCCATATTTTCGGCGGCCCCCGCCTGGCCCCGCCCGCGCCCGACACAACCGACGAGGATCTGCTGCGCTACGCGGAATTCGTGTCGGAGGGCTGGGCCTGGGTCTCGACCTCCCGCCGCGCGGCCGGCTTCGGCATCCGCCGGGCGGGTGAGGATGCGCTGGCGGCGCGGGACGCGGCGTCGGCGCTGCTCGGCACCCCGCGTCTTTCCGTGTTGCACGGGCAATCCTGGGGCGGCGGCGCGGCCGCCCGCGCGATCGAGACGCTGAACGACCCGCGCGAGGATGGGCGCCGCCCCTGGGACGCGGCGCTGCTGACGGCCGGCGTGCTGGCCGGCCCGACCCGCGCCTATGACATGCGCGTCGACCTGCGCGCTTCCTTCCAGGCGATCTGCGGCACCCATCCACGCCCGGATGAGCCGCAATATCCCGTGGTGCAGGGGCTGCCGAAGGGCGCCAGCATGCCGCGCGAGACGCTGATGCAGCGCTTCAACGCCTGCACGGGCGCGGATCTGGCGCCCGACGCGCGCAGCCCCGCCCAGGCCCGGGCGCTCGCCGACCTGGTGGCGGCCAGCCGCATCCCGGAGGTGGCGCTGCCCACCCACCTGATGTGGGCAACCGTGGGCTTTGCCGACCTGACCTGGAACTTCCTCGATGGCGGGTCGGCCTTCGGCAACCAGCGCGTGGCCTATCGCGGCACCTCGGACGATGCGGGGCTGAATGCCAGGGTCCCGCGCTACGTCCCCGAAGCGGCGGCGGCGCGCCGCCTGGCCGCCGAAGGGGATCCGACCGGCGCCATCGCCGTGCCGGTCATCACCCTGCACGGCATCGGGGACGTGGTGGTCTTCGTCGAGCACCAGGCCGCCTATCGCGCCACGCTGGAAGCGGCCGGCACGGCGCATTGGCTGCTGCAGATCTTTGTCGACGATGCGGATCACGGGAAACTGCCGCCCGCCATCTACCCCGCCGCGCTGGGAGCCCTGGCCGACTGGGCCGAAACCCGCCGCCGCCCGGTGGCCGCCGAGGTGCTGGGCCGCTGCGAGGCGCTGCGCAGCCGCTACGCCGGCGATTGCCGCATCCGGCTGGATTATGTGCCGCAGCCCTGGACGTCGCGGGTCAATCCGCGCTGATCAGCGCACCCCGCGGGCCGCCGCACGCGTGGCCGCCAGTTCCCAGGGCAGTTGGTGGGTCAGCTCGTCGAAGCCCCAATATTGCCGGAGCGAGCGCCGCAGCGTGTCCGGCGGCAGCGCGACCCTTTCCCCATCGCGGGCCGAGACCGGCCAGAAGGGCGCCAGCAGGTCCCGCCAGAAATCGGCATTGATCCAGGCGTCGCGCACCGAGGCATGCCACCCCGGCGCCAGGCTCGTCCGGAAGGGGGCGATGCGCATCGGCGGCGTGCCGAGCGCCACCGCCTCCTTCCCCCAGAATCGCGCCTCCGCCAGGACCGAGGAGGAAACGCCGACCACCCGCTTCAGGCTGTCCTGCGCCAGCAGGATGTAGATGTTCTCGGCCACTTCGCGAAACCGGGCGAAGGGCAGGCCCAGATCATGCAGCCCGAAGCCCTCGGCATTGTAGGGATGCGGCTTGAAGATCGCCGGCGCGCTGCCCAGCGCCGCGCGCAGCGGCGCGGCAAAGTCCCGCAGATCGAGCAGCCGCCCCTCGGCGATCAGGCTGCGGTCGATCCGGGTCTGGCCGATCAGCAGCAGGCTTTCCGTCACCGGCAGGGCGGGCGGCAGCTTCACCGCCGTCGCCGCCAGGATGTCGGCATGCGGCGCGAACCAGGAATCCGGCGTGTGGTGCGGGGCGAGGGCCGCCAGCACCTCGGCATCGCCCGCCTCGGCGGCGAACAACAGGTCGGGGCCGAAGCGATAGGGGTGGATGTTCAGATCCACCCAGGGCCGGCCGAGCGCCGTCAGAAGGCGCTTGATCAGCGGCGGCAATTCGAAGCCCACCACGAAGGCGGCATCGGCGAAGGGGGCGGCCAGCAGGGCCGCCGCCTCACGCGGCAGATCGGGCGCGTCGAACAGCCGCACCCAGCCCTCGATCGCGGGGTCCAGCTCAGCGGCGGCATAGAGGGCTTGCGTGTCGAAGCCCCGCGCCTCGGCCGGCAGGCGCTCGCCGGGCGACCAGAGCAGCGGCGTCACCGCGAGGCCCGTGGCCGCGGCCAAGGGGCGCGCGATCAGCCGCGTCAGCCACAGCGTGTTGCCATTCTGCGAGGAGCGGAAGGCATCGTCCTGCGGGCGCAGCACATCCCCCGCGACCAGGATGCGCCGCGTCACGCGCGCTCGATCCGTGCCCAGTGCAGCGCGAGGCCAAGACAGCGCGTGTCCCGCCGCGGACCGCTCGCCGGATCCTCGGCCGCCGGGCCGCACCAGAGCAGCGTCACGCGCGAGCCCGGCGGATGCTCGGGCAGGGTGATCGCGGCCTCCGCCACCGCCGACGCCCCATCCCCGCCGACCGCGACCAGATCCAGCCGCACCCCATCCAGGAACCAATCATGCGCGGCCAGATCGACCGCGAGCCCATAGGGCGCACGCAGCGACAGCGCGACGCGCAACGCCCCGCCCCCCAGCGCCGGCAGCGCCAGCGTGGCGCAGCGCGCCATGCCGGCCCAGCGCAGCGCGCCGGCCGGGGTGGTTTCCGGCGCGTACCAGCCATGGCCGGCAAAGGCCGGGTCGGCGGCATCCATCACCGCCGGCCCGGCTTCCGGCACCAGGGCGGGGGCGCGGGCGGCCGCCAGCCGCTCCGGCGGGATGTGGCGCAACGGGTCGATCCGCAGCCGCTCGGCGCGGGTCAGGGCGGCGGCGCGGTGCTGCTGCGCCAGCCGATCCTGGGCAGCGGCCAGGCGCGCCAGCTCCTCCAGCACGAAGTCGCCGCCGGGCTGGCCGGCCAGCAGGGCGCCGCCTGCCGCCTGCAGCCGCACCAGATGGGCGCTGATCTGCGCCCGGTCGATCAGGGTGGCGGCCAGCGCCTCGGGCGAGAGGTCGAGCAGGGGGTCGAGCGGCTCCGTCACAATTCACGCACCTCCGCGACCCCGGGCAGCACCTTCATGGCCTGCATCAGGCGGGGCGAGACGTTGAAGACCCCCGGCAGGCGAATCTCAACCTCCTGCCCCGGTCCGGTCATGGGCACCAGGATCACCCGGCCGCGGCCGCGCCCCTCGCGCGCCAGCAGGTCGCGCAGCGGCGGCAGCGCGGCGGGCTCGGTGAACCAGAGCTTCAGGCCCTGCGCCAGGCTGGCCGCCGCGCGGTCCAGCGGTTCCGCATCCTGGGCGGTGATGCGCACCGTCTCGCCCTCCAGCCGCACCTCGGCGGTGACCAGCAGCGCGGTGCCCTCGGCCAGCATGCCATCGGCGCGGGCCAGGGTTTCGCTGAAGAAGGTGGCTTCGAAGCTGCCCTCCGCGTCGGACAGGCGCACCCAGGCCATCTTGTTGCCGCTCTTGGTGCGGCCCTGCTTCACCGCCACCACCGTGCCCGCCAGCTTGAGCCGCCCGGTGCCGCGCGCCGCCGCCGCGATCCGCGCCGAGGACACGACGCCAAGCTTGCCCAGCGCCTTGCGATAGGTGTCGAGCGGATGCGCCGAGAGGTGGAAGCCCACCGCCTCCGCCTCGAAGGCCAGGCGTTCGAGCATGGGCCAGTCGGGCGCCTCTGGCAGGCGCAGCGGCGGCGGCGCGGCTTCGGCGCCGAACATGTCGCGCGTCGGGTTTGCCCGCCGCTCGGCGGCTTCCTGCGCGGCGCGCAGCAGCGCCTCGGCCCCGGTGACCAGCCTGGCGCGGTTCTTCTCCAGCGTGTCGAAGGCGCCCGCCTTGGCCAGGTTCTCGATCTGCAACTTGTTGATCAGCCGCGGCTCCACCCGGGCGCAGAAATCCGACAGGCTGGCGAAGGGCCCGGCCGCATCGCGCGCGCGCACCAGATCCTGCATGGCGGCCAGCCCCACGCGCTTCACCGCGGCCAGCGCGAAGCGAATGGCCTGGCTGCCATCTTCCCGCGACTCGATGGTGAATTCGGCGGCGCTGCGATTCACGTCGGGCGGCAGCACCGGAATGGCCAGCCGCGCCGCTTCCTGCATATGCGCCGCCAGCTTGTCGGTATTGCCCAGATCCAGCGTCATCGAGGCAGCGAGGAAGGCCACCGGATGGTTCGCCTTCAGCCAGGCGGTCTGGTAGCTGACCAGCGCATAGGCCGCGGCGTGGGATTTGTTGAAGCCATATTCCGCGAACTTCGCCATCAGGTCGAAGACCTCGCGCGCCTTCGCCTCCTCGATCCCATTGGCCATGGCGCCGGCCACGAAGGTGCCGCGCTGCGCCTCCATCTCGGACGCGATCTTCTTGCCCATGGCGCGGCGCAGCAGGTCCGCGCCGCCGAGCGAATAGCCCGCCATCTCCTGCGCGATCTGCATCACCTGTTCCTGGTAGACCAGGATGCCGTAGGTCTCGGCCACGATGTGCTGGATCGAGGGGTGCGGCGCTTCCCAGGCCTCGCCATGCTTGCGCTGGCAATAGGCGGGGATATTGGCCATCGGGCCGGGGCGATAGAGCGAGACGGCGGCGATCAGATCCTCGAACCGGTCGGGCCGCATCATGCGCAGGCAGTCCCGCATGCCCTGGCCTTCGAACTGGAACACCCCCGCCGCATCGCCGCGCGCCAGCATGGCGTAGGTGCGGGCATCGTCCAGCGGCAGCCGATCGAGATCCACCGCGATCCCCTGCGCTGCCAGCAGCGCCACGGCGCGTTGCAGCACGGTCAGGGTCTTCAGGCCGAGAAAGTCGAACTTCACCAGCGACGCCTGCTCGACATGCTTCATCGAATATTGCGTGACCAGCATCGGGTTGCGCGGATCGCGGTAGAGCGGGACGATTTCCGCCAGCGGCCGCCTGCCGATCACCACGCCGGCGGCATGGGTGGAGGCGTTGCGGTAGCACCCCTCGATCTGCTGGGCGATGTCGAGCAGGCGTGCCACCTGCTCATCCTCGTCGCGCATCGCCTGCAATTTCGGCTCGCCGGCGATCGCCTGGCCGAGCGTCACGGGCTTGGCCGGATTGAAGGGGATCAGGCCCGCGATGCGATCCACCTGGCCATAGGGCAGGCCCATCACCCGGCCCACATCGCGCACCGCCGCCTTGGCTTGCAGCTTGCCGAAGGTGATGATCTGCGCCACGCGGTCGGCGCCATATTCCTGCACGACGTAGCGGATCACCTCGTCACGCCGGTCCTGGCAGAAATCAATGTCGAAGTCGGGCATCGACACGCGCTCGGGGTTGAGGAAGCGCTCGAACAGCAGCGCCCAGCGCATCGGGTCCAGGTCGGTGATCGCCAGCGCCCAGGCGGCGACGGAGCCGGCGCCGGAACCACGGCCGGGGCCGACCGGGATGCCCTGCGCCTTCGCCCATTGGATGAAGTCGGCCACGATCAGGAAATAGCCGGAAAAGCCCATCTTCTCGATGACCGAGAGCTCATAGGCCAGTCGTGCGCGATAGGCCTCGCGTTCCGCGGCGGGGCGCGCCTGCGCATCCAGCCGCACTTCGAGGCCGGCGCGGGCCATGTCGGCCACCGTCTCGGCCTCGGTGCGGCCGGGGGCGACCTTGGGGCAGATCGGCAGTTCGGGCTTGCGGCCTTCCGCCATCACCGCGCAGCGGCGCGCGATGGCGATGGTATTGTCGCAGGCATCCGGCAGGTCGGCGAACAGCTTGCGCATGGCGGCGGCGGGCTTGAACCAATGTTCGGCGGTGACCTGGCGGCGATCCTGCTCGGCCAGCACCCGGCTTTCCGTGATGCACAGCAGCGCGTCATGGGCCAGGTGCATCGCGGCCGTGTCGAAATAAACGTCGTTGGCGGCCACGATCGGCAGGTCCCGCGCCGCCGCCAGGCCCAGCAGCGCCGGTTCCAGCCGGCGTTCCACCGGGCGGCCATGGCGGTTCAGCTCCACCGCCATCCTGTCCGGGAAGGCCGCGCGCAGCGTGTCCAGCAGCCGCGCCGCCGCATCGGCCCGGCCTTCGCCCAACAGGCGCGCGACCGGCCCCTCGGTCCCGCCCGTCAGCAGGAACAGGCCGGCCGCATGGGCGCCGAGCTGATCCAGCGTGACGGCCGGCCCCCCCGACGGATCCTGGTTCATGTAGCCGGCCGAGGAGAGCCGCTGCAGATGATCAAGCCCGCGCGCATCCATGGCCAGCGCCACCAGCGGGTCCGGCCGGTTGCGGCCGAAATCCCGGGCGCCCGGCGCATCCGTCTCCCGCCGCGCCAGGAACAGCTGGCAGCCCATGATCGGCTGCACCCCCTTCCCCGCCGCCGCCTGGGCGAAATCCAGCGCGCCGAACAGATTGCCCGAATCGGTCAGCGCCACCGCCGGCTGGCCATCGGCGGCGGCCAGCGCCGCCAGCTTCTCGGCCTTGATCGTGCCCTCGCCCAGCGAATAGGCCGAATGGGCGTGGAGATGGACGAAGCCCTGCTGCATGCTGCGAGCCTATCACGCCCCGCCGGGAGAGAGCGATGCCGGACGATCTCGCGCTGCTGCGCCAATCCTTCCGCCTGGCCGAGGCCAGCCGCGCTGCCGGCCAGCACCCGTTCGGCGCGCTGCTGGCCGATGGTGCGGGGCGCGTGCTGCTGGAGGCGACCAACGGCTTCCACCCGTCAGGCGATGGCACGGCCCATGCCGAGCGGCTGCTGGCCAGCCGCGCCGCCAGCCTGTTGCCATCGGGGTTGCGGGCGGAGGCGACGCTGTTTTCCAGCGCCGAGCCCTGCGCCATGTGCGCCGGCGCCATCTATTGGGCGGGGATCGGGCGCGTGGTCTACGGCCTGTCGGAAGCGCGGCTGAAGGCCATGATCGGCCCGCATCCCGAGAACCTGACCATGGACCTGCCCTGCCGCCACGTCTTCGCCGCCGGCCAGCGCGCCATCACGGTGGAGGGCCCGCTGCTGGAAGACGAGGCGACGGTGGCGCATCAGGGATTCTGGTGAAGCCCTGCCGGCGCGGCGATCGCCACGACCCGCCCCGCGCGCAGCGTCACCACCCGGTCCATCCGCGCGGCCAGGTCCGGATTATGGGTGGCGATCAGCGCCGCCATGCCGCGGCCGCGCACCAGCGCCAGCAATTCGTCGAACACCAGGGCGGCGGTGCCGGCATCGAGGTTGCCCGTCGGCTCGTCGGCCAGCAGCACGCGCGGATCATTGGCCAGCGCGCGGGCGATGGCCACGCGCTGCTGCTCCCCGCCTGACAGCCGGCCCGGCCGGTGCGTGGCCCGCGCGGCCAGGCCCATGGCGGCCAGCAGCTCGGCGCCGCGGGCATGGGCGGCGGCGCGCGGCACGCCGGCCGCCATCTGCGGCAGCGCCACATTCTCGACGGCCGTGAATTCCGGCAACAGATGGTGGAACTGGTAGACGAAGCCGAGGCCGCGGCCGCGAATGGCGGTGCGGGCGGCGTCATCGAGGCCGCCGACCGGCTGGCCTTCGAACAGCACCTCGCCGGCATCGGGGCGTTCCAGCAGGCCCGCCAGATGCAGCAGCGTGGACTTGCCGGTGCCGGAGGGGGCGACCAGCGCCACGATCTCGCCGGGCCGCAGGATCAGGCTGGCGCCGTCCAGCACCGTGAGCTCGCCGGCCTCGGTGCGGAAGCGCCGCACCACGTCCCGCAGTTCCAGCACGGCGGATGCGTGTTCGAGGCCGCGATTCACGCGACACTCCTCGGGCCTGCGGCCCTGCGGTGCTCTGCGATCGCGGCCTTAACCATTCCGCAGCGCCACCACCGGATCGGTCCGCGCCGCGCGCCAGGATGGGTAGAGCGTTGCCAGCAGCGACAGGCCAAGCCCCATGCCCACCACCTGCGCCACCTCCATCGGGTTCACCACGGCCGGCAGGCGCGACAGGAAATAGACTTCCGGGCTGAACAATTCGGTCCCGCTCAGTGCCTGCAGGGCCTGGCGGATGGTTTCGATGTTCAGGCAGAAGGTGAGGCCCAGCACGAAGCCGATCAGGGTGCCCACCACGCCCACGCTGGCGCCGCACAGCAGGAAGATGCGCAGGATGGCGCCGCTGCTGGCGCCCATGGTGCGCAGCACGGCGATGTCGCGCGCCTTGTCCTTCACCAGCATGATCAGCGAGGAGACGATGTTGAAGGCGGCCACCAGGATGATCAGGGTCAGGATCAGGAACATCACGTTGCGTTCCACCTGCACCGCCGCGAAGAAACTGGAATTGGAATCCTGCCAATCCAGGATGCGGATCGGCTGGCCCGCCAGCGTCGCGCGAATGGCGCGCGAGACGGTGGCGACATTGGTTGGATCCTGCACGAAGGTCTCGATCTGCGTCGCCGCACTGCCGGTCTGGAAGAAGGTCTGCGCCGCGCCGATCGGCAGGAAGACGAAGGAATTATCGTATTCGTGCATGCCGATCTGGAAGATCGCCACCACCGTATAGGCGCGCACCCGCGGCACCGTGCCGAACACGGTGGTGCGCCCCTGCGGTGAGACCAGCGTCACCCGATCGCCCACGCCAATCCGAAACCGCTGCGCGAGGCGTGAGCCGATGACGATCGCATCCTCGCCCTCGAACCGATCCAGGCTGCCGCCCACGATGTTGCGCGCCACGATGCCGCGGTCGCGCAGGTCGGCCGGCGCCACGCCGCGCGCCAACCCGCCCGAGGCGCCGCCCTGCTCGCTGGTCAGCAGCACCTGGCCCTCCACGATGGGCGTCGCGCTGACCACGCCGGGCACGGCGCGGATGCGCGCCGCCATCGCGGTATAGTCGGCAATGTTGCGTTCCGTGCCGTAGACGCCGAGATGGCCATTGAGGCCCAGGATCCGGCCCAGCAATTCCTGGCGGAAGCCGCCCATCACGCTCATCACGATGATCAGGGTCGCAACACCCAGCGCGATGCCGACCAGCGAGAAGATGGCGATCACGCTGACGAAGCGCTCACCCTTGCGGGCGCGCAGGTAGCGGAAGGCGACCATCCGCTCGAAGGCGTTGAACATGGCGTCAGCCCGTGAGGCGCGCCAGCGCCGCCTCGACCGAGACATCCTGCTTTTCGCCGGTGGCGCGGCGCTTCAGTTCCACCGTGCCGGCGGCCGCACCGCGCGGGCCGACAACCACCTGCCAGGGATGGCCCATCAGGTCCGCATCGGCGAATTTCGGGCCGGCGCGCTCGCTGCGATCATCGTAGAGCGCGTCGGGGATGGCGGCGTAGAGGCGCTCGCACAGCGCGTCGCAGGTGGCATCGCCCTGCTTGAGGTTGAGGATGGCGGCGCGGAAGGGCGCCACCGCATCGGGCCATTTGATGCCGGCCTCATCATGGTTCGCCTCGATGGTCGCACCGACCAGGCGTGAGACACCGATGCCGTAGCTGCCCATCTCGGGCACCACCGGCTTGCCATCGGCGCCCTGCACCATCAGGCCCATCGGCTTCGAGTATTTGGTGCCGAAGTAGAAGATGTGCCCCACCTCGATCCCACGCGCGCTGATGCGGCGCGCTTCGGGCACGGCGGCCCAGGCCGCCTCGTCATGCATTTCGTCGGTCGCGGCATAGTGCGCCGTGAAGCGATCGACCATCGGCGTGAGATCGGCGGCATAGTCGGGCGCCTCGGCCAGCGGATCCAGGTCCAGCAGGTCCTGGCTGACGAAGACCTGGCTTTCGCCGGTTTCCGCCAGGATGATGAACTCATGCGAGAGGTTGCCGCCGATCGGCCCGGTATCGGCGCGCATCGGCACCGCCTTCAGCCCCATGCGCGCGAAGGTGCGGAGATAGGCCAGGAACATCTGGCGGTAGCTATGCTCGGCGCCCTCGCGCGTCAGGTCGAAGCTGTAGGCATCCTTCATCAGGAATTCGCGGCCGCGCATCACGCCGAAGCGGGGCCGCACCTCGTCGCGGAACTTCCACTGGATATGGTAGAGGTTGCGCGGCAGGTCGCGGTAGCTTTTCGCGAATTGGGCGAAGATGTCGGTGACCATTTCCTCATTGGTCGGGCCGAACAGCATCTCGCGCTCATGCCGGTCCTTCAGGCGCAGCATTTCGGGCCCATAGGCGTCGTAGCGGCCGGAGGTGCGCCAGAGATCGGCCGACTGGATCGTCGGCATCAGGATTTCCTGCGCGCCGGCGCGGTCCTGCTCCTGGCGGACGATGTCGGCGATCCGGTTCAGCACGCGCCAGCCGAGCGGCAGCCACGCATAGATGCCAGCCGAGGTCTGCCGGACCAGCCCCGCGCGCAGCATCAGCCGGTGGGAGGCGATGGTCGCCTCGGCAGGCGTTTCCTTCAGCGTCGGCAGGAAAGCACGAGAGAGGCGCACGCGGCGAACTCCTGGGAAGGACGGGTGGGGGCGGACCCTAATGCGGGGGAAGCAGCTTCGCCAGGGCCCCGGCGGCCTGCTGCATCGCAGCAAGAAAACTGCGCAACAATCGGAAAGCTCGGTCGGAATCCTACGATTTCTGCACGATCTGTAGAGAATCCGCTTTGCGCGCTGGCAGACCCCGTGTAAAAAAATGGGCCGCTCCCAAAGGGGCGGCCCAAGTTAAGGGAGGAAACGCCAGTCACACGGCAGAGAGAAGATCAACTTCCCTCTGAACGAGAGAATGGCGCCGAGGGGCGAAGCAGCACAATCGAAAAGCGGCCGTCCCTCGACACAAAAAACTGGCGAAAACGCCTGACTTGCGTAGTTTATAGGCGGCATCCGCGGGGAGGCGGGTTTGCCGCCATTTTTTTGCGCAGATGACCGCTTCGTAAGCTACGGATTCCTCGGTTTCAGGGGCTGGCCGGACCCCGGCCGAGCCCAGGCACCGGCGCCGAGACACCGGGCCCCTGATAGGCCCACCAGCCATCCCGGAAGCTGACCAGGCCGGACGCGATCACCCCCCACACGCCGAGCCAGATGACCGACGCCAGCACGGTGGTGCCGATCAGCTTGCGGCCGAGCATCGGCTTGGCGGGCGTGCCCCGCCAGCCGCCATCGTTCGGGTCGGCCTCGGCCACCGGCCGCGTGCCGATCGGCAGCACGCAGAACAGCGCCGTCCACCAGACCAGCACATAGACGACAATGCCGGTGAACCAATCCATCGCCGTCAGACCCGCAGGAGGTGGACTTCAACGCTCGGCCGCTTCTTCAGCCGCCGACCGACCGCGCGCCGGAGCGCGCTGCGCGCCGCTTCGCGCAACGCGCCATCCTCGCGCCGGATCGGCGCGGGCAGTTCGGTGACGGCGCGGGCCACGTCGCCGGCGATCTGCTCCATCTCGGCGCCGCCTTCCTCGAACAGGCCGGGGGCTGCGATCTGCGGCCGGCCGAGCATGCGCCCGCTGCCATCCACCGCCAGCGAGGCCAGCACCAGCCCATTGTGCAGCATCTTCTTCCGCGCGTTCAGCACATCGCCATCCAGCGGCAGCAGCCGCCCCTCATCCACCGCGAGCTTGCCCACCGGCACGGATTCGATGATGTCGGGCTTGCCGGGGGCCAGGCGCAGCACGTCGCCATCCTCGATCACGAAGGCGGTGGCCTGCAGCGTCTCGGCCAGGTTCGCATGCTCGTTCATGTGGCGCCATTCGCCATGTACCGGCACGGCGTAGCGCGGCTTCACCAGCTGATAGAGCCGCTTCAGCTCATCGCGCGCCGGATGGCCGGAGACGTGGACCATATGGTCGTCCGCCGTCATCACATCGACGCCGGCGCGCGACAGCTCATCCTGCACGCGCAGGATCGCCCGCTCATTCCCCGGGATCATGCGGGAGGAGAAGATCACCGTGTCCCCCTCACCCAGCGAGATCCGCGGATGCGTGTCGGCGGCGATCTTGGAGATGGCGCTGCGCGGCTCGCCCTGGCTGCCGGTGCAGATGATCAGCAGGCGGTTGTCGGGGATATCCTCGGCCTCATCCTCGGTCAGGAAGGCGTTGGTGCCGGCCAGGTAGCCGGTCTCCCGCGCCGCCGCCTCGGCATTGCGGAGACTGCGGCCGAACAGCGCCACCTGCCGCCCCGCCGCGCGGGCCGCATGCGCCACGCTTTCGACGCGCGCCAGGTTGGTGGCGAAGCAGGTCACGGCGATGCGCCCCTTCAGGCCCTTGATCAGGGCCGTCAGGTTCCGCCGTACCTCGGCCTCGCTGCCCGAATGGCCTTCGACCAGAGCGTTGGTGCTGTCGCACACCATGGCCAGCACGCCTTCCTCGCCCAGGCGCGCGAAGGCGGCCTCATCGGTGGGCGGGCCGATCAGCGGCGTCGGGTCCAGCTTCCAGTCACCCGTGTGCAGCACGGTGCCGTGGCGCGTGCGGATGGCCAGCGCCTGGGCTTCCGGGATGGAATGGCTGACGCGGAGATATTCCAGGTCGAAGCCACGCACCTTCCAGCGCCCGCCGGCGGGCTGCACGATCAGTTCCACCTCGCGCAGCAGCCCGGCCTCGCCGAGCTTGCGGCGCAGCACCGCGGCCGCGAAGGGGGTGGCGTGGATCGGGCAGCGCAGCATGGGCCACAGATGGGCGACCGCGCCCACATGGTCTTCATGCGCATGGGTGATCACCAGCGCCACCAGCCGATCCTTGCGTTCGGCCAGCCAGCTGGCGTCCGGCACCAGGATTTCGACCTCGGGATGCTCCGGCCCACCGAAGCCAAGGCCGCAATCCACCGCCAGCAACTGCCCATCGCAGCGGTAGACGTTGAGGTTGAGTCCAATCTCCCCCGTCCCGCCGAGCGGGATGAAGGCCAAGTCGTTGTTCATTCTGTTTCCAGTTCAAGTCGCGTCAGTCTCGATTCGGTGGCGCGCCTGAGGGGCCGGCGACTCAACCCCATCGCGGGGAGCCGATCTCAGCCCTCGTCGCGGCGCGCGCGTGCCGTGTAGATGGGGGCGGCGTTGCGCGCCGCCAACAGGCGCAACCCATCCAGCGTGGTATCCTGGTCGATCGTCTCAATGATATTCGTGCCTTCGGCGAACAGGGGCGCCAGCCCGCCGGTGCCGATGACCTTCAACTGGCCGCCATGCTCGGCGCGGATGCGCGCCACGATCCCCTCGATCAGCCCCACATAGCCCCAATAGATGCCGGACTGCATGGCCGCCACCGTGTTGCGGCCGATCGCCGATTGCGGCCGGCCGATGCCGATACGCGGCAGCCGCGCCGCCGCCCGGTGCAGCGCCTCGATCGACAGGTTGATGCCCGGCGCGATGACACCGCCGATATAGGCGCCGTCGCCCTCCACCACGTCGAAGGTGGTGGCAGTGCCGAAATCGATCACGATCAGCGGGCCCCGGTAGCGCTGGTGGGCGGCCAGCGCGTTCAGCAGCCGGTCCGCGCCGACCTCATGCGGCGCATCGACGCGAATGTCGAAGCCCCAATCCAGGTTGGCGCGCGCCACCAGCGGCTCGCACCCGAACCAGTCTCGCGACAGGCGCCGCAGATTGTACAGCGCGGCCGGCACCACCGTGCCGATGGCGCAGCGCGCGATCTCGGCCGGGCGGATGCCGGCATGGCCGAGCAGCGCCAGCAGCCACACCGCATATTCGTCCGATGTCCGCTCAGCCTCGGTGCGGATGCGCCAACGGCCGCGCCATTCGGTGCCGTCATGCACCGAAAACACCACATTCGTGTTGCCCGCATCCACCGCCAGCAGCATGTCGCGTCACATCACCTCGCCGGAAGCGATCTTGTGCATCGCACCAGCGGCTTCGAGCAAGAGGGCACCTTCGGGCGAGAGGCCGGCGAAGCGCCCGGCGCGGCCATCGCGCAGGCGGATCGGGCTGCCCATTGGCGGGCCCGCGGCCAGCCAGCCAGCGCGCACCGGGGCCAGGCCCTCCGCCAAGTAGCGCCCGCGCCAGCTGGCGAGGGATGCCAGCAGGCTCCCGGCAAACGCCTCCGGCGTCGGCGCGCCGGCGCCGAGGCAGGCGGTCGGCCGGTCCGGGCGCGCGGGCGCATGCGCCAGGTTCACGCCGAAGCCCAGCACCATCCAGCCGATCCGCCCCGTCGCGTCGCCGGCGGCCTCGACCAGGATGCCGGCCAGCTTGGCCTGGCCCACCAGCACATCATTCGGCCATTTCAGTGCGAGACCCGCCGGCGCATGGGGCTTGAGGGCCGCATGCAGCCCGACCGCCGCCAGCAAGGCGAAGTGCGGCGCCGCGGCAACCGGCAGGTCCGGCTTCCAAAGAACGGAAAGGTGCAGGTTGCCCGGCGGGCTGGACCAATCCCGCCCATCCCTTCCGCGCCCGGCGGTCTGGCGATGGGCCAGCAGCGCCAGCCCATCGGGTTCCGCGGTGCGGGCCAGCAGCGCCGCCTGGGTGGAAGGGAGCTCGGCCGCGACCTCCAGCCGGTGGATCACCCGCCGAGCGAGGCCACGGCGCGCGTGGCGGCGCCGATCAGCGTGGCGGGGAACAGGAAGAACAACAGGGTGACGAGGCCCGAGGCCGTCATCACCAGTGTCAGGCCGGCACTGCGGGGTTCCAGTGCCGCAAGCTCGGCCGGACGGGCATCGAAATACATCACCTTCACGATGCGCAGATAATAGTAGGCGCTGACCACGCTGCTGGCCACGCCGATCACCGCCAGCGTCCAGAAGCCTTCCTGCACGGCCGGCAGCAAGACGTAGAGCTTGCCGAAGAAGCCGGCCAGCGGCGGGATCCCGGCCATCGAGAACATGAACACAGTCATCCACACGGCCATCGCCGGATCGCTGCGGCCGAGCCCCGCCAGATCCGCCACCTGCTCCACCGCGCGCCCGTCGCGGCGCATGGCGACGATCACCGCGAAGGCGCCGAGATTCATGGCCAGGTAGATCGCCATGTAGATCAGCACGCCGCGCAGCCCATCCTCGGTGGCGACGGCCACGCCCATCAGCGCGAAGCCGATATGGCCGATCGAGGAATAGGCCATCAGCCGCTTCAGGTTGCGCTGCGTCAGCGCGGCCAGCGCGCCCAGCATCATCGAGCCGGCGGCGGCCAGCCAGATCACCTGCTGCCATTGCGCCGCCAGTTCGCCGAAGGGCACCGCGACCACGCGCAGCAGCAGGGCCACCGCCGCCACCTTGGGGGCGGCCGCGAAGAAGGCGGTGACGGGCGTCGGCGCGCCCTCATAGACGTCGGGCGTCCACATGTGGAAGGGCACGGCGCTGATCTTGAACACCAGGCCGGTGAGCACGAAGACCATGCCGACCAGCATGCCAAGGCCCGGCGCATCGCCCGCCAGCGCATCGGCCAGCGCGTCGAAATTGGTGCTGCCGGCGAAGCCATAGACCAGCGAACAGCCGTACAGCAGCAGGCCGGAGGCCAGCGCGCCAAGGACGAAGTATTTCAGCCCAGCCTCGGCGCTGCGCGGATTGTCGCGGTCGAAGGCGGCGACGACGTAGAGCGCCAGCGACATCAGCTCCAGCCCGACATAGAGCGACATCAAGTCGTTGGCCGAGACCATGACCATCATGCCAAGCGTGGCCAGCAGCAGCAGCAGCGGATATTCGAAGCGGGCCAGGCCGGCGCGTTCGTTGAAGTCCAGCGCCATCACGATGCCGCCGGCCGCACCCAGCAGGATCAGCAGCTTCATGAAGCGGCCGAACTCATCAGCCACATACTGGCCGTTGAAGGCGACACCCTGCTCCTGGCCCAGCAGCAGCACGGCGGCCAGCAGCAGCGCGCCCAGGCAGGCCATGGAGACGGCGTGGAAGGTCTCGCGCTTGGGGATCACGCCGCCGACCAGGATGGCAAGCGCGGACAGGCCCAGCGCGATTTCGGGAAGGGCGAGGGTCCAGGCCATTGCAATCACATCCCCGCCAGTCGCGCCGCGCCGAGCGCGGCCTCATGCCGTGCCACCAGCCCGGTGACCGTCGCCTCGAACACGTCGAGGAAGGAGGATGGGTAGATGCCCATCCAGAGCGTCAGCAGGATCAACGGCGCGAAGACGGCATATTCGCGCGGGTGCAGATCCAGCAGGCCGCGCAGATCTTCCCGCGTGATGCGCCCGAAGGCGACGCGGCGATACAGGTACAGCATATAGGCCGCGCCCAGGATCATCCCCAGCGCGGCACCGAAGGCGACCCAGGGGTTCACCTTGAAGGCGCCGACGATCACCAGCAATTCGCCCGGGAAGCCGGCCGTGCCGGGCAGCGCGACGGAGGCCATGGTGAACAGCATGAACACCAGCGCATAGGCCGGCATGATCTTCGCGACACCGCCATAGCGCGCGATCTCCCGCGTATGCACCCGGTCGTAGAGCACGCCCACGCAGAGGAACAGCGCGCCCGAGACGACGCCATGCGACAGCATGGTGAACAGCGCGCCCGAAATGCCCTGCACGTTGAAGGTGAAGATGCCCAGCGTGACGATGCCCATATGCGCCACCGACGAATAGGCGATGAGCTTCTTCATATCCTCCTGCGCCAGCGCCACCAGCGAGGTGTAGACCACCGCCACGACGCTCAGCGCGAAGATCATCGGCGCGAAGGCCGCCGAGGCTTCGGGCAGCATCGGCAGCGAGAAGCGCAGGAAGCCATAGGCGCCCATCTTCAGCAGCACGCCCGCCAGGATGACGGAGCCCGCGGTGGGTGCCTCCACATGCGCATCCGGCAGCCAGGTGTGCACCGGCCACATCGGCACCTTGACCGCGAAGGAAGCGAAGAAGGCCAGGAACAGCCACATCTGCATGCCGCGCGGAAAGTCCGCTTCCATCAGCGTCGGGATGTCGGTGGTGCCCTTCACGTACCAGATGGCCAGGATCGCCAGCAGCATCAGCACGCTGCCCGCCAGCGTGTAGAGGAAGAACTTGAACGCGGCATAGACCCGCCGCGCCCCGCCCCAGATGCCGATGATCAGGAACATCGGGATCAGCACGGCTTCGAAGAAGATGTAGAACAGCACCAGATCGAGGGCGGCGAACATGCCGACCATCATCGCTTCCAGCGCCAGGAAGGCGATCATGTATTCGCGCACCCGCTCACGCACGCTGTCCCAGGAGGCGAGGATGCACAGCGGCGTCAGCAGCGTGGAGAGCAGGATGAACAGCATGGAAATGCCGTCCACGCCCATATGGTAGCCGATGCCGAATTCGCCGAACCAGGGCAGCTTCTCGACGAACTGGAAGCCGCCATCGGCATTGTCGAAGCGGATCCACAGGATCAGGGAAATGCCGAAGGTGATCAGGCTGGCCCAGAGCGCCGCCCAGCGCGCATTGCGCGCCACCACCGCTTCCTCGCCACGGATCGTCAGGATGAACAGCGCGCCGGCCAGCGGCAGGAAGGTGACCAGCGAGAGGATCGGGAAGCCGGCGGCATTCATCGCGCAAGGCCCATCAGCATGAGGGTGACGAACAGCACGAGGCCGCCGATCATGGTGAAGGCGTAGCTGGCGACGCGCCCGGTCTGCAGCTTCACGCTGCCGCGCGCCGCCTGCATGGCCAGGCTGGCCGCGCCATTCGGCATGCCATCGATCAGCCGCGCATCGCCGGTCTTCCACAGCGCATCCGCAAGCTGGCGGGCGGGCTGGACGAAGATCCGGTCATACAGCTCGTCGAAATACCATTTGTTGAGCAGGAACCGGTAGACGCCCGCGAAGCGCGTCGCGATCCGGCCGGGAATGGCGGGCGCCCCCATGTACAGCGCATAGGCCAGCGCAATGCCGGCCACGCCAACCACCGTCGGCGCCAGGGGCACCCAGGCGGGAACCTTATGCGCATCGTGCAGCACATGATTATGCTCGGCCGTGTGGATGGCGCCGTTCCAGAAGGCTTCCTGACCGTAGCCCACGAACATCGGGTAGAAGACGCCACCCGCGAACACCGCGCCGACCGACAGCAGCAGCAGCGGCACCAGCATCACCGCCGGGCTTTCATGCACATGCTCCATCGTGTGCGCATCCGCGCGCGCCGCGCCATGGAAGGTCAGGATGATCAGGCGCCAGGAATAGAAGGCGGTCAGGAAGGCAGCGATCAGGCCGAGCACGAATGCATACATGCCAACGCCGCTATGCGCCGCGAAGGCCACTTCCAGCACCATGTCCTTCGAGTAATAGCCGGCGAAGAAGGGCACGCCCGCCAGCGCCAGGCTGCCGATCCACATCATGGCGTAGGTGATCGGCACCTTCTTCCAGATGCCGCCCATGCGGCGGATATCCTGCTCGTCCGACATGGCGTGGATCACGCTGCCCGCGCCCAGGAACAGCAGCGCCTTGAAGAAGGCATGGGTGAAAAGGTGGAAGATCGCCGCCTGATAGGCGCCGACCCCCACTGCGAAGAACATGTAGCCAAGCTGCGAGCAGGTGGAATAGGCGATGATCCGCTTGATGTCGTTCTGCACGCAGCCGATGGTGGCCGCAAAGATCGCCGTCGAGGCGCCGACGATGGTCACGATGGCCAGGGCGACCGGCGCATATTCCATCACCGGCGACATACGCGCCATGAGGAACACGCCCGCCGTCACCATGGTGGCCGCATGGATCAGCGCGGAGACCGGCGTCGGCCCCTCCATCGCGTCCGGCAGCCAGGTGTGCAGGCCCAACTGCGCCGACTTGCCGCAGGCGCCGAGGAACAGCAGCACGCCGATCACCTCGAGCGAGGGCAAGCTGAGGAAGGTTGCCTCGCGCGCCGCCTGGACACCCGCGAAGATCGTGTCGAACTCCACCGACTGAAAAGTCCAGAAGGTGAGCGCGAGGCCCAGCATGAAGAACAGGTCGCCGACGCGGTTCACGATGAAAGCCTTCATCGCCGCGCGGTTGGCGCTCTCCTTCTCATACCAATAGCCGATCAGCAGGTAGCTCGCGAGGCCCACACCTTCCCAGCCGAAGAACAGCTGGACCAGATTGTCGGCGGTGACCAGCATGAGCATCATGAAGGTGAACAGCGACAGATAGGCGAAGAAGCGCGGGATCGTCGAATCGTGGTGCATGTAGCCCACGGAATAGAGATGGATCAGCGTGGAGATGAAGGTGACCATGGCCACCATCACCACGCTGAGCGTGTCGTAGCGCAGCGACCAGGAGACCTCGAACCCGCCGACGTCCAGGAAGGTCAGCAGATGCACCACGCCGGGCGCGCTGCCCAGCGCCACCTCGATGAAGGCCGCGACGCCGCAGGCGGCCGCGAGCGCCATGCAGCCGACACTGACCCATTGCGCGGCCTTGTCGCCCAGCCAACGACCGAACAGGCCGGCGATGCAGGCGCCCAGCAGCGGGAAGAAAATGGCACCGACGAACATGGCCTCAGCCCTTCAGGGTGGAGACGTCTTCCACCTCGATCGTGCCGCGGTTGCGGAAGTAGATGACCAGGATGGCCAGCCCGATCGCCGCCTCGGCCGCGGCGACCGTCAGGATCAGCATGGCGAAGACCTGGCCCGTCAGGTCGCCCAGCTGCGCCGAGAAGGCAACCAGGTTCAGCGTGACCGAAAGCAGGATCAGTTCGACCGACATCAGGATGACGATGATGTTCTTGCGGTTCAGGAAGATCCCGAACACGCCGAGCAGCAGCAGGATGGCGCTGACGGTCAGGTAATGGGCAAGCCCGATGCTGAGCATCAATGGTGCCCTCCGCCCTGATGTTCCACCGATTTGGGCTTCGGCGCTTCCGGCGGCTTCGGCCGCTCGATGCCGATCTCGGCCAGCCCGGCGCCTGAGGGGATTTCCCGCAGATTCACGCTGCCGCTGCGCGCCACCTGCACGCCCACATCCTGGCGCTTGCTGGTCGGCCGGCCGCGCAGCGTCAGCACGATGGCGCCGATCATCGCGACCAGAAGCACCATGCCCGCCATCTGGAACAGCCAGACATTGTCCGTGTAGAGGATCCGCCCGAGCGCCCTCGTATTGTCCACGCCAGCCGGCGTCGGGTTCAGCCGCAGCGCCGTGGCATCCTCGGCAAAGTTCCAGGTACCGGCCACCAGCAGCAGTTCCAGGAACAGGATGCCGCCCACCGCGGCGCCGATCGGCGCATGGCGCTGGAAGCCCTGGCGGAGGGCCGCGAAATCCACGTCAAGCATCATGACGACGAACAGGAACAGCACCGCGACGGCGCCGACATAGACGATGACCAGGATCATCGCCAGGAACTCCGCCCCGGCGATCAGGAACAGGGCGGCCGCGTTGAAGAAGGCCAGGATCAGGAACAGCACGCTGTGCACGGGGTTGCGGCTGGTCACCACCATCACGGCGCTGGCCACCAGCACCGCCGCGAACAGGTAGAAGGCGAGGGCGACGATCATCGGTAGGGCGCGTCCAGTTCGAGCCGCTTGGCCAGCATGGCTTCCCAGCGGTCGCCATTTTCCAGCAGGCGGTTCTTGTCGTAGAGCAGTTCCTCGCGCGTTTCGGTCGCGAATTCCAGGTTCGGCCCTTCGACGATCGCATCCACCGGGCAGGCCTCCTCGCACATGCCGCAATAGATGCACTTGGTCATGTCGATGTCGTAGCGCGTGGTGCGGCGGGACCCATCCTCACGCGGCTCGGCCTCGATCGTGATGGCCTGGGCGGGGCAGATCGCCTCGCACAGCTTGCAGGCGATGCAGCGTTCCTCGCCATTCGGGTACCGGCGCAGCGCGTGCTCACCCTTGAAGCGCGGGCTGATCGGCGATTTTTCATACGGGTAGTCGATGGTCGCCTTCGGCTTGAAGAATTGCTTCAGCGTCAGCGCCATGCCGGCGACCAGTTCCTGCAGCAGCAGGCTGCGCGCCATGCGATCGAGCGTGGCCATGGTTCAGGCGCCCCCCGGAAGCCAGCCGAACAGCTTGAGCACGGCGGCGGTGATCACCAGCCACACCAGGCTGAAGGGCAGGAATACTTTCCACCCGAGCCGCATCAGCTGGTCGTAGCGATAGCGCGGGAAGGTCGCGCGCACCCAGATGAAGACGAACAGGCAGAAGCAGATCTTGAACACGAACCACATCGGGCCCGGGATCCAGTTGAAGGGCGCGATGTCCAGCGGCGGATACCAGCCACCCAGGAACAGGATAGTGATCAGCGCGCTCATCAGGATCATGTTGGCGTATTCGCCGAGGAAAAACAGCGCGAAGGACATGGAGCTGTATTCGACGAAGAAGCCGGCCACCAGCTCGCTCTCGCCTTCCGGCAGGTCGAAGGGCGCGCGGTTGGTCTCGGCCAGCGCCGAGATGAACATGATCACGAACATCGGGAACAGCGGGATGATGAACCACATTCCCGCCTGCGCCCGCACGATCTCGGTCAGGTTCAGCGATCCCACGCAGAGCAGCACGGTCACGATCACGAAGCCCATGCTGACCTCGTAGCTGACCATCTGCGCGGCGCTGCGCAGCGCACCAAGGAAGGCGTATTTCGAATTGCTCGCCCAGCCCGCGATGATCACGCCATAGACGCCAAGGCTGCTGATGGCGAACAGGTACAGGATGCCGACATTGATGTCGGCGATCGCCCAGCCATCATTCACCGGGATCACCGCCCAGGCCAGCATGGCCAGCGTGAAGGTGATCATCGGCGCCATGATGAACAGCGCGCGCGACGCGCCGGCCGGGATGATGGTTTCCTTCATCAGCATCTTCAGCGCGTCGGCGAAGGGCTGGAGCATGCCGAAAGGCCCGACCACATTCGGCCCCTTGCGCATCTGCATGGCGCCCAGGACCTTGCGTTCGGCCCAGGTCAAATAGGCGACGCCGATCAGCAACGGCACCAGCAGCGCCATCGCCTGCACGACCGTCAGCGCCAGATGGCCAACCGGGGTGGCGAGGAAGCCCTCCATGCCCGTCACTCCGCCGCCAGCGCCGGGGGCGCATAGGTTTCGGCGCAGCGCGCCATCACCTCGGAGGCGCGGGCGATGACGTCCGCCAGGTGATACTGCGCAATCGCATGGCCGAAGGGCGCGGCCTGCACCTCGCCCGCCGCCGGCCCAGCCGGATCATCGCAGCCGGCGCGCCGGAAGGCGGGCAGCGCCATCGCCGCGCGGAGTGCCGCAATGCTGTCGAAGGGCAGGCGCAAGCCCAGCGCCTCGCCCGCCACGCGAAGGATGCGCCAATCCTCCCGCGCCTCGCCCGGTGGCGCCACGGCGCGCCAGGAGATTTGCGCCCGGCCCTCGGTATTCAGCCAGGTGCCGTCCTTCTCGGTATAGGCGGCGCCGGGCAGGATCACGTCGGCGCGCGCCGCCCCGCGATCCCCGTGATGGCCCTGGTAGATCACGAAAGTATCGGCGCCGATCGCGCCCGTGTCGAAGCCATCGGCACCCAGCAGCCACAGCGCATCGACACCGCCGCCCAGCATGCCGGCCACATCCTTGCCGCCCTCGCCCGGCACGAAGCCGAGCGCGAGGCCGCCCATCTGCCCGCCAAACTGGTGCAGCAGGTTGAAGCCGTGCCAATCCGGCCGCAGCCCATCGGCGCGGCGCGCCACATCCCAGGCCGCCGCCAGCACCGCCGCGCCATCGGGACGGGCCAGCGCGCCGCGCCCGACCAGCACCATCGGTCGCGCACCCTTCAGCGCGACATCGGCCAGCGCCGCAGGGCCATCGCCCAGATGCGTCACCGGATAGGTCAGGTCCACGCCCGGCGCGCCAATGCGCGACACGATGAAGCGCCCCGCCGCCCAGCGCTTGCGGATGCGCGCATTGATCACCGGCGCCTCGATCCGCGGGTTGGACCCCAGGATCAGCAGCGAATCCGCTTCCTCGATGCCCGCGATCGTCGTGTTGAACCGATAGAAATCCGGCCGCGACGTATCGATCCGGGCGCCATCCTGGCGGCAATCGAGGTTCGTGCTGCCCAGCCCGGTCATCAGCGTCTTCAGCGCAAAGATGCTCTCGGCCTCCACCAGATCGCCGGCGATCGCGCCGATGCGGCTGCCCGGCAGCGTGCGCAGCCGGGCCGCGATGGCCGCGAAGGCCTCGGTCCAGCTGGCCGGGCGAAGCTTGCCATCCACGCGCAGCCAGGGCCGGTCCAGCCGACGGCGCTTCAACCCATCGAAGGAAAAACGGCCGCGATCGGCCATCCATTCCTCGTTCACCGCCTCATTCACGCGGGGCAGGATGCGCAGCACCTCGGGCCCGCGCGTGTCGATGCGGATATTCGTGCCCGTCGCATCCTGCACGTCGATGCTGTCGGTCTTGCGAAGCTCCCAGGGGCGGGAGACGAAGGCATAGGGCCGGCTGGTCAGCGCGCCGACCGGGCAGATGTCGATCAGGTTGCCCGACAGTTCGCTGGCCAGCGCCTTCTCGACATAGGTGCCGACTTCCATCGACTCGCCGCGGCCGGTCGCCCCCATTTCCGGCACGCCCGCCACTTCGGCGGCGAAGCGCACGCAGCGGGTGCAATGGATGCAGCGCGTCATGATCGTCTTGATCAGCGGGCCGATCGGCTTGTCCTTGACCGCGCGCCGCGCCTCGGCGGTGCGGCCCTGGTCCATGCCATAGGCGAAGGCCTGGTCCTGCAGGTCGCACTCGCCGCCCTGGTCGCAGATCGGGCAATCCAGCGGATGGTTGATCAGCAGGAATTCCATCACGCCGCGACGTGCGTTGCGCACCACGGGGCTGTCGGTCCTCACCACCATGCCGTCCATGACGGGATAGGCGCAGGAGGCGACAGGCTTCGGCGCCTTCTCCACCTCGACCAGGCACATCCGGCAATTGCCGGCGACGCTCAGCCGCTCATGGTAGCAGAAGCGGGGGATTTCCTTGCCCGCGGCCTCGCAGGCCTGCAGCACGGTGGCCCCGTTCGGGACCTCGACCTCGATGCCGTCGACGGTGACCTTGGCCATCAGCCCCGCTCCTTCCACGCCGCCAGCATGTCGGTGACCAGCGCCCCGTTGATGCGCATCCGGTCGAGGTTGCAACCGCTGATGCTGACGCCGGTCAGATTGGCGTCGCGGATCGTCGCGCCCACCAGGCTGACATTCTCGAAGCCGGCACCGGCCAGGTTCGCATTGACGAAGCTGGCGCCCGGCATGGTTCCATCCTCGAACTGCGCGCGGGAGAGGTTGAACTGCGCGAAGCGGCTGGCCGCCATATTCACATTGGCAAAATTGCTGTCGAGCAAGGCGGCGTCCTCGGCCTCGATCCGGTCGGTGGTTTCGGCGATCCGCATCACGTCACCCAAGCTTCCGGTAGGCGGCGATCATGGCCTCCACCGGCATGCCATTGATGGTCATGCCGACAATGCCCGATGTGGTGATCTGCACGCCGCTCATGTCGCAGGCATCGAAGCGGGCGTTGGGCAGGGCGGTGGACTGGAACACCACGCCGCCCAGGTTGCTGCCCTCCACACGGCTGCCCGAAAGCATGGTGCCGCGGATCAGGCTGCCCGACGCGTTGCAGCCCGCGATGGTGATGGGGCCGGCGCGGCCGGTGATGTCGGTCATCAGCACTACTCCGCCGCCAGCGGCAGCGCGCGCGCCGCCTTATAGGCCGCGATCCGCGCTTCCATCACCGGGCGATAGTGCCGGATCAACCCCTGCACCGGCCAGACGCCGCCATCGGCCAGCGCGCAGATCGTGTGCCCCTCGATCCGCCGCGTCACTTCTTCCAGCAGGTCGATCTCGGCCACTTCCGCGCGGCCTTCGACCATGCGGTCCATCATGCGGCTGACCCAGCCCATGCCTTCGCGGCAGGGCGTGCACTGGCCGCAGCTTTCATGCTTGTAGAAGCGCGACAGGCGGGCGATGGCGCGGACGATGTCGGTGGACTTGTCCATCACGATCACGCCGGCGGTGCCAAGGCCCGATTTGTGCTCACGCAGCGCGTCGAAATCCATCAGCACATCGTCGCAGATATGCTTGGGCAGCAGCGGCGTGGAGGAGCCGCCCGGGATCACGCAGAGCAGATTGTCCCAGCCGCCGCGCACGCCGCCGGCATGCCGCTCGATCAGCTCGCGCAGCGGCATGCTCATTTCTTCTTCGACATTGCAGGGCCTGTTCACATGGCCCTGGATGCAGAAGATCTTCGTGCCGGAATTTTTCGCGCGGCCAAATTGGCTGAACCAGGCGCCGCCACGACGCAGGATGGTGGGCACCACCGCGATGGTCTCGACATTGTTGACCGTCGTCGGGCAGCCATAGAGCCCGACCGCCGCCGGGAAGGGCGGCTTCAGCCGCGGCATGCCCTTCTTGCCTTCCAGGCTTTCGATCAGCGCGGTTTCCTCGCCGCAGATATAGGCGCCGGCGCCGCGATGCACATAGAGGTCGAAGGCCCAGCCGCTGCCGCAGGCATCCGCCCCCAGCAGCCCGGAATCGTAAGCCTCGGCAATCGCCGCCTCCAGCACGCGGGATTCCGAAAAATATTCGCCGCGGATGTAGATGTAGCCGGCATGGGCACCCATGGCGAAGCCGGCGATCAGGCAGCCTTCGATCAGCGTGTGCGGATCATGGCGGATGATGTCGCGATCCTTGCAGGTGCCGGGCTCGGACTCATCGGCGTTCACCACCAGATAATGCGGCCTCTCGCTGGCCTGCTTCGGCATGAACGACCATTTCAGCCCGGTCGGGAAGCCGGCGCCGCCGCGGCCGCGCAGGCCGCTGGCCTTCATCTCCTCGATGATGCCGTCGCGGCCCTTTTCCAGGATCGCCTTGGTGCCATCCCAGTTGCCCCGCGCACGCGCAGCCGGCAGGCGCCAATCCTGCACGCCATACAGGTTGGTGAAGATGCGATCGCGGTCGAGCAGCGCCATCAGCCTTCTCCCGCCAGATTGATCAATGTCAGCGGCCCGCCTTCCGGCGCGCTGGCCTGCCGGCCGATGCTGCTGCCGGGTGCCGGCTTCTCGCCGCGCTTCAGCGCCTCGATCAGCGCGACGGTGCGCGCATAGTCGAGATCCTCGAAGTAATCATCATCCACCTGCAGCACCGGCGCATTCACGCAGGCGCCGAGGCATTCCACCTCGGTCAGGGTGAACAGCCCGTCCGCGCTGGTCTGGCCAACCTTCACGCCCGCCGCATCATGGCAGGCGCGCAGCACATCGTCCGACCCGCGCAGCATGCAGGGCGTGGTGCCGCACAATTGCAGATGGTGGCGGCCGATCGGCTTCATGTTGAACATGAAATAGAAGGTCGCGACCTCGTAGACGCGGATCGGCGGCATCGACAGGCGCTCGGCGATCACATCCATCGCCACCTTTGGCACCCAGGCGCTGCCCGTCGCGCGGCCCATCTGGCGCTGCGCCACATACAGCAGCGGAATCACGCCCGAAGCCTGCTTGCCGGCCGGGTAGCGCGCGAGGATCTGGGCGATCTCGGCCTCGCTGGCGGCATCGAAGGTGAAGTCGGAAGGCTGCGGCGCGCTCACCGGTCGATCTCCCCGAACACGATGTCGAGGCTGCCGATGATGGCCACCGCATCGGCCAGCATATGCCCCTTCGACAGCGCCTCCATCGCCTGCAGATGCGCGAAGCCGGGCGCGCGGATCTTGCAGCGATAGGGGCGGTTGGTGCCATCCGCCACCATGTAGATGCCGAACTCGCCCTTCGGCGCCTCGGTCGCCGTGTAGGTGGCGCCGGCCGGCACGTGATAGCCCTCGGTGTAGAGCTTGAAGTGATGGATCAGGCTTTCCATCGACCGCTTCATGTCACCACGCGGCGGCGGTGAGATCTTGTGGTCGGCGATCTTCACCGGGCCGGGGCGGATGTGCGTCAGGCACTGTTCCACCATCCGCAGCGACTGCCGCATTTCCTGCATGCGCACCAGGTAGCGATCATAGCAATCGCCCTGCACGCCGACCGGCACGGCGAAATCCAGCCGGTCATACATCTCATAGGGCTGCGCCTTGCGCAGGTCCCAGCCGCAACCCGAAGCGCGGAGACATGGCCCGCTGAAGCCCCATGCCATCGCTTCCTCGGCCGTCATCACGCCGATATCGACGGTGCGCTGCTTGAAGATGCGATTTTCGCTGAGCAGCCCTTCCAGCTCATCCAGGAAGGCGGGGAACTTGCCGCACCAGGTGCCGATCCGATCCTCAAGCCCCGCCGGCAGATCCTTCGCCACGCCGCCGGCCCGATAGTAGTTCACATGGTAATGGCTGCCGCCAACGGCCTCGTAGAATTCCAGCAGATGCTCGCGCTGCTCGAAGCCCCAGAGGCTCGGCGTGATGGCGCCGACGTCGAGCGCGTAGGTGGTGATGTTCAGCAGATGGTTCAGGATGCGCGTGAGTTCCGCGAACATGGTGCGGATCCAGCGCGCGCGTTCCGGCACCTCCGCCTCGATGCCCAACAGCCGCTCGGTGGCGAGCACGAAGCTGTGCTCCATGCACATGGGCGAGACATAGTCGAGGCGATCCATATAGGGCATCGCCTGCAGGTAGGTCTTGTGCTCGATCAGCTTCTCGGTGCCGCGATGCAGCAGGCCGATATGCGGGTCGGCACGCTCCACCACCTCGCCCTTCATTTCAAGGATCAGGCGCAGCACGCCATGCGCCGCCGGGTGCTGCGGGCCGAAATTGATCGTGTGCGTGTCGGCATCGAACCGCGCTTGCGCGGCGCTCGGTCCCGAAGGCAGGCCGGTCAGGATCTCGGTGCTCATCGCGGACCCTCCAGCTGGCCGCGTTCGGCGCGCACCAGATGCACCTTCTCATCGCCGGGCAGCGTGGTCATGGCTTCCCAGGGCGAGAGGAAGTCGAAGTTGCGGTAATCCTGCGTCAGCTGCACCGGCTCATAGACCACCTGCTTGCGCGCCTCGTCGTAGCGCACCTCGACATGGCCGGTGAGCGGGAAGTCCTTGCGCAGCGGATGGCCCTGGAAGCCGTAATCCGTCAGCAGCCGGCGCATATCGACCAAGCCTTCGAAGGCCACGCCGTACATGTCCCAGGTCTCGCGCTCATACCAGGTGGCGGCGGGCCAGATGTCGGACAGGGTCGGCACCGGCGTTGCGGCGTCGGTCGCGATCAGCACGCGCAGGCGGCGGTTCCGGCTGAGCGAGAGCAGATTGTACACCAGCTCGAACCGCTCGGGGCGCGACGGCCAGTCGGTGCCGCAAATATCCACCACCTGCTCATAGGCGAAGCGCGGATCGGCGCGCAGCATCACCATCAGCGGGCGCAGCATGTCGCGCCGCGCGCGCAGCACCAGCTCGGCGCCACGCTCCACGAACACGGATTCCACCGCCGGCCCGGCAGCGGCGGCAATGGCGGCGCCTTCCTCGGTCAGGGTCGCGAGATCAACCACGGAGGATGGTTCCCGTCCGGCGGATTTTCTTCTGCAATTGCAGGATGCCATAGACCAGCGCCTCGGCCGTCGGCGGGCAGCCGGGCACGTAGATGTCCACCGGCACCACGCGGTCGCAGCCGCGCACCACGCTGTAGCTGTAATGGTAATAGCCGCCGCCATTGGCGCAGCTGCCCATGCTGATCACCCAGCGCGGCTCGCTCATCTGGTCATAGACCTTGCGCAGCGCCGGGGCCATCTTGTTGGTCAGCGTGCCGGCCACGATCATCACGTCGGACTGGCGCGGGCTGCCGCGGGGGATGATGCCGAAGCGATCCAGATCGTAGCGCGCCATATAGGCGTGGATCATCGGCACGGCGCAGCAGGCAAGCCCGAAGGTCATCGGCCAGAGGCTGCCCGTGCGCGCCCAGTTCACCACCTTGTCCAGGTTGGCGACGACGAAGCCCTTCTCCTCGATCTCGCCGGTGATGCCGCGCACCACCGAATCCTGCGCCGCGCCGGGCGGCAGCGCATCCTTGTTCCAGGCAATGTCATTGGCTGCGGACATGCGGTTCACTCCCAGTCCAGCGCGCCTTTGCGCCATTCATAGATGAAGCCCACGGTCAGCACGCCAAGGAAGCCCATCATCGACAGGAAGCCGAACCACCCGATCTCGTTGAGCGCCACCGCCCAGGGGAACAGGAAGGCCACTTCCAGGTCGAAGATGATGAACAGGATGGCGACCAGGTAGAAGCGCACATCGAAGCGCCGGCGCGTATCGTCGAACGGCTCGAAGCCGCATTCATAGGCCGAGAGCTTTTCCGGGTTCGGCTTCTGGCGCGCAGCCAGCATTGCCCCGCCCACCATGGCGGCGGCAATCGCACCCGCGATTCCCAGAAAAACCAGGATCGGGACATACTCGGCCAGCATCGGCTGTGTCATGGGCCTCGGCACTCTCAACCATGGCCCCGCGGTGGTTGATCCCCACGGGTTCCCCGCCGCGCGCCAAGGTCCGGGCGGGCAGCAAACCGCCCCTTCCCGCCTGTGCCGCGCCGCAGCATGCGGACCATACAAGGGCCCGCGCCGGACCGCCATAGCCCGCTGCGCGTGAATCCATCGCCAACATTCCCCATCCGGGGAAGATGCGGAATATCGCGTGATGGCAGGGGATTGGCGCGAGTGACGGGGCTCGAACCCGCGACCTCCGGCGTGACAGGCCGGCGCTCTAACCGACTGAGCTACACCCGCATTGGGAGGCAGTGGTTACGCCGAGCCGGCATTGGGTGTCAAGCCGCCCGGATCGCGTCGATCACGCGCCGCATCCGCCCCCCCGCATCCACCACGATCAGGTCAAACCGGATCCCCGCTCGACCTTCCGCCGGATGCGCCGCCATCCAGGCCTCGGCGGCCGCCAGCAGCCGCGCCTGCTGGCGGGGCGCCAGGGCGAAGGCGGCCTCGGCCAGGGTGGCGCGGGTCTTCACCTCGACGAACACCAGCAGCCCATCGCGCGCCACGACCAGATCGATCTCGCCGGCCGGGGTGCGCTGCCGCTGGCCCAGGCAGGCAAACCCCTCCTCGGCCAGCATGGCGGCCACCCTTGTTTCAGCGGCGCGGCCGCGCGCCTCGGCGCCAGCCCTGATGACGGGATCGCGGCTTTTCATTTACGCTCTCGCATCTCCGGGGGTTCCGCCATGCGCCGTCTCGTCCTGCTGTTCCTGCTGCTCGCCCTGCCCGCCGCCGCCGAACCGGCGCGCCGGCATATGGTGGCGACGGCCAATGTGCACGCCTCGACGGCGGCGCGGGAAGTGCTGCGGCAGGGCGGCAGCGCCACCGACGCGGCGATCACCGCCGCCATCATGCTGACGCTGACCGAGCCGCAGGCCTCGGGCATCGGCGGCGGCGCCCTGCTGATGCACTATGAAGCGGCGGCGCGCCGCGTCACCGCGCTGGATGGGCGCGAGACGGCGCCAGCCTCGGCCACGCCGCGCCTGTTCCTCCGCCCGGACGGTACAGCCTTGTCCTTTGCCGAGGCGCTTGAAGGCGGGCGCAGCGTGGGCGTGCCCGGCCTGCTCGCGGTGCTGGAGGAAGCGCACAAGGCCCATGGCGTGCTGCCCTGGGCGCGCCTGGTGCAGCCCACCATCGACCTGGCCGAGCAGGGTTTCGCCGTCTCCCCCCGGATGACCGCCGCGGTCGCCGGCGCGCTGGAGACGCTCCGCCGTGATCCGGTCGCCGCCGCCTATTTCCTCGGCGCCGATGGCAGCCCGCTGCCGGCCGGGTACCTGCTGCGCAACCCCGCCCTGGCCGAGACGCTGCGGCGCGTGGCGCAGGATGGTGCCGGCGCCTTCCGCCGGGGCCCGGTGGCCGAGGCGATCGCCGCCGCCGTGCAGGGCGCGCGCAACCCGGGCGGGATGAGCCTGGCCGACCTGGCCGCCTATCAGGCGCGCCCGCGCCCGCCGATCTGCCACCCCTATCGCGCCCACACGGTCTGCGGCTTCGGGCCGCCAAGCTCGGGCGGCATCGCGGTGGGGCAGATTCTGGGCGTGCTGGAACATCAGGAGCTGCGCGGGCTGGACCCGCGCGGCATCGAGGCCGCGCATCTGCTGGGCGAGGCCGGGCGGTTGGCCTTCGCAGACCGCAACACCTACCTGGCCGACGCGGATTTCGTCGCGGTGCCGTTGCGCGGGCTGCTGGCCCCCGCCTATCTCACGGCGCGCGCGCAGCTGATCGACCGCGACCGCGCCATGGCGCCGCCCCGCGCCGGGAACCCCAATTGGCGCGAAGCCGCGCTGGCGCCGCAGGTCGAGGAATTCGGCACGGGCACCACGCATATCTCGGTCGTCGATGCCCGGGGCAATGCCGTCTCGGTCACCTCCACCATCGAATCGGTGATGGGCGCGCGGGTGATGGTGGCGGGCTTCCTGCTGAACAATGAACTGACCGACTTCGCCTTCGCGCCCGAGGCCAATGGCCGCCCGGTGGCGAACCGGGTCGAGGCCGGCAAGCGGCCCCGCTCCTCCATGTCGCCTTCGATCGTGCTCGATGGCGATGGGCGCCTGGTGGCGCTGGTGGGCAGCGCCGGGGGGGCGCGCATCATTGGCCATGTGGCGCAGACCATCGTGGCGATGCTCGATTGGGACCTGCCGCCGGATGTGGCGCTGGCCCTGCCGCGCATGGGCGTGATCGGGCCCCAGGGCATCGAGCTGGAAGCGGGCACGCCGGCGGCGGCCCTGGCGCCAGCGCTTGAAGCGCGCGGCCATCGCGTGTCGGTGCTGCCGATCAATTCGGGCCTGACCGCCATTCGCGTCACGCCGACCGGCTTGCTGGGCGCCGCCGATCCGCGGCGAGAGGGTGTCGCCCTCGGGGATTGAGGCGCGGCCCTCAGCCCAGCAGGATCGTGGCCAGCCCCATCCAGGCCAGGGCGGAGAGCCCGACGGCCAGCATGATCCCGCCGCCGCCGCGTCGGGGTGGCGCCGGGTCCAGCCATGCCGCGACCGCGCGAATGGCTGGTGCTTGATGGCTTTCGGGGCTGATCCGGCGCGCGTGACGGCTGTTCATGGCGGGATCGTGGCACAGCCGCGGCGCGTGTCGCCACACATTCCTGCGATCTCACCCGGCGCCAAGCTTCCCGATCATGTCACACCCTGTCAGCGCGCCCGCCACAATCCCGCCGCAACCGGGTCTCAAACCTGCCCGCCGAGAGTTTTATCTGTGGGTTAGGGGAAGCGGGGCGGGGTTGGCAGGTATCGCGGGCGGTCCGGGAACGGGCGTTCGGCGCATGCGCCACATTCTGACCGCAGCTCCAATCAACATTAGCGCGGGCTCCCCCGCTCCACGAGGACCTCCATGCCGGGTCTCGATACGATCCAGTCGCTCGCGCTCGCGCCCGAGCTGAAGCGCTCCTTGTCCGCCGGGGCCACGCCCCGCGGCGTGGCGCCGCGCATGTCGCGCGCCACCGCCATGGCCAAGCGCGTGCTGGATCTGGCCGGTGCCGGCGCCCTGCTGCTGTTCACGCTGCCGGTCTTCCTGCTGATCGCCCTGCTGGTGAAGCTGGATGGCGGCCCGGTCTTCTACGCCCATGAGCGTGTCGGCCGGGGCGGGCGGCTGTTCGGTTGCCTGAAGTTCCGCTCGATGGTCACGGATTCGGATCGCCGCCTGGCCGCGCTGCTGGCCACCGACCCGGCCGCGCGCATCGAGTGGGAGACCAGCCGCAAGCTGAAGCGCGACCCGCGCGTGACGCGGATCGGGCGCTTCCTGCGCGCCTCCTCGCTGGATGAGCTGCCGCAGATCCTGAACGTGCTGCGCGGTGAGATGGCGCTGGTCGGCCCCCGCCCGGTGCAGGCGGCCGAGCTGGCCGCCTATTATGGCGCCGCCGCGCAGCATTATATGGCTGTGCGCCCCGGCATTACCGGCCCCTGGCAGGTCAGCGGCCGCAGCGAGACCAGCTACGCCCAGCGCGTGGCGCTCGACGTTGGCTATGTGAATGCCCCCTCCGTGCTGACCGACATCGTGATCCTGCTGCGCACCCCGGCTGCCGTGCTGGCCCGTCGCGGCGCCTATTGATCGCCTGCCCCCCAGATTGTAGGGCGCCCAGGTCGGGCGGTTGAAGGAACCAGGGCCATGGCGGAGGCGGTTGCGCGCACCACAGGTGCGCGGCTCCTCTCGGGCACGCTGTGGAACGCCGCCGGGCGCGGCCTGCCGCTGCTGCTTGCGCTCGCGCTCACGCCCCTGCTGGTGCACCAGATGGGCATCGATCGTTGGGGCCTGTTTACCCTGGCGCTGGCCCTTGTCGGCGTCTTCGGCGTCTTCGACCTGGGCGTTGGCGCGGCGCTGACCCGGGCCATCGCCACCCGGCTCGGGTCGGGCGACATGGCGGACGCCACGGAATTGGCGGGGGCCGCGTTGGCCGCATTGCTTGGTCTGTCCGTGCTGATCGGCGGCGTCGCCTTCGCAGCCGTGCCGGCGCTGGTGGCGGGCCTGCTCAACACGCCGCCCGACTTGCAGCAGGAAGCGATCCTGGCCTTCCGCCTGCTCTGCCTGGCCGCCCCCCTGGTGGTGGTGAATGCGGCGCTGTGGGGCGTGCTGGCGGCGCATCAGCGCTTTCGCGAGGCCAATCTGGCCACCATCCCGGTCGCCATCTTCTATTATGCCGGGCCGGCCCTGGTGCTGCTGGTCTGGCAGTCGCTGGTGGGCGTCATCCTGGCGCTGCTCGCCTGCCGGCTGGCCAACAGCATCTCCTATCTGCGGCTCGCGCGGCGGGACATGCCGGGGCTCGGATTGGCGTGGCCGAGGGGCGCGCTGGTGGCGCCGCTGCTGCGCATGGGCGGGTGGATGAGCGCTTCCGGCGTGTTGACCCAGGCGCTGCTCTATGCGGACCGATTCCTGGTGGGCGCCGTGCTGACCCTGTCGGCGGTCGCCTTCTACGCCACGCCGCTCGACCTGGTGATGCGCATGTGGATCCTGCCGGTGGCCGTCGCGCAGGCGCTGCTGCCGGCGATGGCGGCCAGCTACCTCAGCGCCGCCGCGGCCACGGTGGCGCTGCTGCGGCGCGGCGCGCTGATGGTGATGGCGCTGGTGTTGCCGGCCTGCCTGATCCTGGTGGTGGCGGGGCCCTGGCTGCTGGGGCTGTGGCTCGGGGCCGAATTCGCCGAGGGCGGTGGGCAGGTGCTGCAGATCCTGGCGCTCGGCATCTTTTTCTCCTGCGCCGCCTTCGCGCCCGGCGCACTGCTGGATGCGATCGGCCGGCCGGAGGCCAATGCGCTCTGGCAATTGGCCCAGGCCGCCCTGTTCCTGCCGCTGTCCTTCCTGCTGCTGCTGCGCTTCGGCATTGAGGGCGCGGCGCTTGCCTGGGCCGCGCGCTGCGCCACCGATGCCGCCGGCCGGCTGCTGCTGTGTGCGCATTTCTACCCCTCGGCGCGCGAGGCCGCGCGGGCCATGCTGCTGCCGCTCGCCGCCGCGGGTGCGGGGCTTGGCGCGGCGCTGCTGCTGCCCCCTGCCCTCGGCGCGGCAGCCGCCCTGGTTGGGCTCGGCCTGTTCCTGGCGGCGGCGGCGCGCGGCCTCTCGCCGGAGGAACGGCGCGACGCGCGCATCCTGTTGCGCCGGCCGCAGCGGCTCCGCGCCGTGCTGAAGGGCGAACCCGCATGAGCCTGCTGGTCAATGCCCGCTTCCTGACGCAGCCCACCACCGGCGTGCAGCGTTTCGCGCGGGAAATCGTGACGGCGCTGGCCGACCAGGGTCCGCTGCGGCTGCTGGCGCCGCCCGGCGCGCCGCAAAGCTTTGCCGGCATGCCGGTCGAGATCGTCGGGCGACGCAGCGGCCAATCCTGGGAACAGCTGGACCTGGCGCGCGCCGCGCGCGGCGGCACGCTGCTGAACCTGGGCAATACCGGGCCCCTTTCCTGCGGCGCCCGGCGCTTCGTGGTGATCCACGATGCTGGCGTCTTCGACACGCCGGAGAGCTACTCGGCCGCCTTTCGCGCCTGGTACCGGACGCTGCACTTTTCCCTGCCGCGCCTCGGCGCACGGATCGTCACCGTCTCGGATTTTTCGCGCTTGCGGCTGGCTGCCAACCTGCGCCTGGATCCGGCGCGGATCGCGGTGATGCCCGAGGGCGGCGAGCATATTCTGCGCGACCCCGCCGATGCGGCCCTGCTGGCGCGCCACGGGCTGCGGCCCGGCCATTACGCGCTGGCCGTCGGCACCCGCGCCGCGCACAAGAATCTGGGCGCCTTGCAGGCAGCGGCCGGCCTGCTGGCCGCGCGCGGCATGGTGCTGGCGGTGGCCGGCGCGGCGGATGCCAGCGTGTTCCGCAACGCCGGCGACCCGAACAGCGCCGTCGCCCTTGGCCGCGTCAGCGATGCCGAATTGCGCGCGCTCTATGAAAACGCGCTCTGCCTGCTGTTCCCCTCCCGCTATGAGGGGTTCGGCCTGCCGCCGCTGGAAGCCATGTGGTGCGGCTGCCCCGTGCTGGCCGCCGAGGCCGGCGCCGTGCCCGAAATCGTGGGCGACGCCGCCCTGTTCTTCGATGCCGAGGGCCCGCGCAGCCCCGCCGCCGCCCTCGCCCGCTTGCTGGACGAGCACAGCCTGCGCGACCGGCTGATCGCCGCCGGCCATGCCCGCGCGCGGGCCTATTCCTGGCATGAGGCCGCCACCCGGCTCCGCGAGATCATCGCCGCATGAAGATCGCCATCATCCATGAATGGCTGGAAAGCTATGCCGGCAGCGAACGCGTGCTGGAGCAGCTGCTGGCCATCTTCCCCGAGGCCGACCTCTACGCCGTCTGCGACTTCCTGCCCGCAGGCGAGCGCGGCTTCCTCGGCGGCCGGCAGCCGACGACCAGCTTCATCCAGCGCCTGCCCTTCGCGCGGCGCTACTTCCGCCACTATCTGGGCCTGATGCCGCTGGCGGTCGAGCAGTTCGACCTGGCGGGCTACGAATTGGTGCTGAGCAGTTCCCACGCCGTGGCGAAGGGCGTCATCACCGGGCCAGCCACGCTGCATGTCAGCTACGTCCACAGCCCGATGCGCTACGCCTGGGACCTCCAGGCGCAGTATCTGCGCCAGGCGGGGCTGGAACGCGGGCTGAAGGGCGCGCTCACGCGCTGGCTGCTGGCGCGCATGCGCGCCTGGGACGTGGCCAGCAGCACGCGGCCCGACGTGATCCTGGCCAATTCCAGCTGGATCGCTGCCCGCATCCGCAAAGTGTGGCGGCGCGAGGCCGCCATCCTGCACCCGCCCGTCGATCTGGAGGGCTTCCCCTTCCAGCCGGACAAGGACCGCGCCTATGTCGTGGCTTCGCGCATGGTGCCCTATAAGCGGATCGACCTGGTCGCCGCCGCCTTCGCCGCCATGCCCGACCGGCGCCTGGTGATCGCGGGCGATGGGCCGGAGATGCCGCGCGTGCGCGCCGCCGCCGCCGGCGCGCCGAACATCGAGATCCGCGGCCGCGTGCCGCAGGCCGAGCTTGTGGCGCTGCTGCAATCCGCCCGCGCCTTCGTCTTCGCCGCCGAGGAGGATTTCGGGATCGCCATGGTGGAAGCGCAGGCCTGCGGCACGCCGCTGATCTGCTACGGGCGCGGCGGCGCCACCGACATTGTGCAGGAAGGCCGCACCGGCGTGCTGTTCGCCACGCAGGATGCGCCCGCCATCCAGGATGCGGTGACGCGCTTCGAGCGGCTCGCGATCGACCCCGCCGCCTGCCGCGCCAATGCCGAACGCTTCTCGCGCGCCGCCTTCCGCGCCAATTTACTGGCGGCGCTGCGCGCGGCCGGCGCTTCGGTGCCGGCATGATCCCCCGCTTCTCCCTGGTGATGGCAACCCGTGGCCGCGACGCCGAGATCGGCGCCTTCTGCGACAGCCTGCGCGCGCAAGGCGCGGCCGCCGCCACCGCCGAGCTGATCATCGTCGACCAGAATGGCGATGACCGGCTCGCCCCGATCCTGGCGCCGCATCGCGCGGCCCTGGCCATCACCCATCTGCGCAGCGACGTGGCGCGGGCCAACCATGCGCGGAACCTCGGGCTGGAAGCCGCACGCGGTGCGCTGGTGGGCTTTCCCGACGATGATTGCCTGTTCCCGCCCGGCCTGCTGGCCCAGGTCAGCGCCGCCTTCGCCGCCGACCCTGCGCTCGACGTGCTGACCGGCCCGGCCGCCAGCCCCGCCGGTGGCCTCGGCTCAGGCCGCTGGCGCGCGGAAAGCGGCCCGATCGATTCGGCCAATGTCTGGACCAGCGTGATCGAGTTCAACCTCTGGCTCCGGCGCGAGGCCGCGGTGGCCTTGGGCGGCTTCGACGCGGCGATGGGCCCGGGCACCTGGTTCGGCTCGGCCGAGGGCAACGACCTTGTGCTGCGCGCCATCGCCGCCGGCCACCAGGCGCGCTACGAGACGGGCCTGCGCGTGATCCACCCGGACAAGCGCATGTCGGAGGTGGCGTTGGCACGCGCCGAGATCTATGGGCGGGGCCTTGGCCATGCGCTGCGCAAGCATCGCGTCGGCGCGCGCGTGTGGCTGCCCTTCGCGGTGCGGCCGGTCGGCGGGGCCATGCTGAGCCTGCTGCGCGGCCGCCCGCGTGACGCCGCCTATTACGCCATGACGCTCAAGGGCCGGGTCGCGGGGTTTTGCGCATGAGGATCGCGATCGGCATCGCCACGCGCAACCGCGCGCCCATCCTGGCCGAGGTGCTGCACGAGCTGCGCCGCCAGATCCGCGCGCCCGACCGGCTGCTGGTGGCGCATGTGACCGAGGCCGATGTCGGCGACCTGCCGGCGCGTTTCCCGGGGATCGAATTCCTGACATCCCCGGCCGGCCTGCCGCACCAGCGCAACGCCATCCTGGACGCGATCGGCGATTGCGACGCGGTGCTGTTCCTCGACGATGATTTCCTGCCGGCGCCCGACTATCTGGCGGTGACGGCGCGAATCCTGGCCGACCATCCGGGCGCCGTCGTCACCACCGGCACCGTGATCGCCGATGGCGCGAATGGCCCCGGGATCGGCGTGGAGGCCGGCCGCGCCATGCTGGGCGCCGATCGGCCGCCGGCCGACATGCTGGCGGTGGCGCCGCACTTCAACGGCTATGGCTGCAACATGGCGCTGCGCCTGGCCCCCATGCGCGCGCAGGCGCTGCGCTTCGACGAAAACCTTCCCTTGTATGGCTGGTATGAAGATCTCGACCTGACGCGGCGGCTGGGCGCGCATGGGGCGATCCTGCGGCTGGCCGGGGCGCGCGGCGTGCATCTGGGCACCAAGACCGGGCGCGTGGCGCAGCTTCGGCTGGGCTATAGCCAGGTGGCGAACGCCATCTACCTGGCGCGCAAGGGCAGCTACCCGTGGAGCCACGCCATCCCCTCCTTCCTGCGGCACTTGGCCAAGAACGCGGTGCTGAGCCTGAACCCGGAACCCTGGGCGGATCGGCGCGGGCGGCTGCGCGGCAACCTGCTGGCGCTGGCGGATTTGCTGCGCGGGCGGATGCACCCGCTGCGGGTGCTGGACCTTTAGCGGCATGGACACGCTGCTGTTCGTGGCCAGCAAGGTCCTTTGGGGGCTGCTGCGGCCGAACACCCTGGCCCTGGCCCTGGCCGTGCTTGGGCTGGTGCTGGTCTGGCGCGGCCAGCGCTTCGGCCGCTGGCCGCTCGCGCTTGGCATCGGCTGGTATGCCGCGGTCTTCGCCTTGCCGGTCGCCGCCCTGCTGACCTTGCCGCTGGAGGATCGCTTCCCGCGCCCGGCCGAACCCGCGCGCGTGACGGGCATCATCGTGCTCGGCGGCGCCGTCGAGCAGAGCCTGACCGAGGCGCGGGGCCTGCCCGCCCTGAACGGCGCGGCCGAGCGCATGACCGAAGCTGTGGCGCTGGCGCTGCGCCACCCGCAGGCGAAGCTGGTCTTCACCGGCGGCAGCGCCGCCCTGCTGCCCGGCGGCCCGACCGAAGCCGACACGGCGCGCGCTTTGTTCACCAGCCTCGGCCTGCCCGCCGACCGGCTGGTCTTCGAACCCGAGAGCCGCAACACGCATGAAAATGCCGTGCTGACCCATCGGCTGCTGGCGCCGAAGCCAAGCGAGACCTGGCTTCTGGTCACCTCGGCCAGCCATATGCCGCGCGCGATGGGGGTGTTTCGCCAGGCCGGCTGGCAGGTGATGGCCTGGCCGGTGAACTACACGACCAGCCATGACGCGGCGCAATGGTGGGAGGACCCGTTCCCGACGCGGCTCAACCGCGCGGAATGGGCGCTGCGCGAATATGTCGGGCTGGCCGTCTATTGGCTGCTCGGCCGCATGGATCGGCCGTTCCCGGCACCCTGATCCGCGACGAGCTGCCAGATTTCCACCGGCCCCCGCTGTTCCGCCACGCTGGCCGCCAGCGTGTAGCCCTGCCCGATCGCGGCCAGGACGGCGGCGGCGGCGGGCGGGCGCATCGTGTGCATCCAGCCGCGGTCGATCACGATCAGGCGCGGGCGCGTGGCCAGCACGCGCGCCAATTCGGCATCCGCGCTGGTGTCCGAAAGATCCTCGAAGCCGCCGGTCAGGTGCACGGGAAAGACGTAGCGCGTGGGCGGCACCGTGCCGGACAGCACATAGGGGGTGACATGGTAGTTGGCGATGAAGGCGCTGGCGCCGCGGCCGGCCACCTGTTCCATGGCGGCCGCCACCTGCCGCACCGGATCGGGATGCAGCCAGCCGGGGCCGATCTCGACCCGGCGCTGCATCTCATCCAGCCAGGGCGCGGCCACCAGCCCGGCCAGCAGCAGCGCCACCCCGCCACGCTGCCAATGCGCTGCCATCGCCGCCTGTGCCAGCCGCACCAGCCCGACCGCCGCCAGCACCGACAAGGGCGGCAACAGCAGCAGGAAATAATGCGCGAAATAGAAGCCCGGCGCCGCCACGCCGAGGCTTGCCACCACCAGCCACACCGCGCCGATCCAGCTCAGCCGGTCGGCGGCGGTCGGGCGAAGCCGCGCCAGCGCCAGGGCCACAAGCCCGGCGCCGATCGGCAGGCCGATCTGCAACAGGCCGGAGGAAATCCGGCGCCACGCCTCAGCCGGCGCCGCCCGCTCCAGCGAGTAGCGGAACGGGGCCAGCAGCGAGCCATCCAGATATTGTGGCAGCCAGCCCTGCACCGCATAGACCAGGCCCATCAGCAGGAACGGCCCGGCGCAGAGCGCGGCATAGGTCAGCGCCATCGCCAGCAGGCGCCGCCAGGGCAGCAGGCCGGCGATCCAGGCAGGGCCCACCAGCAGCGCGAAGGCCAGCGATCCTTCCGGCACCACCACCTGCTTCACCAGCAGCGCCGGGCCGATCAGCGCGCCCATCCCCAGGATCTCGGTCCAGCCGGGTGCCCTTCCCGCCCGCGCGCGGACAAAGCCGCGCACGCCAATCGCCATGGCGCCGGTCACGAAGGGGGCGATGAGCAATTCGGTGTTGGTACACAGCCCGTTCAGCGCCAGCGAATAGGCCGCATAGCTCAGCCCCGCCGCCAGGCCAGCGCTGCGCTGCCCGCCCGCACCCCGCACCAGCGCGAACAGCCCGCACGCGGTGGCGGCCACGCAGAGCAGGCCGAGCAGCCGCACCGCCTCCACGCCGACGCCAAAGGCCAGGAAGGCCAGGGCGAACAGCGCCGGCGCGCCCACCGGGTGCATGTCCCACACCGCCACCAGCGGCCAGCCGCCTTCCAGCCAAGCGGCGGCCTGCACCATGTAGAGGCCCTCATCCGTGTCCACGACGGCGGGCACGAAGCTGGTGGCGCGCAGCGCCGCGGTTGCCGCGATCAGCAGCAGCAGCGCCAGCCCGTCCTTCACCCGATCGCCCATCCCCATGTGAATCCCAGAGGAATCCGGCGGGCGCAAGGCAGCGGGCGGTTCGTCACGCCTCGGGACGGAAGCCGCTGGCCTTCACGATCTCGGCCCATTCCGTCCGCTCCTGCAGCACCTGCGCGGCGAAGGCGGCGGGGCTTTCGGAAATGCCGGGCGTGAAATCCAGCCGGTCGAGCGCGGCCACCAGTTCCGGTGCGGCGGCGGCGGCGCGGTAGGCGGCGTGCAGCGCCGCCACGCTGGCGGCCGGCGTGCCGGCCGGCACGAAGGCGCCGAACCATTCCTGCTTGTTCAGGGCCGCATGGCCGAGTTCCGCGAAGGTCGGCACCGAAGGATGCCGCGGATGCCGCGTGGGCGAGGAGACCGCCAGCATCCGCGCGCCGCTGCCGACGTGCGGCGAGATGTCGCCCAGCACGCCCACGAACATCGGCAGGCGCCCGCCCAGCAGATCCTGGATGGCCGGCACCGCGCCGCGATAGGGCACATGGGTCAGCCGCGCGCCCACCGCCTGCCCCAGCATGATGCCGAGGAAGTGCGGGGCCGATCCGGTGGCGGGGCTGGCGAAGGGAACCTCGGCCGATTGCGCCCGGAGCCAAGCCACCAGGCCCGCGAAATCCTGCGCCGGATGCGCCGCCGGCACGGCCAGCGCGAAGGGGAAGGTGCAGACCGTGCTCACCGCCGCCAGGTCGGTCGCCGCATCATAGCGAACCTCCCGCGGGAACAGATGCGGCTGCAGCGTCAGCATCGAGGCCGGCGTCTGCAGGATCACGCTGCCATCCTTGTCCGCATCGCGCACCGCTTCCACGGCAATGCGCCCGGCGGCGCCGACGCGGCCCTCCACCAGGACCTGCGGCGCGATGACGCCGCGCAGCCGTTCCGCATAGAGCCGCGCCACCACGTCGGAGGAGCCGCCGGCCGGAAAGCCGATGATGATCCGGGCAGGCCGGCCGGCAGGCTGGGCCTGGGCGAGGGCCGGCAGAAGGGCCGGGGCGGCGAGCAGCAGCGCGCGGCGGGCGAGAAGGCGGCCTCGTTGGGCCATGGGACGATCCTCCGTATCTTGGGGGGGCGAGCGCACCCGGCGTGGCAAAGCCGCGTGCGCCCGCCGGGGTGGCTCAAAATAGCAGGTTCGGCAGCCAGGTTGCCAGTGCCGGGAAGGCCACGATCAGGCAGAGCGCGAACAGCTGGATCAGCACGAAGGGCACGATGCCGCGATAGATGTCGCCCGTGCTGACCATGCCTTTCGAGACGCCGCCCAGGTAGAACAGCGAAAACCCGAAAGGTGGCGTCAGGAAGCTGGTCTGGAGGTTCACCGCGACCATGACGCCAAGCCAGATCGGGTCCGCCCCCATCCCCAGCAGGATCGGCGCGACGATCGGCATGACGATGATGGTGATCTCCACGAAGTCCAGGAAGAAGCCCATCAGGAACATCACCAGCATCACGGCCGCCAGCGCGCCATAGAGCCCGCCCGGAATGGCCGACAGGGCGGTATGCACCATCTCGTCCCCGCCGAGGCCGCGGAACACCAGCGCGAACAGCGTGGCGCCGATCAGCGTGGCGAAGATCATCGCGGTGATGGTCATGGTGGCGCGGCAGACCGGCGCCAGCACGGCGCCGCGCCAGCACCGGCGCAGCGCCACCAGCAGGCCGGCGGCCAGCACCAGCGCCGCCAGGGTGGCCACGGCAATCGCCAGCTGGTCGGCCAGCGGCGGCGCGCTGCGGCCGAGCCGCAGGTCGAATTGCGCGCCGAGCACCGCCATGCCGATGGCTGCCATCCCGGCCGCGTAGATCGGCCAGGGGCTGCCGCCGCCCGCCCGCAACCCGGCCAGCAGCGTGGCGCCGACCGCGCCGACCGCCGCCGCTTCCGTGGGCGTCGCGATGCCCCCCAGGATCGAGCCCAGCACCGCGACGATCAGCACGATCGGGGGCAGCAGCGCGCGCGCAAGCTCGGCGCGCGTCACGCGCCCGGCTTCCTCCCGCGGGATGGCCGGGCCAAGCGCCGGGTTCAGCCAGCAGGCGATCAGCTGATACAGGATATAGAGCCCGACCAGCAGCAGCCCCGGGATCATCGAGCCGGCGAACAGCTCGCCCACCGACACCGTCTCGATCGAGAATTTCCCCTGCGCCAGCTGCGACTGCTGGTAGGCCGAGGCAAGCACCTCGCCCAGGATCACCATGACGGTCGAGGGCGGGATGATCTGGCCGAGCGTGCCGGCCGCGCAGATGGTGCCGCAGGCGAAGGGCTTGTCGTAGCCGCGGCGCAACATGGCGGGCAGCGCCATCAGCCCCATCGTCACCACCGTGGCGCCGACGATGCCGGTGCTGGCCGCCAGCAAGGCCCCCACCAGCGAGACGCTGATCGCAAGCCCGCCGCGCACCGATCCGAACAGCTTGCCCATCGCCTCGAGCAGTTCTTCCGCGATGCGCGAGCGTTCGAGCATGATGCCCATGAAGACAAACAGCGGGATGGCGACCAGCACCTCGCTGGTCATGGTGCCCATCACCCGCTGCGCCAGCGCGCCCAGCAGGAAATGGTCGAACACCCCGAAGGCGATGCCGAGCGCGCCGAAGATCATGGCGCAGCCGGTCAGGATGAAGGTGACCGGCAGGCCGGTCAGGATCAGCGCGCAGAGCGCGGCGAACATCAGCAGGTCGAGCACCGACCCGATCGCGGCGGTGGTCATCCGTGCGATGTTCCTGCATGCGCGGGCATATGGCCCTCGGCGGCGCCGACCAGCACCGCCACGCAGCGGATGCCGATGGCCACCGCCTGCGCCGCCAGCAGCAGCGCCATGGCCGGGATCAGCGACTTGAACAGCGGCGTCAGCGGCAGGCCGCCATATTGCATCGGCCCCTCACCCAGCGACCAGGAGGTCCAGGCGAAGCCCCAGGACGCCCAGAGAAGCAGCGCGCAGAAGGGCAGCACGCCGACCAGGATGCCCACCAGATCCACCCAGGCGCGCCGCCGCGCCGACCAGTTGGCATAGAGCACGTCCACCCGCACATGGCCGTCGACCAGGAAGGTGTAGCCGATCGCCAGCATGAACAGGATGGCATGCAGGTAGATCACGCTCTCCTGCATCCACACGTAGGAGGAGCCGTAGGCGTAGCGCAGCAGCACCACGATGAACTGCACCAGCACCACGCCGAGCGCGCACCATTTCACCACGCCGCCCACCGCGCGCGAGGCCGCGTCGAGCGCCGCGGCCAGCTGCAGGGCGGCGCGCATCAGCCCCAGCGGATCGGCAGCGTGCGGGCGTTGTAGTTCCCGGCGTAGCTCTGGAGCATGTAGGCCTGGCTGCGGTTGCGGAATTCCGCGTAGCTGTCGGCGATGCGCTTCACCATCGCGTCGCTGCTGGCCCGGTATTCGGCCAGCATGTCGCCGGCATGGTTGCCGAGGGCGATCAGGATGTCGCGCGGCACCTCGCGCACCGTCACCCCCTGGCGCGCCACCAGCTCGGCCAGGGCGCGGGGGTGGTTCGCATCATACTCGGTGGTGATCTCCTCGCTGACCGACTGGCAGGCGAAGCGCACGGCCGCCTTCAGGTCGTCCGGCAGGGCGTTCCAGCGGCCGAGGTTGATCCCGATCTCCTCGGCGGAGGAGGGTTCCTGCACGCCCGGGAAATAATAGTTCTTCGCGACCTGGTGCAGGCCGAGCGGCGCGTCGCTGAAGGGGCCGAGGAACTCCGCCGCATCGATCGTGCCGGACTGCATCGCGGCGAAGATCTGCCCGGCGGCCAGCGTGACCACACTGGCGCCGGCGCGGCGGAACATCTCGCCACCCAGGCCGGCGGTGCGGAAGCGAAGGCCGCGCAGATCCTCGATGCCGCGCAGTTCGCGGCGGAACCAGCCGAACCATTGCGGGCCGCTGTCGCCGGTATTGAAGGGCTTCACGCCGAACCGGGCATAGACTTCGTCATACAGCGCCTGGCCACCGGCGTGCATCATCCAGGCCTGCCGTTCCCACACCGTCATGCCGTAGGGGAAGCTGCCGAAGAAGCCGATGCCGGGCGACTTGGAAATCCAGAAGGAGGGCACGCCGTGGTAAAGGTCGGCCGTGCCGGCGGCCACCGCGTCGAAGGCGCCGGGGGCGGGCACCACCTCGCCGGCGGCGAACAGGCGCACATTGATCCGCCCGGCGGTGACGGCGCCAATCCGGTCCGCCACCTTCTGCGCCGCCACGCCGGGGCCCGGCAGGTTGCGCGGCCAGAGGGTGACCATGCGCCACTCGATCCGCCCCTGCGACAGGGCCGGCGTGGCGAGGGTGGCCGCGGCGGCGCTGCCGAGCGCGGTGCGGGAGATCAGGCTGCGACGATCCATGGGGGCCTCCGGTCGGGATGCGCCATTTGAGCCCGGCACGCCGCCATCCCGCAAGGGCCGCGATCAGTCGTAGGTGATCATCTCGGCGGCGAAGGCGCGGTCATAGCCACGGCTGGCGGCCAGAAGCTGGCGCGTATAGGCCTCCCGCGGGGCGTCGGCGCGCAGCGTCGCCACCGCCATCTCCTCCACCACGCGGCCGCGATTCATCACCGCCAGCCGGTCGCACATATGGGCGATCACCGCCAGATTGTGGCTGACCAGCAGGTAGGTCAGGCCGCGTTCGGCGCGCAGCCGGCGGAGCAGGTTCAGGATCTCGGCCTGCACGCTGACATCCAGCGCGCTGGTGGGTTCATCCAGCAGCAGCACGCGGGGTTCCAGCATCAGTGCCCGCGCGATGGCCACGCGCTGGCGCTGGCCGCCCGACAGCTGGTGCGGGTAGCGGTAGCGGAAGGCGGGGCCAAGGCCGACCTGCGTCAGCGCCGCCTCCACCCGGGCATTCACATCGCCGATGCCATGGATCGACAGCGGCTCGGTCAGCGCGCGATCCACCGTGTGGCGCGGGTGCAGCGACCCGTAGGGGTCCTGGAACACCATCTGCGCCAGGCGCGGGAAGCGCGGATCGCGCGCCGCCACATCGACGCCGCCAATCCGCGCCACGCCGCCAAAGGACGGGTTCAGCCGCGCCAGCACGCGCAGCACCGTGGATTTGCCCGAGCCGCTCTCGCCCACCAGGCCGAAGCTCTCGCCCTCGGCCACCGTGAAGCTGACGCCCTGCACGGCGGCCACCGCATCGGCGCCGCGCCCGAAGGTGACGGTCAGACCCTCGATCGTGATCATGCGGTCGGCCAGGCGGGGTCGCGGGCCAGCACGGGCAGGTCGCCGCGCGCTTCCTCGATGCGGGGCAGGCTGGCCAGCAGGCCGCGCGTATAGGGGTGGGTCGCGGCATGCAACTCGGCGGCGCGGCATTCCTCCACCACGCGGCCGGCATACATGACCAGGATGCGGTCGCAGAAGCTGGCGACCAGGTTCAGATCATGGCTGATGAAGATCAGCCCCATGCCGCGCCGGGTCACCAGATCATCCAGGATCGCCAGCACCTGCATCTGCACCGTCACGTCCAGCGCGCTGGTCGGTTCATCGGCGATCAGCAGGTCGGGCTCGCCGATCAGCATCATGGCGATCATGATGCGCTGGCCCATGCCGCCCGAAACCTCGTGCGGATACAAATCATGCACGCGGAGCGGGTTGCGGATGCGCACCGCCTCCAGCATGGCCAGCGTGCGGGTCTTGGCCTCACGCGCGCTGGCGCCGGTATGGGTGCGATAGGCCTCGGCAATCTGCTGGCCCACCGTCATCACCGGGTTCAGCGCATATTTCGGATCCTGCAGCACCAGCGAAATGCGGCGGCCGCGCAGCGCCCTGAGCGCGGCGGGCGGTGCCGTCAGCAGATCCTGCCCATCGAATGCCAGCTTTTCGGCGGAAAGCTGCGCGGCGGGATGCAGCAGGCGCATCAGCGCCCGCCCGGTCAGCGACTTGCCGGAGCCGCTTTCGCCCACGATGCCGAGCTTCTCGCGGCCGAGGGTGAAGGATACGCCGCGCACCGCCTCGAACCGGCCAGTCGGCGTGGCGAAGGCGATGCGCAGATCGCGGACCTCGACCAGGGGTGGCGTCATGATTTGCGCGGGTCCAGCACGTCGCGCAGCCCGTCACCCAGCAGGTTGAAGCCCAGGCTGACCAGGAAGATCGCGGCACCGGGGATGGTGGCGACCCACCATTGGTCCAGGATGTAGCGTCGCCCGGCCGAGACCATGGCGCCCCATTCCGCCATGGGCGGCTGCGCGCCGAGGCCGAGGAACCCAAGCCCCGCCGCCGTCAGGATGATGCCCGCCATGTCCAGGGTGACGCGCACCGTCAGCGAGGAGAGGCACAGCGGCATGACATGGCCGAACAGGATGCGCGGCGTGCCCGCCCCCTGGATGCGCGCCACCGCGATATAGTCGCTGCTGCGGATGGTCAGCGTCTCGGCCCGCGCCATGCGCGCATAGGGCGGCCAGGAGGTGAGCGCGATGGCGATGATCGCATTCTCGATCCCCGGCCCCAAGGCGGCGACGAAGGCCAGCGCCAGGATCAGGGAGGGGAAGGCCAGGAAGATGTCGGTGATGCGCATCAGCACCGCATCCACCCAGCCGCCCAGATAGCCGGCAGCGGTGCCGACGATCAGCCCGATCGGCGCGGCGATGGCTGCCACCAGCACCACGATCAGCAGCGTGATGCGCGCGCCGTCCAGCAGGCGGGAGAGGATGTCGCGCCCGAATTCGTCGGTGCCGAACAGATTGCCCGGCGTGCCCGGCGGCAGCAGGCGGCGCGTCAGATCCTGGGCGTGCGGGTCATGCGGCGCGATCAGCGGCGCCAGTGCGGCCACCACCACCAGCGCCAGCACGATCATCAGGCCCAGCATGGCCAGCCGGTTGCGCTGGAATTGCAGCCAGCCGCGATAGGCCTGGCCCAGCCTTGCCTCCCGCGTGGAGCGGGGCGTGTCGGTGAGAAGGCGGGCGCGCCAGCCGGGTGCCGTGCCGCTCATCGGGCGCGCGGGTCCAGCAGGCGATAGAGCGCGTCGCTCAACATGTTCAGCCCGACGAAGACCAGCCCGACCACGATGGTGGCGCCGAGCACCGCATTCATGTCGGCGGCCAGCAGCGCGGTGGTCAGGTAGCGGCCGAGGCCGGGCCAAGCGAAGACCGTCTCGGTCAGCACCGCGCCTTCCAGAAGGCGCGCATAGGACAGCGCCACGACGGTGACCAGCGGCACCGAGATGTTGCGCATGGCATGCACCCAGACCACGCGCCATTCGCCCATGCCCTTGGCACGCGCCGTCACGATGTATTCCTGGCCGAGCTGTTCCAGCATGAAGCTGCGGGTCATGCGGGCGATGTAGGCGATGGAGAAATAACCCAGCACGCAGGCCGGCAGCACCACATGCGACACGGCGTTCCAGAACACCTCCCATTCGCCGGCCAGCGCCGCGTCGATCAGGATCACGCCGGTCACGGCGGGCACGATATCCTCGAAGAAGACGCCAAGCCGGCCGGGGCCGGAGACCCAGCCGAGGATGCCGTAGAAGACCAGCAGGCCGATGATGCCCAGCCAGAAGATCGGCACCGAATAGCCGACCAGCCCCAGCACGCGCACGATCTGGTCCGGCCAGCGATCCTGCCAGACCGCGCCCGCGATCCCCATCGGCACGCCGAGCACCACGCCGATGATCGTCGCGATGGTCGCCAGTTCGAGGGTGGCGGGAAAGACGCGTGCGATATCCTCGGCGACGGCGCGGTTGGTCACCAGGGACTGGCCGAACTCGCCCGTCGCCATCTGGCGGACATAGAGCCAGAACTGCATCCACAGGGGCTGGTCCAGCCCCAGTTCGCGCCGCACCGCCTCATAGACGTCGCGCGGCGCCTGGTCGCCCACCACCGCCAGCACCGGGTCGATCGGCACGACCCGGCCGATGAAGAAGGTGATGGCGAGCAACCCCAGCAGCGTGATGGCAAGCTGCAGCGAGAGCTGCGCGACCTCCCGCGTCGCGCGCATCGAGCGGGAGGCCACGGCCGGGTCAGCTTTTCTGCGCGAGCCAGTAGATGGCCGACAGGCCCGGCGAGCTGGCCAGGTAGCCGGTGACATTGCTGCGGACCGCCACCTGCACCTGCTGCTGCGCGAAGACCGCGAAGGGGCTGGTGGCCACGAATTCTTCCTGGATCTGCCGGTACAGCGCGGCGCGGGCGTTGCCGTCGGCCTCACGCATCGCGGCCTCGGTGCGGGCGGTCAGGGCGGGCATGTCCCAGGCGTTGCGCCAGCTGAGCTTGCCCGGGTTCGCGGTGCCCGGCGGGTTATGGGCGAAGCTGTCGGCATTGTAGTGCGGGTCGGGATAGCCCAGGCCCCAGGTGCCGATGAACAGCTGGTGGTTGCGCGCACGGAATTTTGCCAGCACCTGCCCGCCGGTGGCCGGCAGCACTTCCAGGCGCACGCCGCCGCGGGCGAAGCTGGCCTGCAGGGTCTGCGCCACATCCAGCGAGGGGAAGGTGTTCGCCGTATCGATGCTGAGCGCGATGCCGTTCGGGTGGCCGGCCTCGGCCAGCAGCGCGCGGGCGCGGTCCGGATTGAAGCTGTAGGGGCGGCTGTCGAGCTCGCCCAGGATGGCGCGCGGGATGAAGGTCTGGTGCGGGAAGACCTGGCCGGCCAGCAGGTTGTTGGCGATGCCGTCGTAATCCACCAGGTACTTCAGCGCCTCGACCACCTTCGGATTGCCCAGGATCGGGTTCGAGAGGTTGGCGCTGAAATACATGATGGTGCCGCGCGGCACTTCCTGGATGGCCAGGTTCGGCCGGCCGCGCAGCGCGGCGATGTCGGTCGGCGTCAGGTTGCGGGCGATGTCCACGTCGCCGCGTTCCACCAGCAGGCGCTGCGTCGCGGCTTCGGGCACATGGCGCACGATCACGCGCTGGAGGTTGGCGCGGCCGCGCCACCAATTGTCGTTGCGCTCCAGCGTGTAGCTTTCGTTCGGCTGGTAGCGGGTGATGCGGAACGCGCCGGAGGCGGCGGAGTTCCGGTTGAGCCAGGTATTGCCCATATCCTCGCCGGCATTCTGCTGCACCAGGCGGCTGTCGAGCACGGAGGCGATGGTGGCGGTGAACAGGTTCTGGATCAGCGTCGGCGCATAGGCGCGGTCGAAGGTGACGGCCACCTCGAAATCGCCGGTCTGGCGCACGGTCTGCTCGATGGTGTCGCGCACCAGCCCGACGGAGCGGTACATGAAGGCGGGCGTGCGGTTGATCAGCAGCGGGCGGCGCAGCGAGTAGACGACGTCGGCCGCGGTCAGCGCGTTGCCGGAATGGAAGCGCACGCCCTGGCGGATGCGGAAGGTGTAGGTACGGCCATCGGCCGACACGCTGAAGGATTCCGCGATGCCGGGCTGCAATTCCGCGCTGGGCTTCGCGGGGTCCAGCGTGAAGAGCTGGTCGTAGACGTTCTTCAGCAGGTCGCTGCCGGTGATTTCGAAGGAATGGTGCGGGTCCAGCGCCACCAGATCGTCGATCTGCGCCGCGATCACCAGCGTGGTCCGCGGCGTCTGGGCCTGTGCCTGGGTGGATGCCAGCAGGGTGGAGGTGGCAATGCCGGTGGCCGCGGCGCCAAGGGCGCGGCGTGTCAGCGCGTTTGTCATGATGGAAGCTCTCCCGAACCTGATGTTCGATAGGGGCCAGCGTAGCGGCTTGTCAACGCGGCGTCATGCGGGACGTCGGTTCGGTGCGATGCGGAGGGCTTAATTCGAAACATTACCCATTTTTTCCCCGGCAAGATACGCACCATGTCGGTCATGGCCCCCCCCCCGCCCAGAGTAATATCGGGTCGCACCGAAACAGTGTGAACCGATTTCGTGCTGTAATTCCATAGGTTTTTGGGGCAGGAGATCT